>ODAI010454903.1_pt1 | contig 47627 bp, 37 predicted proteins | sample 1539321 | NCBI WGS metagenome assembly ODAI01 (sample SAMN02144231, study PRJEB22623) | gut metagenome | biome: sheep rumen | host: Ovis aries | place: New Zealand
CGTTTCATAACGCCCTGGAATCCCTTTCCTTTTGAAGTTGCTGTAACATCAAGGAATGCAGTTTTTTCAAACAATTCAAGACCAATCTGGTCTCCAACTGCAACTTCTTTCTCGAAGTCTCTGAATTCTTTCAGATGACGCTTCGGTGAAACATTTTCAGGAAACTGACCTTTGTATGCTTTGCTGACTTTTGATTCTTTCAAATCTTCAAGACCAAGAACAACAGCATCATAGCCATGCTTTTCCTGAGTTTTTGTAGCAATAACAGTATTCGGTTCAACATGGATCACGGTTACTGGTGTCAGATTTCCGTTTTCATCGAATACCTGTGTCATTCCTACCTTTTTTGCAATCAGACCTTTCATTCTGATATAACTCCTATAGAAGAAAATCTTCGCTTCTTAAAGAACTCAATATTTTCTTCTTTATTGGCCGCCATCCTGGATCCACAGGACCGTACCATTTTTTAACAGTAATCCAGCTGCAACGCAGTTAAAGACTTACTGTTTGATTTCGACATCAACACCGGCTGGCAATTCAAGTTTCATCAATGAATCCATAACATCTGACGATGGATCAATGATGTCGATAAGGCGCTTGTGTGTTCTCATCTCAAACTGCTCGCGTGACTTTTTATTGACATGCGGTGAGCGAAGAACTGTTACCTTATTGATTCTTGTAGGAAGAGGAATTGGTCCTGAAACCTTCGCCCCTGCCTTCTGAACAGTCTGCACGATGGCTTTTGCACTCTGATCGATCAGTTCTACATCAAATGCTCGAAGTCTGACACGAATTTTGCTGTTAGCCATTTAATTTTACTCCGTTAAATCTGTATAAGATTTTAGATTAAGCAGAGAGCCGGATAAAACCAACCCTCTGCCATTGAATCGCTAGCCTACTAAAAGACTATTCGATGATTTTTGTAACCTGACCTGAAGCGATTGTGTGACCGCCTTCACGGATAGCAAGCTTGAGACCCTCATCCATAGCGATTGGGTGGATAAGCTCACCAATGATTTTTGTGTTGTCGCCTGGTTTAACCATATCTGTTCCAGCTGGCAATTCAACTGTACCAGTGATATCGGTTGTTCGGAAGTAGAACTGTGGGCGATATCCTGTGAAGAATGGAGAGTGGCGTCCACCTTCTTCCTTAGAAAGAACGTAGATCTGAGCCTCGAATTTTGTGTGTGGGTGGATTGAGCCAGGAGCTGCAAGAACCTGTCCACGAACAACATCTTTCTTCTCAACACCACGGAGAAGGATACCGACATTGTCACCAGCCTGACCCTGATCAAGAGTTTTCTGGAACATTTCGATACCAGTAACTGTTGAGTTCTGAGTTGGGCGAATACCAACGATTTCAACCGGGTCGTTCATATTGATTACGCCGCGTTCGATACGACCAGTAACAACGGTACCACGACCAGAGATTGTGAAGATGTCTTCGATTGGCATCAAGAATGGTTTATCAGCATCGCGAACCGGATCATCAAACCATGTATCCATAGCTGTAAGGAGCTCTTCAATACAAGCTGTGTTAGCTGGATCAGAAGCCTCGTTCAAAGCCTTGAAAGCTGAACCCTTAATGATTGGTGTGTTCTCGTCAAAACCATATTCTTTAATAGTGTCTTTAACTTCCTCGACAACAAGTTCGAGAAGGTCTGGATCATCAACCATATCAACTTTGTTCAAGAATACGATAATCTTTGGAACACCAACCTGGCGAGCGAGCAAGAGGTGCTCACGAGTCTGTGGCATAACTGAATCTGGAGCAGAAACAACGAGGATAGCACCATCCATCTGAGCAGCACCAGTAATCATGTTTTTGATGTAGTCAGCGTGTCCCGGACAGTCAATGTGTGCGTAGTGGCGTTTGTCTGACTGATACTCCAAGTGACGAGTATTGATTGTGATACCACGCTCTTTCTCTTCCGGAGCGTTATCAATTTCGTCATACTTAAGTACTTTGTCGCCATATTTGTTACCACAATAAGTTGTGATAGCAGCAGACAATGTAGTCTTACCATGGTCAACGTGACCGATAGTACCAACGTTCATGTGAGGTTTAGTTCGGACGAACTTCTCCTTAGCCATGTTTTTCTCCTTTGCCGATTTCCTTTTTCGGCAGATTAAAATTTATGTGTTGCACTTTAAGCCAGAACATGACAATTTCAACCGAAAAAAGCCACATTCGCAGACACACTAATTACTATTTAAATATTTGATTGAAGATAATACGGAAAATGTAACCAAGAATAGCATTTTATAAAATATCAAAACGCTCCGCCGGAACCACCGAATCATCGTCAAGCAAACTCGACAACTGGTCTGGAATCCAGAAACCTCTGGGAAAGACCTCTGAAAACCAAACAGTTCTTTTTTGACAGAGGTGTGATAACCTGAAAGCGACACTCGCTAACTTTACGGCACCACTAGGCTTAGAAAAAACTGAAGCCTACCCAACAATCTCAAAGAACCATAGACACCCGCAACGATAAAATTGCAAGTTCTTAATTTATATAACAATTAAAGACTTTATTCAAGGGATAAAAAAGAAATTTGTAAAAAAAAAGAAAAATATCGACAATAAATTTAAATATTATAAATAAAAAAAGCTCCCGCTTATTAAAACACGGGAGCCTTTCAAAGAAGGCCGAAAACAGTTCGGCCAAACACATTCTACCAGCGGTAGTGAGCAAAAGCCTTGTTTGCCTCTGCCATTTTATGTGTATCTTCCTTCTTCTTGTAAGCAGAACCTGTGCTATTAAATGCGTCAAGCAATTCAGAAGCAAGAGTGTCTGCCATACCATGACCGCTTCTTGAGCGAGCCGCAGCGATAACCCAACGCATAGCGAGAGCTTCTTTGCGCGCATCACGGATTTCACAAGGAACCTGATATGTAGCACCACCAACTCGGCGAGACTTAACCTCGACTGCCGGTTTTACATTATCAAGAGCTTTAAGGAATACTTCAAGCGGATCTTTGTCAGTTTTAGCCTTGAGCTGATCCATTGCTTTGTAGACAATTTTAGTACAAGTATCTTTTTTTCCGTCCAACATCATGCGTGAGACGAATTTCGTAACAACCGGGCTATTGTATTTTACATCAGGCACAATAGGACGATTTACTGATTTCTTATGTCTTCCCATAGTAATTCTCCTTTATAGATTATGCCTTTGGCTTTTTAGCACCGTACTTAGAGCGAGCGCGTTTGCGTCCGTCAACACCAAGAGTATCTTTTGTACCACGGATGATGTGATAACGAACACCAGGAAGATCCTTTACACGACCACCACGAATAAGAACAACTGAGTGTTCCTGCAAGTTGTGTCCAATACCTGGAATGTATGCAGTAACTTCAATTCCATTTGACAAGCGAACACGAGCTACCTTACGAAGAGCTGAGTTCGGCTTTTTCGGGGTAACAGTCATAACACGAGTGCAAACGCCGCGTTTCTGCGGACATGACTCAAGCGCGGGAGCTTTTGTCGAGTTTGCAAGAGACTGTCGTCCTTTACGAACAAGTTGATTGATTGTAGGCATTGCCTTTCTCCTATTAGTTTGCCGGTCAGCACTCCGGACAAAATCCTCGCATTAAAACCCAAATGCGATAGGTTTGAATATTGTATAGAATTCAGAAAATGAATTCAAGGGAATTTTTTATAAATTTCTTGCAAAATCCTTAATTTCAAGGAAAACAATTTTAATATAAAAAATGCCGCACAGTCCAAGAACCATGCGGCAACATTATCTTTAAGAATTAACTCTATTCCTCGGCCGGAGGCTCAACAATAGCGTGTGCAAGTGCCATTTCACGCTCCTGCTCTTCCTTTCGGCGCTGAACGATTTCTTCCATTTGAACATCAAGGTCGCGGTCTGAATCATCGAAGAGCTTGACATCGCGGTAATCGCGGATACCAGTTCCTGCCGGAATCATGTGACCGATGATGACATTTTCTTTCAAACCGTGCAATGTATCTGTTGAGCCAGAAATTGCTGCGTTTGTAAGAACTCGCGTTGTCTCCTGGAATGAAGAAGCCGAGATGAAGGAATCGGTTGCCAAGGCAGCTTTTGTGATACCCTGGAACATCGGGCGGGCAACTGCTGGCTGACCGCCTTCTGCGATAACGCGCTTGTTCTCTTCGTGGAAGTGATATTTATCAACCTGCTGACCGAAGATGAAGCGTGTATCTCCAACTGAAACGACCTCAACTTTGCGGAGCATCTGTCGGACGATAACACCAATGTGTTTGTCATCGATTGCAACGCCCTGAGCCGAGTAAACCGACTGGATTTCAGACATAAGGTAATCCATGAGGGCATTCTCACCAAGGATTGCAAGAATGTCATGTGCGCTTGGGGAACCGTCACAAAGCTGTTCGCCAGCTTCGACAATATCACCGTCACGAACCAACATTCGTCGAGTCATCGGAACGAGATGCTCGTAAGTCTTGCCATAAGCGTCTTCTACGATAACGATTCGCTTGCCTTTTGTAACGCCGTTGAATTTGACAACGCCGCCAATCTGGGCAAGTACGCACGGAATCTTTGGTTTGCGGGCTTCGAACAATTCAGAAACTCGTGGCAAACCACCGGTAATATCGTTTGTTTTTGCCGCTGCAACTGGAAGACGAGCCAATGTGTCACCAGCTTTAACCTGCTGCTTATCCTCGACATCAAGGACTGCGTCAGCTGGCAAGAAGTATGAGCCGAGCTCGTTACCTGCCTCATCAGTGATGAGGATTCGTGGCTGTTTAACATCAAGGTGAAGGTCAGAAATATGTCGCTCAATGTTACCGTTGTCAAGAATCTTCTCAACGAGGGTTGAACCAAGGATAATATCCTCATAGTGAACATATCCTGAAACTTCGGCGATAATCGGCTCTTTTGAAGGATCGAATGTACCAAGAACTTTTCCAGCCTCGATGATATCTCCTTCTTTTACGATTACCGTTGAACCGTTGGAAATTTCAACTTTCTGCTCGTTACCGGCGAGATAGAGAGTGTCTCCCAAGATGATGATGCGGCCGTTTTCTTTTGCAAGAACAGGCTTTTTGCCTTCGATAAGGACACCACCTTTAAGAATTCGTCCGCCGTCAGCAACTGCAAGTTTTGCTCCCTTCTCAATTTTGAAAGAATCGATGATGCGAGTAACCATCATTGAACCTTTACGAGTGAAGAGCATGTTGCCGTCATCGGTAGGAACATTCGTACCAGTGATTTTTCCGACAATAACCGGATATTTAAGAACGATTCGGTTATCTTCTGTTGCTTTAGAAGCCGTACCACCAACATGGAATGTACGCATAGTAAGCTGAGTACCTGGCTGACCGATTGACTGAGCCGCGATAACGCCGACAGCCTCACCGATTTCAACAAGCTTGTTGCGGGCCAAGTTCTTTCCATAACATTTAACGCAAACGCCGTGCTCAGCCTCACAAGTGAGAACTGTTCGGAGTTTGACTTTTTCTACGCCAGCTTCTTCGATTTTCTTTGCCAACTCATCAGTGATGTAGTCGTTCACATCGCAAAGGAGCTCACCAGTAACAGGGTGAATTACGCGCTCGATTGTGAAGTGGCCTGCGATTCGTGCTGAGAGCGGAGTGATGATTTCGTCACCGTTCTTGATAGCTGTGTAATCGATACCGTTGATAGTGCCACAATCTTCTTCATTAACTACGACATCCTGTGCGACATCGACCAAACGACGGGTCATGTAACCAGCGTCAGCCGTTTTAAGAGCCGTATCGGTAAGACCCTTTCGGGCACCGTTTGAAGAAATGAAGTATTCGATAACCGAAAGACCTTCTTTGAAGTTTGATCGGACAGGAAGCTCGATGATGTCACCGTTTGGTTTAGCCATCAAACCACGCATAGCGGCAAGCTGAGAAATCTGTTTCTTAGAACCTCGCGCGCCAGAATCAGCCATCATATAGATTGTGTTGAAGCCGTCTTTGTCAGCCTTGAACTGATCCATCATGATGTCAGTGAGTTTTTCGTTTGTTCGCTGCCAAACATCGGTTACTTTGTTGTATCGTTCGTCCGCAGTGATGACACCCTTAGAGTACTGAGAAACGATTTCTTCGACGATTTTGTTTGACTCGTCAACCATCGCCTTCTTTTCTTCTGGAATGATGATATCATCCATAGAGAGGGTTGCACCGAAGAATGTAGCGTTTTTGTAGCCGACATCCTTGATTGCGTCCAGCATTTTAATCGTAATCCACGGTCCCTTTTCCTGATAAACGGTGGCAATCATCTTTTTGAGATCTTTGTCGCCCATACCAGTGGTGACTTTCTTTGACAAGTCAGCCTCGGTGACATGTGGGTTGATATATCCAACTTCGTCCGGCATTGCGGCATTGAAGCGGATTCGTCCTGCAGAAGTCTTAATCAAATCGCCCTCGGCAAAATCTCCCTCTTTAAATGAAGATTTTGGAGCCGGAACAGAAATAAGTGCCTGCCACTCGATAAAACCGTTTTCCGCTGCCATCGTAGCTTCGTCTGCAGATGAGAATCGTTTACCAGTTCCTTTTGCGTTCGGCTTGATTGAAGTCATGTAGTAGATACCCAAGACCATATCCTGTGAAGGAAGAACAATCGGGTTTCCGTTTGCTGGGTCAAGCAAGTTTCGCGCTGAGAGCATGAGTGTCCAGCATTCCATCTGAGCAGCCTGTGTCAGAGGAACATGGATAGCCATTTGGTCACCATCAAAGTCGGCGTTGAAAGCCTTACAAGCGAGCGGGTGAAGTTTGAGGGCTTTTCCTTCAACAAGAACCGGCTCGAATGCCTGAATACCCAAGCGGTGCAAAGTAGGAGCTCGGTTAAGCATAACAGGATGCTCGCGCACAACTTCGTCAAGGATTGCGTAAACCTCAGGGGCTTCCTGCTCAACGAGGAGTTTTGCCTTTTTGATATTGAAGACAACGTCTTTATCCACAAGCTTTTTCATGATGAAAGGCTTGAAGAGCTCAAGAGCCATTTTGGTCGGAAGACCGCACTGCCAGAGTTTAAGCTCAGGACCGACGACGATAACCGAACGGCCAGAGTAGTCAACACGCTTACCGAGAAGGTTCTGGCGGAATCGTCCCTGCTTACCTTTGAGCATGTCAGAGATTGATTTGAGCGGTCGGTTAGATGCGCCCTTAACAACGCGCTTTCGCTTAGAGTTGTCGAAGAGAGCGTCAACGGCTTCCTGCAACATTCGTTTTTCGTTTCGGATGATGATATCCGGAGCTGAAAGCTGCATAAGTCTCTTGAGACGGTTGTTTCGGTTGATGACTCGGCGATACAAGTCATTCAAGTCAGAAGTTGCGAAACGGCCACCGTCAAGCTGAACCATAGGACGCAAATCTGGAGGAATAACCGGGATAACATCAAGAATCATCCAAGAGGCTTTGTTTCCAGAAGTGCGGAAATCCTCGACAATCTGAATGCGTTTGAGCAATCGTTTGTCAGATTTTGCGCCTTTTTCAATCATCTTAGCGCGGAGTTCTGCAGCAAGCTCATCAAGATTAAGGTTTTCAAGAAGAGTCTTAACAGCCTCAGCACCCATGCCTGCTGTGAATGACTGACCATATCGGTCTTCAGCTTCCATGTACTCATCTTCTGAGAGGAGCTGGAGTTTTTTAAGGTCAGTGTCGCCCGGATCGATGACGATATATTTTTCGTAGTAAAGGACTGAGCGAAGGGCTGCAACCTGAAGGTCAAGCAAGAGACCCATTCGGCTTGGAACCGAGCGATAATACCAGATGTGGCTTACAGGAGCCGCAAGCTCGATGTGACCTGTGCGCTCACGGCGGACTTTGAAGTGAGTAACCTCAACGCCACAGCGGTCACAGATAACGCCCTTGTAACGGATAGACTTGAATTTACCGCAGTAGCATTCCCATTCCTTTGTGGTACCGAAAATGCGCTCACAGAAAAGACCGTCTTTCTCCGGTCGGAGGGTACGATAGTTGATTGTTTCCGGCTTTTTAACTTCGCCGTAAGACCATGCACGGATATTGTCCGGCGAGGCCAATTTTATTTTAATTGAGTCGAAATCCTGAATATCACGCATCTTCATTCTCCTTGTCGAAACCAGAATTTGCCTTGTCAATCAATTCCTGGTCGCGTTCGGTAAGAGCAATTCGCTTGCCCTTTGCGTCATAAATTGTGAAGTCCAAAGCAAGACCACGCAATTCCTGAACCATAACATTGAATGATTCTGGAACGCCAGCCGGAGCTGCCGGGTCACCCTTTACGATAGACTCGTAAATCTTTGAACGACCGTTCATATCGTCAGATTTAATTGTCATCATCTCCTGCAAGGTGTTTGCGGCACCATAAGCCTCAAGTGCCCAAACTTCCATCTCACCGAGACGCTGGCCACCGAACTGGGCTTTACCACCCAAAGGCTGCTGCGTAACGAGAGAGTAAGGACCAGTTGAACGAGCGTGCATTTTGTCGTCAACCAAGTGGTGCAATTTGAGATAGTAGATTACGCCGACGAAAATCGGATTTACGAAAGGCTCGCCAGTGCGTCCGTCACGGACAATCTGCTTACAGTCTGGTGAAAGGCCTGCTTCCTTGAGTTTTTCTGCAATCATTTCCTGACTAGGAGTCTGGAATGCAGGGCACTCAAAGTACTGGTTGAGATAGCGGCCAGCGATACCAAGCTCAGATTCCATAATCTGACCGATGTTCATTCGTGAAGGAACGCCGAGCGGGTTCAAACAAACATCGAGAGGAGTTCCGTCCTCCAAGTATGGCATGTCTTCTTCCGGCAAGATTCGTGCGACGACACCTTTGTTTCCGTGTCGACCAGCCATTTTATCGCCTTCACGGAGTTTTCGCTTGTTAGCGATAAGGACTTTTACAACCTCATCAACTCCTGGGCTCAAATCATCGCCTTCGCTTCGTTTGAGTCGCTGAACATCGATAACGACACCCTCAACGCCATGTGGAACGCGGAGTGAAGAATCGCGGACTTCTTTTGCCTTTTCACCGAAGATTGAGTTCAAAAGCTTGAATTCTGGAGTTGTCTCGGTTTCTGATTTTGGAGTTACCTTTCCGACGAGAATATCGCCAGAGCGGACTTTTGCGCCAACTCGGATGATACCTTCTGCGTCAAGATTATCCAAAGTCTTTTCTGCGGTGTTGGGAACATCACGGGTAATCTTTTCGGGACCAAGTTTTGTCTCACGGATTTCAACCTGGAATTCTTTGATATGGATAGAAGTGTACATATCTTCTTTGACTACGCGGCGGCTGATAAGAACAGCGTCCTCGTAGTTGTATCCATTCCAAGGAACGAATCCGACCAAAAGGTTTCGGCCAAGAGAAAGCTCACCGTTGAAGGTTGCAGGACCGTCTGCAAGGACAGCGCCTTTTTTAACCTTTTCGCCGCACTGAACAGTCGGGCGCTGGTGATAACAAGTATCCTGGTTAGTTCTCTGATATTTGAGCAATGGATATTCGTCGATAAGACCGTCTTCGTCTCTCTTAACTTTTACCATGTCGCTTGTAACCCAGCAGACTTCACCGTCATGCTTAGCCTTGACGAGAACGCCTGAGTCGTAAGCTGCCTTCTGCTCCATACCAGTCCCAACATAAGGCGGCTCCGGGAAGAGCAAAGGAACGCCCTGTCGCTGCATGTTACAGCCCATGAGGGCACGGTTAGCGTCATCATGCTCCAAGAACGGAACGAGAGAAGCTGAAACGGAAATAACCTGTCGCGGAGAGACATCCATGTACTGAATGTCTTTAGCGGCACGAGTGGTATAGTCACCCTGATGTCGGACAGAAACCATTGTGTCAGGACCATTTGCGAAAGAACCGTCTTCTTTCATGCCTTCTGCGACCTGACCGATGTAGTAGCGGTCCTCGTCCATTGCAGAAAGATATTCAACTTTGTCAGTTGCCTTTCCGTTCTCAACCTTACGGTATGGAGTTTCAAGGAAACCGTAATCGTTGATTTTTGTATAAATAGCCAAAGAAACGATAAGACCAATGTTCGGACCTTCAGGAGTCTCAATCGGACACATTCGACCGTAGTGAGTGTAGTGTACATCACGAACTTCGAAGCCTGCGCGGTCTCGGCTAAGACCACCCGGTCCCAAAGCGTTAAGTCGTCGTTTGTGAGTAAGCTCAGCCAGCGGGTTGACCTGATCCATGAACTGAGAGAGCTGTGAAGAACCAAAGAATTCCTTGATTGCGGCCACGATTGGTTTGATAGAAATCAAATCTTGCGGCTTCATTGTCTCAGTCTCTTTGAGGCTCATGCGCTCCTTAGCGATTCGCTCCATGCGAGAGAATGCAGTTTTGAGCTGGTTTGTCATCAACTCACCAACAGAACGGATTCGACGGTTGCCCAAGTGGTCGATATCGTCGATTTTTTCGTTTCCGTTGTAGACATTGATGAGGTGTTTCATCGTCTGGATGATATCATCTTTTACGAGAGTGAAATCCTCATAAGGAGTCTCGTAGTTGAATTTTTTGTTGAGCTTGTAGCGACCAACGCGCCCCAAATCATAGCGTCGGATTGAGAAGAACATAGAAGTCAAATCTTTTTCTGCGTTCTCCACAGTCATTGGCTCGCCTGGCATAAGAACTGCATAAACTGCTGAGAGAGCGTCTTCTTTTGTCGGCTCCTCGTTCTCTGCGCCTTCTTTAGTGTATTTGATGTCTTCGCGCTCGAAACAGTTGATAATCATCTCACTGTCAAGAGAAGGATTCTCCTCTTCTTTGTCACCAGGATTCTTGCGGGCATCGAATTTGATTACGCAGATTTCCTTGATGTTCTGAGCAAGCAAGTCATCGATATCGTGAGGATGAAGTTTTGTACCAGCGCGGAAAAGTTTCTTTTCTTCATCGCCGTCTTTTACGATAACAGCAGAAGCAAGAACTTTGTCTACGAGAGAATCTTTTACTTCCTCACTGACAGCAACATTTTCTGTCTGATAGAAGCAGCGGATGATTTCTTCGCGAGTTGAATAACCCAAAGCTCGGAGGAAAATCGTACCGAGAATCTTCTTTTTGCGGTCGATTTTTGCGTAAATGAGTTCTTTTTTCTGATCGATTTCAAATTCAAGCCATGAACCGCGGTAAGGAATGATTCGGCTAGAGTAAACACCCTTATCGTGATTGAAGATTACACCAGGAGAACGGTGAATCTGTGAAACGACGACACGCTCTGCACCATTGATGATGAAGGTTCCGCGGTCTGTCATGAGCGGAATGTCGCCCATATAAATATCTTTCTGCAAGATTGCGCCTGACTTAAGGAAGTTAAGGTTGATTCTTGCTTTGAGAGGAACGGCGTAAGTCTGTCCCTTTTGTTTGCATTCAAGTTCTGAGAATTTGATGTTCTCTTCGTCGAGTTCATAGAACTCGTATTCAAGAGTCATCTCACCATCTGGACTCTCAATCGGGAATGTAGAAGTAAATGCTTCCTGCAAGCCTTCGTTGAGCAATGGTTCTTTTTTGTCTAATCTGTCTTTCTGAAGGAATGTTTCGTAAGACGATGTCTGGATGTCGATGAGGTTAGGAATCTCCATGAAGTTCTGGATATCCTTTCCATAATACTGACGATTGATTGTTCTGCTTTTAGCGAACATTCAGTACGCTCCTAGAGGGGGTTTGCTTTTTCAGTCTGCTACATCACAGTATCTATCTGTATGACATACAATAAAATAAGGACAGCACAGAAACAGAAAAGCTATTTTTCAAAAACTTTTTCTGATATAAAAGGCACAAGCGGAAAGGCGAAAGTGCCGTTAAACGCATAAAAGCGCACGCATAAAACACAAGATGCCTTACACGCACGCTATTAAAAAAACTGTCTGTCAGGCGACATTTTCACCCGACAAAGCAAGCTTATTTCTTAGAAGCCTTACCACCAGCCTCTTCGATTTTCTTGATGAGCTCATCAGCGTCAGCCTTAGAGACACCCTCTTTGAGTACTTTTGGAGCACCTTCAACGAGAGCTTTTGCTTCGCCCAAGCCGAGGCCTGTAGCTTCACGAACTGCCTTGATGACAGGAATCTTTTTAGCTGCGTCGAATGATTCGAGAGTAACTGTGAATTCATCCTGCTCTTCAGCTGCTGCGCCACCTGCTGCTGCTCCTGGAGCTGCTGCAACTGCTACTGCTGCTGTAACGCCAAATTTCTCTTCCATTGCTTTGACGAGTTCTGAAGCTTCGAGAACTGTCATGTTTGCGATTGCGTCAAGGATCTGATCCTGTGTGATTGCTGCCATATTATCTTCTCCTAAATAGGCATGTCCAACTTTTTTTGTTGAACTAAAAATCTTATGCGGGCAGGACAAACTGAACTGCTTTATCCGCATTTTTGTTCAGAAACGGAATTTTGAAAATTTCGCCTCTTAATATTTGTTGCCCGGACAGTCGACAGCTAACGAAGCCTGACCGAGCCTCAGCATTAGTGCTATTAGTTAGCGCCTTCTGCTGATTTTTTATCAACATACGCCTGCAAAGTAGCTGCGAGCTTCTGAACAGGACCATTGATTGTAGACATGAGCATTGCGATAAGCTGTTTTTTGCCCGGAACTTTTGAATAAGCTTCGATTTTTGCCTTATCGTAAATCTCGTTGCCGATATAACCACCCTTGATAACAAGAGCTTCATTGTCTTTTGCGAAATCAAAAAGAACTTTTGCAGCTTCGTTTGAATCCTCTTTTGCCATAACTACAGCAGTAGGACCAGAAAGATAACCTGCAACATTTTCAATTTTGAGTTCTTCAAAGGCAACTTTTGCAAAGTTGTTCTTAACAACCTTGAGAGGTGCTTCATGTTCACGGAGTTTGTTACGAAGAGCAGTAATCTGCTCAACTGTCAAACCACGATATTCTGTAAAAATGAAGTCACTGTATTCAGAAAAAACCTTTTTTGTTTCTTCGATAGCCTGTGTTTTAACAGGCTGGGGAGCTTTTGCCAAAATAGCCATAGATTATGCCTCCTCCTTAACATTTACCCAAACACCAGGGCCCATTGAAGAGCTTACTGATACAGAGCGAACGAAGTCAGCCTTTGCATCTGCTGGTTTTTTGCGGTCGATTTCTGCAAGGAGCGTTTTTACATTTTCTGCGACTTTTGCAGAATCCATAGAAACTTTACCTACAGCGATATGAATAATTCCTGTTTTATCAGCACGGAATTCAGTTCGACCCTTTTTGAGTTCATTGATTGCAGAAACGATGTCATTTGTAACTGTACCAGTTTTTGGGTTTGGCATAAGACCTTTGCGACCCAAAACCATACCAAGACGACCAACATCTTTCATCATATCTGGAGTTGCGACAGCGATATCAAAATCGAGCCAGCCACCCTTTACTTTGTCGATGTACTCTGCGGCACCAGCATAAGCAGCACCTGCATCAAGAGCTTCCTTAGCGCGCTCATCCGGACAGAATACGAGAACTTTCTTTTCTTCAGTGAACTGATTTGGGAACACCAAAGTATCACGCATTGTCTGACCTTTTCCGAGACGGAGAGCAATGTGAAGTTCAACGGTCTCATCAAATTTTACGAAGTGAACATCTTTTACAATCTGGCAAGCCTTCTCAACCTCATAAGCCTGAGTTGAATCATACTTTTTGAGGGCATCAGTATATTTCTTACCGTGTTTCATTAGTTAGCCTCCACTTCTACGCCCATAGAACGAGCTGTTCCGGCGATGATTTTTTTAGCTGCTTCGAGGTCGTTTGCATTGACATCAGGCATCTTAGTCTTTGCAATTTCTTCAAGCTGAGCCTGTGTAAGCTTGCCAACCTTGTCGCGGAGAGGATTTCCAGAACCCTTCTCAAGTTTAAGCGCCTTCTTAATAAGAACAGCAGCTGGTGGAGTTTTGAGGATGAAGGTGAATGATTTATCCTGATAAACTGTGATTACAGCAGGGATAACCAAGCCTTTTTCCATGTTCTTTGTTCGTTCATTGAACTGCTGACAGAACTGTGGGGCAGAAACGCCTTTAGGTCCCAAAGCAGGTCCAATCGGCGGAGCAGGAGTAGCAGCTCCAGCAGGTGCCTGAATTTTGAACACTTCAACGATTTTTTTTGTAGCCATTTTATAGCTCCTTTATTGGTATGAGATTCTAATCAAAAGAACCTCTAGCGGAACACCTCTATCCAACGGACTTGCGTTCCTCCCAAAATTAAAAGCACACCCTAAACAGATGCGCTCTATTTGCTATTGAATCAATTTTTCAACCTGCGTGATGTCAACTTCAACCGGTGTTGCCCGGCCAAAAATCTGAACCATAACACGAAGCTTGCTCTTGTCAGCATAAACCTCTTCGACCGCGCCACTGAACGAAGCAAAAGGTCCTTCGTTGATTTTAACCTGATCACCAACAGAATATGCCTGAACAATACGCTGGCTCTTCTCACCTTTGATATCACCAGATTTCATAAGGATATTACGAGCCTCATCGTTAGAAATCGGACGAGGACGCTGATTCGGATTCGTACCAACAAAACCAGTTACACCCTGTACGCTTCGGATTGTAGAACAAACTGACTTCCAGCCAATATCCGGCAAATCCATTTCAAGCATAATGTACCCAGGAAGGAATTTGTTTTTGCGAGAACGCCTTTTTCCGTCTTTGATTTCAATAAGTTCCTCAACAGGAACCTTTACATCTGAAACGACCGCAGAATCAAGCTCCCCCTCTTCAATTTTCATGCGAAGAGTGCGCTCAATTTTGTTTTCATAACCAGTGTATGTATGAACGATATACCAGCCTTTTGCCATAAAAAGCCCCTACGCCTTAAAGATAAGGCTCATGCCAGCGCTAAACAAGAGATCAAGCGCACCAAGGATAACAGCAATAATAATTGTAGAAATAAGCACGACTTTTACAGATGAAACAACATCATCACGAGTGGGCCAAGTAACCTTTCGGAGCTCCGCACCACATTCCTTAAAAAATCCAAAAACTTTTGCCATGATAATCCTCGAAAATTAAGAAAAGACTTTTTCAAATCTTTGACTAAAAAGATATCAGGCCCGGCAGGACTCGAACCCGCGACACTCGGTTTTGGAGACCGATGCTCTACCAACTGAACTACAGGCCTATTTATATCAAGCCGCCATAAAAAGACAGCCTAATTTACTTACCAAAAGATTATTTTGCTTTTGTTTCTTTGTGCAAAATCTCTTTGCGACAGAACGGGCAATACTTATTTTTCTCAAGCTTGCCCTGAATGTTCTTGCGGTTTTTTGTAGTTGTGTAGTTTTTGCGTTTGCACTCTGTACACTGAAGGGCGATAATATCAATCGCTGTCTTTTTCTTGCTACCCATTTTATTTACTCCTAAATATGATTCTTAAAAATTAGGTTTAGCTCCCGAGCGGAATCGGACCGCTGACCTCAGCACTACCAATGCTGTGCTCTACCAACTGAGCTACAAGAGCACACAAAGATGTGTTCAAAAAATATATCTGACGCGGGGATTTGTGTCAAGAGAATGTCGGGAGAATTCAAGATTATTGTAGTATTTTTTTTGATTTTATGATATTCTCTCGTAACAAAAACTGCCATGGAGAATAAAAATGAAAATTGATGAACTCGTAGACAACATCTTGCTCTCATACGAAAAAGATGGCGGAATCAATAAGGCTGGAACAGAAAATTTTCCAAATCGGGAGAATGTGGTTTCCGTACTCCATGACATACAATGCCTCATTTTTCCAGGATACAAAACGGCTGAAGAGTTGAATTCTGGCAATCTGCGCTATATCACCGGACAGCGCATCAACCGCATAATCGCCATTCTCACAAAAGAAATCGAAAAAGCCCTAACATACAAAGCAGTCCAACACGATGCAAACTCAAAAGTTGAGAATTCCCATTGTTTTGCACTTGCAGAAAAAGCGTCTTTTGCACTGATTGAGGCAATTCCAGAAATCAGGAGATTGGCACGACTTGATACCATCGCAGCGTACAACGGCGACCCTGCTGCAAAAAGTGGTGGCGAAGTCATAGTCTCCTATCCTGGGCTTGAGGCAATCATCGTCTACAGAATCGCCCACTTCCTTTATGAATGCGGAGTTCCTGTAATTCCCCGAATTATGAGCGAGCATGTGCACGGAAAAACTGGCATCGATATTCATCCCGGCGCAAAAATCGGCGAAAGTTTCTTTATTGACCACGGAACGGGCGTTGTAATCGGCGAAACGACAATCATCGGTAATAATGTAAAAATTTACCAAGGCGTAACTCTCGGAGCATTAAGCGTAAAAAAGACCCTTCAGAACAGTAAAAGACACCCGACCATTGAAGACAATGTTACAATCTACGCAAATGCAACAATTCTCGGCGGAGAAACTGTTATTGGAAAAGGTTCGGTTATCGGCGGAAACTCATGGATTACAGAATCTGTCAGCAATGCTAAATAAAAAACAGGGCTTTCTTAAAGTAACACTTTAAGAAAGCCCTGCCGTCCAGCAAGCTGGACATCGGAGAGAGTTTATCAGCTTTTTACAAGCTGAGATTAATATACTCACAGTTTAATTATTTGTCAAGATTTTTTAACAAAAAATCTCTAATTTATCCAAAATCTCCACTTTTTTTCGTGATTTTTAGAGATTTTTAATTCTTATTTCACTTTTCATGCAAATTTTGTTATCTTTAAGAGAAATGAATTTCGCATTTTGCAGGATTTTCCGAAAAGTCGATTTTTTTATACTTTTTCTTTTTCTCTCGGTCACGGTGGCTTCCTTTCTTTTTTTAAGGACTCATTCTTCTGCACAAGCCCATCTCCTTGTGACCAGCGGAGAAAAAGAATTTATCTACTCATTAGAAAAAAACCGCGAGCTTGAAATCGACGGCGCAATCGGAAAATCTGTGATTGTGATTCAGGATGGCAGGGCCTTTTTTAAAAATTCCCCCTGTACAAACAAAACATGCGTTCACATGGGCGCGGTCTCCGAAGAAAATGACTGGGCGGCTTGTCTTCCCAACGACATTTTCATTCGTATTGACTAGGAGAAAAAAAAATGGCAAAAACAAAGGCAAAATCAACGGTTTATAAATGCAGTGAATGTGGCTACACTCAGCCCCGCTGGCTTGGTCGCTGCCCCCAGTGTGGTCAGTGGAACACGCTTGAAGAGGCGATTTTAGACCCAAATTCCAGTGCGGCGGCTTTCGGGAATGCGACGACCGAAAAAATCAAGCCGATTCCCCTGGCGACAGTTTCGGCTCAGGAAAATTCCCGCATTGAGACAGGAATCGCGGAATTTGACCGGGTTCTTGGCGGCGGAGCAATGAAAAGGAGTGCGGTTCTTATTGGCGGCGAGCCTGGAATCGGAAAATCAACCTTGATGATTCAGGCATGTGCGGCAATCAGCAAAAGCACTGGAGGACGAGTGCTTTATGTTTCCGGTGAGGAAAGCGCAGGGCAAATCAAAGGACGGGCAGACAGGCTCAAACTGGACACAAAGGGAATCGAAATTCTGTGTACGATGAGACTTGAAGACATAAAAGACGCTCTTGTGGCCCTGAACCCCCTTTTCGTGATTATCGACTCGATTCAGACAGTTTACTCGGTTGAGGCGGGAATTGTGCCGGGAACAGTGAATCAGCTGAAATATTGCGCAAATGAGCTTATCGGCTGGGTAAAAGAGCGGGATTCCGTGCTGGTAATGAGCGCCCATGTCACAAAAGAAGGAACTATCGCTGGCCCCAAGAGCCTTGAGCACATGGTGGATACGGTGGTTTCTTTTGAACGAAATGACGATGAAGTCAGATTTTTGCGGGCAATTAAGAACAGATTCGGAAGCGTGGACGAGCTGGGAATTTTCGCCATGACAGAAAATGGACTTGAGGGTGTGGGAGACCCTAGCACGATGTTTATCACAAAGCGGACAGGGGCAATTCCTTCGGGAATAGCAAATTCCTGCGTTTTTGAGGGGAGCCGGGCCTTTTTGGTTGAGATTCAAGCCCTTACCGTGCCTGCAAAGGCCAGCATCAGCAGGGTTTATTCTGAAAAAATCGACTCAAATCGGGTGGCGCGAGTGGCGGCTGTCCTTGAAAAAAAGACTCACCTTAAATTCTCTGATCAGGATTTGTATGTAAATGTGGCCGGTGGCGTAAAACTCACTGAAAGCGCCATTGACGCGGCTCTGGCAGCAGCCCTCTACTCCGCCCGGACGGACATTCCTCTTTCAGAAAACAATGTGATTTTGGGAGAGTTGAGCCTTGCGGGAGAAATCCGCCCTGTAGCCCGCTTAAAGCAGAGAATCAAAACCGCGCGAGACTTGGGCTTCACGCAAATTGCCGCCCCGGAAAAAGAAGACGGCGCCCAGAAAGTGAGCACCGTGAACGAGTTGGTGAAGGCGGTGTTTGGAAAATAAATGCGCCGCATGGACGCGGCGAAAAAGAAAAGAGAGAAAATTCTGTTTGCCTTTAGGTGAACAGAATTTTCTCGTTGGTTCTGAAAATTACAGGATGTAATTTTCAAACCTTGAACTGGTCGATTTGGCTTCCGATTCGGTAGATTGAACCGTTAATCGATGTCGTGATGTTCAAGAGCGAGCTGTCAGACTCTTCCATATTCTTGATGTTGCCCGACATGCTCTCAACCTGAGACTTAACTACATCAGATGAAGTCTTGAGGGAATCGATATTGCTGATGATACCCTGACGAGACTGGTCAACGCCGTCAGAAGCCGTGCGAACCTGCGCCGTGGCATCATTCATGTAGCTCAAAGCGTCGCCAATCTGCTTAGAACCAGCCGACTGCTCTTCCATTGCAAGTTTGATTTCACGAACCAAGTTGCCCGTACCCTGAATCTTTTCGGCAACGGCTGTAAACGAGCGGTCCGAAAGACTTGAGGCACCTACAACGCCAGAAATTGCGCCAAGAATGCCTTTAAGCTGGGCTGAAATCTTTTTTGACTCGGCAGCGGATGTTTCTGAAAGTTTTCGGATTTCGTCCGCAACGACAGCAAAGCCCTTTCCTGCGTCGCCAGCGTGAGCCGCTTCGATTGCAGCGTTCATAGCAAGCAAGTTTGTTTCGGAAGCGATTGAAGAAATTACCTTATTTGCTTCGTTAAGCATTTTAGACTGCTCTTCAATCTGTTGGATTTGCTTGTTAACTTCGTGCTGCTGGGTAATACCCTTATCAACATCAACCTGAAGACTTTCAAATTCTTTTGCCATTTTTTCGACAGAATTTGAGACAGAAGTAATATTTCCAATCATCTGAGTAACAGCGGTAGAAGCCTGCTCAACTCCCTGCTCCTGCTTCTGTAACAAATCACGCAAAGCCTGAACAGCCTGAGATATCGTATCAACCGCTCCGACAGAATCATCAACTTTTGCATGTTGGTTTGAAATCTCTTCGTTAACGCCTTGAATTGACCTTACCATTTGCTCAAGGAAGTCAGCATTGTCCTGAACCATCTTTCCGAGCTGGTCACCATACACATGCAAGTCTTCTTTTGAATCCTTAAGCTCCGAAACGATAGAATGCAACTTTTCGGTAAAGACATTGAATCCTGATGCGAGATGCCCGATTTCATCCTTTGTATGAACAGAAATTCGTTTGGTAAGATCAGCATCTCCGCTCGCAATATCTTTAATAGCAACGCCGACATTTTTGAGAGGTTTGATTGCAAAATTTACAACGAATATACCGACGATAAAGGCTACGATAAGAGCAATGACTCCGATTATAATCATGCTATGAAGAACGACGGTAAGTCCAGAATAGAAATCAGAGTACGGAGCTTCACAAATAACGACCCAATCGCTTTCAAAAACAGCCTGATATGCGACTGCGAATTTTTCGCCCCGGACTTCATCATAGTAAACGCCAGTTCCGATATCGCCCCCCTGCGTAATAGTATCGAGAAGAGGCTTCATTCCTTCAGCGGCATCATCATAGATTGAAAGACCTTCACGAACCTTATCGATTTCTGTATGGGCGACATATTTGCCTGTGCGGGCATTGATAACAACTGGGTGAGAATACAGGCCGACTGTAATATTTTCGACAGTACGGCACAATTCCTCTGAATCTCGGACAGCTACAACTTCCGCAATCTGCTCGCCGTCATAGCCATATACCGGATATGCGTAAAATGTTGAAAGATTTCCATTGACAGGACTCCAGTTCGGATCCATAATCGCGGGCTGTCCCTGCATTGAAACCTGAAGGTATTCTCGTTCATGTAAATCACTGTATTTTTCGGTGGTAGTCCAGCCAACACCGTTCCGATCGTAAATTGCCATGCCCAAATAGCCGTCCATGCCTTCGATGACACTGTTCGCCAAAGCCCATTTTTCATGCAAATCGACTTCGCGGTCTCGTATGGTTGAAAGATTTGCAAGAGACTGGAGCATTTTCATCTCACGGTCATTCAAATTGTGGATATCCGAGGCAGCGGCATGAGCAAGATTCATATTTCCGATATCGACTTGTGAAGAAAGTTCCCTTGATGACATTATGAAAGAAAAAACTACGATTCCGGCGCTTGCCAGAAAAATCACGCTTAAAAACGCGAGATTTATTTTTCCTTTTATACCTAACATTTTCTATCTCCTTTTTTTTACTTTTAATATCTTATTTTAATTTGCTGAGTTTCGGAAAGCGGACTGTAACTCTTCCGTAATTTCCTGAAGGATAATTTGATAAATCTTTTGGTTGAGAACTTTTTCGGTATCTTTATCAAGGTCAGGACTGTCATCCCGTTTTATAAACATGAAAATACACAAGGATGAGTTTTCACCCTTCCGCTTCATGATGAGCACGGCATCAGAAGTGAATGAACTTCCATTTATAGACAATGAGGCATCACGGATTTTTTCAAAAATCTGGAATCGTTCTGCGCCACCAGACAAATCGCAACGAAAATGCGAAAGATTGACATCAAGAATTGTTCCTGTAAATGAGGAACCTCTATATTCAAATTTAACGCTGCTAGATGGGTCACATTTTGCACGAACAAGGTTTCGACGACCACGAGCCCCACTCTGTTCAAGGACTTTATGGATTGAATCAAAATCACTGTGATTATGAGCGGAAAGAGCAAAGCAGCCTGCCCTGACATTTAAATCACGAAGATAGTAAGATTTTATGGCTTCTTCATCCGCTGGAGACTGGCGTGACAGATAAAACACTCCGATGAGGGTTTCACTTCCGATTGACTCCTGCAAAGAACGGATATATGACCGCCATTCAATTCCATCGACCGAAGCGTCAATATTGAAATAAAGGATGGATTCTGGAAAGAGCCTTATGATTTCTTTGACTTTTGCCTGCAAGGAACAAGAATAGTCATCATTTATAATAAAGGTTTGATAACCTAATGTCAGAAATTCCTCGAGATAAGCCTTGGGGATTAAAGATGTGTCAGGTGCAATAAAAAATGTTTTTCGACCAAAAAGTTCTATATCTGTTGGAGTCATAATGTTTTATTTTAATGCATAAAAGGGAAAAATGCGAATTTTTTTAATAATATTTTTAAATTTGTGATATAATTTTTATGTTATGAACGAGAAAATTGGAGATTTTAAACATTTTTTTACACAGGAACGGAACATTTCTTCCGCCTTTATCGACAGCTCCCTTAAAATGGGAATCGCCCAGTCCGTCCTTATGGTTCAGGACAATCTCACAGAATGCTTCAACAAATTAGGCTGTGACGGCGTAATCTATCGGGAAAAATACAATGCTTTCTGGGTCTTCACCAAATCGAAGCTGCATTTTGAGAAAAGGCCTGTCTGGCGGGAGAAAATCGAAGCCAGCACCTTCCCCATCGACAACGCAGGATTCAAAGCCCACATCAACACGATTTTGCAAAGCAAAGACGGCGAGACTTTAATCACCGCCAATCAGGAAGCCTGCGTCTTGGACATGGAAAAGCACCGCCCCGTAAAACTGACAAATCTCAACTACCCCAAAGAAAATTTCCCGGAGGCGGTTTTCACAGAGCCTTTTGAGAAATTCGACACGGATTTTACCGAGGAAGATTTTAAGTACGAGCAGGTAATCCGTGCCCAGCACATCGACATGTCCCATCACATGAACAACATCGAGTACATCAAGCTGGCAATCAATGTCTTTACCGATGATTTTTTGCTGGCCCACGAGCCTAAGAATCTTGAAGTCCACTACACTGGCGAAAGCAAGGAAGGCCAGACTCTCAGGATTTACTCAAAGACTAGAGGAAACACAACGGTTGTTGCAATTAAAGAAAGCGAGCGCAGTGTTTTTGAGATGAAGATTGAATTCAATGACTAAAAGAAAGCCTGTAGTGTTTTATGAAATAAATCGTCTCGAAAATCGCGGTAATACCCCAGCTGAATACATATAAAAGGAAAAGAGATTCGATTGTCTTAAAGTGAGCAAAAATCGTGTAAACCCAGGCGATTCGGAAAAGGCAGGAGCCAAAAAAAACGAAGGCTGAGGGAATAAGGGTTTTGCCCAGCCCCCGGCAGGCCGCTATCGCCGTGTCCATAAAGGCTGAGACGCAGTAAGAAAATGCCATGATTTTTTTGCGGCGAAGGGCCATCTCAAGGACAGCCTCGTCGCTAGTAAAGAGCATGAGCGTTTCCCGACCAAAAACGAACAAAAAGATTCCAAGGGCAAGGCCGATTCCGAAAGAAAAAGCAAGGGAAGCGAAAAAGGATTTTTTGACCCGGCTCTGGAGATTTGCCCCGTAATTCTGGGCGATGAAAGTTGAGCAGGCGACATAAAAGCCCGCCATCATATTGTAAATGAGGGGATCGATGTTTGCGCTGGCGGAATTTCCTGCCACCATCACCGAATCAAAGGAATTCACGCCGATTTGCACGAAGACATTGGCAAAGGCAAAAATCGCGTTCTGCAAGCCGGCAGGAAGCCCTATCGAAAGCAATTTAAGGCATTTTACCCTCTCGATTTTAAGGGAGCGGAAAGAAAAATGAAGCTCGTCTTTGCGGCGAATCAAAAAAATCATAATGAGGATTGCCGAAATGTACTGGGAAATCACCGTGGCAAAAGCGATTCCACGCACGCCCATACCAAAGGCAATAACTAAAAGCAAATCTAAAATCACATTGAAAATGCCGGCCAGAAGCAGGAAGTAAAGGGGCTTTTTGGTGTCGCCGGCCGCAGAGAAAATGCCGTTTCCCAGATTGTAGATAGCGCTGGCCGGCATGGAAAGCATGTAAATCTTAAAATAAAGAATAGCGTCGTCAAGAAGGTCGGGCTTTGTATTCATGGCGGAAAGAATTGGTCGGGCAAAAATAATGCCTGCCAAAAGCAAAATTACGCCGGAGGAAAAGCAGAGAATGGCCGCCGTGTGGATGGTCTCCGAGAGGGATTTTTTGTCTTTCGCACCGATGTAGTAGGCACAAATCGAGTTCACGCCGCTTCCCAAGCCCATCAAAAGCCCCACGAAAAGAAAAAGCAGCTGGGGAGTTGAGCCCACCGCTCCCAAGGCATGAGTTCCCGCAAAATGCCCAGCCACAGAAATATCCACCATGCTGAAAAGCACTTGCAGAAGGTTTGTGCAAACAAGGGGAAGAGAAAAGCGAATCATGTTGCGGGAAATTGAGCCTGATGTAAGAGAGAGCTGTCGCATGAGAAGATTCTAGTGAGAATTCAGGAAAGGTGGAAGTCTTCCCCTCTTACTTTCTTTTCTTTGCTTCTTCCCCTTTCAAAAATGGCCAGGGCAATCACGCAGAGGACAATCTGAACCAGCGTTGAACATGGTGTGGCAAGTCCGATTCTAAAAAGCGTGGGATTTGCGCTTCGGCTCATTATATATGACACCGGGATTCTCACAAGGAAGGCTCCGGCTATTCCCTGTGCCATGACAAAGGCCGTTTTTCCACAGCCGTTGAAGTAGCCGATAAAACAGAAGAGGAATGAGACAAAAAGCGTGTCTATGGCGTAGGCTTTAAGGTAGCTGTGGGCAGCATGCACGACAGAAGCGTCATTAGAGAAGATGGCAGAAAGCCAGTCGCCATGGAAAAATGCCGCCGCCCCCATGACCACGCCGCAGGCAAGGGAAGCGAGAATGGCGTAGAAAAGGGCTTTTTTTGCCCGGTCGTATTTTCCCGCGCCCACATTCTGAGCCACGAAAGCCGAAAGTGATTGGGAAAAGGCCGCTGGAACCAGCATGATAAAGGCACAGACCCGCTCGGCAACGCCCACGCCCGCCGATGCCACAAGTCCCAGTCTGTTGATTATGGCCGCAATCACGAGAAATGAAACGGTCACAAGACCGTCCTGCAGGGAAAGGGGAACGCCGGTCTTGCAGACAAGGGCAATCAGCCTTCCGTTCCAGCGGATGCGCTTCCTGGAAAATGGAAAGGGAAGTCCCTTCTTCTTGATGATAAAAAGGCAGAAAAGCACGCTCAAAGCCTGAGCCAGCACCGTGGCAAGAGCCGCCCCGGAGGACGCCATCTTGAAGACCGCCACAAAAAGCAAATCTGCGAAAATGTTCACGATTGTGGCGACAAGCACCGTGACGAGGGGCGTTTTTGAGTCCCCCACGCCCCGAAAAAGGGAGCCAAGCATATTGTAGCCCGTGATGAAGACCGTGCCCGCCGAGCAGATGTGCACATAGGAAAGTGTCTTGTCAAAAGCTTCGGCTGGGGTCTGCATGATGAGGGCGAAAGGCCGTGTGGCAAAAATCATCAGCACCGTGACGACAAGGGCAAGCAGGGCAAAAAAGACGAGGCTTGAGCCCACGATGTCCGCCGCCTTTTCGTTTTTCTCCGCGCCCATAGCCTGAGCCATCTGAATGGTGCTTCCCATGGAAAGTCCCGCGATGATAAAAGTTATGGTCTGCATCATCATGGTGCCGGTGGCCACAGCCGAAACATCTGCCGCATTGCCGAACTGCCCCACCACCAGCAAGTCCACCGCGCCGTAAAGAGACTGCAAAAAAAGCGCGCCAAGAACCGGAAGGGCGAATCGCAAGAGCCGGGGAGCAATGTTCCCGGAAGTGAAAAGCATGTTTTTGTCTGCCATAGGATTACGAGCAGAATCCTAGCATGGGAGAATAGAAAAAATCAACATGGGCGTCTAGGCCATGCTTCCCACCGGGAATTTCCTGATGCAAACGATAAAGAAATAAAATGCAAAATTTAAAATCCTCTGTGTCAAAATGACTCAAATTTCACTTTGAAGAAAGCCACTGTGTATTTTTGACCCGATTTTTCTGCCCGCCTGCGATGCTTTCACGGGCTAGGGATTGGAGCACCGCGCGGAGCGCGTTCCGAAGCGAAGAAAGGGGATGACTCATACTTATTGGGCAGCCCCTGACTGAGCGTAGGAATGGAGCGCTTTGCGCGGAAGTGCGGAAAGCCCGACCCTGCGTAGCAGGGAAGCCCCCATATTCTTATGAATTATGCCTTTTCTATTATAAATTAAGAAATCTTGGCACGATTCTTGCTGAATATTTCGTGTAGACAGTCATTTTTACAGGAGACGGCAATGAAATACAACGACGAGACAATGGACGCTTACTTGAAAGATTTGAACAGAATCCCGCTTTTGACCGCGGATGAGGAAAAAGATTTAGCTGTTAAGGCGGCTGCTGGCTCTAAGGCGGCAAAAAATAAGCTGGTAAACGCCAATCTCCGCTTTGTCGTTGCCATTGCAAAGACCTACCAGAACCGCGGATTTGAGCTCATGGACTTAATCAGCGAGGGAAATATCGGTCTCATTGCGGCTGTTGACCATTTTGATGTGTCAAAAGGATACAAATTTATTTCTTATGCAGTTTGGTGGATCCGCCAGAGCATCCAGAAAGCCCTGAGCGACAGAAGCCGGGCAATCCGCTTGCCTTCAAACAAGGTGAACGAGCTTTACCAGATTGAAAAAGCCCGCACTCTCGTGGAAAGCGACAAGGCAGAAGAAGAGCAGACAAAAGAAATCGCAAAGATTTTGGGCATGAAGACAAGTTATGTCCGCGATTTGCTCAACTTCAACCGTGATATGATCAGCCTTGACGCTCCAATTGATGCAGAAAAAGGCGGCGCTGTATTCGGTGACACTTTCCGTGACGAAATCAACCCCACGCCAGAGCAGGAAGCCCTTACAAGCGCACTCAAACGGGATGTGGACGGAGCCCTCAAGACATTGAAGCCAAAGGCAGAGCGTGTTTTGAGAATGCGCTACGGCTTGAACGGCTACAAGCCAATGTCTCTCAAAGAAATCGGAGACGAATGCGGCCTTACAAAAGAGCGAATCCGCCAGATTGAGAAAAGTGCCGTCCAGACCCTCCAGTCACCTTCAAGACGAAGACGACTTGAAGCTTATGTTGCGTAAAAAAAAACGGGCTTCCGTCGTGAACCCAAAATCAAACATCGCAGTGAGCAAAGCTCAGGCGAGTTTGTTTTGGAACCCCGACTCCGCCCGTTTTTTTCATCACAAGGCTTTTGAATCGTTTTCTTGCCTTATCATAGAGAAGGCCTCTTTTCTTGCTTCCATCATGATTTTTTCGTCACGGGCAAGGTTTGCTATTTTAAAGGCCAGTTCTCCGCTTTGGGCCGTGCCGGTGATTTCGCCGGGGCCGCGCAGGCGCAAATCTTCCTCGGCGATTTTAAATCCGTCGGTAGTCTCGTGCAGAGCTTTCATTCGCTCGATTCCGTTTTCGGTGATGTTGGCCCGGTAAATCAAAAAGCAGTAGGACTGAACGCTTCCACGCCCTACCCGTCCGCGAAGCTGATGCAGGGCGGCAAGACCGAATCTGTCTGCCTGCTCGATGACCATGCAGCTGGCATTGGGCACATCGACGCCAACTTCCACGACGGTGGTTGCCACCAGCACTTGAATTTTATTCTCCCTGAAATCCTGTAAAATGCGGTTCTGCTCATCCTCATCGATTTTAGAGTGAATCAAGGCGCACTTGAAATTGGGATAAACCTGATTTTGCAGGAATTCAAAGCTTTCCTCGGCTGATTTAAGCGGCGATTTTTGCTTTCCGAAGGAGTCAGTGCCGAATTCACCATCATCACTGCTCAGATTTCCTTCAATGGCCGGATAAACAAAATAAGCCTGATGGCCTGCGTTCAGTTCTTTGCGGACGGCTTCGTAGGCATTGCGCTCGTTGCCCGCCTTTGTAAGATAAGTGATTACGGGCTTTCTTCCCTGTGGCATGGTGTGAATGGTGCGGACATCAAGGTCGCCGAAGACAGTGAGCGCCAGCGTTTGGGGAATGGGGGTCGCGCTCATCATCAGAAGATTTGGCTCACGGAAAGGCGGCTGGGCGAATTTGTCCGTGGCGACGACAGAAGTGCGACCCTTGTCAAGAATCGCCGAACGCTGCATGACGCCGAATCGGTGCTGCTCGTCGATGATTGCAAGGGCAAGGTCGTGATACTGAACATTTTTTGAAAAAAGAGCGTGGGTGCCGATTACGAGATTGATTTCGCCTTTTTTGAGGGCAGAAAGAAGATTGTCCCGCCCCTTTGTCTTGATGTTGCCTGTAAGGTAAGCGACGCTGGCCCCCACGGTTTCAAGCTGCTTGGCGGCATTTTCAGCGTGCTGGCGGGCAAGGAGTTCCGTTGGAGCCATTAAAGCCACTTGTCCGCCATAGTCAATCACGCGGAGAGCGGCAAAAAAGGAAACCAGGGTTTTTCCAGAGCCGACATCGCCTTGCAGAAGCGTGCGCATTGAATAGTGTGGGGAGGGGAACGACTCCCCCTTCGCTCCCACTTCGTTGGTCGCTACCCCCTCTCCTAAGGGGCGCTGCCCCTTAAAATCCCCGCTTACAAATCCGTAATTTCTGTCGATGTCCTCGTTCATCAGGGCAATTACGCTCATCTGGTCGGCCGTGAGTTTGTATGGAAGCCGGGCGAGGAGATTTTTCTGCCTCGTGGAAAGATTGGCGTCAAATTCTTCTTGGGAAAACTGCTTTTGCTGGCTTTCTGCGGAATCCAGCTCGATTTTTGGAAGCTTTCCCCGGTGAGCGATTGCCCGCTCGGCCAGAGTTTTTTGAAATAAGAATAATTCCTCAAAGACCAGAGTGTTTCTCGCCCCGATTGCCTCGGATAGCGTTTTGGGAAAGTGAATCTGTCGCAGGGCTTCTTTTTTGGAAAGGAGATGTCGTTTTTCGATGATTTCTTCCGGCAAGTCGTTTTCAAGCCCCAGGCAAAACTGATTGAAAGCCGCCTGCACTGTCTTGCTGATGATTTTACTGGTCAGACCTTCGGTGAGGGGATAGACAGGAAAAACCCGGCTATTAGGAACGGCGATTCCCTCAAAGGCATCAAGATTTCCGCCATCAGCGATTTTTGAAAGCTCAAAGGAAGTGGACTGGTATTTTCCGAATTTGACCTCGCATTTTGCGCTAAGGGCGACAATCTGCCCCACCGGATGAGTTTTTTCAAGGAAAGCACGACCAAAAGCAGCCAGCTCCACCTTGCCAGTGCCGTCCGTGGCAATCAGCTTTAAGGTTTTCATGCGTCCGTAGCCGAACCATTCATGGCCGACAATCTGGGCAATCGTGTGAATCTTCCCAGTCTGATTTTGAAGGCTCTGGGCAATGGTGATTTTTTGGGTGCGGTCTTCGTAATCCCTCGGATAAAACTGGAGCAAATCAGAAATCGTAAAAATATTGAGGCGGGCGAAAAGAGCCTGTTTTGCCGCGCCGATTCCCGGCAGAGAAGAAATCGAATTGTTCAGTTCCGTTAGATGCATTGCAAGCTCCTGCTGCGGCTACTTTCTGTATCTAAAAGGTCAAAAGTCGAAATTGAACCTAAAAATTAAAACGGGATAAGTGAAATCAATCTTCCAAGAATCTGGAGAACATAGGCAATCAAGACGGCACAGACGATGACTGTAATAAGCGAAGTGACCAGCGCTTTTACAAAAGAAATCGACTGTCCGCGGAAAAAACTTCCGGCAATTCTGAAAATAATCGGCGAAATGGAGCGGTCAACCACAGTCCAGATTGAATAAGTGGAATTCCCGTCACCTGCGATAAGATAGACAATCAATCGCACGAGAATAATCAGCGCTAAAAATCCCAAAATAGAAAATAGAATGTTGCCCACCAGCATGACCAGCATTGAAAGAATCGTTGAGAAGCGGAAATTCTGCCCCGTTGAAAGGCTTGAGAAAAAAGCGCTTGCCGCCATCAAAACACAGATAGCTATTGCCGGAGTAAAATCAAATGAAGAAAAGCGTAAAAAGCGGAGACGGCGGAAAATGTCAAGATATGGATCGCACATTTGCGAAAGCACTTGCCCGAATTTAGAATATTCTGCCCCCGGAAACCATGAAAGCATGACGCGGATAAAGCAGAGCAAGATATAAATCGAGACGACCGAAGATAAAATCGCAAAAATTCCGTTTGTATTCATAAAATAAATATACTATTTTCTCTGCAAAAAGACAAAGAAAATTGCATGATTTATTCTATATAAATGAAGCTAAATGAACCAAACATCTTTTACGAAAGGAATTGCTTTTAAGTCTTCGGCAAATTCTTTCGTTGCGGGCGCGGTAAGCTGGTTTGAGGCCTTGACGATGTATGTGTCCGTGCCTGTGTCGATGTGGAAATAAACGGAACATGCGCCGGAAGCCCCGAACAGATATTCCTTTAAATTGAAAATCTGCTTTTCGTCATTAAAACCGCTTTCAAGCTGGATATGCACTTCCTCAATGGCCTTTTCCTGCAAAACATTGGGGTCTTCGATTGAGTCTACGAGCAAACTGGGCTGTTCCCGGCTGGAATCAACTTTGCCCTTGAAAGCATAGACCGTCTCGTTCTGAACCTTGCCTTTTAGAACTTCCCATGTTTTAGGGAAGAAAGTGAGGTCTAAGGAACCGTTGTAATCCTGCAATTTCGCAAATGCCATTTCCGGGCCTTCACCGTGCTTGGTGCGGATTGTTCTAAGCTCAGTAACCATTCCCACAGCCGTATGAACTTTTCCTGCGTTTTTGACTTTCCATGCATTTCCGCCGTTTGCAGCAAGCATGGCGTCTTTTAAAGCCTTGTCTTCTTTTGCAGCCCGCGCAATCGTAAGAGAGTTGACTGTTGCCTTGTCGTAGGCTTTTTTGTAATCATCAAGAGGATGACCTGAAACATAGCAGCCAATCAAATCTTTTTCCATGTTGAGTTTTTCCAGGCGGGAACAATCTTCCACTTCCTCAAAAACATAGTCGGTATATTCTTTTTCGTCAGTGTCTCCGAAGAGAGAAAGCTGACCGTCATCGCTTCCCAGGGCAATTTTTTCGGCATAAGCATAAGCCCGGTCAAGATTTGAAATCAAAGTCGGACGATTTTTTCCCAGATTGTCGAATCCGCCGCACTTAATGAGGACTTCAACCGCTTTTTTATTGATGGGAGAACGACCCGCAATCTTTCCTTCGGCCTTTTCTTCCGGGGTAAGCTCTTCTTTTGCCCCGATAACGCGAATCAAAAAGTCCATGAAATCTTTGTAGGGGCCGTTTGCTTCCCGCTCTTTAACGATTGTTCGGGCAGCACCGTCACCCATGCCCTTGATTCCCTTGAATCCGAATACAATGTGGCCGTCAACGACATCGAAAATTGCGTCCGATCGGTTTACATCAGGTGGATCAACAGGAACTCCTATTCGGCGGGCTTCCGCAATGTAGGCGGGCAGGCCGTCTGTAGAGGTGATTTCGTTTGTAAGGTTTGCCGCCATGAATTCAGCTGGTTTATTTGCCTTTAGCCAGCCCGTGCGGTATGCGAGGACAGAATATGCCGCCGCGTGAGACTTATTGAAGCCGTAGCCTGCGAAAGGAATCATGATTTCGAAAATTTCATCGGCATGTTCTTTTGTAAAGCCCTGTTTGACAGCACCTTCCTCGAATTCAACTTTTTTTCCCATCATGACTTCAGGCTTCTTTTTACCCATGGCTCGGCGGAGCATATCCGCGCCTCCAAGGGAGAATCCCGCGATTTTCTGGGAAACCTGCATAATCTGTTCCTGATAGACCATAACGCCGTAAGTTTCTTTCAGAATCGGCTCAAGGCAGGGGTCAGGATAGTGAATCGTCTCAGGCTTCCATTTTCCGTCGATGTAGTTCGGAATGTAATCCATCGGTCCCGGTCTGTAAAGGGCGTTCAAAGCGACCAGGTCTTCCAGTTTTTCCGGCTGGAACTGTCGCAGAATCTTTTGCATTCCCGGAGATTCGAACTGGAATACCGCCGCTGAGTCGCCCCGCTTAAAAAGCTCGAAAGTTTTCGGGTCAGTTTCGCTCACATTTGCGCAGACAAAATCAGGCTCACCGGGCTTTTTGTGCTTGTTGATGATGTTCTCCGCATAGCGAATCAGAGAAAGGGTTTTAAGTCCAAGATAGTCGAATTTTACAAGACCGCAAGGCTCGATGATGTCCATGGTGTACTGAACGCCCACTTTTCCTGTCTTTGAATCCATGAAGACCGGCGCCCAGTTGGGAAGCTCCGTAAGGCCGATAACCATTCCCGAAGCGTGGAGACCTGTGTTTCGCTTACAGCCTTCCAGCTTGAGCGCAAGGTCAAAGAGTTTTTCGTAGCGTGGATCATGCCTGAACTCCGCAAGCTGTCCGCCGTCAGGGAATTTTTCATTGGCCGGCTCGAAACAGTTCTTGAGTTTGGCCTTCAAATTCTCTGAAACCTTTGACTTGAGCATGTTGACTTCAGAAAGGGGAATACCCAAAGTGCGTCCAACATCAGCGATGCAGTTCTTCGGCTTCAAAGTACCGAAAGTGACGATATGACCGACTTTTTTGTCTCCGTACAAATCCCGCGTGTGCTGGATGATGTCCTGGCGATAGTCGAAGTCCATATCAACGTCGAAGTCTGGCATTGAGACTCGCTCAGGATTCAAAAATCGTTCGAAAATCAGTTTGTAGCGGAAGGGGTCAATATCCGTAATCGTAAGACAGTAGGCAACCAGGGAACCCGCACCAGAACCTCGGCCAGGGCCTATAGGCATGTAAGGCTTGGGGCGCTTGTTCACATTGTCGTAGGTTGATTTTGACCAGTTGATGAATTCCCAGACGATGAGGAAGTAGCCGGAAAATCCCATCTTCAAAATGATTGCCATTTCGTATTCACAGCGCTGGCGGATTTGGGGCGTAATTTCCTTGTACCTCTTGCGAAGTCCCTCTTCCACAAGGTGGCGCATATAGTCGTCCTGATTTTTTGCGTAATCATCGCCATGAGTCTGAAATTCTTCCGGCAAGGCAAAGCGAGGCAATGTGCCTTTGAGTTCCATCGTTTTGTACTGATGAATCGTGAGGTTGCACATGTTTGCAATCTTAATCGTGTTGTCGTAAGCCTCCGGACAATCCGGAAAGAGAAGGCGCATTTCCTCTTCGGTTTTAAAATACCACTCGTGCCTGTCACCACCCATAGTCTGGTGAGGCTCGTTCATGTTCTTTTTAAAGCCTATGCAGCGAAGACAGTCCTGAGCTTCCCAGTCTTCCTGCTCGATGTAGTGAATGTCGTTTGTGACTACGAGAGGAATATCCAGCTCGTGAGCCAGGGCAATGAGCTTTTTGTTGACGATTTTCTGGTCTTCAAGGCCGTGATCCTGCAACTCGATGTAATAGTGATCCGGACCAAAGAGATTTTTGTATTTGAGAGCCAGTTCCTTCGCCTCTTCATCCTTGTTTGCAAGCAAAAGCTGGGGAAGTTCCCCCGCGATACAGGCAGAAAGACAAATCAAGCCTTCATGATATTTTTCCAGCAACTCAAAATCGATTCGGGGCTTGTACCAGGTTCCTTCGGTGTAGGCGATTGAAGAAAGCCAGCTCATGTTTTTGTAGCCGGTTTCATTTTCGCAAAGCAAAATCAAGTGGAAATAGCGGGCTTGCCTGTCTCCGTCCTCGCCTTTATGGGAGTAGGGAACGGAATTTTTCTCTAAATGTGAGCCGAAAGCGACATAAAATTCCTCGCCTACAATGGGGTTGATTCCGTTTACATGGCAGAGATGCTCAAAGTTAAGGGCTCCGAACATGTTTCCGTGGTCAGTGAGGGCCAGGGCCGGCATATTAAGTCTTTTGGCCTTGGCCACAAGGGCATCCAGTGTGGCGCAAGAATCCAGCAAAGAATAATCCGAGTGAACATGAAGATGAACGAAATTAGCGACCGGTGTTCCCTCTGGGGCACCTTCAAAGACATGATAATCTGCCATAGGGAATTATTGTAACACGATTTTTAGAATTTTGTCATGGTCAACGGCACTCACAGCCTCGCACAAGGCCTCAAAATGCTCTTTCTTTCCGGCGGGGATTTTGTAATCTTTCATCATCAAGATAATCTGATCCGCCGTGTCATAGTCAAAGGCTTGGACACATTCACCAATATTGGCCACAGCTTCTTGGTACTGAGAAAGGGGCATTTCCTCTTTAAGAGAATCATCATCTTCCTCTGCGCACAAGGGAGCAAGATGATTTTTATAAGAGCGGTACATTTCAAGGAGCGCGGGTGTTTTTTCTGTGATTTCTGCCACATTCTCTTCGTCACCGCATTTTTCAAGATATTTTGCGTCTTCAGAGAGTTTTTCGGCTCCAATCAAGCGGGCTGAACTTTTGAGCGCGTGAACCAGAATCGTGTAATTTCGCCAGTCTTTCTGCTCAACAAAATTTTCGATTTCACCGGCCTTTTTGTCGATATTTTTGTAAAATTCTTTAAGAGTCTGCTCCAAAACATCTGCGCCGCCAGTGTATTTAAGGGCATCGTCAAGAGAAATTCCCGTAACCGAAGAAAATTTCTCCCGTTCGGCTTCAGCCTGATTTGACTCCACCTCGCCGTTTTCATCAAGAGTCATGATTCCGTCTTCCATAGAAATTTCTACATTTTCGATTAAATCTTGTGGAAGATAATGCATAATCATCTCTTCAAGTTTTTTACCTTCGATTGGCTTTGTCATGTAATCGGTAAAGCCAGTTGTAAGGAACATCTCTTTTGCGCCAGAAACCGCATTTGCCGTAAGTGCAATAACAGGCACTCCCTTGCTCTGGTTATTTTCCAGCGTAAGCATTTTCTGGAAAGTCTGGATTCCGTCCATGCCTGGCATTCGGTGGTCAAGGAAAACAATGTCGTAATGCGTTTTTTGAAGGGCTTCCAAAGCATCGTATCCGCTTATAACCGTGTCCACCTGGATTTTCGTTTGCTTTAAAAGACCTTTTACGACCGTAAGATTAAGTTCCGTGTCGTCAACCACGAGGATTTTTGCCTTTGGAGCCGTGAAAAGCTCATGGTAAGAGACCGTATTTTCAACCGTTTTGCGGTAAGTTTCCTTGAAATCGCCGATTGGCTCCCAGTCGATAACTCCCTGCATGACCGAGAATGAAAAATCAGAGCCTTCACCGTAAACACTCACAACTTCAAGCCTTGAATCCATAAGATTAAGCAAACTCTGAACGATGTTTAATCCCAGACCAGTTCCCTCAATCGTTCTGTTTCTCTTTTCCTCAATGCGTTGGAATGCCGTAAAGAGTTTTGGAATATCCTTGTCTTTGATGCCAATACCAGTGTCTACGACATGAACCGTAATCATGGCATGGGAATAATCAACCTTTTTGCTGGTAATGTTGAGAGAAACAGAGCCTTCGTTGGTATATTTAATTGCATTCGTAAGAATATTCAGGCAGCACTGCTTGATTCGAACATCATCTCCGTACAAATTATGCGGTGTATCAGCCTCAACGCTGACATAAAATTTAAGATGCTTGTCTTCTGCCCTTTTTGAAATCATATTGACCAAATCATTGACAGCAGAACTTAAATCGTAATTCGTTGGGATAATCTCAAGCTTACCGGCTTCAATCTTAGAAAAGTCAAGGATATCGTTTACGATTGAAAGAAGCGCCTTTCCTGCATTCTCAATATCTTTTGCATAGCGGGTGATTTCACTGTCCTTACTCTCCCGTAAAATCATCTCATTTAAACCAAGAACCGCATTAATCGGAGTACGAATTTCGTGGGACATGTTTGAAAGGAAGTCAGATTTTGCCTTGCTGGCTGCTTTTGCCGTTGCCAGTTGAGTCTCAAGCATTTGTGAGCGTTCAAGATTTTTGATATAGCTTTCGGTGGTTGAAAGCATATCCACCAAAGAATCGTAAAGTACGCCTATTTCATCTTTGTTGGGAAGCTCAAGCGATTTGATGTCGAGCCGCGGAATATCGCGAGTATGTTCCGTAATGTTGCAAAAATTACTGTCTTCCACAGATTTTGCCATAAGCGCAATCGGATGAGTGATATTCAGATTGGCGTAAGTATAAATCACCAGCACAATCGGAATGGCAATAATCGCCATTAAAATCGTAAGTCGCGTTGCAAAAACAATAGTAGCCCAATCATCAAAAATCTTGAATTCAGAAAGAAGTCCATTAGCAAAACCAAAACTCGCCACGATAAGAATGATCGCTTCAGAAACTATCATTCCAGTGACTTTTACGCTGATTTTCTGACCTTTTCTTTTTGCAATAGTAGCCCGTAATTCTGCAAGACTTGTGGATTCATAAACACTGCAAAAAAAGAAGCTACGGATTTTTTGAGGAACAAAATTTGTAAATAAATACATGAGTACCGACACGGTAAAGCAGGAAGGCAAAGCATACAAAAAATGATGTATTTCTGATCCGAAATGGGCTTTTTTTGCCTCAAGAATAAGATTAAGAAACTGCCATCCATTTCCCAAAATCAGAGCCGCAATGACCGTCGTGAGAAGTGTTTTCCAAAAACTTTTGTACCATTGATACGCAACAGGAAGATTCGCAATAAGAGAAGCCGCTAAAAGCACGAAAGCATGATAAGGAAGATTGTGCCGAGCCATGCACACGACAGAAAAATACGCAAGCACGACCACAGGTCCCACCGTGTAGCCAGAAAGAGAAGTAAGCAGCATGACTGGAATAACTTGCAAATAGCAAATATTCTGAACGGAAATCATGCCATACAAGTAAGAATCAGTTGGCGTACAGAAGAATTCTATTAAAAGCAAAAGAATCAGGCAAATCACCATCGAAAGAGGAATCGTTCGCTGGAATTTTGAATCGCGCATAAAGAAAACAGAACTAAAATCCTTTTTTTCCATTATTTTGCCTCACAATGGAAATTTACTTGCCTTTAAAGAAGTCATCGACCGTTTTGAGAAGTAAATCCGGTTCAGTTGATTTTAGCATGTATTTTTCGGGACCAGCCGCAAGAACTTTCATGACAGTCTCTTTGTCATCTTTCGAAGTGAGGAAGATAACTGGAATATGACAAAGATTTACATCATGCTTGAGCATTTCAAAAATCTGCAAACCAGAAGCGACCGGCATTTCGTAATCAAGAAGAATTAAATCGACATGATTCTGTCCCAAGAACTGGAGCGCATTCAATCCTGAATTTGCCATGTAAACTTCATATTTGCGCGAAAGCCAAGTCTTCATGGTACGAAGCATAACACTGTCATCATCAACAACGAGAATCTTTTTGTGACCTGGAGTGCCGCCTTCTTCGCTCGTGATGAGCATATTAAGCTTTTTGATGACATCCTGAGTGTTTACCGGGCGAGTGAATGCCGCAGAAACAAGAGTTTTAGGATAAACTTCGTATGCAGCCTCAATTTCCATGGGATTTCCGATAAGATAGAGAACCCTGTCCTTGCCCTCTTCGGTAACAAGTTTTTTAAGATATTTGAGAGTGCCGTTGAATTTATTTAAATCGCCCTCAAGATAAACAATATAAATATCAGGAATATTTTGAATAAGCGAAATTTCGACCATGTCAGGCTCTGCCGTAGACACTTCAAAACGGGCATCTTTTAAAGCCTTTATCATGGCCGTGACTAAAAAATTCTGAGCTTCGCTTACAAACAAAACACTTCGTTCCATAAAAACCTCAAATTAGAATTCACTTAATTATACCACGAATTAGTGATTTTTACATAGTTTTTAGAGATTTTGAATAAAAAAATCTATATTTTGTCTTATTCAGCAGAATTCTCCATCTTTTTAAATCCCCGGTTCATATAAAGGAACATACAGAAAGCCATAAAAATTGAGACATAGTCTGCGATTGGCTGGGCAAGGACGACTCCCTCAAGGCCGAGGAACATGTTCAAGAGAATAATCGACGGCAAAAAGACAAATCCCTGTCGGCTTACGGCAAGGGCGAGAGAAGGAAGAGCCTTTCCCATAGCCTGGAAAGAAAAATTGAACATGAAGAGGATTCCGACCACAGGGCTTGAGACCATAAGAGCGCGAAGCATACGGATTCCTGCCTCAATAACGAGATGATCACTGATGAAGACAGAAATAATGTTTTCCGTAAAGATAAAGTAGAGAGCCGTAAGGGAAACGCCCGCCGTAATATTACAAAGCATTCCGAACTTCATGGCTGACTTCATTCGCTTAAAATTCTTTGCGCCGAATGTATAACCGATAAGGGGCTGAATTCCCGCCGCAATTCCAAGCTGAATGAAAATAACCAGCATATTCGCCTTCATAGCGATTCCCATGCCCGCTACATTTACATCGCCATAAGTGACGAGGAATTTATTGGTGAGAATATTGCTCAAACTCATGAGAATGTTCGTGAGAGAAGCCGGAAGACCGATTAAAAAAACGCCCTTCAAGATTCCATGCCGCATGGCAAAATATTTGGGACTGAGGGTAAGAACGGAATTTTTTGAGAGAACATGACAGAAGAAAACCGCGATAGAAACAAGGTTTCCGATGACGGTGGCAATAGCCGCTCCAGCAACACCCATCCCCAAGCAGGGAATAAAAAGGAATTTATCAAGGATGAAGATTGGATCAAGGATAATGTTGGCGACAGTTCCCAGCATCATGCCCTTCATGGCGCTTTGTGCCGCTCCCTCACCCCGCACAAGATTTGTAAATGCGGTTGAAACGACAATAGCCACGCCGCCATAAGCAATCCATGAGAGATATTCCTTTGCATAAGTGAAAGTGTTTTCGCTGGTACCGACCGCTTCAAGAATCTGCCTCATAAAAGTGAGCATAAAAATCATGCCGACAATGCCCGTTGCGATTCCTGCATAGAGACAAAATGAACTGATATTTTTTGCCTTATCGTACTTTTTTTCACCGAGAGCCCGGCTTAAAAATGAAGAACCGCCCATACCGAAAATATTGCCCGCAGCCATAAAAAACAAAAAAACCGGAGTTGCCACGCTAACCGCCGCCATCTGATTTGCATCCCCAGTCTGGCCGACAAAGAAAGTATCAACCATGTTGTAAAAAACGGCGACAATCATGCTCAAAACCGTTGGAAGGGCAAGCTTTAAAACCGCAAGCGGAATCGGATCCTTTTCAAAGACATTGATATTCTTAAGCATGGAAAGAATTTACAAAAAACAGAAATAAATGTCAACAAATGTTAAGTAAAGAAAAGAATTGAAAAAAATGAGGCTGCCCGAAATAAAACGGACAACCCCTTACAGGAATTATGCTGCACGGAGTGTCAGCGTAATCAGACCTTGAATTTATCGACCTGTTCGCCAATCTTAGCGATTGAGCCGTTGATTTGGTTCGAAACATCGCTCAAAGCCGCGCCAGTCTCGTTAATTTTGCGGGCACCGATTGCCATTTCTTCCATGCTCTGGCTCATTGCCATTGCAGCGTTCTGGAGCATCTGTACTTCCTTCAAAATCAATTTATTGCCTTCTGACATTTCTGTTGATGCATTGCGAACTTCAACAGTGCTGTCATTCATATTGTGAAGCGCTTCTGTAATCTGCTGGCTACCTTCGTTCTGCTCTTCCATTGCGGCCTTAATCTGCATAACGAGGGCATCCGTTTCTTCAAGTTTTTTAGAAACTGCCTCAAATGCGGTTGCAGATTCACCAGAAGCCGTAACGACAGAATTGATAGAATCCTTGATGTTTGAAAGCTGGTCACCAATTGTCTTTGACTGAGCCGTTGAAGTTTCTGAAAGCTTGCGGATTTCATCTGCAACGACTGCGAATCCTTTACCAGCCTCGCCAGCGTGAGCAGCCTCGATTGCGGCGTTCATAGCAAGCAAGTTTGTCTGGCTTGCGATTGCCGCGATTGCCACATTTGCTTCCTGAAGCATTTCTGACTGGCTTTCAATTTCAGTGATTCGGTCATTAACGGCCTTCTGTTTTGCGATACCGGCCTGTGAGTTAGAGCGCAACTCGCTGAATGAGTGAGCCATTTTTTCCATTGAGCCGTTTACAGAAGAGATGTTTCCAATCATCTGCTCGACTGCAGCAGAAGCCTGAGTTACGCCTGATGACTGGCTTTCAATCATGCGCTCAAGGGATTCGATGTTTGAGGCAATTTCGTTTACAGCGCCTGCCGTCTGGTTTACAGACTGGTTCTGGCCGTCAATCTGATGCTTCATTGAGTCGATGTTTGCGATAATCTGTGTAATAGAAGAAGATGTGTCCTGAGTTGCCCCAGAAAGGTTCTCGCCGGCTACCATAAGCTCGTCTTTTGAAGATTTTACATCGCCGATGATTGTCTGCAATTTTGAGGCGAAAGCGTTGAAACCTTTGACCACATAGCCGATTTCGTTGTTTGAGTCGATTTCGATTCGTTTTGTAAGGTCTGCGTCTCCTGAAGCGATTCCCGAAATTGCACCCTCAACAATCTGCAAAGGTTTGAGCGAGCGGAGCAAGAGGAATCCGGAAATTAAAATCAAGGCAAGAACTGTGAAAATTGCGAAGCCAATCATAAGAGTACGGATATTGTTGACCAAATCATAAATCTGACTGTCTGGGATTGAAAGCGCAAATGACCAAGGAGTTCCTTCGACAGGACGATAAATAATCAAATCCTGTCCGGCATGCTGATTTGACTTTTTCCAGCCTTCGCCACGCTCACGGTTAACCATTGCTTTAGCGATTTTTACATTTTCCTCGCTCATGCCGTTATCCGTGACAAAATTACGGTTCATAATCAAATCTTTTTGAGGATGAGCGATTACCATACCAGTGCTTGCAAGCAAATAAGCAAAACCATTTTCGCCGACTTTGATTTGGTTGATTTCTGCCGTGATTGCATCAACATTGATAACGCCTGTAATCATAGCAAAGGTTTTACCATTTTTATCTTTGAGAGGACGGCAAATATGGAATACAGCCTTTCCCGTTGTTTTTCCAATGACAGGATTATCGATGTATTCCTCTTTACCTTCTTTCATTATCGCATGAAAATAATCTCTTTCGGCAATATCCGTGATTCCACCTAAATCAGTGCGGGCTTTTCCGTCAGGACCTGTAACCATTACATAGTCAAAATCACCGCGCATATCGTTATGAGCAGGGTCTTGAAGCCATTCAAAACAGGCATCGATGTCGCCACTTTCCATAATATCTGCATGAATGTAACCATTAAGTTCCTTGTAATAAGCGTTGATACTGTTTTGCAAGGCTGCCGTGTAACCGTCCATCATGTTCTCGTACATGCCAAGATTTTCTGCCACGATATCTCTTTTTGCATTCGTAGTAACAAATAAAAGCTGAACAACATTAAATAAAACTATGACTGCGCCTACAAAAACGAGCAATCGCTTAATCAAGCTGGAGCGTTTTTCCTTAAGCGAATCTTTTGCCATAAATACTCCTATAAAAATTGAAAAACTGTGTCTAAATTTTTATTATAAAGCAAAAAATCTCCATTTTCAATAAAAATTTAAGATAAGGCGGAGAATTTCGGTAAAAAAAAGGGACAAGCCGAAGCAAGTCCCGAAATTATGCATTGTGAATTATGAATTACGCACTATATCAGACCTTGAACTGATCAACCTGCTCGCCAATCTTGCCGATTGATTCGTTAATCTGATTTGAAACTTCGCTCAAAGCCGCGCCAGTCTCGTTGATTTTTCGCGCACCAACTGACATTTCTTCCATGCTCTGGCTCATCGCCATCGCCGCGTTCTGAAGCTGCTGCACTTCTTTGAGAATCATCTGGTTTCCTTCTTCCATCTCAGAAGAAGCGTTTCGGACTTCGACGGTTGAGTCATTCATATTGTGAAGAGCCTCGGTAATCTGCTGGCTACCTTCATTCTGCTCTTCCATTGCGGCCTTAATCTGCATGACAAGGGCATCTGTCTCTTCAAGTTTGCGGGAAACAGCCTCGAATGCGACAGCTGACTCACCAGAAGCCGAAACGACAGAATTGATTGAATCTTTGATGTTATTAAGCTGGTCACCGATTGTCTTTGACTGAGCCGTAGAGGTTTCTGAGAGCTTACGGATTTCATCTGCGACAACAGCGAATCCCTTACCAGCCTCGCCTGCGTGAGCAGCCTCGATTGCGGCGTTCATAGCCAGCAAGTTTGTCTGGCTTGCGATAGATGCAATTGCCACATTTGCTTCCTGCAACATCTGAGACTGAGCCTCGATTTCAGTGATTCGGTCGTTGACAGCCTTCTGTTTTGAAATACCAGTCTGAGAATTTGCCCGAAGCTCATTGAAAGAGCCTGCCATTTTTTCCATTGAGCCGTTTACAGAAGAGATATTTCCAATCATCTGCTCGACTGCGGCAGAAGCCTGTGTGACTCCGCTTGACTGGCTTTCAATCATGCGCTCAAGGGATTCGATATTTGAAGCAATCTCGTTGACTGCGCCTGCCGTCTGTGAGACCGATTGATTCTGAGCGTCAATCTGATGCTTCATTGATTCGATGTTTGCAATAATCTCTGTGATAGACGAAGCCGTGTCCTGAGTTGCCCCGGAAAGATTCTCGCCAGCTTCAAGCAATTCATCTTTTGAGTATTTAACATCACCGATGATTGCCTGTAATTTTTCGGCAAATTTGTTGAATCCTTTGACAACATCGCCGATTTCATCCTGAGATTTAAGGTCAATTCGTTTTGTAAGATCCGCATCACCTGAAGAAATATCGTTAAGGGTGACTTTTACGCCATTGAGAGGTTTAAGAAGTATGCGAAGGAAAATCGTTGACACAATGACAAGCAGAATGACCATACCAATGATAATAGGAATAATAATCACTATAATCTGACGCATAACACTCGTGATGACATCCGCTGACTTTGCGACAAACAACATTCCTGAAATATCACCGCTCTCATCGCGGACTGGTGCGTAAATAGAGAGGTATTTTTTACCATTGATTACATTTTCACCTTCGTATCGCTCGCCATTTGCAAGAACTTTATTAACGATGCTTTGATTGTCAAGTTTTGTTCCAACAAGGTTTGCACCCAGCGTTGTAGAAGCCCGAATATTTCCCTCGAACATCGTACACTCAACGATGTAAGTGTTTTTAATCTGATCGACGAATTCTGGGTCAACCATACTGTAAGTTCCTACAACAGTTCCGACGACACGGCTTCCGCTTTTAATCGGATAAGCGTAAACCAAACTATAAGGATAAATGTCGGTAGATTCATAAGCATATTCTTTTTTACCGATCAATGCATTCCTTACCGCATGGGATTTTGAAAGATCCGTACCGAATTTCGCGTTTCCGCCAACGACTCTTCCAGATTCATCAGTAGCGAGAAGTAAGTCAATATCAAGAACCTTTTTTTGCTCGACTGTGAGGGAATTTGCCGTCTCCCAGTCATCGTTTGCAAGAGCAGTGGCAAGACGAGTTTTATCAGCAAGAACGAGGGTAGAATACTCAAGCTGAAGACGCCATTGATCAAGCGTGTCCATAACGCCCGTTTCCGTGGTCACAAGATTTTCAAGAACCATAGCTTCAACTTCGCTTCCTGTGATTCTAGATGCAACTGTTCCAACGGCAGCAGAGGCAACGATAATCGCAACAGCTGCAAGAATGCTGATTTTTGTAGAAAGTTTTAAGCTTTTCATTTTGACTCCTCTAGATATATGCAGGTTTTTAGACTTTTTTAAGAAAATTGCTAAGTAATTATCGCCAAAAATATTTAAATTGTCAAATTCTATTTTAGCCTATGCAAACAATCAAAATAGATTGTGAATTTTCCTTTTTAATGGTAAATTCTAATCATGCTTGATTCTTCTAATTTCAGGAGAGCCGTCAAACTCACAGCGCCTGTCTTCTTCGGCTATATCGCAATTGGTATTCCCTTTGGTCTCATGGTCGTGAACGCTGGCTTTCCCTGGTGGCTTGCCGTGGTCATGAGCCTTCTTATATATTCGGGGACAGGTCAGTATATCGGAATCGCGCTTTTCTCTTCTGGATTTGCAAACGCTTCAAGTTTTTGGGCAAGCCTGCTCACCTTCGTGAGCATTGAATTCTTCATTGGTTTGCGCCATATCTTCTATTCACTCTCACTTTTGGAAACTTACCGCAACACAGGAAAATGGAAATTTCCCCTCATTTTCACAATCACCGACGAAACCTTCGCCTTGATTTCTTCATGCAACATTCCCCGCGATGCAGACAAGGGTGCATATCTGGCCGTAATTTCAATTTTTGACTATTCATACTGGGTCTTGGGAACTTTAATCGGAGCCATCATCGGAAATTTCATTCCAGACGGCTACTTAAACGGCGTGGATTTTGCCCTCACAGCCCTCTTCATCGTCCTTATGATAAACCAAATCAAAGCCAGCAAGGATTTTCTGCCCTCACTTGTGGGAATTCTAGCAGCATGCCTTGCCACAGCCCTTTCTTACATCAAAATCAACGGAAAAATCATTCTGCCAAGCCAGCATTTAATTCTCACAGGTCTTTGTCTTGGAATCGTCGTAATGATTTTGCTCCGGGGCAAATCCGCAAAATCAAAAAAATCTGAAGGGGGCGAAAAATGAAACTGACATCGACAGAAGCTTTAATCGCAACCCTTGCCATCGGACTCATGATGCTCCTTCTCCGTTTTTTGCCCTTCGTGATTTTTTCAAATCGCAAGTCGCCAGCATTCTTCTCTTTTATCGAAAAATTCATCCCTGCCCTTTCGATTGCGGTTCTTTTTCTAGTCTGCTTTAAAGAAAGAACAACGGATTTGATTTTCAAAAGCTCAAATTTTACCACAGAAATTTCCTCGGTCATTTGCGCCATCGTGGCTTCACTTCTTACCGTAGTGCTTCATCTCTGGAAGAACAATGCCATGCTCAGTATTTTTGGCGGCACAATTCTCTACATGATTCTTAATTATTTTTTCTAATCCTATTCAGTATTTAGCAAAATAAAAAAATCTGATTATTTTTCAAAAACTATTGAAAAGATTGCCTATAAAAACTATTTTATCAATATGAAAGGAAGTCAGGTCACAATCAGTGGTGTTCACAAACAGTTCGGGGATTTTGTCGCGCTGGACAATATCGATTTTACTATTAAACAAGGCGAATTCTTCACGCTTTTAGGGCCGTCCGGCTGCGGAAAGACGACTTTGCTCCGTATCCTCGCGGGATTTGAATTCCCTGACGAGGGCGAAATTCTCTTCGACGATATTGATGTCACCGAGCTTCCGCCAAACAAGCGGCTCTCAAACACGGTCTTCCAGAATTACGCGCTTTTTCCTCATTTGAGCGTCTACGAGAATGTGGCTTTTCCCCTTCGACTCAAAAAACTTCCCAAAAACGAAATTGACGAAAAAGTCCGCCAGTATGTTCACTTGGTTGAGCTGGACGAGCATATCTACAAAAAGCCGAACCAGCTTTCTGGCGGTCAGAGGCAGCGTGTCGCAATCGCCCGCGCTTTGATTAACGAGCCGAAAGTCCTTCTTTTGGACGAGCCTCTTTCTGCCCTTGACGCAAAATTGCGCTCAAACCTGCTGGTTGAGCTTGACCGCCTCCACGACAAAATCGGCATCACCTTTATTTTCGTCACCCACGACCAGAGCGAGGCCCTTGCCGTCTCAGACAGAATCGCCGTCATGAATCACGGCCATGTCCTGCAGGTGGGAACCCCTTACGAAATTTACGAAAGCCCGGCCACTCAGTTCGTGGCCCAGTTCATCGGCGAGACAAATCTTTTTGAAGCCAGCGTCGTAAACTGCGAGAGCTACAAGGTGGAAGGCAAGGCCGACATCGAGCACATGGTCACCCTTAATGTTCCCGCTCTGGGACTTCAGGCTCAGCTTAAAGGCGACACTCAGGCCACCAAAGAAGAAGACAAAAACATTCTCGTCACCGATTACGAGCACACCGACGAAGGGCAACGCGTCGCTTTCACCGTTCGCCCCGAAAAAATCCGAATCACTTTGGAAGAGCCGGATGTAAAAGGCCGCAAGGACATCAATGTCTTCAAGGGAATCGTTGAGGAGCCGGTCTACACAGGATTCCAGTCAAAATTCTATGTCAAACTGGAAAAGACAGGCACAATCGTCAAAGTCTTCAAGCAGCACCAGAACTATCTGGACGACGGCCCCGAAATCCAATGGAAAGACACAGTCTATATTTCATGGTCGGCAGAAGACGGCTACATCGTGGAAGATATTGAAAAATAGGTAAGGCTCAGCCCTTCCTGAGCAAATCCTTTTACGCGGCGAACCAGTCTTCAAGACGGAGAAAATTCTTTTCTTTCATAAGCTTGAAATCTTCGGTGTTGTGGGTGACTAAAACCATTCCGTTTGAAATCGCCGTGGCCGCAATCTGGGAGTCGTAGCTGGGAAGAGTTTTACCCTCATGCTCGGCCGCCGCTTGAATTTCCCCGCAGATGGAAGCCGAAAATTTGTTGTAGGGAATGATTTCGGTGTTTTCACCAAAATTTTCTATAAAGTTTTGTACAGTTCCCTTACGCCTTCCTTCCGGCATCCGTTTTACCCCTCTGGTCAGTTCCTGCCATGTGACTGCGGAAATCGCACAGAAATTCTTTCTTGCTTCATAGAAGGCAAGAACCTGTTCATCCGGCTGCTTTTTTATAAATTCCGATACAATATTCGTATCTAAAAGATATATCGCTTTCATGAAAATCTCCTTTTGCTGACGGCTTTTATGCCCACGGATCTTTTGAATAATCCGGACATTCCCGTGATGGAGTGAAATCAAATCCTAAATCATCAAGCTCGTCTTTATGGTCTTTTCGCCATTTGAAAAGCCAGGATTCTTTATTTGAAGAATTATTTTCATATTCTGCATAGCTGATTATTACAGCGACAGGCTTGTCGTAACGAGTGAGCTCGACAACCTCGCCTTCTTCTGCGAGTTTTACCAAGGCCGAGAAATTATTGCGAGCCTCATAAATAGATGTCCTGCACATAAAACCTCCTAAAGTGACAAATCCACTGTAGCATGAAATTTCATCTTAGTCAACTTTAAAAATGTTGGCTAGAATACTCGCTTATTTTTAAACTTTTCGTCGGCAACTATCTTCTTTTTGCGTGATGTGATATATTTCTCATAATGAAAAAATCAAATCCTGGTCCGTTTTATTCTTACCCAATGGGGCTTTGGTTCTCCCTCTTTTTCGTCGTGCCGCTGGCGATTATCGTCGCTTATTCCTTCATGAAGCGCGACATGTTCGGCGGAGTCATTCACCAGTTCTCCCTTGACGCTTACAGGCAGATGTTTTCTGCCGCTTACGCCAAGATTTTTTTGCGCACTCTCTGGATGACTCTTGTAGCAACCTTCGTTTCGATTCTGATTGCCCTTCCCTGCGGATATGCCATTGCCCGGAGCCGACATCAGACAGCACTTTTGATTCTGGTCATCGTGCCATTTCTCACCAACTCATTGATTCGAATTTTCGCCTGGATGACTATTTTGGGCGAAAACGGCGCGCTCAACGGTCTCTGCGAGATTTTTGCAAAATTTTGCTTTTTCGTGACCAGAAATTCCGACGGCGTTTTCGTTCCCCACAAATTCATGTTCACAAAGGGCGCGGTCATTCTCGTAAGCATTTACATGTACCTGCCTTACGCAATCCTGCCGATTTTCACTTCGGTTGACCGCTTCGACTTCACTTTGCTTGAAGCAGCACGGGATTTGGGAGCCACAAAGGCAGGCTCAATTTTCCGCGTGATGATTCCAGGAATCAAGTCAGGCATAATCAGCGCGCTCATTTTCACATTCATTCCGATTTTCGGAAATTACACCGTTCCCCAGATTATCGGCTCCACCGAAAGCTACATGCTGGGCAATATCATCATGGATCAGATTCAAAAAGCGCGAAACCTGCCACTTGCCTCTGCATTCAGCGTGGTGCTCACGGTGGTTTCAATGGCGGCGATTTTGCTGATGATTTCTTCTGACAAAAAAGAAGCCAGCCTCAAAAAGATGAAAAAGGAATAGGAGACAAAGAAAGAATCTTTAACAGGGCGTTCCCCTTCGGGTCGGGCTACTCACGAGCACCCTCGTTGTCGTGCTCGTTTGGTTCCGCTTACGCTTCATTCCTACGCTCTGATGGTTTCGATACGCTGCGCTACTCAACCACCGCCACTTCGGAACGGCTGCGCCGCCTTCCGTATTCCTAACGCGCTCGCTTTCAACCAAACAACGCCGAAAATGCCGCTTTCGCTTGGTCAGATTTGCTTTGCGCTGAGCCACCCACCCCGCCGTCAATCTTCGCAACCGAAAAATAATCGCAGAAATTCGCTTTTTCTTTGTCTTTTACGAGTTCGTCTATCGTCTCGTGGCAGTCGTAATGGCTTCCGGGCGAATAAAATTTGCAGTTTACACAAGAATGTAAATCCGCCCCGCAAAATTCACAGGTCGATGAGCGACTAATTGAGACTTGAGTGATTGGCTTTCCGCATTTTTTGCACATAAGGTCAGTATAAGGTAGAATTCGGAATTTTGCACGAAAAAATCACACTGTCATTCTATGCAAGTCTCGTGGTATAATATAAG
>ODAI014182867.1_pt1 | contig 47603 bp, 34 predicted proteins | sample 1539321 | NCBI WGS metagenome assembly ODAI01 (sample SAMN02144231, study PRJEB22623) | gut metagenome | biome: sheep rumen | host: Ovis aries | place: New Zealand
GCTATCGACACCATTCCGAAATGCGGGTCAAAGAAGGTTTGGGCCATCCAAATCGCCAAAATTGTGTTTTTTTGTCCCAAGCACTGTCCGCCAACCACCGCATCGCCACACGCACGCCCTATTTTCCGTCCGACGAAGAACTGCAGCAGACATACAGTAAGTGCTGCGCCCGCAACAAGCGACGCGTTAAGATAGTCTGACGATGATATATTCAAAAGGTTCCCCATTGTTCTAGCCATCAGCAACACCAGCGCCACACACCACAACCAGAACGAGATGCTTTGCCGGGTTTGAAAAAACTGGTGTATATCCGGTTTTACCACCTTGACCAAGCTAGCAAGGAAAAACGGGCCTAACGCCAACGGTATCACTTTTTTGCAAATAGTACTGAAGCAGTTCCAGAATCCAGCATTCAGTTCCTCTTCCGCACCCACGCCCATCAATGAGAAGTAGACAGGAGCCACTACTGCCAGCAACAAGTTAGTGGCAATGCAGTACGTAGCCAAACGTGGCACGCTACCGCCCAACATGCCTGTAATGACAGGCGCAGATGTGGCCGTAGAAATCAGCACACAGATGAATGCGCCAGATGCCACCGCTGGGCTGTACCTATATAGCAGGAAGTATACGGACCAACAGCCCAACCACTGGGTAAGGACTAGCCAGAGGTGCATTTTATCGAACCGCATTTGCTTCGGGCTAACCTTGCAATAGGTGATAAACAGCATACAGAACAACAGGTACTTGGTGATACTTGTAATATCGACCGGACTTTCCGGCGCATAGCCAAACAGCCCTGTAAGCCAACGGATGTCAATCAGGAAAGGAGACAAGACGAAGCCAAGCATCATAGAGATGAACAAGGAGTACGTCTTCAGTTTTTTCACCTTCTGCACATATTCAGTGCGTTTCAAACGTTTTGCGGCACGACGGGCCAATGCGGCCGTGCGCTGCGCATATTTTTGTGCCATTTTCTTTAAGTTTCTCAACTAACGCGCAAAGTTAGCGGTTTTGAAGGCAGAAACTCACATTTAAGGATTAAAAAAGCCGCTTGTTTTAGGCAAGCGGCTTTTTCAATTATAAACTTTGTTATTTTTTGAAGATTTTTGAAAGGATCCAAAGCAATACTATTGAGCCTACTACAGCAACAACAAAACCGCCAATCCGACTGCTTGCCCCAAGTCCGAGCAAACCGAACAAGAAGTTACCCAAGAAACCTCCCACGATACCAATGATACAGTCAACAATTATGCCCTTGCCGGCGCCCGAAAAAAGTTTTGAACCTACGAAGCCGGCCAACGCACCCAAAATCAATGAAATAATGATATCCATAATATAAAGATTAAATGTTAAAAGCCAATTTAAAAAAGAAGGTCCATATTTCCAAAAGGAATACGGACCTTTTATCTGGTGTTTACAAAAATTACATGTTCATACCACCATCAACCTGGATAACCTGGCCGCTAACATAAGAAGACATATCAGATGCCAAGAAAGTGGCAACATTTGCGATATCTTCTGGAGTTCCACCACGACGGAGAGGAATCTTGTTGCACCATTCCTTCTTAACCTCGTCGCTCAACTGGTCGGTCATTGCGGTGATAATGAAACCTGGAGCAATTGCGTTAGCACGGATACCCTTAGAGCCCATCTCCTGTGCGATTGACTTAGCCAAACCAATCATACCTGCTTTTGATGCAGAATAGTTAGCCTGACCTGCGTTACCGTGAACACCGACAACTGAGCTCATATTGATGATTGAACCGCCGCGCTGGCGCATCATCAAAGGAATTACAGCATGGCTAAAGTTGAAGGCAGACTTCAAATTAACAGTAAGCACTGCATCCCACTGAGCTTCGGTCATACGGAGCATAAGTCCGTCTTTAGTGATACCTGCGTTGTTTACCAAAATATCAATTTTACCGAAATCGTTCTTGATTTGTTCTACAACCTGGTGGGTTTCATCGAAGTTTGCAGCATTAGAAGCATATCCTTTAGCCTTTACACCAAAAGCTGCGATTTCTGCCTCAGTTGCCTTTCCGTTCTCGTCGATAACGAGGTCAGTAAATGCTACATCTGCACCTTCTGCAGCGAACTTCAAAGCCAATGCCTTTCCAATACCACGGGCAGCGCCAGTAACAAGCGCCACTTTTCCTTCTAGTAATTTCATATTTAAAAGTATTTCAGAATAAATTTATTTTCTTTTTCAAACTATATCAACAAAAATACACCTTTTTGCATAATTCGGCAATAAATAAAGGGAACATACGATACAGAATGTTAAAAACACAAAAAATCAATCTTTCTTTCCCTGCTTCTTATCGTCCTTTAATATACGGCCAAATAAATAGACTGTTATAACCAGCACCGGTATCTGTACCAACAGCATTAAAATCAACGCTTCTATCCTCATAACGCTTTTTTTTCGGTTACACATAGTTTTTCGGGTGTCTGACCGTATAACGCACCATCAGACAGAGAACAAGGAAGAGGACAAGTAACCCTAGACGGGTCAAGTCGGAATAGCACACCAGGTTCACCACATGTCCGTTATAGAGAAGGCTTCCCACTGTTAAGTGGTCGCCTACCCCCACAGCGGCCGTACAGCCTTCTGGCAGCGTATACTGTTTATCTCCAACTGTTATAGATGTTGGCGTAACAGCCGAAACCGTTCCCTCGTTCTCGCAATAGAACTGTTCTGCCGTCCAAGTGTTGTTAGGGCCGGCCCCCTGATGGGCCAACATTGCCAACACACTGCTGTTGTCGAGTTCCCAGCCCTTATAGCTCAGTTTGCTCCAGTCGTCTCCCTTTGGTTTAATGCAGGCCGACACCAAAATAACAATAAGCATTGTTGGCGTAACATACTTCATCACATATTTAAGGGCGACAGGCAACTTTATATTGGCATGGGCATTTATCATCTTCCAGCCCTTGTCCATTCCCATTACCCATGCGAAAAGTATGCACTCGACCATTCCATACACAAACAGCGAGACGGTTCCGCCCCAGAAGTCATACTCATCGAAGACTCCATAGTCGAACCAAATAACAGTTGGCAGACCGACCAACGCTAGCAATATGCAGAAAAGGATTGACGACTTGCGGCGTGACAACGAGAATCCGTCAACCATAAACTCGATTGAAGGTGTACCTATCGAAAGTATCGAGGTAATGCTGGCAAAGAACATCAGTCCGAAAAAGGCTGAGCCCGCTACCACCGACCAGAATGGTCCCCATTGCGCGAACAAGAATGGCAACGAACGGAAACCCAGACCAAAGCCTCCCGACTGGGTCATATTCACGACAGCATCAACTCCGAAGTAGCCAATTGCAATCGGAATTATAATGGCACTACCCAGTATTATCTCGGCAAATTCGTTGGTGAAGCAAGCCGTCACGCTGTTCAACGCCACGTCGTCTTTCGAACGGAGGAACGAGGCGTAACACTGCAACGCACCCATACCCAGCGAACAGGTGAAAAAGATTTGGCCAGCCGCTGCCAACCAGACTTTCGGATTGGCAAGCGAGTCGAACTGAGGGTACCACAAAAAGTCGAAACCAACCAGACCGTCATATACAGCACCATCGACTCCCGCCTTCATCGTATAGGCCTTGAAGGCAAGAACGAACGCCAGCACAAAGAGGAGAGGCATCATTATTTTCGACACCTTCTCTATTCCGTCCTTTATTCCACGCGACAAGATGTAGGCATTCAAGACCGCACAAACCACATAAAAGAAAATATTCTCACACGGTATTCCCATGGTGGAGCCGTCTAAAGAAATATATAGAAGGAAGAAATCAGACACCTGTTCACTCGTCATTCCAGAGAAAGAGGACATCAGCGAGTGGAAAAAATAAGCCAGCGCCCAACTTTCTATATAACAATAATAGGCAGATATGACAAAGCTGGAGAAAGTACCCATTGAGCCTATATATTTCCAGATTTTCCCCTTACTCATAACCTGGGTTATCATCGGTGTGGAATGATACCCGGCAAGGCCTCCGTATTTTCCAGAGGTCCACTCTATAATTGACAACGGAATACCCAACAACACAAACGATATCAAATACGGAATAATGAACGAGCCTCCTCCATTTTGAATGGCCTGTACGGGGAAACGGATGAAGTTGCCTACTCCGACGGCGCTGCCCGCCATTGCCAATATTAATCCGATGCGGGAGCCCCATGCTTGCTTGCGTCTTTCCTGCTGCATTTTCTATCTAGTTGTTTTGCCACAAAATTAAGCAATTATGGCGAAACGTAAGGAACAAAAATGGCCAGAAATCCCCTTGCGGCCTAGTTTTTGAAGATTAGGAAGAACAAAGATTATTTTGTAAATTTGTATATTTCGATAAATTTAAGGAAGACAGGATTATCTATTATGTTACAAATTACTTTCGTTCTACGCTACAAGTCTTATTTTGGGGAAGATTTGCACATCAAAGGAGACATACCCGAACTTGGGAAAGACAACGAGCTAGGATTGCCATTACACTACACCGACAACGGTTGGATGCTAACCATAGAAACCAGTGCTAAGAGTTTCCACTACAGCTATATGCTGACAAACCAGCAGGGGCAGTTACGCAAAGAGAAGCCTTTTTTCCGGAAATTTGACCTTCCTAACCGCAAATACAAGACTATTGTGGTCTACGATATGTTTGAAGACGGAGATTCGGCCCCAACCCCTCTGCTCTCGAAAGCATTTACCGAAAGCATTATGCGCCACGAAAGTAAGGAAATAGCCCTGAAAGGGCGCAAGGTTCCAATGTCGTTCAATGTGGTTTGGCCCAACCTGCCTACCAGTCAACAGATTGCTATTCTAGGTAACAGTTCTGAACTGGGTAACTGGAACCAAGAGGAGGCCTCTACTCTGAACTGTACCACTTTCCCAGAATTTTGTACCGTAGTCGATGCCAACAACCTGTTCTTTCCTATCGAATACAAATACGTCATCAAGAACAACGGAACTACCCGCATAGAGAAATGGGAAGATGGTGCCAACCACTACATTTCATATCCGCCAGTCAATGCCGACTTTATTGTCGTGAACGACGGCCGGCCGCGTTTCCCTATAGGCGACTTCAAAGGAGCAGGAACCGCAGTGCCGGTATTCTCACTCCGTTCACGCAACAGTTTCGGTGTGGGCGAGTTTACCGATTTGAAACTGCTGGCCGATTGGGCACAAGCTACCGGACAGCGTATTATACAAACGCTTCCGATTAACGACACAACAAACCTACACACTTGGAAAGACTCTTATCCCTATAGCGGCATATCGGTTTTCGCCCTACACCCTATGTACCTTAATCTTGAGGAGGTAGGCGAAATTCCAGACCTCAAAAAATACAACAAACTGCGCGACCAGCTAAATGCTGAAAAGGCGGTGGACTACGAGGCTGTGAACAATGCTAAATGGGACTTCATAAAGAAAATATACAGACGCGACGGTAAACAGACGCTGAACAGCGAGCCTTTCAAGGCTTTTTACCAAAAGAACAAGCATTGGCTCGACGCTTATGCCGTGTTCTGCTTCCTTCGCGACAAGTTCAAAACTACCAATTACGAGCAATGGGGCGACGATGCGACTTTCAAACCCGAACGCATTGCCGACTACTGCCGTCCCGACAACAGCCACTACTCCGATGTGGCTATCCACTTCTTCGTCCAATTCCACCTCGACAAACAATTACGCGAGGCCGTTGCCTATGCGCATAGTCTGGGAATATCGCTAAAGGGCGACATTCCGATTGGCGTTAACCGCCACAGCGTGGAGGTTTGGATGAACACCAGACTCTTCGACTGCAACGGACAGGCAGGCGCTCCACCCGACTTCTTCTCTAAATTCGGTCAGAACTGGGGCTTCCCTATCTACAACTGGGAGGAAATGAAAAAAGACGGTTACAGCTGGTGGTGTAACCGTTTGAGGAAGATGGCCGACTACTTCGACGCTTACCGCATTGACCACATTTTGGGATTCTTCCGCATTTTCCGCATACCGGCCGACTCCGAGTACGGACTGCTTGGCCAGTTTGCTCCGGCTTTGGCAATGACGAAGGAAGAAATCAAGCAATACAACATCGAACTGACCGACGATATGCTGGAACCTTTTATCCACGACGATTATCTGGAAGAATTGTTCGGCAAAAAGACACAATATGTAAAGGAAAACTTCCTTACCCCTACGGGTCACCACCGATACAGGCTGAAAAAGCATGTTGACACACAACAAAAAATCAACAGCGTCATTCCTGCCTCTGACCTGGAGAACGCGGATGTACGCACCGGATTAAAAATACTGACCTGCCAAGTGCTTTTTGTTCGCGACTCCAATAACGCAAACAAATTTCATCCACGCATCTCAATGCAACAGAGTTTTGTGTTCAAGTCGCTCTCAACACCCGAGAAGACACTGTTCAGCAAACTATACAACGACTTTTTCTACGTCCGCAACAACGATTTCTGGGGCAAGAACGCAATGGAGAAACTGCCGGCCCTCATCAACAGCAGCAATATGCTGGTTTGCGGTGAAGACCTTGGTATGGTTCCCGACTGCGTACATCCTGTTATGGACGAACTACAGATTCTCAGTCTGGAAATCCAACGGATGCCGAAAGACTACGGACTAGAGTTCGGCAACTTGGAACGTATGCCATACCTGAGTGTAAGCACCTCGTCGACACACGACATGAGCACAATGCGCCAATGGTGGGAGGAGGACCGCGAAACAACCCAGCGCTACTATAACCAGGTGATGCACGAATACGGACCGGCTCCGCTCTTCTGCGAACCTTGGATTTGCCAGCGCATAATAGAAAGCCACCTACAAAGTAATTCAATGTGGGTGATTCTGCCTCTGCAAGACTGGATTGCCATGGACGGCAGCTTGCGCAACAACGACACCTTCAGCGAGCGCATCAACGATCCGGCTAATGCCGACAACTATTGGCACTACCGTATGCACATCTGTTTGGAAGACCTGATTGAAGCGACCCCACTTAACCAGAAGATATACTCATTGGTCAAATACTATGGGCGGTAAACGATGAAAGAGGTCCTTTTAGTTCTAGTTGGCAGCGGCATTGGCGGTGTTTTACGCTACCTTACCGCCTGTGGGTTGAAGAATATAGGCATATCTTTCCCACTTGGGACATTTACCGCCAACCTGTGTGGCTGCCTGTTTATCGGGTTCTTCAGCACACTCGCTCTCAAGGGAAACATCAGTGCCGACACCAAACTTCTGCTCACGACTGGACTGTGCGGAGGTTTCACCACCTTCTCTACCTTCATGAACGAAAATCTGGCCCTTCTCCGCAACGGCGATTTAATGCAGTTTGTCCTCTACACCGGGCTTAGCATTACACTGGGTATAGCTATGGTTTGGCTGGGTATGCAAATTGCAGATAAGATATAAAAGCTGCACACTCCATAGTATTAGAGGCACACCTAAAAACAAGTCAACAATTGAGAGATACAAATCTCGCTACTCTAAAAACACAAAATATGGCCAACAAAGGAAGTGAAGGAAAAAATTTATCCTCCCTACCAGAAGGATTGAGCACGTTAGAAGAGACTCTTACCATCCAAGAACGGGCACGCCATGCGGGTTTCGATTGGGAAAAGCGGAAAGATGTTTGGGACAAAGTGAGAGAAGAACTGGCGGAACTGATTGTTGAGGTAAAAAAACTAGATGCCGACAAAATGGAAGACGAATTTGGCGATTTCCTATTCAGCATTATTAATGCGGCACAGCTATATGGAATCGACCCAGAGAAGGCTCTTAAACGCTGTAACAACAAATTCAGGAGCCGTTTCGGGCACATTGAAGCCCGTGCTTTTGAAAACGGCAGAACCTTAAATGAAATGACTCCTAGCGAAATGATGTTTTATTGGAAGGAGGCGAAAGCCATTGAGAAAGGACTAGGAAATATAGAGCAGTAAACATCCGATATTAACACGGCTCAATTGGATCTAAAAATCATTCTGTATTAATACTCATACATCTTATAGTATTGCCAACATCATAACGATAAATAAGCGGGAACACACCTTTCTGGCTGACTAACACATATCCAAGTCGTTTTATATTTTTCACAATAGTCACACGTTCAAGAGACAAATCGTTTAAACGTTTTTTTCGTATGAAGGAGAAAAGAAACGTATAAATAAGCCATTAGAAGTCTCCGTCCATATAGGTTTTAAATAAAACGGTTTAGGATTTTCTATCAATTCAGCATTTAATACATTTGAGGGATTTCTTTTGAGTTTAGAGTAAGTGATACGGCCAGAGATAGATGTATGAATGTCACAAAGGTCGACTGGTTACCAACAAAAAAAGCTACTCCTTTTTCGGAGTAGCTTTTTTCGGTATAGGAAAATCCGCTAACGGATTACCTTTTTAGTCAACTTTTTCAAGTTCGGCAGCCTCTTCTTCAACATCGTCGAAGTCACCAGCAACCTCTTTTGAAACAACCACCATGTGGTCGAAATCACGCAAACCAGTACCAGCAGGGATGAGGTGACCGCAGATAACGTTCTCCTTCATACCCTCCAAGTGGTCAACCTTACCGCGGATAGCAGCATCGTTGAGGACCTTGGTAGTTTCCTGGAAGGATGCAGCAGACATGAAGCTGCTAGTTTGCAATGCAGCACGGGTAATACCCTGGAGAATCTGGTTAGAAGTAGCGGCAACAGCCTCACGAACCTCAACCAACTTCTTGTCCTGACGTTTCAACATAGAGTTTTCGTCACGGAGCTTACGGGCGGTAACCATCTGACCAGGACGAAGGTTTTCAGAATCACCAGCGTCAACAACGACCTTCATGCCGTAGATTCTGTCATTTTCCTCCATCAACTCGAGTTTGTCAACGATTTCGCGTTCCAAGAAACGAGTATCACCAGAGTCGATGATTTCTACCTTGCGCATCATCTGACGAACGATAACTTCGAAGTGTTTGTCATTGATCTTAACACCCTGCAAACGGTACACATCCTGAACCTCGTTCACAATGTATTCCTGAACAGCAGTAGGACCCATGATAGCCAAGATGTCGGAAGGAGTGATTGCACCATCAGAGAGGGCAGTACCAGCACGAACATAGTCGTTTTCCTGTACCAAAACCTGCTTTGACAATGGAACCATATACTTCTTCACCTCACCATTACGAGAAGTTACCGAAATTTCACGGTTACCACGCTTAACCTTACCGAAGGTTACCTCACCATCGATTTCAGAAACGACAGCTGGGTTAGACGGATTGCGGGCCTCGAACAACTCTGTTACACGTGGGAGACCACCGGTAATATCACCAGCACCACCACCCATTGCACGAGGAATCTTAACGATTGTGTCACCAGTCTTGATGCTGTCACCTTCGTCAACCGACATGATAGCGCCAAGAGGCAAGTTATAAGTCTTCAAGACGTTGCCCTGAGCATCAACGATTTCAGCCGATGGAGCGATAGTCTTGTCCTTCGATTCAATGATAATCTTCTGAGAAATACCTGTAGTTTCGTCAGCCTCTGCCTTATAAGTAACGTTCTCAATCATGCTGTTGAAACGAACGGTACCGGCAACTTCCGAAATAATGAGTGCATTGAAGGCATCCCATTCACAGATAACGTCACCCTTCTTAACTTCTGCTCCATTCTTGAAGAACAAGGTAGAGCCGTAAGGCAGAAGTGCGTCTGTAAGTACGATATTGGTATTCTTGTCCAAAATCTTAACTTCACCCAGACGGCCAACTACAATATCAACGACCTTACCATCTTCAGTAGAACCCTTAACGGTACGGAGTTCGTCGATTTGGAGCACACCATCGTAACGGGCTGTGAGGGTATTGTTGGTAGCAACGTTACCAGCCACACCACCGACGTGGAAAGTACGGAGGGTCAACTGTGTACCAGGCTCACCGATTGACTGAGCGGCAATGACACCGACAGCCTCACCCTTCTGAACCAACTTACGGGTTGACAAGTTACGGCCATAACATTTAGCACAAACACCGTGCTTAGACTCACAAGTGAGCACTGAACGGATTTCTACGCTCTCGATAGGAGAAGCCTCGATAATCTCGGCCTGCTTTTCACGGATTTCCTCACCAGCCTTAACGATAACCTCGCCAGTCGATGGGTTAACCACATCGTGAACGGCAACACGGCCAAGGATTCGCTCACCCAAAGAAGCAACAACTTCGTCGTTGTTCTTCAACTCAGTGCAAACCAAGCCACGGAGGGTACCACAGTCTTCTTCGGTAATGATAACGTCGTGAGAAACGTCAACCAAACGACGAGTCAGGTAACCTGCATCGGCAGTCTTCAACGCGGTATCGGCCAAACCCTTACGGGCACCGTGTGTAGAGATAAAGTACTCCAACACTGAAAGGCCTTCCTTAAAGTTAGACAAGATTGGGTTTTCAATGATCTGACCACCGGTAGCACCACTCTTCTGAGGTTTTGCCATCAAACCACGCATACCGCAAAGCTGACGAATCTGCTCCTTAGAACCACGGGCACCTGAGTCAAGCATCATGTAAACAGAGTTGAAACCATCGTCATCGCTAGAAATGGTCTTCATAACCAAGTTAGTCAATTCTGCATTGACGTGGGTCCAAGTATCAATAATCTGGTTATAACGCTCGTTGTCGGTAATGAAACCCATGTTATAGTTGTTCATGATTTCCTCAACCTCACTATAACCGCCATTTACCAACTGTTCCTTGCCATCTGGAATAATAATGTTACCCAAGTTGAACGACAAGCAACCACGGAACGCCATATAGTAACCCAAGTTCTTGATATCGTCGAGGAACTTACAAGTTACGTCAACACCACAAGCCTTAATTACCTTGGTGATGAGGTCACGAAGGGTCTTCTTGTTGATGACATAGTCAACATAACCAACCTCGCTTGGAACACGCTCGTTAATCATGAGACGACCATAAGTAGTCTCCTTCAAAACCTTGATTGGGTTGCCATCGGCATCACGGTCGTCAACAACAACCTTAATGAGTGAGTGCAACTCGATGCGGTGTTCATTGAAAGCGATGGTAGCTTCCTCTGGACCGTAGAATACGAGGCCTTCGCCCTTGGCATTCTTACGGATTTTAGATATATAGTACAGACCCAATACCATATCCTGAGAAGGCACGGTAATAGGGGCACCATTCGAAGGGTTAAGAATGTTGTGTGCCTCAAGCATCAACAGCTGGGCTTCAAGAACGGCCTCGTTACCCAATGGGAGGTGAACGGCCATCTGGTCACCGTCGAAGTCGGCGTTGAACGCTGTACATGCCAACGGGTGCAACTGGATTGCCTTACCCTCAATCATACGTGGCTGGAAGGCCTGGATACCCAAACGGTGCAATGTAGGCGCACGGTTCAGCAATACAGGGTGACCCTTCATCACGTTTTCAAGAATGTCCCAAACAACAGGGTCCTTGCGGTCTACAATCTTCTTAGCAGACTTAACGGTCTTCACAATACCACGCTCAATGAGCTTGCGGATGATGAACGGCTTATATAGTTCGGCCGCCATATACTTAGGAAGACCACATTCACCCATGTTAAGTTCAGGGCCGACAACAATAACGGAACGAGCCGAATAGTCGACACGCTTACCCAACAAGTTCTGACGGAAACGACCCTGTTTACCCTTCAAGCTGTCGCTCAAAGACTTCAACGGACGGTTAGCGTCACTCTTAACAGCGCTAGACTTACGAGAGTTGTCGAATAAAGAGTCAACAGCTTCCTGAAGCATACGCTTCTCGTTTCGAAGAATAACTTCCGGAGCCTTAATCTCAATCAGTCTCTTCAAACGGTTGTTACGGATGATAACACGACGGTAGAGGTCGTTCAAGTCAGATGTAGCGAAACGTCCACCATCGAGTGGAACCAACGGACGCAAATCTGGCGGAATAACCGGAACAATCTTAACAATCATCCATTCAGGTCTGCTACGACCATTTGATGCGCGGAAGGCCTCGAACACCTGCAAACGCTTCAAAGCCTCGTTCTTACGCTGCTGAGAAGAATCGGTGTTAGCCTGGTTACGCAATTTATACGATTCAGCGTCAAGGTCAAGTTTCTTCAGCATGTCGTAAACAGCCTCAGCACCCATCTTGGCGATGAACTTGTTAGGATCAGAATCCTCGAGCTTATAGTTGTCTGGAACCATATCCAACTTCTGAAGATATTCCTCTTCAGTAAGCAGATCTTTTTCCTTAACACCTTCTTCCGCCAACTTACCAGCCTGGATAACGACGTAGCGCTCGTAATAGATAACTTCGTCGAGGTGCTTGGTAGACATACCGAGCAAATATCCAATCTTGTTAGGCAGAGAACGGAAATACCAGATATGAGCAACTGGAACTACCAACGAGATGTGGCCCATGCGTTCGCGACGAACCTTCTTTTCGGTAACCTCCACACCACAACGGTCGCAGACGATACCCTTATAACGGATGCGTTTGTACTTACCGCAATGGCACTCGTAATCTTTCACAGGACCAAAGATACGCTCGCAGAACAAACCATCACGTTCTGGTTTGTAGGTACGGTAGTTGATGGTCTCTGGCTTCAAGACCTCACCGTGAGACTCTTCGAGGATTTCCTCTGGAGAAGCCAAGCCGATAGAGATCTTGCTGAAAGAGCTCTTTATCTTGTTATTATCTTTTCTAAAAGCCATATGTGAATTTTATAAAGAGATATATTTTTTACTATTAATTTGCTATCCGAATGGATGGATTTGAGTTGTTAATCAAGCTTGACACTCAAGCACAGACCCTTCAACTCGTGGAGCAATACGTTGAGAGACTCAGGAATACCAGCAGGTGGCATTGGTTCGCCCTTAACAATTGCCTCGTATGCGCGTGCACGGCCCATAACGTCATCTGACTTGACAGTCAAGATTTCCTGAAGCACGTGAGAAGCACCGAATGCCTCTAGCGCCCATACTTCCATTTCTCCGAAACGCTGGCCACCGAACTGAGCCTTACCACCAAGAGGCTGCTGGGTGATAAGAGAGTAAGGACCGATAGAACGTGCGTGCATCTTATCGTCGACCATGTGGCCGAGTTTCAACATGTAGATGACACCCACTGTTGCAGGCTGGTCGAAACGTTCACCAGTACCACCATCGTACAGGTAGGTACGGCCGTTACGAGGAAGGCCTGCCTTGTCGGTCAACTCGTTGATTTCCTCAAGAGATGCACCGTCGAAGATTGGAGTAGCAAAGTTGACACCCAACTTCAAGCCAGCCCAACCAAGCACAGTTTCGAAAATCTGACCCAGGTTCATACGTGAAGGCACACCCAGCGGGTTCAAACAGATATCGACTGGAGTACCATCGGCCAAGAATGGCATATCTTCCTGTCTTACGACCTTAGATACGATACCCTTGTTACCGTGACGACCAGACATCTTGTCGCCCACACGAATCTTACGCTTCTTGGCAACATAAACCTTAACCAGCTTCAAGATGCCGGCAGGAAGTTCGTCACCAATAGTAAGGTTGAACTTCTGGCGCTTGTTCTTAGCGTCTAACTCTTTATACTTGCGGAGGTAGTTCATTATCAACGAATGAATCATACCGTCCTTATGCTCGTCGCCAACCCAATCGGTCAACTGAACAGTAGCATAGTCGATTGCACGCAACTTGGTAGCAGTAATCTTGTCGCCCTTTGCGATAAGTGGCTGGTCCATGAAGTCGCGAATCGAGTTCGCAGTCTTGCCCTCAGTAATCTTAAGCAGCTTTTCAATCAGCAAGTTCTTCAACTCGTCTGCTTTCTGCTGGAAATCTTCATCATACTGGTCTGACTTAATTTTGTCTTGCTGGCGAGACTTACGGCTCTTAACCGCACGCTCGAATGTCTTGGTATCGATAACAACACCGTGGATAGAAGGAGAAGCCTTCAAAGAAGCGTCCTTCACATCACCAGCCTTGTCACCGAAGATGGCGCGCAGCAACTTCTCTTCTGGAGAAGGATCAGACTCACCCTTAGGAGTAATCTTACCGATAAGGATGTCGCCTGGCTCAACAGGAGCACCGATACGGATAACACCGTGCTCGTCCAAGTTGCGGGTAGCGTCGTCGCCCACATTCGGAATGTCGGCAGTAAGTTCCTCAACACCACGCTTGGTCTCACGAACCTCCAACTGGTACTCGTCGACGTGAACAGAGGTGAACATATCGTACTTAACGATCTTCTCGTTGATAACGATAGCGTCCTCGTAGTTGTAACCCTTCCAAGGCATGAACGCAACAAGCAAGTTCTTACCGATAGAGAGTTCGCCGTTCTTAGTAGAGTAACCTTCGGTAAGCACGTCACCGACCTGAACACGCTGGCCTACGCGAACGATAGGGCGCAAGTCGATAGTAGTGCTTTGGTTAGTCTTGCGGAACTTAGGAATAATATAGTCTTTAACAGCAGACTCGAAGCTAACAAACTCTTCATCTGCAGTTCTGTCGTATTTAATAGAAATCTTATGAGCGTCAACGTAAACGACCTCACCATCGCCCTCAGCCATAATCTGGGTACGAGAGTCGTGAACGAGCTGGCGTTCAACACCAGTACCGACAATAGGTTCCTCGGTACGGAGCAAAGGCACAGCCTGGCGCATCATGTTACATCCCATCAACGCACGGTTAGCGTCATCGTGCTCCAAGAAAGGAATCAAAGAAGCAGCCAAAGAAGCAATCTGGTTTGGCGCAGTATCCATCAATTCCAATTCGTTAGGGGTCACGTTAGGGAAGTCAGCCTCCTTACGAGACTTAACGGTTTCACAAAGGAAGTTACCCTCGTCGTCAACAGGGACGTTGTCCTGACCGATGGTCTTACCTTCTTCCTCCTCAGCAGTAAGGTAAACGATGCCAGAAGGCGTCATATCGGCCTTACCATTCTCAACCTTACGGTATGGAGTTTCAATGAAACCGAGGTCGTTAATCTTAGCGCACATACAGAGGGAAGAAATCAAACCGATGTTTGGACCCTCCGGAGTCTCAATAGGGCAAAGACGACCATAGTGTGTATAGTGTACGTCACGAACCTCGAAACCGGCACGCTCACGAGACAAACCACCAGGACCCAGGGCAGACAAACGACGTTTGTGTGTAACCTCGGCCAACGGATTGGTCTGGTCCATGAACTGAGAAAGTGCGTTAGTTCCGAAGAACGAGTTGATGACCGATGAAATAGTCTTCGCGTTAATAAGGTCAACAGGAGCAAACTCCTCGCTATCACGAACGTTCATACGTTCACGGATAGTACGGGCCATACGGGCAAGACCGACACCAAACTGGTTGTAAAGTTGCTCGCCGACGGTACGTACACGACGGTTGCTCAAGTGGTCAATATCATCAACAGCAGCCTTAGAGTTGATCAACTCAACAAGGTACTTGATAATCTCGATAATATCTTCCTTCGTCAACACACGGGTCTCGGTAGGAATATCGAGGTGCAACTTCTTGTTGATACGGTAACGACCAACCTCACCCAAGTCGTAACGCTTGTCAGAGAAGAACAAGTTCGAAATCATTTCGCGGGCCTGGGTATCATCGGCAGCCTCAGCGTTACGCAACTGGCGGTAGATGTACTTGGCAGCTTCGGTTTCAGAGTTGGTTGTATCCTTCTGCAAAGTGTTATACATGATAGAGAAATCGGCTGAGTTGGTGTCTTCTCTGTGCAAAAGAACAGAAGTGCAACCCGACTCAAGAATTCTCTCGAGGTCTTCCATTTCAAGAATGGTCTCACGTTCAACAAGAACGTCGTTACGCTCAATAGAAACAACTTCGCCAGTATCTTCATCGACGAAGTCCTCGTTCCAAGAGCGCAAAACACGCGCTGCAAGCTGTCGGCCGACGATCTTTTTCAGATTGGTCTTACTGATTTTAACCTCTTCGGCCAGGTTGAAAATGCCGAGAATATCCTTATCAGATTCAAAACCGATGGCACGAAGCAATGTGGTAACCGGAAGTTTCTTCTTACGGTCGATGTACGCATACATCACATTGTTGATATCGGTAGCGAACTCAATCCATGAGCCACGGAAAGGAATGATACGGGCAGAATAAAGAGTAGTACCATTCGCATGCTGGCTCTGGCCGAAGAATACACCAGGTGAGCGGTGGAGCTGTGATACAACTACACGTTCAGCACCATTGATGACGAATGTACCCTTTTCGGTCATGTATGGAATCTGACCCAGATAAACGTCCTGGATCTTAACAGTAGGTTCGCCCTCGTCGTTATCGGCAGCACTAGTCAGCTTAAGTTTTGCCTTCAAAGGAACACAATAAGTCAAACCACGCTCGATGCACTCGTCAATTGTGTATCGAGAAGGGTCGATATAGTAATCCAGGAAGTCAAGAGTGTAATTGTTTCTAGTGTCTGAAATAGGGAAGTTTTCGCTAAACACCTTGTACATACCCTCGCCCTTTCTCTTTTCAGGAGGGGTATCAAGTTGGAAGAAGTCTCTAAAAGACTTTAACTGCACATCCAAGAAATCGGGATAAGGCAGCTGGTTTTTAACCTTAGCGAAACTAATTCTCTTCTTATTAACGGATTGTGACATTGTAACGCAATTAAATGAACTTAAAAATAATATAGACACAAAAAGGTTTAGAACCTTAAAAAATAGGTTCTAAACCAAAACCCTGTTTAAAACAGGTGATGTATTTACTTAAGTTCAACCTTAGCGCCAGCCTCTTCAAGTTGCTTCTTAATAGCTTCAGCGTCTGCCTTAGCAACACCTTCCTTGATAGCCTTAGGAGCACCATCAACGAGGTCCTTAGCTTCCTTCAAGCCGAGGCCAGTGATTTCCTTAACGAGCTTAACGATAGCGAGCTTGCTAGCACCTGCGTCAGCAAGAACAACGTCGAAGTTGCTCTTCTCTTCAGCAGCAGCAGCACCACCAGCTGCAGGAGCAGCAACAGCAACAGCTGCAGCAGCAGGTTCAATACCGTATTCATTCTTCAAAATTTCAGCCAACTCGTTAACGTCCTTAACTGTCAAGTTAACCAATTCTTCTGCGAGAGCTTTCAAATCTGCCATTTTTGTATTCTTTTAAAATTTTTATTAATCAATTAAATTATCTGTCTGCAAGAGTTTTCAACACGCCAGTGATAGTGTTGCCGCCACTCTGCAAAGCGGAAATAACGTTCTTAGCAGGCGATTGCAAGAGAGCGATAACATCTGCGATGAGTTCGTTCTTGCTCTTGATAGCAACCAAAGTGTCGAGCTGTTGAGCGCCTACATAAACAGACTGTTCAACGTAAGCAGCCTTCAACTCAGGCTTGCCAGACTTGCTCTTCTTAGAAAAATCCTTGATGAGCTTTGCTGGAGCGTTACCTACTGAAGAAAGCATGATTGTCGAGTTGCCCTTGAGAGCATCAAACAACTGAGAGTAGTCTTCAGAAGAATTCTTCTCCAAAGCTTTCTTAAGGAGAGTGTTCTTAACCACCATCAACTTGATACCCCCTTCAAAGCAAGAACGACGGAGAGCTGCAGTATCTTCGGCATTCAAGCCCGCAGCGTCAGTGATGTAAAAGTGGTCGTATTGGCCAAGGGTCTCAGCGATCTGGTCAATAATTACGCCTTTTTCTTCTTTTCTCATAAATTCTTACTTAAATATTAGGGTCAACCTTGATACCAGCACTCATAGTGCTTGAAAGGAAAATACTCTTGATGTAAGTACCCTTTGCAGAAGCTGGCTTCAACTTAACGAGAGTGTTAATGAACTCTGCAGCGTTGCCCGCAATCTGTTCTGGAGTGAAAGATACCTTACCGATAGAAGTGTGAACGATACCGGCCTTGTCAACCTTAAAGTCGATCTTACCCTGTTTAACTTCCTTCACTGCCTTAGCAACGTCGTTAGTAACAGTACCGCTCTTAGGGTTTGGCATCAAGCCACGAGGACCGAGCACACGACCGAGAGCACCAATCTTACCCATGATAGCAGGCATAGTGATGATAACGTCAACGTCTGTCCATCCACCCTTAATCTTTTCAATATACTCGTCGAGACCTACGTAGTCTGCACCGGCTTCCTGAGCAGCTTTTTCCTGATCAGAGGTACAAAGTACGAGAACACGAACCTGTTTACCTGTTCCGTGTGGGAGTGAAACCACGCCACGAACCATTTGGTTTGCCTTTTTAGGGTCAACACCGAGACGAACATCGATGTCAACAGAAGCATCGAACTTAGTAGTGGTAATTTCCTTAACCAAGGCAGCAGCCTCATTCAAGGTATAAGATTTCCCTGCTTCAATCTTATTAGCAACCAACTTTTGGTTTTTAGTAAGCTTAGTCATTTTTTACAATTGAAGTTTTAAACATTAGCGGGAAATTCTCCCTTTACAGTGATCCCCATGCTTCGAGCCGTACCGGCAACCATCTTCATTGCAGATTCCAAAGTGAAGCAGTTCAAGTCAGGCATCTTTTCCTGAGCGATTTGCTTAACCTGGTCCCATGTAACTTCGGCAACCTTGTTACGGTTAGGCTGACCCGAACCCTTCTTAATCTTTGCATATTCCAGCAACTGAAGAGCAACAGGAGGTGTTTTTACAACAAAATCAAAGGACTTGTCAGCGTAAACTGTGATAATTACAGGAAGGATCTTGCCACCCTTGTCCTGGGTAGCAGCATTGAACTTCTTGCAGAAATCCATAATGTTAACACCCTTAGAACCCAAAGCAGGACCTACTGGAGGTGATGGATTAGCTGCACCAGCCTTAATCTGTAACTTGATAAGTCCAGCAACTTCTTTAGCCATTTTTTGATTGAGAATTATTATTAATAAATTAAGAAAAAGGAAACTGTAGATGTTACGCTACTGAGCGTCCTTCTCTACTTGCACGAAATCCAACTCCAACGGAGTCTGACGGCCGAATATCTTCACGACAACCTTCAGCTTCTTACGTTCGCGGTTCACCTCTTCTACCACACCCTCGAAGCCACTGAAAGGACCATCGATAACCTTGATCTTCTGATCAACTTCGAAATCGACAGTTACCACATCATCGTCTTCAGGCATGACCTCAGACTGGCCCAACATACGCATAGCCTCAGCCTCACGAATTGGAGCTGGCTTAGAGTTCTGTGGGTTCTTACCATCGGTAAGGAATCCGAGTACATTAGGTGCTGATACAAGACGGAAAGCAACGTCACCAATTAGTGCCGCTTCAACCAAAACATAACCCGGCAAGAAGTTCCGTTCTTTAACGACCTTCTTTCCGTTACGCTGTTGGTAAACCTTTTCCGTAGGGACCATTACTTGTGAAACGGCTTTCCCAAAGTGGCCCTTCTTGATTTCAGCATCAAGATATTCTTTAACCTTGTTCTCCTTGCCACTAATAGCGCGGAGGACATACCACTTTAATTCAAATTCTTGAGAGGTAGCCATTCCAGTTTTAATAAATAAAGTTGAATAAAATCCACTTAATAAGTTGGTCCATCGCAAAAACCAAAACTGCTATAATAAGGGAAGCAACTAAAACTAATACAGCAGTCTGGCTAAGTTCGCGAAAACTTGGCCAAGAAACGTTATGAACTAATTCGTCATAAGATTCTTTGAGGACATTTGCAAGATTTGACATATTTTTTCAAATTTAGCACAGGATGAGAGGCTCGAACTCCCGACACCTGGTTTTGGAGACCAGTGCTCTACCGACTGAGCTAATCCTGTATAAAAACTTCTACCCTTACGGATAGAAGTTTTATTATTTATCTTTAAAATTAAAGAATTTCAGTGATCTGGCCTGAACCTACAGTCTTACCACCTTCACGGATAGCGAAACGAAGACCAAGGTCAAGAGCAACTGGAGTCAACAAAGTAACTTCAATTTCTACGTTATCACCAGGCATTACCATTTCAGTACCTGCAGGCAACTTGATTTCACCAGTTACGTCCATAGTACGGAGATAGAACTGAGGGCGATACTTGTCGTGGAAAGGAGTGTGACGGCCACCTTCTTCCTTCTTCAAGATATAAACAGAAGCCTTGAAGTGATCGTGAGGGGTGATCTGTCCAGGGTGGCAGATAACCATACCACGCTTAACTTCCTTCTTGTCAACACCACGGAGCAACAAACCTACGTTGTCACCAGCTTCACCTTCTGGAAGGAGCTTACGGAACATTTCAACACCAGTGATAACTGACTTCATGTCAGCACCAAGACCGATGATCTGAACTTCGTCACCAACCTTAACACGGCCAGTTTCGATACGACCAGTAGCAACGGTACCACGACCAGTGATTGAGAAGATATCCTCAACAGGCATCAAGAATGGCTTATCAACGTCACGTGGAGGCAACTGGATCCAGTTGTCAACAGCGTCCATCAATTCCATTACCTTGTCAACCCACTGCTTCTCACCGTTCAATGCACCGAGGGCAGAACCACGGATGATAGGAGTTTCAGCTTCGAAACCGTACTTCTCAAGAAGTTCGCGCATATCCATTTCAACCAGTTCAAGCATTTCCTCATCGTCAACCTGGTCGCACTTGTTCAAGAATACAACCAAGCGAGGAACGTTCACCTGACGAGCCAAAAGCACGTGCTCACGAGTCTGAGGCATTGGACCATCGGTAGCAGCTACTACGATGATACCACCGTCCATCTGAGCAGCACCAGTAACCATGTTCTTAACGTAGTCAGCGTGACCTGGACAGTCAACGTGAGCGTAGTGACGGTTAGCTGTTTCGTACTCAATGTGAGCAGTATTGATGGTGATACCACGTTCCTTTTCTTCTGGAGCGTTATCGATCTGGTCGAATGACTTAACATCCTCAGAACCGAAACCAGCCTCGTGAAGACACTTAGAAATAGCGGCAGTCAAGGTAGTCTTACCATGGTCTACGTGACCGATTGTACCAATATTTACATGTGGCTTCGTTCTTTTAAACTCTTCTTTAGCCATAATTCTATTGTTTTAAATAAATTAATAAAATAAAAGAGCCGATGACGGGAGTCGGACCCGTGACCTCTTCCTTACCAAGGAAGCGCTCTACCACTGAGCTACATTGGCAACTGTTTCATTTAACCTGACGCTTGGACAGTCGGCTTGGCGTCAGTCAATTTGTGTGGGTACAGATGGATTCGAACCACCGAAGGCAAGAGCCAACAGATTTACAGTCTGTCCCATTTGGCCACTCTGGTATGTACCCGGTCGCTTTCGCAACTTCTTTATTTGAGCCTCTTGTCGGATTCGAACCAACGACCCCGAGATTACAAATCACGTGCTCTGGCCAACTGAGCTAAAGAGGCGGTCGCCTAAACGCAACGCTGACTAAGAAAGCGTTTTTCCAAATCAGCGTGCAAATTTAGGCATATTTTTTTAAATAACAATAGCAGTAGGAAAATTATTTTTGCTTCTTCTCCTTTGCTTTCACAATCTGAATCTTGATTGCATCCATACAATTCGCAAATGCCTCTTCAAACGAGTCAGCAACCTTTGTTGCTACCAAGTCTTCTCCTGGAACAGCAACTTTCAACATTACTTCCTTATTGTTTGAAACTTCTGGCTTTACTACGCGCATGTGTACATCAGCTGAAACAATCTTGTCTGAATATTGTTCCAACTTCACGATTTTTTCATTTATAAATGCCTCCAACTCTGCCTTTGCGTTGAAGTCGATTGCTTGTACGTTAACTTTCATATCGGTATTAAATTTATGCCCTTGGGTGGGCTTGTTTATAAATCTTACGTAAACGGTCGAACGTTGTATGCGTATAGACCTCGGTAGCCGCCAAGTTCGCATGGCCGAGCAGTTCTTTCACTGCATCTATATCCGCCCCGTTGTTCAACATTGCTGTTGCGAACGTGTGCCTGAGCACATGCGGGCTTCGCTTACTTAGTGTGCTAACCGAAGATATATATTTTTCAACAATTCTCCAAACCAAAACCGGATAAAGTTGCTCTCCCGTCTTACGAACAAGGAGCCAGCCATCTTCAACCGGTCCCACTTCAGAGTTTCGGTCGTCTACATACGCTAATATATCTTTTTTTAGTCTATCCCCAAACGGGATGTACCTTTGTTTGTTTCTTTTTCCCGTAACACGGACTGTATTCCGGTTAAAATCGAAATCACAGTCTTTTAAATTTATCAGTTCCGACTCACGAACACCAAGATTATAGAGAATTTCCAAAAGAATCCGGTCACGCTTCCCTTCGAAATCGTCAGGGAACACATTGCCGAACTCGTCGAACAAGTTTTCCACCTGTTCTTCCCTGAGGAACACAGGCAGTCTCTTCTCCATTTTCGGAGGTTTAACTTTGGCCGTAGGGTCCACACTGAGAACCCCCTGCCTCATCATATATTTGAAAAAGGTGCGCAAGGTCGTCAGTTTTCTGTTCACACTGCGAGCGCCCACTCCGTTGTCCATTATGGACAAAATCCAAGATCGTATGTCGTTAGCTGTTATTTCTGGTGGGTTAAACCCTCCTTTCTGTTGTTCTACAAACGCAGCGAACTGCTCCATATCGGTCTGATATGAAATAAAAGTATGAGAAGAGTAAGCCTTCTCATACTTTATATATTGTAGAAATTTTTCGATAAACATGAGCGAGTCAACCGTTTATCTATACTTTCATTTAGATTTGATTTCATTTGGCACGCTTCGCGCCAAATAGGTTTAGCCAAGAAGGCCGACTAATGTCAGATTAGTCGTCGTCGCGGTGAAGAGCCTGAACGTAGATAGCGTGGTTCATCTTTTCGCGCTTCAAAACTGAAGGCTTAACGAACTCCTTACGGCTTCTAAGTTCTTTTACAATACCAGTTTTCTCAAACTTTCTTTTGAATTTCTTCAAGGCTTTTTCAATGTTTTCGCCTTCTTTAACAGGAACAATAATCATTTGTGTATAAAAATTTTAGAATAAAGTTTCGTAAAAATTGCTCGCAAAAATACAGATTATTTTCCAACCTTCAAAAGCCTAGACGCAAAAATTATGAATTTATTCCCTTTTATCATTCCCCTCTAGCCAGCAATCCGCATGTTTCTTATCCATGTAAGCCGGACTCTGCCTCCTGCATTTCTCCGACTAAACGGTTGCCTCTGACGTTTTTTTATGGAATTTAGCAATTGCCACTTGAAAAGGAGCTTTTATATTCCATATTTGACCTTTTGTCACTCCAATAGCTGGTAGGTGTCGTACCAGGCAATACCATAGTACCCCACCTTGAACTTCAAGACTATCTTAGCTTCATGCGAAACGGGAAAATGGCCCTCGAGTTCAGAATAGTCTTGCGCACTGACTTCAACTTTCGCCACTGGTATGGTGTTTTCAATCTTATCCAAATTATGCCACGATATCTTACGCAACACCATTAGTCCAAAGGCATCTACAGAGTTTTCCGGGCTTTTCTCCCGACCTTCAAGGTGGAAATCTTCGGCTGTCACTTTTTCGTCTAACACAGCATAGTATTTTGGCTGGCTCTGAAATACCCTGTTCACATGCCTTACAACCTTATATTCATCAGCAAAGGCTATATTTGCCGCCACTAACATAAAACTGGTGAGTCCGTAGTATAAGAAAGCCACAACACCGAACGCAGCTAAGACTTCCGCCACAATGTCTTTCTGTAGAGACCTGTCATCCTTCTTGGTCCTTAGCAGTCGTCCAGACTGTCCTATCCAGTCTACCCGTATAACAGACAGACACACGAAAATTAGGACGGGAATCAAAAAAACTCCTTTGCTGACTAACCTATACATTTGATTGACTTCCAAGCAACAAGATAAGCTAGATAACACAAAAGAAAAGAGAAAACCTACGATCAAAGAAAATGGGCACAGAATAGTGCGTATACCATTCTCCACAACAAAGAACGAACCGTTGTATTTTTGATATATATCTGCCAACCTATCGTAAGCGGGGTATTTTTCTCCTTTCAGATGTTGGTTGTACCACTCCTCTGCTCTTCCTGTAGCAAATTCATTAAGCAGGTTATAGAATACGGCCTCCTCCATCTTCAAACCTTTCACGCACAAGTTATGCAACAAATTTTTCTCCGAAAATTTCCCCCTTCCCGTTATCACTCCATCGGCATTGGCAACACGGAAAAGCAGATATGCCAGATATGTACGGTCGTCCTCCGACAAGATTGCGCCAAACTCTTCGGCAATCTCCACACTGTTGAACCTATGACCATAACAATAGGGTTTGTTCAGTCGGAAGAACCAATCATCCTTCCCTTTTATAAAAGCCCACTTGTTCACCACTCCACCTTCTGTCCCGTATTTTTCGCAATACGTGTTTGCTGTCAGAGTTTCCAGCTCACTTAAAACATCATCCCAAATTTCCTTCGGGCATACTTCCCGAATATAACGGCCTATAAATTCCAACTTGTCAAACTGTTTGTCTCGCGGAGCAGTCTTCAACAACGAAGCCATAAGATACACAATACTAGTATGAAATCGCAACGGGTCTTTTGCCAGAAGCGCCCGCGCTTCTGCATTCTTCGAGACAATACGGTACAGAGATATATCGCGGCTGACGCGCGAGAACACATAGCCCGCATAAAGTAAGAAAGCAACGAGAGAAAAGGACAATAAATAGATAAACATAATGGGGAATCAATTGTTTTTCAAACGATAGGTGTCGTAAAAGGCTGCGCCATAATACCCCACACCGAAAGTCAACTCCACATCTTTTCCAGTTGCCCCACTATAGTCTGAATGGGAGACTTCTACCGACTTCAACACCTTTGAATTTTCTATGCCCCAGAACTTCCGTCCCGACAAATAGCGCAATGCCTCCAAGCTCATCGCATTGGGTGCAGACAAGCTCTTGGGTTTTTCAACTTTCAGGTCTTCCCCAAGCAAACTAACACCAGGAAACTTGATATGGTAATATGTTTTTTTATGCTTCCCCGAACTTGTTGTTGTATAAACGTCCTCTACTGTTCGTTCCACTTTGATAGTCTTTTCAGAGTACACTTCATTCGCAACCATGAACAGTGTATTCGTTAAAACCAAAAAGAGAATAGCCATAGAAGGGATTGCAGCCACCAACGACATTATGATGCCCCTCAACTGTATTCCATTTTCCGCTTTGGTCCGCAACACTGGCAAAACGGAAGAGTCCAACGTCGGAATAGTAAAGCAGAGAATAAGAGAAAGCACCCAAACAACGACACACACTAAAATTGTGTTTCCATCTACAAAGTTGCACATTAAGTCTTCCTCATATTTCATATAAATCCAGAATAGAATAAAGCAAGCAGCTGTGCTAGCACCTATACCCATTGTCAATTTATTCAGAAAAGAGGTTACCATCACACGTTTTTCTGAATAGGCAAACGAACAGCTTTCACAACGGAAGATGTCAGCTAACACTCCCACTGGCGGATACGCGGTTTCTTTACCCACAGACGTTGCCGTTCCCTTAGGAACAAGCGAAGAGGAAACTTCTACAGACGGAAAATTGTTCTCCTTACCAGTAAAGTGATTATTATACCATTCATTCACCTTTCCGGCCCCAAAACTGTCTAACAGGCTTTGGAATTCCGGCTTCCCTATTTTCAGCCCCTTCACACACAGTTTGTACAACAGATACGACTCCGACTTTTTCCCTTTTGTCGTTATTCTGTTATCAGAGGCAGCAAGACGCGACAAGAGGAACATGACATACAGACGGTCGCTTTCCGACAAATAGAGGCCCAGTTCTTCTGCAAGTTTAGTACCATGCAGATCGTGCGTATACTTCCAACCTTTTGTTGACTCATCTGTATAAAGAAGGCCCTCGCCCTCCTTAAAGCCGCGAACACTTATAACAGACATAGTTCTCCTGCTTTTTCCACTACCTTTTTCTCTATCAGTCAAATACTTTAGAGCCTCAACCGCGTCAACCTGCCATTCTTGCGGACAAACTTCCCGAATGTATCGGAGTATCATTTTCAGTTTATCGAATTGGACGTCATCCCCATCCGACCGCGCCATATAGGTCATAAGATACACTATACTGATGTGGAAACGCCGTGCATCTTTTGCCATTAGCGCCCGCAATTCTCCGTTTTTCGAATACATTCGGTACAGACTTATCTCACGCCCTATATACGAGAATATATACTGCGCCAACCAGACAAACAATACAAAACAAACAATGCAAAGAATAAAGAAGTAGTGTTCCATAAAAAATTCTATCGTTTAACAAAAAGGCGGATGCCGATAGACATCCGCCCCTTAACTCTGTACAAGGTATGCTACAGCTCTGCTAAATTAGCATTTATTTAATGTTCTCGCGCGCCCTTGCAAGAAATTTTTCCATTGCCTCACCATCGCGGCGCGAAATAATATCCGACAATTCGGTCAAGTGTTTCTGTATGAGTCCGAGCTGTTCCAGCGAGTTCGGATTGAAAAGTATCTCCTGAATCAGGTAGTTGTCTTCCGAAAGGACCCCGTGCGCAATCGACATGTGCCTTTTGAATGTGGTTCCAGGTGCGTCTTGATGCTTCATTACCGAACAGAATGCCAAGGTAGAAGCGAACGGTATCGACAACGAGTAGGCCATTGTTTTATCATGTTCCTCAAACGAGTACTCGAAGATATTGAGGTGCAACTCTTCGTAAAGGTCCTTAAAGAACACCTTGCCCAAATGGTCACTCTCAGAGATAAGGATGGCGTTCTGGGTACTCAAATCGCTCAAGCTTGCAAATGTAGGGCCAAACATTGGGTGAGTTGAAACAAAACGGAAGCCACATTCCTTGTAGAATTCAGGGAAACCGGTTTTTACAGATGAAATATCTGACAAAATACAGTCTTTCGACAAGTAAGGCATCACCATTTTAAAGGCATCGAGCGTATACTTGATGGTTGACGCATTTATCACCAGTTCAGGATTGAATGCCTGGATTTCCTCTGGTTTGGTGAAACGCTGTGTGTTAAACACGAACTTCAGTTTGTCGGCCTTAATGTCGAAGATTGCAACTTCGTGCTTGTCACAAAGCACATCAGAAAAGAAAGTGCCCATCTTACCGGCACCAATTATCAAAATTCTCATGGTTTTCTATTTCTGCAACAAAGGGTCGTCTACCCTTTTGGGGATAGCCGACCCGTTTTGTCTCTTAGTTTTTAGTTTATTTGTACTTCATAATCTCTGACTGCTGGCGAACAGACTCCTCATGGATAGCCTCAAAAATGGCCTTCATAAAGTCTGGATCCATACCCATGCTCTGTCCCTGTGCCATACGCTGCTTGATTATCTCGTCGTAACGGTTGGTTTGCAATATAGCCATATCGTGCTCCTTCTTGTATTGGCCAATCTCGCGAGAGATACGCATACGTTTTGCTAGGATTTCGTTAATGCTCATATCAATCTCGTCAATCTGGCGACGGAGGGCAGCCAACGACTCGGTGGTCTGGTTCATTTCACGGACTACGAGGTTGTTTAGGATGAGGCCGAGAACATCTGGCGACACCTGTTGGCTGGCATCTGTCCATGCTTTTTCCGGATTACAGTGCGACTCGATAATCAGACCGTCGAACTGGAGGTCCATTGCCTGCTGGCTAAGCGGAGCGATAAGGTCGCGACGTCCTCCAATGTGGCTAGGGTCACAGAAAATTGGCAGTTCAGGCAGACGACGATGCAACTCAATTGGAATGTGCCACTGTGGCAAATTACGGTACAGTTTCTTGTCGTAAGAAGAGAATCCACGGTGGATAGCGCCAAGGCGCTTGATACCTGCATTATAAAGACGCTCAAGGGCGCCAATCCACAAATCAAGGTCAGGATTTACCGGGTTCTTGATAAGGACCGGAATATCGACCCCCTTCAAAGTGTCAGCAATTTCCTGGACCGCAAAAGGGTCGGCTGTCGTACGGGCGCCAATCCACAAAAGATCAACACCGGCTTCCAAAGCTGCCTCAACGTGTTTAGCGGTTGCCACTTCGGTAGAGACATACATTCCAGTCTCCTTTTTCACACGCTGCAACCAAGGAAGCGCATCAAGACCATTACCCTCGAAACCACCTGGTTTTGTACGTGGCTTCCAAACACCCGCACGGTAGATTTTCACTCCCTGTGCGGCCAATTGTTTGGCAGTCTCCAACACCTGTTCTTCGGTTTCCGCACTACAAGGTCCTGCAATTACAATCGGACGCTTGTCTTCCAAGCCTGGTAAATTGAACTTTTCAACATCCATAATTATTATCTTCTTTTAATTTATTTTTTCAATCGGTTAGTTAATCTTCTTTCAAGCCCTGTAGTTTTTTCACACGTGCCAGAGCCTCGGCCAGTTTGTCTTCTTTCGCACAAAGCGATATGCGGACATAACGCACACCATTGCTACCGAAGATAAAGCCAGGTGTGATGAACACATTTGCCTCGTGAAGCACCTTTTCGGTCAATTCTTCCACATCGGCATATCCTGCTGGTATCTTGCCCCAAAGGAACATACCCACCTGATTCTTGCTATATGAACAATGCAACGCATCCATAATCTGTTCCGCATAATCGCGGCGACGGCGGTATACATTGTAATTATATTCTTCGTGCCACTCGTCGGTATTATTGAAGGCCTCAACAGCTGCCAACTGCATAGGTTTGAAGGTTCCACTGTCGATGTTGCTCTTCACCTTAAGGATATATTTAATGAATTGCGCGTTGGTAGAGAGCATTGCAGTACGCCAACCCGGCATATTGTGACTCTTACTCATCGAGTTGAACTCAATACAGCAGTCTTTCGCTCCAGGTACACTCAAAAGAGATAGCGGCTTTTTGTTCAAGATAAAGCTGTAAGGATTATCGTTTACTATAATAAGGTTCTTTCTACGTGCAAAGTCAACCAGTTTTGTATAGGTTTCCATACGGGCAGGACCTCCAGAAGGCATGTGCGGATAGTTGCACCACAAGAGTTTCACCTTGCTGGTATCCATCTTCTCTAACTGTTCGAAGTCGGGTTGCCAGTCATCGTCTTCCTTTAAGTCGTAATAAACGACCTCTGCCCCAAGCAGCTTGCTCAACGAGGTGTAGGTCGGATAACCCGGATTTGGGACAAGCACCTGCTCGCCAGGATTAACAAAAGCCAAAGTCACATGCAGAATACCCTCTTTAGAACCGATAAGCGGCTGTATTTCCGATTTGGGATCTAGTTCTACATTGTACCAGCGCTTGTACCACTTTGACATCGCTTCACGCAACTGTGGAATACCCACTGTAGGCATATAGCCATGGGCGTCATCCTTCCAAGCATTGTCACACAAGGTCTGTATAGCCTCTTTCGACGGCATATTGTCGGGGCTACCAATACCCAAACTGATGACATTTTTTCCTGCGGCATTCATCTCGGCCACCTCACGCAACTTACGTGAAAAATAGTATTCCTGTACCAGGTTGAGCCTTTCGGCGGGTTTCACCTCTGTATTCATCGGATTTATTTATATTATTTTCTTTTTTATTATTCAGGAATTGGCAGAGATTCTTCATACTCGCCCAATACACACAGATTCTTGGTTAGCGGAACAATAGCATCAATACCTTGTTTAAACCGAAGATAGTCAGAAAAGCACAAGTCTACATAGAACTGATATTCCCACTCACGGCCTATGATAGGCAACGACTGAATTTTCGACAGATTGAGTCCGTAATACGACAATATCGACAACGTTTTTGCCAAACTGCCTTCCTCATGAGGCAAAGTGAATTCCAACGATGCTTTGTTAATACGTTTCCCCGCAGTCATCTCTTCTACCAGCCAAGAGTCACAGAAAACCAAGAAACGGGTAAAATTACGTTTGTTAGTCTCAATACCTTTGGCAATCACCTCCAAGCCGTAAATCTCGGCGGCAAGTTCACCACAGATGGCAGCACGGCCTTTCCCGGCTTCCCCCATATCGGCAATTTCTTTCGCACTTAACGCGGTGTCTTCCGCCTGAATCGCCATCAAATTGGGGTGCTCGTTTAAGTACTCCTTACACTGCATCAGCGCTATAGGATGCGAATAGACCTCACGAAGCTCTTCCACCTTCTGACCAGGCAATGCCACCAGATTCTGTTTGATGCGTAAACGGTGTTCACCAACGATTTTCAATCCCGAATCGTTCAACAAATGGTGGTTCTCCAACAGGCTACCGGCAATAGTATTCTCAATCGCGCAGATTCCAATGATAGAAGAATCGGACTTTACTGTCTCAAACAAACTTTTGAAGGTATTGCATGGTATGGTTTCCACCTCGTCTTCAGAGAAATACTCGCGTGCCGCTATATCGTGGAAGCAGCCAGCCACACCCTGTATCGCTACTTTTCGTCTCATAATCTTCTGTTCTTTCTTGCATTCCGTACAAAACGGACTTTTTAACTTATAATAAAAAATCCCGCTCTTGATTTGAGCGGGATTTAATATCTTTTCTTTTTACAGTCAACACCAAAGCCCGCTCTTACCTGCTAAAGTAAAAGTAGTAATAAAAAAAGTATGCGAAACCGTTTAATTTCATAACTTCCTTGAGTTTTGGTGTCACAAATTTAGACCCTTTTTCAACAAATAGCAAAAAACAATCTTTTTTTTTGATTTTTTGCAAAATAAACTGCATCAAAACTGCATCAAAACAAAAAGAGGCAGGCTTTTCAGCCTACCTCTTCCTATAATAGAGTGCTTTATTACCCGAAAATATTCAATGGACCTGCAATACAGATCAACACAGCGAACGCAAGTGCGAATCCAAACATACCCACAATAATACCTACTGTTGCCATATCCTTCTGCTTGATATTTCCTGTAGAATAAGCCAAAGCATTTGGCGGCGTACTGATTGGCAATGCCATTGCCAAAGAAGCTGACAATGCAACACCAAGCAACATAGTGCAAACACCTCCGTATGCACCAAGGTCCATACCCTTACCTACGGTATACATAATAGGAAGAAGCAATGCTGCCGACGCCGAGTTGCTCATAAAGGTTGACATAAGCAAGCAGAGCAAACCCGAACCAACCATAACAACTATAGCAGACCATTCGCCGAAAGGTATTGATTCTACCATGTGTTTTGCCAAACCGGTCTTCTCCAAACCAATGCCAAGTGCGAAACCACCGGCTACCAGCCAAAGCACATCCCAATCAATCAACGACAAATCTTTCTTGGTGAAAATTCCAGTCACAGACAATACTGCGAAAGGCACCAGTGCTACAATATTTGCATTAATACCCGTCAGGCGGTCAGTTACCCACAAAAAGATGGTGATTGCGAATGTAGCACAAATAATCTGCTTGTCACGCTTTGGTGCATTGGCAAACGCATTACTGTCAATCTTCAACTTAATCTCCTCCATTGAGAACGGATACATCTTTGTAAGAAGGATCCATGCAAAAGCGAAAATAACAAGTACAAGCGGAATCATTACCATCATCCAGGTTCCGAAGCCGACACCCAAGTTCAAATAATCAGGGTCGTTCAAATACTTCATGGCAACAGCATTTGGAGGGGTTCCAATAGGGGTTCCCATACCACCGATATTTGCACCGATAGGTATTGCCATTGCTAAGCCAACCACACCACGGTCCAAAGTACCATCTTCGCCGCGCATTGACTTAAACACTGGATTCATAATGGCTAGCATCATTGCAGCAGTTGCGGTATTACTCATAAACATCGAGAAAATACCAGTCACTACCAAGAATCCAAGCATAACGATTTTAGGATCTTTGCCGAATGGAGCGAGCAACACCTTGGCTAACTGACCATCGAGACCAATCTTTCCGGCAGAGATTGCCAACACGAATCCGCCCATAAAGAGCATGATAATTGGGTCGGCAAACGCAGCCATTATATCCTTATACTTAATCAAATTTCCCAACAAAGGTTTGCCCGAACTTGCGGCATCTTCTGCTGAGAGTGCATATGTATTGGCATCAATAAATGGTGCGAAACTGCTAGACGATACCGTCAACAACATCAGTACCATGACAAACACCGAAGTGGTCCAGATTGGAATTGGTTCTGTAATCCACAGCAGCGCTGCGAGAATAAAGATAGCGATGACTCGCTGTTCTACGACAGAGAGGCCATCAATACCGTATACCTGGGCAGGCACTAGCAACGCGACTAGCGAAGCGACCACACACAAGATAATGGAAATTAACTTTTTGTTAGCCATTTGTTTTTAATGATATTTAGTTTTTGTTTTTTTCAAAGTGTCGCTAGAACCAATATCTGCGCAACCAATATGCGGAGGAACATGGTCAACGGGTAAACTGTAGCGTATGACGTGCTCTGCGCCTGTACCGGTGCAAGAGAATTGGCATAATCTAAAACAGAGGGGTCTGTCATCGAACCTGCCAACATTCCACTTATCTTCAGATAGTTCATTTTCATCAAACGTGCGGTCACAGCCACCAGCATTGTCGGTATGAATGTAATTGCAGCTCCGTACAGTAGCCACAAGTAGCCTCCTTCCGAAACGGCGCGGACGAATCCGGCACCTGCCGACAAACCCACACACGCAAAGAATAAGATTATTCCAACTTCACGTAGAATGAAGTTCGCACCCGACGTCATATAAAAATCGACCTTTCCTATACGACCTTTATAGCCGAGAATAATCGCAACAATTAGCGGACCGCCGGCCAATCCCAACTTGGCTGGCACTGGCAGACCTGGCAATGCGATAGGGATACTGCCCAGCAATACACCCAAAAAGATTCCCAAGAAAATAGGAATCGCGTTAGGACGAGACAATTCCCTCACCGAATTACCGATTTCCTTCTGCACATCGGGCAACAACGCCTTCTTTCCGACAATACGTACCGTATCGCCCAGTTCGAAAGTCGAAGTCAGTTTTGGCAACAGTTCTCGGCCATCGTGGAAGATGCGGGTTACCTGCGCTTCGTAACGGCGGTATATACCCACTTGTTTGATTGTCTTACCGGCTATTTTTCGGTTGGTCACCAAAACGTCAATCATGGCCAAGTCTCCATCAACCGAGCGTTTTTCTCCAATTTCGACCTTACCGATCTGCGCCTGCAAGGTTTCTATATGTTCGCTCGACGACACGCCATAAATAACGTCACCATCCATAATCTCATCGTCGTCATTAGGCACGAAGAACGTGTTGTTTCGGAATATGCGCGAAATGGCAAGTTCTGAATCTATGAATTTCTTGACAAACGATATCTTCGAGCCAAACAAGTTCTGATTTGTTACTGTTATCTGAACACTCTCCAGCTTATTTGCATCGCCTTCCATTTCTTTGGCATAATCTTCCGTTTCCTGCTGGATGTTGATTTTGAATAAGAAACGCACCAACAAAATTGCAGAAATAAGGCCAATCACACCAAACGGATAAGCAACTGCATACGCGTTAGCCGAGTCGGCCACACTGTCTCTCAACGCCTGTTGCATTTGCGGGTCGGTCACACTGTTCGCCACATCGCCCAAAGCCGCCTGGGCAGCACCCAGACTTGGCGTGTTGGTAACAGCGCCACACATCAACCCCGTAATTTGCGACGACGATATAGCGTCGCCAGCAAAGAACTTGATGACAAACGCAATGACCAATCCCATCACTACAACAGAACAAGCCATTAGGTTCATTTTCACCCCTTCATTTTTGAACGCTGAGAAAAAGCGGGGTCCCACTTCTATTCCAATACAGTAAACAAACAATATAAGACCGAATTCCTGGACGAACTTCAACACAGTACGATCGAGCGGCATCTCCGCCCCCTTCAAGTGTCCCAACAAGAGTCCTACAAATAAGACTCCCGCAATGCCCAGTTTTAAGCCCTTAAAACCGACTTTGCCCAAGGCAACCCCTGCAAACGCCGTTATGCATAGGTAAACCAAAATGGAACCCATTCCAGTTCCTGTAAATAAAGACACTATAAAATCCATAAGTATCTTACTGTGTTATCTGATTCGTCTGACTATCTAACACTGGTCTGTGAAAACATTCGGTTCCAAGCACGACTTTTAGGTCTCCTGTCCATGCATTTCACAAGGCCCATTTTTAACCGTTGCAAAAGTATAAAATAAAACATCAACAAAGAAAATTATAGCCCCGTATTTTATCACTTTAATTTTTCTTTACAATTAAATTGCGGTCAGGCTGTCTCAATTCAAAAAAGGCAGGTTGGGTTTGCAAAAGCGACAATAAAAAAATACCTTTGTATTGTTATATAAAGCGGTGTCACGTCTGTGCATAACCGCATTTTCTTAAACTACCAATAACAAGAGACAAGACATGTTCGGTTTTTTCAAAAAATCCTTTCTCAAAAGCGGTTTGTTAAAAGGCTTTACCGATGTTCATTGCCACATTCTTCCTGGTGTGGACGATGGCGTGCAGAAAATGGAAAGCGCATTGCGTACCCTCAGTTTTTACGAGGAGCAGGGTGTGAAACGCGTATTCTTCACTCCGCACGTTGCCGAAGAGCTGCACGAGAACAACCGCGACCACCTGCTCCAGCGTTTCGACGAACTTCAGAAAGAGTATAAAGGGAACATCGAACTTGCGCTAGGCGCAGAATACATGATAGACAACGGATTCGAGAAGCTCCTAGACAAAAAAGAGGACTTCCTTTGTGCATCGGGCAACACCCTATTGGTTGAAACTACTGCTCAAAATCCGCCCATCAACATGAGTCAAATCATTTTCGAGTTGCAAGACCGGGGCTACGACATTATGTTGGCACACCCCGAAAGATATTTCTACATGCACACCGCCGACTACGAAGACCTTGTCGCAAAAAGCGTGAGTCTGCAACTCAACCTCCTTTCCATTGTCGGCCTTTATGGCGAGCACGCCAAGAAAAAGGGGAAAATGCTGTTGGAAAAGGGTATGTACACCTATGTCGGCACCGACCTTCACAACCTGAAGAGACACCAACAGCAGATGGAGATCAGCGCTTTCTCTAAAAGCGAGCTAAAGGCTATTGCCACCCTTATAGGGAACAATAACCAACTGCCTATTGGCAAATAACCAACATCGGAATGTCAAATACAACAATCATAAAAGAACGCATCAATGCCCTTAGAGGGCAACTTGAGAAAGAGGGTATGGCCGCCGCCATCATCAACACCGGCGACCCTCACTTGAGCGAATACATTGCCGACCACTGGAAATTCAGGGAATGGTTGAGCGGTTTTACCGGAAGTGCAGGCACACTGGTCGTGGGGCTGGACTGGGCCGGCCTATGGACCGACTCTCGCTACCACCTCCAAGCCGCGCAACAACTGGAAGGCACCGGCATTGATCTTTACAAAGAAGGGCTTACCAACACGCCCGACATCGCAACCGTTTTATGCGAGAAACTGACACGGAACAGCAAAGTGGCAACCGATGCCCAACTGTTCCCCGTCAAGGCTTTTGCGAGCCTTACCGAAAAACTGAGAACTAAAGACATCAGTCTTTTCCACAACAGCAATATATATATGGTATGGGGCAACCGTCCTCCTCTGCCCAACAATCCGATATTCGTCCACGAACTAAAGTATGCAGGCGAGTCGGCTTCGGAGAAAATTGCCAAAATAAGGAGTTTCGCCAAAAGCAAAGGCGCTACTGTCTGCCTGATTTCCGGATTAGACGAAATTGCATGGGTCTTGAATCTGCGTGGAAGCGACATCTCCTACAATCCTGTTTTTTACGCATACCTTACCATCTACACGAACAACGGCAGGGCCTACCTTTACGCCAACAACGACGAGACCGGGCGCAACCTGCTCTCAAACACGGTCCTCATTGACCACCTTGCCGAATGTAATGTAGACTTGAAAGACTATAGTTCCTTCATTGACGACATTAATGCCAGCAAACAGAAATGGTGCTACAATATGGAGCACACCAACGCATTTGTCGACATGTTGCTCTGCACCAGCCGCGTGGCAGACACCACGCCGGCCATGCAGTTAAAGGCGATAAAGAACGACATACAGATTGAAGGGCTGCGCCAAGCGCAACTAGTTGACGGTGTTGCCCTGACACAGGCTTTTTGCTGGCTCGACAAGCAGATGGAGAGGGGCGACAAGGTAACCGAACTCTCGTTTGCAAACCACCTCGACCATTGCAGGGAACAACAAAAAGACTACTTCAGTTTAAGTTTCAACACCATTTCGGCATTCGCGCACCATGGTGCCATTGTCCATTACGGGGTCACCCCTGAGACCGACATTCCACTAGAGAAGGGCAACTTTCTGTTGGTCGATTCGGGAGGCAACTACTTAAACGGGACCACCGACATCACCCGCACCGTCTGCCTGGGCGGGAGCACAACAGCCCAACAACGCCACGACTATACACTGGTTTTGAAAGGACACATTGCGCTGGCTACCACTCCTTTCCCAGAGAACACGTCTGGGGCGCAACTCGACACATTGGCACGCCAATTTTTATGGAAGGATGCGAAAAACTACGGTCACGGAACCGGACACGGCATTGGCCATTTTCTGTGCGTGCACGAAGGCCCGCACCGCATCAGCATCCTCAACAACAACGTGCCGCTACAGCCCGGCATGCTCATTTCAAATGAGCCCGGCCTTTACATCGAGGGGCAATACGGCGTCAGACTAGAAAACATGGTGTGCGTTAAAGGATATTGCGACAACGCTTTTGGCAAGTTTCTTGAATTAGAGACCATGTCTTTCTTCCCGTTCGACAGCAACGCTATCGACACAGCCATGCTGACCGACGAAGAATTGAACTGGCTGAACGTCTACCACGAAACGACTTACAAGCTGTTGTCGGGAACGGGTCTGCTTAACGCAGAAGAATTGGAATGGCTAAAAAACAAAACCCACCAAATTATACGGCAATAACAAAATAATATCTATTTTTGTTGCTGAAATACTCTACAATATAAGAAAACAGTAAAAAATCACATGATGATGAAAAGGATTTTCGCTTGCATTCTATTGGCAATGGCTTCATTAAGCGCATTCGCCGCCGACAGCAAAGGCTACAACATCAAGCTGAATGTCACTAACTCAAGCATGGCAAACCAGAAGGTGTATCTGGCGTTCTACTTCAACGGCAAAACATACTCTAAAGATACTACCACCTTGAACAACAAGGGTGTCGGCTATTTCTCAAAAAAGACTGCACTTGACCAAGGTGTCTACATAGTATACTTCGACGCGAACAAATTCTTCGATGTACTTATTGGTGCCGACCAAAACCTAGAGTTGAAAATCGACACTGCAAAACTCGACAAAGTTGTTGTGAGCGGTGCGAAAGAAAGTGTTGGCTTCCAAAACCTCATCAACTTCATGGGCAACCAGCGCGAGAAGTCAAAAGAGTTGAGCCAGCAGTATAAAGACAAGAAAATTGACTCTGTCAAATATGCGAACGGACAAGACAAACTCGCCGAAGAGGTTGAAGCTTTCCAAAAGAAGCTGATGGACGAGAACAAAGGCCTTTGGCTAGAGGCGTTCATTAAAGGAACCATTCCTGTAGAGGTGCCAGATATGAAGGAAGTGCCAGACTCAGCCCGCGCATTGGCCCGCTACATGTATAAAAAGCATCACTACTTCGATAACATCAACCTCAGCGACCCTCGTTTCTTGCGTTGTCCTTACTTCCCTAACAACGTAGATTCTTATATGAAGAACTACCTTCTCCAACATCCCGACACTCTTTACGAAGCTGCTGTCGTTTTGATTGAGAAGAGCCGCTATAACAAAGAAACCTTCCAGACCATGTGTAGCAAGATGATTAACTATGGTCTGACCAGCAACCAAATGGGCATGGACGCTCTTTGGTGCAAACTGGCCCAGAAATACTACTTGGGCAAGCCAAGACAAGCGACTTGGGCAGACTCAGCATGGGTTGAAGATCTGAGAAAAGAAGTGAAGAAGGTCCGCTACAACCTGGTTGGCATGGAAGCCAAAGACCTGCGCATGCAAGATGCAAACGGCACCCCTACAAAGTTGAGCGACCTTACCAAAAATTCAGAGAAGAACAAGTTCGTGTTGGCTTACTTCTTCGAGCCAACCTGCGGCCACTGCCGTAAGACAACTCCTATTCTTCACGACTCTGTTTACTCTAAATACCACAAGCTGGGCTTCGAGGTGTTCTGCGTCTACACCCAGACTGACAAGAACGAGTGGCAGGAATTTGTAGAAAAGCACAAACTACAAGACTGGGTGAACGTTTGGGACCCTGACCGCGAAAGCTATTTCTGGGAATTCTACGATGCGAGTGTAACTCCAGGCATCTACCTCATAGAAAGCAAAACCGGCAAGATTATTGCTAAAAAGATCGACATGCCAACACTGGGCATGATTCTGGAGGAAGAGCTGATAAAACGGCCAGAAGCAGAGGCGAAAAAGAAATCGGGCAAAAAATAAGACGTATGGAAGAAAAAGAACCTGAAAAGAAAAAGAACGAATTGCAGATTGAACTGAGTCCAGAAGTGGCAGAAGGCGAATACGTCAACATGTCAATCGTGACTCATTCTCCAAGCGAATTCGTGCTCGACTTTGTCCGTATTCTCCCGAACCTGCCTAAAGCAAAGGTCAAGTCACGCATTATCCTTACGCCTAGCCAAGCTAAGAGATTGAAAGAGGTGCTCCAGCGCCAAATCAACATCTACGAGGCAAACAATGGAGTTATTACCGACAATGCCGGCAGTAACAATCCGGGAACACCAATCAGCTTTGGCAACTCGGGCATGGCTTAAGATAAACCATAAAAACGGGAGGCAAACACTATGTTTGCCTCCCGTTTTCTATATAAGGAATAGGATGTAACCAGTTCAATCAATCACCCTCGCTCAATTTCCAGGTAGAGAACGGGTGCTTGGCAAGGTTTGAATTACGGTAACGCTTTTCATCGGAAACATCCTCACCAATCCAATCAGGAATTTCCACCTGTTCGTCCTCGCTCTGCATCTCCACTTCGGCAGTTACCAGTCCCTCATTCAGGCCCAGAAATTCGTCTACTTCCCAAACATGTCCGCAATAAGGAATCACATAACGGTATTTGTCGACAATAGGGGTTTGCGTCAATAGCTTCAACGACTCGGCATCGGCAAGCGGAATTTCATATTCAAACTCCATACGCGAAATACCCACCGACTTGCTTTTAATGGTCAGAAAAGCCTTCTGGTCCGCAATACGGACACGCACTGTGTTACCAGACTCGTTGAGGTACCATTGGGCCATACGGATGCCCTTAGGAGCCAATTTACGCCAGCCGTCGTTTTTCAGCAAGAACTTTCGTTCAATTTCTACACCCATTTTCAAATTCTGTTGTTTGTTTGCCCACAAAGATAGCGCTTTTAGCAATAACAAAAAGGACAAAACAGACTGATTAGCAATGGTGACAGAAAAAACAACGCATTTTTTTCGCGATTTTTCAGCTCTTTATTTTGCGTTTCCAAAGATTTTCCCTAACTTTGCATCGCAAAACAAAATAGGGTACCATAGCTCAGTTGGTAGAGCAAAGGACTGAAAATCCTTGTGTCACCGGTTCGATTCCTGTTGGTACCACTCTGTAAAGTATTCATATTCTTATTGATTTTGGTTTAGGTACCATAGCTCAGTTGGTAGAGCAAAGGACTGAAAATCCTTGTGTCACCGGTTCGATTCCTGTTGGTACCACGACTGACAAAAATCCGGAACAGAAATGTTTCGGATTTTTTTGTTGGCATCCACTTAAAAACACTCTCAAAAAATATCCAAATTCACCCTTTTAAACCTATCTTTGTACAAATCAAAAAAAAAGAAAAAGACAAGACATAAACTAATTTATAAACATATTAAGCATTAACTATTATTCGCGTTCAAAAAGAAAAAGCCTAGGAAACTGATTCGTTTTGAAACGGACATGTTACTGCTGTTCACGGTCGCCAAGACCGAGACTGTTCAATCATCATATAATGTTGATGCTCGCACCTTTTGGTGCGGGCTGCATCTATGATGATTGGCGGGTTTCTTCCTAGGCTTCCCGTGAACGCGAGTAGAAAGGCCTGCACCTTTCTTTTGTCTGTTGGTGATTGATGGTTTTTGCGAAAAAACTTCAATCAAAATATGGCAAAAACAATAAACCAACGTCTTCACAATGCAAAGAAAGCCAGAAACGATGAATTCTACACACAACTTAACGACATTCAGTTAGAGATAAGTCACTATAAGAAAGAATTCAAAAACAAAATAGTTCTTTGTAATTGTGACGACCCTTACGAAAGCAACTTTTTCAAATACTTTGCATTAAATTTCAACGCACTAGGGCTTAAAAGACTAATTGCCACATGTTACGACCCTTCGCCCATTGCTTGCGTCCAATTGGATTTATTTGACAGTAGTACACCAGAGCTTAAAGAAAAAAGGGCTTTCAAGATTGAGATAGAAGAAATAACCGATATAAACGGCGATGGAAGTATAGATTTAGCGGATGTTGAGTTTTTAATAAGAAACAAAAAAAACGTTCTAACCCTCTTAAATTCTAATGGAGATTTTCAATCTAAAGAGTGTAAGGAATTGCTCAAACAAGCCGACATTGTTGTCACAAATCCACCTTTTTCCTTATTCAAAGAATTCATTTCTTTAATTAGGGAATACAACAAGAAATTTCTAATAATTGGGAACACAAATGCGCTCAAGTACAAAGAATGTTTTGAAATGTTTATGAGGAACGAGATGAGAACGGGATATACACACTTCAACACAGGTATGTTTTTTCAAGTTCCCGAGCACTACGAAAAATTCCACCATCTGGAAAATGGGAAAAAAATCGCAAGGGTTTCAACATCCTGCTGGTTCACTAATCTTCCAGTAAAAAAACATAATGAAGACATAGTGTTGTTTAAATCATATACTCCAGAATTGTATCCTAAATACGACAACTACGACGCTATAAATGTAAATATATACACCGACATACCCAATGATTACGATGGCATTATGGGTGTTCCTATCACTTTTTTAGACAAGTATAATCCTAAACAATTTGACATTATAGGATGTTCTGATCGAGGGGGCGACAATCGTCCTCAAGTAAATGCCATTCGATTAACAGAAAAACCAGAAGACAGTCCTAAAATCAACGGCAAAAAAATATACACACGAGTATTTATCCGCCGCAGGCAACAACAAACCTCTGAAGACGTCAATATAGCGGCCGATTCTGGAACACAATATGGAGTTGACGAATAAAACACTAAAAAAACAGACAATGAGAATAACTTTACATAAAGTAACCGTACGTGACCTCACTAACGGATATAAAGACAATGAAGAGAACGGCATTGTGACCTATGGCGGCAATCTTGACGTTCGGCCTCCCTACCAACGTGAATTTATTTACAAAGAAAAACAGAGGGAGGCTGTTATTGACACTCTTACACAAGGGTTTCCGCTTAATGTGATGTACTGGGCTGACCATGGAGACGGTACCTACGAGATTATTGACGGGCAACAACGTACTATCAGCATCTGCCAATACGTGAATGGTGATTTCGCCTTCGACATGAGGTATTTTCATAACCTGCAAATGGACGAACAAGAACAGATTCTAAATTACGAGTTGAATATCTATATCTGTGAAGGTAGCGACAGCGAAAAACTCAAATGGTTTCAAACCATTAATATCGCCGGCGAAAAGCTTTCTGACCAAGAATTACGCAATGCCGTGTATTCAGGCTCATGGGTAAGCGATGCCAAACGCTACTTCAGCAAAAGCAACTGTCCGGCATACGGCATTGCCAATAAATATCTTAGTGGTTCTCCCATTCGGCAAGATTATTTGGAAACGGCTATTGACTGGATATCGAAAGGGAACATCGAGGTTTATATGGGAAACCATCAACGCGATGCCAACGCTGTTGCCCTGTGGAACTATTTCACCAATGTCATCAACTGGGTGACAGCCACCTTCACCAAATACAGGAAGGAAATGAAAGGCGTTGCATGGGGAACTCTCTACAACAAGTATAAGGACGAAAGCCTCGACCAAAACAAACTGGAAGAGAAGATTACCACTCTGATGAAGGACAGCGATGTTCAGAAAAAATCTGGCATTTATGAGTATGTTCTAGACGGTGACGAAAAGCATCTGAGCATTCGCTTATTCGACGACAACACCAAGCGCGAAGTCTACGAACGGCAATTCGGTGTTTGCCCGATATGTGGCAAACATTTCGAGATTGAGCAGATGGAGGCGGACCACATAACACCATGGAAAGAAGGCGGACGCACAATTGCCGATAACTGCCAGATGCTCTGCAGAGAGTGCAACAGAAGGAAGGGCTGTTCTTAACGGCAAACGGGGCGGCAGTGCTGGTTTCACACTGCCGCCCCGTTTTTCCTCAAATCCTCTATGGCTACCTGAGCAACGTAAAATGCCCCGTATAGTACTTTGCCAGTTCCTCCACCCATATCTCATACCAATAGTCGGTTGAAGGTAGCGACACGCCGTTATAGATACCGTCCCAACCAGCATATTCAGAAGACCTTGTTTCTAACAATTTCTTTCCCCAGCGGTCGTAGATACGTATTTTGGCGTCGGGATACTTGCCTAAATTCTCGATTTCGAAAAAGTCGTTTTGTCCGTCACCGTTCGGAGAGAAGGAAAGGGGCACTTTCAAGTCATACGTTTTTGTGCGGAATGTGGTGTCGGCTCTGCACCCCATCGCATCGCGCACTCCAATAGTATATTGTGTTGAGAAACGGAAACCGGAGAACAGATTTTCTTTTGTCCACTCTCCGCCGTAGTTATATTCATAACTGCCGCCTCCACCTTCTACCATCACTTCTATCTCACGGACATCACGGTCTTCTAAAGCCACAATCTTCGGATTGTCCATCACTTCTACCATAGCTTGCAATTCTTCCTTACACTTACCGTTTGTCACCTGCAAGTAATAGGTGGTAGACGCACTTGGCGAAACTTTCAATCTTGCCGACACGCCTTCCAATTCGGTGTAGTCGGCATCGCTATACCACGCATACTGGTAAGCGCCATCGCCACGAGCCTGCAACTGCGCCACGCCACCTTCACACATAAAGGTATCGGCAACCGATGCAGAAACCTTTGCGCTTACATTAACATGCACTTCGTTTGTTTTAGACGCGCAACCATGTTCGGTTGAATACTGCGCACTGTAGACCACCGTTTCCAATGGAGCAACCGTCACATTCGCGGTTGTGCCAGACAGGCTGGTAAGGACACCACCCTTTGGCGCATAGACCCAATTCAAAGTCACCTTTTCGGCATTATCTGCAACCAGTTCAATGCTTTCGCCCTCACAAATAGAATCGGCAGACGCGCTGATCAACACCGTGGGAACTTCTTCTACATTTACTGTCGTGCTAGCCTGCACAAACGGACATGCCTTTGCTTTTGCAGTAAGCGTGTAGGTGGTAGTTTCTGTAGGTGTCGCCGAAAGCGATGATGTTGAGCCCGCCACATCCACGCTATTGGCCTGCCATTCATACTGGATAGGCTGGCCGGTTACAGTGGCAACAATAGAAACACCAGCACCAGAACAGATATACGAATCTTCAGGCAACGATACCGTCAAAGGTTGCTCAACCTCTACTTTCAGTTCCTTTGTCGCTACATTCTTGCACACAACAGCCCCAGTTGTTGACACCTGGTAGTATGCGGTTTCCGACATAACATCAGAAATCTTCAGTTCATTTGCGTCAGACAGTGTGGTTGTTCCTGCTGCTGTTCGTTTGGTCCATACAAGTTCCTTTGCATTTTGTACGTTTACCGACAAGTCTACACTCGAGCCAGCACAAATAACTTCGCAACACGACTCTATTTCGCCTATGGTTGGTTGTTGTTCAACAGCCACAGTAAACGACTTGCTAACGGCAGGACAAACGGTTCCAGACACAATAGCCGTATAAAGGTTGCTGTCTTCAGTTGGAACATCGTTCAGACTTACAACCCCGGCAATCTTCACATCATTCTTCTTCCACTCAACAGACGATGGAGTACCCGACTGTATTGTAATGACCGATGACACTGGTTCGCCGCTACAAACAGCCGCACCCGGTTCGCTTATAGAATAACGGACAGAATCTTCAACGGTCACTGCCACTATGTTTGACTCTGCCCCCGGACACATCTCAGAACCGACTGCAGTCACCTTATACCAAGTGTCGGACGGTGGCAACAGATTGGTTCCGTCGCCATCGAACTTCACATAATTGACACCATCGGCAGAAGACCACCATTGGGTAGACAATGCGTTGACTGCTGTCAACTCAATGCTTACAGGTGTGTTTACACATACCGAAGTCTGATTTGAAGAAATACTCAACGATGCAGGTTGCTGAACCTTTATCTCTATTGACTTTTCCACCTTCGGACAAACTTCGCCCGCCAAACTTGCCGTATAAACTTTGCTTTCCGGATTTTCAATGTTTATCTGGGTTTGAACCTGCCTCAAAGCGCCGTCGAACATAAACTTATAGTCTTTGTGAGTTGCGGGAATGCCGACTGTGAAGGTAACGCCTGCACCCTCGCAAAGGGCAGTCTTGTCAGCAGAGAATTCAAATTTTGCAGAGTCTTCCACTTCTACACAAACAATATTCGACTCAGAAGCCAAGCAGACATTACCGGCACCGCTTACCAACTTATAGCAGCGTGGCGAAGCGCTTGCTGTTTGCACATATGAGTTTTCTACAGCCATTTCAGTAAAATCTGTGTTATTGGTGTTCACCATCAGTTTATACGGAGCATCAGCCGGTTCTACGGTATAGCTGAAAGTAACAGCCGAATTTTCACACACTTTTGTTTCCGACACCTTCAGTTCAGAGAATGTTGTTGGAACCTCTACAGTAACCGTCACATCCTTTTCTACTTTTGTAGCACAAAGCTTGCCTGTAATGCCTAATGTGTAGGTAGTTGTCTCTGTCGGATTAACCAACAACGATCCGGTAGTCATCACATCGGCAGCGTTGCCCTCTACCAAAGCGGCAGTACCCGAAATCAAATTAGCGTTCAGTGTCACAGCCGCATCATCAGCACCCTTACAAACCATGTCCTTGTCTGCTTTCAAAGTAAAGTCTACGGGTTGCTCAACTGTTACCGTAAAGACTTCAGACTGAGCCGCAGCACAGCCCTCGCTTGGCGTCTGCACCAAATACTGTGTTGACACCTCAGGAGCGACAATTTCAGAAGTTTTTGTATCGGTTTCGCTGTAAGTTCCCTCCTTGAAAACAGAAAAGGCCGTTTCTCCTTCCGCCTTCCGCATCCACCTCAACGAGGTAACATGGTCAAGCGCCACACTTATAGTGGAAGTGCCACCGACACAATATTCCGTTTCATCTATCGAAGCCTCTATCACGGCTGGGTATTTAACTGTAACATCTACACTCAGTTCCTTGCTCGGACACTTCAAACCGCTTGCCACAACCTTGTAGATACGGTTACTGTCGGGCGAACAAGCGAGAATAGCATTTGTACCTCCATCAATCTTTGTAAAGACCATTTTCCCAGAATAACTCTGATACCATTGTACGTTCTCTGCAACAGCCTTTGAGTCTAACGTGATCTCATCGAAAGCGCAAACCTCTTGTGGTGCGATAGATGTAATTATTTCCACCTTTTTCTCCACTTTTACTGTTGCACCCTTTTCTTCCGATGTACAAACGGCGCCCTTGGCAACGAGCGTCACAACTGCATCCGTTGCAATGTTTGAGATTGTATACTCATCATTAGCACTTGTTGTGCCGTTCCAAACATAAGAAAGAGGGTATCCACTTGTTACAACCGCCTTATAGGTGGTATCTGAACCCTCGCAAAGTACGGTTGAAGCCAAATGCTCCAACTCAATTGGTTTGTCGACATTAACCGTAAAGATGATAGAGTCGGAAACACAAGCCTCGCTATAAGCAAGAAACAGATACCTGACGCTGTCGGTAGGAACAACTTTAAAGTGTAGACTTTCTGCACCCACATCGTTTCCTACAGACTCCTGTTCCAACTTCCAATCTTTTGAGCCCATTGTTTGAGAGAACCAACGAACCGTATCAATTGCAACGGTGTTTGTCTGTTGGACATTCATCTCTATAGGTTCTTCGCTCATACAGACATCAAACTTGTTGGCAACATAGTCGAATTCTGGTTCCTTACACTCGCACCGCACCGTCATTACATTTGAAATGCGATAGAGGTAACACCCATCGTCTGGGTAGCCTTGCGTGGCAATCTGTTCGGTAACTTCCGATTTCGGGCCTGCAACAATCACACGGTAGCGTATACCCACATTCACAAGGGTGTCGTTTACCAACTGCATATTACGGAGTGCCGTAACGGTCAAAACACCCTTTTCGCTCGCCAGTCCGCTCTCTTCCGTCAAGTTTTCCCAACTTTCGCCACCGTCCTCCGACTTTTGCCACAAGCAGTAGACATCGTCATTATAAATTTTGTTCCAACCCTTCAAATCGCCAACTTTAAGGGTATACTCGTCTACCCCGCAAAGGCCAGAAACGTCATCCTTACCATCTACGGCCAATTCTACATTCGGAGCAGTCACGTCGCAAGCGATAAGCGAAATATCGTCAAGTGCCAAATCGTTACCCTTGTCGCCATTCCCTGCGTGGTCGTAAATACGCAATTTTACATTCTCACCTGTGCTGACGAAACTAACGCCATAGTTTTTCCAGGGGATTTCCCCGTCTATCGATTCGGCATTAGGCATATCGCCAGTTTCAATAGAAGCAAGCACCTCATTGTTTTCTGCATTCACAATTTCCAAGGTCAGGTTACAGAGAACTCCTGTTTTGTCTCCATTAGCCACACGCTTCGAAATTGAAGACGCCCACAACGAGAAATAGTATGAAGTGTTTTCGCAAGTGGTAAAACCGAGTTCCTGCTCATATATCATCTTGTCTTTGTAACTCTTGCTTATGTTTATCACCAAGAAACCACCATCGGCATCCCCAGTGTGGTCCGTTCCATCCATAGCAGCAAACCAGTTTCCGGCGTCCTGCATACGGCTAACTACGGCATATTCGCCATCGTCCACACTCTTTTTCATATCCTTCAGAAACTTGTGTCCTTTTAAATAAGAACACTCTTTTCGGGTATTCGCAGGAACCGACCCAAAGTCGTCTTTCCACAACACCAGCATGTCGTTGTTGAAATGACACTGAGCCGTACATTCCAACACAACGGTGTTTGTAATAAGGTAGACACCGCATCCGTCACTAGTTATACCATTGGCAACATTTTTCGCAGTAGCCGCATCCTCAGCTACAATTGCGCGATAAAGAACAGCCCCACCCTCTTCGGATTCAAAGTCCACCGACTTTCCTGTCGCCGAAATGCTTTTCCATGTCAAACCGCCGTCTATACTGGTTTGCCACACGATGGTGGCATCGGGGTAGTCTTTCGTCCAACCAGCCATACTGCTTAAATTAACAGTAGGTGCAGGTTTTTCTGTGCAGTCAAACCCCGTCAACGAAGTAAGTTTTGGATCGTTGTTGATAAAAATAGAATCCTTAGGGATGTGCATACCACACACGCGCAAAGAAACATCGTCTACCACCACCTGTGTGCCGTAGGACTCTGTACTAGGGTCTGTACTCACAATCTTGAAGATAAGGTTTCCAGTTCCAGCCGCAGGCGAGAAATCTATCTGATAGCGATGCCAAACGGCATCTGAGCCACCATTTCCTTGCGCGATTGGCAACGATGCCAAAATGTTTCCCTTCGTATCTAGA
>ODAI014484825.1_pt1 | contig 47590 bp, 42 predicted proteins | sample 1539321 | NCBI WGS metagenome assembly ODAI01 (sample SAMN02144231, study PRJEB22623) | gut metagenome | biome: sheep rumen | host: Ovis aries | place: New Zealand
CAAGCCGTTCGAGCGAAAAGCGGTTTCATGTGGTATCGCGGTTGCAATACCACGTGGCTATGCCGGATTCGTGCTGCCGCGCAGCGGGCTCGCCATGAAGCACGGCATTTCTATTGTCAACGCGCCCGGACTCATCGACAGCAATTACCGCGGCGAGATAAAGGCCATTCTCATAAACCTCGACCCAACGGAGCCATTCGAGATCTCACGCGGCGACCGCATAGCGCAAATCGTGTTCGCTCCGGTACCCGATACGCATCTCGTGGAAGTCGATGAGCTATCCGAAACCGACAGAGGCGGCGGCGGGTTCGGCAGTAGCGGCGTATCGTCATAATTGCTTTGTTTTCACCAAGATTTTCGACCTTCGGGTCGAAAATCTTATAATGGGGCCTTAAATCGGCTCTCAGCGCTTCTGATAGTATTTGCGCAGGTCACAGAATTGTATTGGAGTTCAAATGCCCGATGATAACCAACAGCACAGCAGCAGAGACGGGTCCGGAGAGCAGAAACCGCCCGAGCCGCCGGCGAATTGGAAGCCGGACAGTCCCAACGCAAGCTACGGCAACCCGGATGATGGCGCGCCACACGGTTACAACGCAAACCAGAGCGGCAACATCAACGAGCCTTCGCAAGATTACCGTTGGCAGCTGAACGCGCAATTCAACACGGCAAGGAAATACGTCACGGCGGCGCAGGTCTGCGCAATCGTCTCGCTGTTCATCGGCGGCATGATATTAAGCGCCGTCGCGGTCGTGCTGGCGTACGTCGGCTTCCGGAAATACTCGGAGCTTCAGCAGGCGGGACACATCGACGAGCGCAGTTTTGCGCTCGTGAAACGTTCCTGCGTCATTACGGGCGTGATGGCCGCGGCGGCGCTCGTGCTGAACGTCATATCGTTCATAGCCGTGTATCCGCTCGTGATGGAATACGTGCAAACGGGCGATATGAGCGTTCTTTTCGGCGGATCTGGCGCTGGTGGCGCCGGTGGCGCTGGAACGGGTACGGCCAATGGCGCAGGTTCCGGCTCGAGTACCTGGGGTTAAGCCAAATCGTGCGTAATGTATAAGTCTGATAATATATGTTATGTAAACTAAGCAAGATGCAAAAACTAATGTGCGTGGGGAACCTTCTCCCCACGCACACCTATTTCTCGCGATACGAATCCATCAGGTTACGGAACAGCTCACCTGAGCTCGGCGGCGTATAGACGATCGCGTTGGCACCGGCCTCGATAGTTGCGAGTATGCTTTCGCCCGACCTTCCGCCCGATGCCATGATCGGTACAGATGGATGCTCTTTCCTGATCTTCTCGACGATGCGCGCCGTGTTGTGGCCGCCTGCGACGTTTATTATGGTTGCCCCGTTGTCGATGCGCCTGCGCACGTCAGTATCTTCTTTCGTGACGGTCACGACGATCGGGATGTCGACGACGCGCGCAATGCTGCGCAGGTCGCGATTCGGTATCGGCGCGTTCACCACGACCCCCATTGCGCCTTGGTTCTCGGCGTCCATGGCTAAATAGACTGCGCGCATGCCCTGGGTCGTACCCCCTCCCACGCCGCAGAACACAGGCGACGAGGCTGCATGTATCACTGCTGCGCTGATGGCGCGCTGGGCCGTGAACGGGTACACGCAGAAAACCGCATCGGCATCCGAGTTTCGAATGACGGAGATGTCAGTCGAGAATATGAGGCTTCTTATGCGCCTGCCGTACACTACGATCCCCGTAGCCTCCTCGATTTCCTTCGGCACGTGAAGAATGTTATGCCGCAAGCTCGTTTCGATGGGAGGTATGCCCGGGTCTCCGGCGAATTCGTCCGGGACGAGCGCGTCTCGGGACCGTATCGTCACGCGTTTCCATTTTCGAGTCATATCAACCTCCCTTGCTCTCTAAGCCAGCATGTCAAGCGCCCACTGGGCAGTTACCGCCGCACCCTTCGACAGCATGCTCTCGTCGATCGTGTAGTAGCAGCTATGCTGCGGATGGACGGCGTCGATATCGGGGTTGTTCGTCCCCACGAAGACGAACACGCCGGGCACGTGCTTCAGGTACTCCGCGAAATCCTCCCCTGCCAGCGTGCCCTCGTAACGTGCCACGGCCTTCTCGCCGAACAGCTTCCCGACGGCTTTCTCGGCGACTTCGGCCAGATGGGCGTCGTTGTTCACGCTCGGGTTGCCGTGCTCGAACGAGAAATTCAACGTAGCGCCGAACGCATGTGCGGTTTTCCCTGCAGCGCGTTCCATGCGGTCGGCGATCATCTCGCGCATTTCCTTATGCCAGGTCCTCACCGTTCCCGTGAGGTAGGCGGAACCAGCCATTATGTTGCGCGCCGTTCCGCCGTGGATCTCCCCTACGGTTATCACGACGGGTTCGAACGGGGACGTCTTGCGCGAGACGAGGATCTGGAGCGCGTCGATGATCTCGGCGGCGATGACGATGGCGTCGACTCCCTTGTGCGGCATGGACCCATGGGCGCTCACGCCGTCGATGTCGATCCTGAACCAGTCCGTGTTCGCCATGCGCGGCCCGGCTTCGCACGAAAACGTACCCGACGCGACCTCGCTCCATATATGCGCGCCGTAAATCGCGTCGACGCCGTCGAGCGCGCCGGCCGCAATCATGTCGCGGGCGCCGATCGAAATCTCCTCGGCTGGTTGGAATATGATCCTCACTTCGCCTTTGAGCTGAGACTTCATCTGGTTCAATATCTTCACGGCGCCGAGCATCATGGCCATGTGGCAATCGTGTCCGCACGCATGCATGACGCCTTCGTTGCGCGAGCGGAAGTCGAACTCGGTACGCTCGGTTATGGGCAGCGCGTCCATGTCGGTGCGAAGCGCGATCCTGCAGTGGGGCTTTCCCGTCTCGTCGTACGCTCCGGGCGCCTCGCCGCGTATGGTCGCTATTATCCCCGTGCCTATGAAGCGGTCGCGCTCGTCGCGACAACCTTCGGGTCTCTCCCCCTCCACCAGCCGGTACTCGATGCCGAGCGCTTGAAGCTGCGCCCGCACGAACGCGGATGTCTGGAATTCGTTTCCGCCAACTTCGGGATACTGGTGAAAATGACGGCGGAGTTCTATGACGTCGCCTTCGAACCTCGAGGCGAGCTCGAGGACCCGCGATTCGCGCGTCGTGCTGTCGATGGGTTCTCTGCGTTCCTGCATAATGCCTCCCTCGTAGAGATTTGATTATCCTACCGTATGAATGCGGCATTGTCTGTAAACGATATGGGAACGGTTGCACTTGCCGCGCCGCCGAGGCCGCGTGGTAGAATCGGGTCATGGAACCACGAAAGAGAAACCAATCAAGGCCGTCTTACGAACCGTTCACGGTGGCGATGGCGGTAAACCTGTCAGCACCCCATACCTGGCCCGCGGCGATACTCCCAGCGCTCATCGCGACATGCGCCGCTGCGACCGTTGCGCCCATATCGGTCACCATGGCGATCACGCTGCTCGTCATCGTCGTGCTGATGCAGGCGGCGGTCAACACGTTCAACGATTACTACGACTACGTGAAGGGGACCGACAGCGCAGATGATTTCGTCGACCCGTCCGATTCGGTGCTCGTCTACAACAATATCGACCCGAAGGCCGCCTTGCGCCTTGCAATCGGCTTCCTGGTCGCCGCCTTCGCCCTCGGCATCTACGCCATCGTCAAGGCCGGCTTCGTGCCGCTCGTCATAGCGCTCATCGGGGCGCTGTTCGTCGTCCTGTATTCTGCTGGCAAATCGCCCATATCCTACCTTCCGCTCGGCGAGCTCGTGAGCGGCGTCGTCATGGGCGGGCTCATCCCGCTTGCGATCTTCCACGTCCTTACCGGCGTGCTCGATTTCCGCATGCTCGTCGTCGCCCTCCCCGCCATCGTCGGCATTGGCCTGATCATGTTCACGAACAACACGTGCGATATCGAACGCGACGTCGACGCGAAGCGGCGCACGTTGCCGGTCCTGCTCGGGAGGAAACGCGCGGTCGTCTGGTATCGCAGGTCGATAATCGTCTGGATAGCCTTCATCGTCTTGAACGTCGCCCTGTTCTACACGCCGGGGCTCGTAATCGTCCCGTTCATGCTCTTGGCTTCGTGCCCGCTCGTCAAGGCACTGTTCTCGAATACTTTCACGCCCGAGCGGCGCCTGCAGGCCATGCCGCAAATATTGACGGTGAACGTCGCGCTGAACACCTTCTATGCCTTGGCGATCCTCTTCGGGGGGTTTGCGGGCGTCGTCCTCTAGTCCGTCTGTCGCCAGAGTACCTGCACGTTGTCGGGAAACATTCTGTCGAGCGTGCCGACGTCGAACTCGGCGAGGAGCTCCTCGGGGGTGGTGGGCTCAAACGACTCCCTGAGACCCGCTACATAGGCGATGCGCCCGATCACGCCCGCCGGCGACCCGTAGCTTTGCAGCATCATGTCGAGCGAGGCGTCCTTGTCGCGTTTCGAGAGGCGCCGGTCCTTTTCGCCGACGAGCAGCGGTACGTGCGCGTATCGGCAATGTCCGAGGCCGAGCGCGTCTTGCAAGTATTCTTGCTGAGGCGTCGAGCACAGCAGGTCTACGCCCCTCACTATCATGTTGACGCCTTGTTCGGCGTCGTCGACGACGGAGGCGAGCTGGTAGGCGAACAAGCCGTCCGAGCGGCGAACGACAAAGTCGCCGCATTCCGTTGAAAGGTTCTGTTCGTAATGTCCTTGAACGAGGTCTTCGAGCCCGTACACGACGTCGGGCACGCGAAGCCTCCATGCGGGACGGCGCTCTTTGGCACGCTGCGCCCGCTCTGCTTCCGTGAGACCACGGCACAACCCCGGGTAAACCGCCTTCTCGCCCCGATGCGGCGCGGATGCGGCCTTGAGGTCGGCGCGCGTGCAGAAGCAGGGGTACGTGAGGTGCAATGCGCTCAGGCGCTCGAACGCATCGCCGTACACGTCGTTGCGACCTTGCTGGTAATAGGGCCCCTCGTCCCATGCGAGTCCGAGCGCTTCGAAGTCGCGCATGATCTGGTCTGCATACGAGGACCTCGACCTCTCGACGTCGAGGTCCTCGATGCGGAGCACGATACGCCCGCCGTACGATTTGACGACGAGCCACGACATGAGCGCCGCGAATATGTTTCCCGCATGCATGCGCCCGGTCGGGCTCGGCGCGAATCGGCCGACGACGCGGGCGCGCTCGGATGTGTCGAGCCTGTCGACCATCGCTAACGATTGCTTGCGAATGCGAGGCCAAGGTCGAATGCCTTGAGGTTCGCCTCGACCGTCTTGGGAGGAACGCGCTCCTCGATTGCGCTCTTCCACGCCTCGGCACCGAAACCGACCCATGCTTCGAGCGCGCCGAGGATGGCCACGTTCTCGCATTTCGCATTGCCGGCTTCGACGGCGATGTCATGCGCTGGCAGGAGAACCGCGCCGAGCTCATCGAGCTTTCCCTTAGCGTCTGCCGGCATAGAAGCGCGGCCGCACGCGACGGGAAGCGGCTTTATGGTCTCGTCTGCAACGAGCAGGTAGCCGTCCTTCGCGAGGAACGAACAGTTCCTGAGGGCCTCGGTCGTCTCGAAGGATACGATGCAATCGGTCGACCCCGCATCTGCGACCATCGTGTCGACCTGTTCGCCGAATCGCACGACGGTCGTCACGGCGCCGCCTCGCTGCGCCATGCCGTGGATCTCGGATACCTTCACCTCGAAGCCGGCCTTGAGAGCCGCACGGGCGAGCAAGTCTGCCGCGAGGATGGTCCCCTGCCCTCCTACTCCGCAGAGCAGCACGGTCTTGGCTTCACTCATCGGACACCTCCGTTCGTTGAAGACTCTGGCAGCTGCTCGATGGCCGAAAAGCCGCAGTACTGCCCGCATTGGCCGCAGCCTATGCATGTGACGGCATCGATGGAGGCGACGCCGGTCTCGGGATCCTTGGAAATCGCGGGGCATCCGAGCGTCGTGCATTGACCGCATGAACGGCACTCCCCGTTGACGAAATAGGGGGCCTTGCGCGTCCTGTGCAACAACACGCACGGCGCCTTGAAGACGATGACGCTCAGATCGTCCGCCTCGTCCTTCGTGGCGACCTTCAACGCGTTTCGGACGGCCTTCGCATCGTGGGGGTCGACGACCGACACCGACTCGATGCCGAGCGCGCTCAGGACGCCTACGAGGTCGAGCTCGCGGCTTTCGCGATTCTGCAAGGTAACGCCGTTGAACGGATTGCCCTGCCTTCCCGTCATGGCCGTCGTGCGGTTGTCGAGGATGCAGACCGTGCCCGCACCCTTGTTGTACACGGTCGAGATGAGTGAAGACAAGCCCGAATGGCCGAAGGTCGAATCGCCGATGACGGCCACGACCGGCCTGTGCTCGGTACCCGCGAGCGCGAGTTCGAACCCGTGGGACATCGAGACCGAAGCGCCCATGTCGACGCACGTGTCCATGGCGGCAAGCGGCGGAAGCGCCCCGAGCGTGTAGCACCCGATGTCGCCGGTCACGATCGCGCGGATGCGCGAGAGCTCCTTGAAGACGAGGCGATGCGGGCATCCGGCGCAAAGGGCGGGAGGCCTGCCGGGCACGTCCTCGGGCACTTGTGCGTGCTCGGGCTCCCCGAACCCGAAGGCGATTCGTATGAGGCCGGGGCTGAGCTCGCCGTCCTTCGGCAATGCGCATGGGAAATCCGAGACGGAGATGCCGCAGGCCCGGACTTGCTCGAGAAGGTAATCCGAGCCTTCCTCGATGACGTAGAGCGACTCGACCGAGGCGGCGAAATCAGCGAGCGCCTGTTTCGGCAATGGCCAGGTCACGCCGAGCTTGAACACCGATGCATCGGGCAGCGCGTTCACGACGTGCTGGTACACGGCACCTGCGCATACGACGCCAACCTCGCAGCCCTTCTCCTCGACTCTGTTGTACGGGCAATCCTCCACCCAGTTCTCGAGCGCCTCGATACGGTCGAGCTGCACCTTGCGGCGGGGCTTCGCGAACGCGGGCATCATGACCCACTTCGCAGCGTCCTTCTCGTAGTCGCCTATGACATGCTCGACGCGCTCGCCGACCTCGACGGGCGTCTTCGTGTGCGATACGCGCACCGTCGACCTGATCATGAACGGGACGTCGAACTTTTCGGACAGGGCATATGCGTCCCGCGCGAAAACGAGGGCCTCGCTCGAATCCGATGGGTCGAGGACGGGTATGTGGGCTGCGCGCGCGTAGAAATGCGAGTCCTGCTCGTTCTGCGACGAATACATCCCCGGATCGTCGGCGGCCAGTATGACGAACCCGCCTTTCACGCCCGTGTATGCGGCCGTGAACAGCGGGTCGGCTGCCACGTTCACGCCTACGTGCTTCATCGTGGCGAGCACGCGCGCTCCTGCCGCGGAGGCGCCGACGCCGACCTCGACTGCGACCTTCTCGTTCGTGCACCACTCCGCGTACACGCCATCGTAGCGGGCGAACGATTCCATGGTCTCGGTCGAGGGCGTTCCCGGATATGCGACGCCGATTGTCGCGCCTGCTTCCCACGCCCCGCGCGCGATCGCCTCGTTTCCTGACATCAGTTCCATATATGCTCCCGTCTTCGCTGTCGGTAGGATCGACTCTTACGGCCGCTCTCGAAATAGCAGGCAGAACGCGCCGATTTGTATCAAATCGCCTGCTTTTAGCAGACATGCGTCGACCATCCGGTCGTTGACCCAAACGCCGTTGAACGAGTTTTGGTCTCGGATGATGCAGCTGCTCTTCGTCACCTCGATCGTCGCATGCGACCGAGACACGGTCATGTCGTTGAGGAATATCGAGCATTGAGGGTCGCGACCGACCGTCATCTCGCCTTCGGACAGCTCGATGTCGATGCCGGTCTTCGGGCCGCGCACGACCCGCAATTCGTACTTCTGCGCCTTCTGCCCACGCCCCTCATCAGCGCCGGCGCCGAACGGAACCGGCGTGAAGCTCTGAGTGGACCCGAGCACATGGTACCCGCACATCGGGCACGTCGCGAGGTTTTCATCGAATTCAGCACTGCAAATTGGGCAAACCTGCGTCATCTCTCGTCCTTTTCCCTAAGCTGCATTTGCAACGTGATTGTTTATGACGGGCATAACATTGTATACCTGCGAAGCGTATTCTTGGGCGTTTTCGGCACCGCCGAACAGCCCTTGCCACCATATCGCGACGGCCTCGAACGGATTCGGGGCAGGCACGTCTTCGCATGCGATGAGGTCTTGCTCGGCGACGACCTGATTCCTCTGTTTGAACACGACCTTGCCGACCTTGTCGCCTGCAAGGACGTTTCCGTGGAGCTCGTCGAACGTAACCGTCTGAGTGACGTTGCCCTCGAGGTCGAAAACGGTTATGGCCGCATCGGGGTCGGAAAGCGTAGCCATAACGGCTTTATCGGGCCAATCGAGATGGTCGACCTGAGCGAACACGGGCACGTCGCGCCTCGTGCCGTTGAGCGTCATGGAAGCCGACTTGTCTGAGTTCGAGAGCTTCACCTGGATGATGTGCTGGTAACCCCACTCGAAGAGGTTCTGCGTGTCGGCGAAGCGCTGGTATTCGTCAGTCGAGTTGAGCACGACGGAGTAGAGCTGTCGGCCGTCCTTCTCCGCGGCGCCCATGAACGAGGGGCCCGCGAGCAGCGTCACGCCCGTCTTCACGCCAATCGTGTACTCGTACATCTCGAGCAACTCGTCGGTTGTCTGGAGTTCAATGGACACGGGCGCCCCGTCGCGCGTCACCGTGACCGTGTCGGTGCCGCCCGACACGATTTCCTTTATCTTCGGGTACGACATGGCGCATTTAGCGACCTTGGCCTGGTCGGCTGCAGTGCTATGCAGGTTCCCGGCGTACTGCTCGTCGTCGAGGCCGTGCGGGTTCTCGTAGACCGTGTCCGTGCACCCGAGCTCCTGGGCCTTGGCGTTCATGGCGTCGACGAACGCCTGGACCGGGTTGTTGCCCAAGCTCGGGTCGGCCGCTATCATGGCCGCGCCGACGGACTCGGACAGCGCGACTGCCGCATCGTTGCCGGAAGGTATGAGAAGCGCCTTGAGGGCCGTGTCGAAGTCCATGGTATCGCCCTCGTGCAGGTTCGCGCTCGACTCTCCGATGGTTGCCGCGTTCTCGCTCACGACGACGTACATCCCGTCAGGAGCGTTCTCGAGGGCGACGATCGCCGTCATGACCTTCGTGATCGAGGCGATCTGAGCGGGAGACGATGCGTCGCGCTCGAAGTACACGGCACCGTTCTCGTCGACGAGCACCGCATGTTCGGCCTCGACCGACGGGCATGCCGCGACGGACAGCCCCCGCTCCTCGACTGTCGAACCTGCGATGACGTCGGCTTTCCTCACATCGGCATACGCTGTATCTTCGTATGCGAGCATAAACGATGTGAAGAGACATATGACGAGGAAGGCGGCCAACGCCTCCAATCCCCGCTTGCGGCGAATAGTCGATGTTTCTTGCAAAGCGACCACTCAGCCTACATCGTGTCCGAAGAATCGTAATCGGACGAGTACCCGTCGCCATACGACTCCCCGACGCCGTACGAGTCGTCGTACATGGCCGAATCCGCGTTTCCGTACGTCGAGTCATCGAGCCCATATGGGTCGCCATAGCTCTCGTAACCGCCATACGCATCCCCGTACGCGCCGTCGTCGTACAAACCGCTCGCGTCATCGTAACCGTAGGCGCTCGTATCCTCGTAATACGTCCCGGTGTCCTCGACGTACGTCGTCGCCTGTTCGCCCGTCACATCGGTCTGCACGGTCGTGTACGTCTCCTCTTCCGGTCGATCTTCGACCGTGGATCCGGAATCGGTCCGACCCATTCCGGACGTGTCGGTACCCGGACCGATAGCGATCACCTCGTTCTGGGCCCAGTACACCGAGTCGAACTGCTGCTCGGATATTATCTTGCCGCTCGAGTCCTTCACGGTCCTCTTGACCGTGATGCTGCTCCCATCCTCACCGGCCGTCTCGACATACGACGAGCCCGGGGCGAGCGAGCTGTCCTCTACGAACTCGACGCCGTACTTCGCGCCTTTTTCCCATTCACCGGTCTCGGACGTCACCTGGTATCCCGTCGCGACGCTGTAGAGCTTCGCCGTCACGGACGTGTCCGTGTACGACGTCTTCAACAGCACATCGTTAGGCAGGCTGTTCTTCCACTTGAACTCCATTTCGCCGTAACTCACGCCGACGTCTCGACCAGTCGGGTAATTCGCGATGTAGTACGAATGGTTGTGCCGTTCGACGATGTCGAGTCCAGCCTCGTACACGGCGTTGAATACCGTGGTCGCGACCTGGCAGATGCCCCCGCCGATCGAGTCGACGTGCCTGCCGTCGATGATCGAGCCCGCCGAGGCGAACGGGGGGTCTTTCGTCGTGTCGCCCGTCTGCTCGTTGAACGACCAGACGCCGCCGTCGGCCCGCGCAACCGAACCGTCGATGATGTCCGCCACGAGCTTGATGTTGTGGTTACGGTTCTCGGTTCCCTCGTAGTTCGAGAACTCGGTCGTGTACTCGCCGATGACCGTGATGATGCCGAGGTCCTCCGCCTGCTCGACGGACAGGGTCTCGGGCGCCGTCGAGGCGTTCACGTCGAGCTTGATCGGCTCTTTCTCCTCCGTCGCCGCCCATGCGCGGCCGTTCTCGCCGTAAAGCGCTTCGTCGAGCTCAGCCACGGTTTGCGGCACTTCGGGAATGGACGTGTCGCCCTGCGTATGGACCGTGATGTCCTCGCCCGACCCCTCGAACGTTACCTTTATCTTGTCCGACTTGATCGTGGCGTTCACGCCCTTGACGATCGCCTTCGTGGCGATGTCCTCGTCGATATAGATATGCAGCTTGTAACCGCCCTCGTCCTCGACGGTCTCGAGGTAGGTCCAATCACCGAGCTCCGCCGGCTTCGCGGTCCAGGATTTGCCGTCGTAGGTGAACGTCGCGCCAGCGGCAATCGCCCTGTTGATCTGCTCGCAGGCCTGCTGCGCCTGCTCGGTCGTGATCCTCGAATGCGCGTCGGTCACGGGCGCGTCGAACGTCGTCGTACTCTCCCCCGACATAAGGGCACTGCTCAAGGCTTCAGTGAGCTGCTGCCTGTCGACGGCCTTGCCGTCCTTGCCGGGGACAATCTCGGCTTTGCCGTTGTTGACGTAGACGTTTGCGTCGACCCGGTCCTGGCCGATCGACTTGTCGATCTTCGTCGACAGCTTCTCGACGGCGTCTTCGGGAACGTCGATCGACACCGGGACGTCCTCGCCGACGAAGAACAGGCCGAAACGCTGCAGCGGCCCGCCGTCGGCGCGGCGCCCGACGCTCAGCGCCTCGTCTGCTATCGTCTCGGCGGGAATCGTCGCTCCAAGCTGCTGCATGCTCGTGTCCCAAGAGGTGCGATAGTAGTTGTCCTCTTCCGCATTCGCGTTGCCCTCGCCCTCGCCGTCTTGAGACGCTTCGTCGGAGGATTCGGCCTCGCCCTCCTCGGATGATTCGGGTTCGGCGGCCTCGTCGCTCGCTTGCGCCGTTTCTTCTTCCGGCGCCTCCTCGGCCGCGGAGCTCGAGCGATACTCGGCCGGCAGCGTGATCGTGATCTTCGTGTTCGACGCGGTGTTACCCGTTGATTCCTGGATGGACGAGACGATTTCCTCTTTCGTCATCCCGCCGACGCTCACGCCGTTTACCGTGACGTTGTCGTATGCCCTGCCCCAGTGCGCAATTCCGTCGACTATTCCTCCGAGCGCTATGACGATGAGCGCTCCGGCAACGATCGTGGCCACGCGGTTCGACAGAATCCAGATGCCTGCTTCGGTGAAGAAGTTCCCAACGCCGGCAATCGCATCGCCGGCGGACTTCGGGTCTTCCGACACCTTGCGGCTTTTGCCGTGAGAAGCCTTCGCGGACTTCTCGTGGGGTTTGAAGTTTTCTACGATGCCGGAAATCTTCTCGGCAATTGAGGCGCCCTCGTTCTTTGCGGGAGTCTTCCCATGGGCCCCCATGGAACGTCTACCCGATTTCCCGCGGTTGACCGTACCCCCCGAGCGGCGGGATTCGTTGTTGTTGTTATTCGCCATGTCCTCTATCTTCCGAGAGCGCTCTTCAGCTCAGAAAAGCCTTTTCGAACATAATAAACAGTCGTGAACAGCCCAATGCACATTCCAATGTAAATTGCCCAGATACCCCATGAACAAGCTTCGCCGTTGAAGCCTGGCAGCCAGGCGAAGTCGCAGAGCCCGAGACCAGCCAGCTGGGGCATGTTGAGCATGAGGCCGGCCATCCCGACGAACAAGAACGTCGTAGCGACTTTCCCCGGATATATGACAGGAATTCGTATCGAATACCGTCTCAACAGGAACGAGCCGCCCACGACGAGCAAGATATCGCGCGCGATGACGAGCACGACGATCCAGAGCGGCAATCTGCCGACGACGAGCAAGCCCACGACGGCGCACACCATAAGCACGCGGTCGACCGTCGGGTCGAGCAGCCGGCCGAGCCGCGATACCGTATTCGTGCGCCGCGCGATTTGCCCATCGAGGCAATCCGTCGCAGCAACGATCCCGAAGAGGATGGCGCCCGCGACGTCGTTTCCCGAGAGGAACACGACAAGCGCTATCGGGGCCATGATGAGCCGTATCGTCGATATTACGTTGGGGACGGTCAACACGCGGTCGAGCACCTGTTCGTCTCCCGCGCTCTGCGTCGTTATGTTCTCCCGCGAGTCCGACACGTATCCAATCCGTCCTCAAAAAGCTCGTAGTCATTGAACCTTAATTTTATCTGACATTCGAATGACGCTCGTGCCGTCATGCCCATTCCATGCAAACACTTCACCCTCGGCATCATTTCGTCAAAAACACCGATATGCCAGCATGTCGGTTTACACGGCATATGCTATCTTGCAGGCTTTGCCTGGCATTTCGCGGAGCTCGTACCCTGCTGCCGAAGGCTTGCGCGCGCGAGGTCGACGACGCGTCCCGCTATAGCATCCGCATCGAAATCGTCTGCATCGATCCACGCGATCCTCTTGTCTTTCCGGAACCACGTCCGTTGGCGTTTCGCATAGCGATGCGTCGCCGTCTTGATGCACGACACGGCGTCGTCGAGAGAGCGTTCCCCGTCGAGGTAAGACACGATCTCCTTGTACCCGATAGCCTGCGGCGCGGTTACGCCCCGCCTGAAGCCGGCCTCGAGGAGCCCTTCAACTTCTTGCACGAGGCCGTTCTCCACCATGCGGTCGACGCGCGCGTCGATGCGCTTGCGGAGGATATCGGGATCGACGGCCAGTCCGAATAGCAGGCAGGGAACCGCCTGCGGAATCGATGCGAGCCGTTCTTTCTGGGAGGCGTACGTCGTACCTTCCTCAATGAGCTCGAATGCGCGCACGACGCGCTTGACGTCGTTTTCGGGAATTATCGACGCACTCGCAGGGTCGACATCCCTAAGCCGCGCCCAAAGCGCGTGGGCGCCCCGGTCCCGCGCGAAGGCGTTCAACTCGTCGCGCAGCTTGTTTCCCACCTGCTCGCCACGTGGGAAATCATATTCGTCGATGGCGGCGCGCACGTAGAATCCGGTACCTCCGCACAGAACTGAAACCTCGCCCAGGTCGTCGAGCATCGCGAAGCACGTACGCGCGTATTCCTGGAAGAGCGCTGCAGAGTACGGCTCACCCGGGTCGACGAGGTCTATTCCGTAATGTTGCACGAGACGCTCCCCGGGCAACACCTTGCCCGTTCCGATGTCCATGCCGCGGTAAATCTGCATGGAGTCGGCGCTGACGACGGCTCCGCCTACGGATTGCGCGACGAGCTGGGCAACGTCTGACTTGCCCGATGCCGTCGGGCCGACAATCGCAATGACGGGTTTCGAGAGCTCGAGGGGCATGGTCCCACCATCATGCGCCGGCGATCGTCCCGCTCAGATACCAGGTACGAGCGCGGTCAACCGTCACGTTGCGCGTCGTTCCGATCAGATCGTCTATACGCATGCCCTCCGGAAGCGGCGCATGCACCGTTATGTTCTCGGGGCTCCTGCCCGTCGCGATTCCGGATTGCTTCTTCGAGGACCCCTCGAATAGCACGGGAACGGTCTTTCCGAGCGAGAGCTGGTTGTATTCGTATGCGCCGCGCTCGACGACCGTGCGCAACCGGTCGAAGCGCTCCTGAATGACCTCGCGCGGCGTGTCGTCGACGAGCTTTGCGGCCGGCGTTCCCTCGCGCTTCGAGTATATGAACGTGAAAACCTGCGAGTAGCCCACTTCCTCGATGAGCTTGTAGGTCTGCTCGAAATCGTCCTCCGTCTCGCCGGGGAAGCCGACGATGATGTCGGTCGATAGCGAAATGCCGGGCCTGGCATCCCTGAGCTTGTCGATGAGCGCACGGTAATGCTCGATCGTGTACACGCGGTGCATTTCCTTCAGGATCCTGTTCGACCCCGATTGGGCAGGCAGGTGAAGGGCCGGCATGAGGCAATCGACAGTGGCGAATTTAGCGATTACCTCGTCGGTCAGGTCTTTCGGGTGGCTTGTTGCGAACCGCAGGCGCTCGACGCCCGTCTGCGCGATCGCCTCGATGACGTCCCCGAAGCGGGGTTTCCCGTACAGGTCCCTGCCGTACGAGTTCACGTTCTGCCCGAGCAGCGTGATCTCCTTCACGCCGCTTTCGACATACCGCCGCGCCTCTGCAACGATATCGTCGAAAGAGCGGGACTTCTCGCGCCCGCGGACATACGGGACGATGCAGTACGTGCAGAAATTGTTGCAGCCGATGGCGATGGGAAGCCAGGCGGCCCATGCGTGTTCGCGGACCGTCGGCAAGTCGTTCGGGAACAACGTCGATTCCTCGACCGTCTCGATACGGTGCCTTCCGTTCTCGAGCACGTCCGCGAGCAGCCCCGGCAACGAGGAAAGGTTGTTCGTTCCGAACACGACGTCGAGATGTGGAAGCTCGTCGAACAGCTTCTCGCCGTCACGTTGCCCGATGCACCCGCCTATCGCTATCATGCGCTTGTCGAGGGGCGACCCGCTCCTCAAGCGCATGTTTTTAATCGAAGACGCCTGCCCGAGCAAGCGGATATCCGCCGCTTCCCTGACGCAGCACGTCATGAAGACGACGATGTCCGCCTCTTCCATGCTCTCGACCGATACGGCTCCGAGATTCTCGAGCATTCCGACGACACGCTCGGAGTCGTGCTTGTTCATCTGACATCCGTACGTCTGCACGAAGAACGTCAGACCCATGAGGGAATGGGGTGCTCCAATCATCAGTGACCACTAGCCGAGCGCGGAGTCGTATTCGTCTACGCCCGTCGTGCCCTTGAGGTACTGCGCCTTTATGGCGAAATGGATGGCGGTGCGATACTCGCCGTCGATGATGATGTCGGCAAACGAGGGGATGCATGCGATTTCGATGCCTACCGGCGAAAGAAAACCGCGGGAGATGGCAATTGCCTTTATGGCCTGATTCACAGCGCCTGCGCCTACTGCCTGCATCTCGACGGGCACGCCGTCCTTGACCATGCCCGCGATTGCGCCCGCCACCGAAGCGGGTGACGACTTCGATGACACCTTCAGGCAATTGACGTTTTGGTACTGCTCGCTGTTCTGCATACCATTCCCTTTTCCGTTTGCGTTTCAAGCTCGATCGTATTACGTTCGATATGCTATTCGTTGGATTATTTGACACTTAATTTTAAGGTAATAGTCCTATTACTTCAACTTTTTGGCACTTCGCCGCCCGTCGAGCGTCGAAAGCCACACATGCACCACAAGATCACTCTTTCGGAACGAGCGGTATCGACACGACGAGCCTCCCCGAGACGACGCGCGCTGCGACGTCGACGTCGGGCTCGAGGTAATGGCTTTCGGCAATCCCCGCGAAATCGCGTTTGGCTGAGGCCTTGAACTCCTCCACGGAGGCACGGTCGAGCCTAATCGCGTTCGAGAGCTGCGCTCGGGCCTTTTTCGCTTTCCGAGAAGAGCCTGCATCGCCGCTGGCTATCTCCACGCGCTCGAGTATCGGCGCAGCGGCGATCACCTCGCCGTCGAGTATGCGCCTTGCGGACCTTTCCGAGATGTCGAGCCCGACCGACTCGGCGATATTGGCGAACGTCTTCGGGTCGCCCGCCGTGGCGAGGCGTTTCGTCACGGGGAGCGCCTCGGCGTCTTCGCAGAACACCCGCTCGATCGGGGCGAGCGTGTTCTTTCCCGTCTCGTACATCGAGCACGCGATCTCACCCGGCGAGCCGATGTAGACGCTGCACTGAGCGCGCTCCTCAATCGCGAACTCGCATACCGTCCTGACGATGTTCCTGGGGCCGCGCACACGCACGACGCCGTCGATGATGGTGAACGTCGGAAAGCTCGACTGATCCGCCTTCTCCGCGAGTCGTCCCACGTCCGATACGACCGATATAGAGCAGCCGAGCTCCGGGCTCGAAGATACGACCCGTGCGCTCGTGGCGTTCTCGGAGATCGAATACAGCGCCATGCCACGCCCGTGCATGCCCCAGGCATCCTTGTGCGACGTGTCGAGTTTCGATGTCACACGCGGCTCGAAAACGAGGTCGTGCATGGGGGCAGGTATGCCGTCGCCGTCGTCGAGGACCGTGAAGAGGCGGTTCGTCCCCTCCTTGCACGAGGCGATGAAAATCGAGCGGGCATGTGCGTCACGGGAGTTTCGAAGCAGCTCGAGGACGATGTCCTCCGAGCATTTTATATCCTGCGCCGCTTGCCTGCGCTCGGCTTCCGATACCTGCAGGCGAACGAAGCCACCCCCGAAGTCCTGCTCGACTCGGAGGTGGCTTGAATCTCTGACCGCGCTGACGAATTCTGCGAGCGACCGTTCGCCCATAGGCTATTTTGCGATGCCGATAGCGCGGCTCTCGCGGATAACGACGACCTTCACCTGGCCCGGGTACTGCAGCTCGTTCTCGATGCGGTTGGCGATGTCATGAGCGAGAACGACCGTCGTGGCCTCGTCGACCTTTTCGGGCTCGACCATGACGCGGACCTCGCGCCCGGCTTGAATGGCGTAGGTGCGCTCGACGCCCTCGTAGGACATCGCGATTTCCTCGAGTTTCTCGAGACGCTTGATGTAGGCGTCGAGCGTCTCCTTACGCGCGCCGGGACGCGCAGCCGAAACGGCGTCGGCCGCTTGGACGAGCACGTCGATGACGCTGTTTGGCTCGATGTCGTTGTGATGCGCTTCGATAGCGTGGACGATATGCGCGGACTCGCCGAACCTGCGGGCAAGATCTGCGCCGATGACGGCATGGTTGCCTTCGACCTCTCGGTCGATCGCCTTGCCGATGTCGTGCAGGAGGCCGGCACGCTTCGCGGGGACGGGATCGAGCCCGAGCTCACTCGCCATGACGCCGCACAGGTAAGCGACTTCGAGGGAGTGGTTCAGCACGTTCTGGCCGTATGATGTGCGGTAGCGCAAGCGACCGAGGGTCCTGACAAGCTCGGGATCCATGTCGTGGATGCCCGTGTCGAAGGCAGCTTGCTCGCCCGCCTCCTGGACGCGCTGGTTTACGAGCTTCTCGGCCTTCGCGAACATCTCCTCGATCCGCGCGGGATGGATACGCCCATCGGCGATGAGGTTTTCCATGGTCACGCGACCGATCTCGCGACGGACCGGGTCGAAGCACGAGATGGTCACGCATTCGGGAGTGTCGTCGATGATGAGGTTCGTGCCGGTTATCTGCTCGAACGAGCGGATGTTGCGGCCCTCGCGGCCGATGATCCTTCCCTTCAAGTCGTCGGAGGGAATCTGGATCGAAGACACCGTGTTCTCGATCGTATGCTCGGAGGCAATGCGCTGCATCGCCTGGCTGAGAATCGACCGCGCCGTCTTGTCGGCCTCGGCCTTCGTGCGCGCCTCTGAATCGCGGATTATCGCCGCGCTCTCGCGCGTCACTTCATCTTTGAGCGTGTCGAGCAGCTCGGCCTTCGCCTCTTCGGCGGACATGCCGGCGACGCTCACGAGACGGCGGTTCATCTCCTTCTCGGCTTCGTTCAGATCGCGCTGGCGACGCTCGACCTGGCCCTGAAGCGATGAAATCTGGTGTTCGCGCTGGTCGAGGGAGTCGGTCCTGCGGTCGAGCGATTCCTCCCTCTGTTGTACGCGGTGCTCCGCCTCGCGGACCTCGCGCTGGCGTTCCTTGCGCTCGCTCTCGATCTCGGCCTTCAGCTTGAGAGCTTCATCCTTGGCCTCGACCTCGGCTTCCTTCTTGATTGTCTCCGCTTGCCTCTTCGCGTCGGCTACGATGTTCTCGGCCTCGGCTTCCTTGCGCTTAGCAGCTGCGTTAACAACGTAACGAGCGATGACGAAACCAAGGGCTATGCCTACTATGGCGCCGATGATCGCATAAACTACAGCGGACATCGCTTCCCCTTTCTTTAACGTGAATATGCCAAATAGCCGTGCACATACGTCACGGCATGAGAATCTCTCTCACGAGTGGTGTCAATATTCAGATGGCTATATAAACACCCTTGCGGGTTCGTATTCCCATACATATCTATATTAGGTGTTGTAGCGCCTATTCGTTTCAGCTATTGCCATTTCGTCATAAAAACATCGCCCTGCGAACGATAACGCCAACGATGATCCATTGACCGCAGCTTGATCATTGCTCGGCGGCCCATTTTCGGGCAGCCTCCGATGCCGCCGACGAGCTGTAGCCCTTCTGCATGAGCTTGCGGTACGCTCCCTCGCGTGCGTTCTTCGACCGGCTCGGATGCTTGCATATGAAATCGTATGCCCGTGCGGCTTCATCCGACGAATCGAAATCGAAGTCGTACGGCCAACCCGGGACGTCGTCGATTTCGATGCCATGCTCGAGAAGCTCGCGGCGTATGCCGTCCTCTCCCCTGCCTTGCGAAAGCCGGCTCCTTACAAGCGAACATGCGAAGCGCTCGTCGCTCACGTATCCGTAGGATACAGCCCGCGAAAGCGCCTCCTCGATGACGTCCTGTTCGAAGTCGAGCGATTCGAGTTTTCTTCGAACTTGCACGCTCGACTTCTCGCTCACATTCACGAGTGCGAGAATCCTCTTCAGCGCCTTAGAGACTTCGTCGGGCTCCGGTTCGCTCGCAAGGGCCGCAGGCCCATCGCAGCTGCCTACGCTTGCATGCGACTCGAAGGTGAGCGTCTCGCCATAGCGACGTTCGGAATGGCCCTTCGAGGCACCGATCTCAATCGACCTAATGCGCGCCCTGAGCTCCGCGAGCGCATCGGAGGTGCCCATCTACCGCTTCTTCGTGGGCTTGGCAACGGGCGTGACGCTGTCGGCGTCCTCCTCCGAACGCTCGATGATCGGTATGTCGTAGAATTCGCGCACCTTGCGCTCGAGCTCGTCGCGCGTCTCCGGGTTGTCGACGAGCGTCTGCTTCGCCGCCTCGCGCCCTTGACCGAGCCGCTGCTCTCCATAAGTGTACCAGGCACCGCTCTTCTTCGCGACGCCGGCCTCGACCGCCATGTCAATGATGCAGCCTTCCTTGGAGATGCCGCGCCCGTACATGAGGTCGAATTCCGCTTGCTTGAACGGAGGAGCGACCTTGTTCTTGACGACCTTGGCCCTGACGCGGTTTCCGACGACTTCGCCATTGACCTTGATCGAATCGATGCGCCGAATGTCGATTCTCACGCTCGAGAAGAACTTGAGGGCCCGCCCGCCGGTCGTCGTCTCCGGATTGCCGAACATGATGCCGATCTTCTCGCGGAGCTGGTTGATGAATATGCAGGTCGTGTTCGATTTCGATAGCGAACCAGCAAGCTTTCGAAGCGCCTGGGACATGAGTCGCGCTTGCAGACCGACCGTCGTGTCACCGATTTCGCCCTCGATTTCCGCCCGAGGGACGAGCGCGGCAACCGAGTCGATGACTATGCAGTCGATTGCCCCAGACCTCACGAGCATGTCGCAGATCTCGAGCGCCTGCTCGCCCGTGTCGGGCTGCGATATGAGCACCTCGTCGATATCGACGCCCAGACGCGCGGCATAGACGGGGTCGAGCGCATGCTCAGCGTCGATGAATGCGACTATTCCCCCGAGCGCTTGCGACTCGGCGAGGATCTGGAGGGCGAGCGTCGTCTTGCCGCTCGACTCCGGGCCGTAGATCTCCACGATGCGGCCGCGGGGAACGCCTCCTATGCCGAGCGCGGCGTCGAGCGCGAGCGATCCGGTGGGAATGGCCTCGACGGTAAGGTCCTTGCCGCCATCGCCGAATTTCATGATGGCGCCTTTTCCGAATTTAGACTCGATCTGGTCGGTCGTGAGTTTGAGCGTAGTCTCTTTATCTGCGTTCATGCTACCTTCTCTCTTTCAGCTAAGGCCATTATTCACGAACATATGTTTGCTGTCAATATAGATACACGAATTTGCAGAGCATACAATATCTTGCAGATATTGCAGCTATCGTTCCCAATCCTAGTATGCAATTGCATTGAAATTGCCAAGATTGCAACACAGTACGGCGCAGTTGGCCAATCGCCTTCCAATAGCTTGCCTATATGCGCGAGCACCTGTCGATTTCTTCAGCCATGATTTCCAGAGCGGCTCTTGCGGCCTTCTCGCGCACGATGGCGCGGTCGCCGTCGAAATGATGCTCGACGGCACGCGATCCGCTTTCGGAAGCAACGCCGATCCACACCGTTCCCACGGGCTTTCCCGGTTCGGCGCCTGTCGGGCCGGCGATGCCGGTAGCCGAAACGGCGATATCGCAGCCGACAGCCTTCCTCATGCCCGCGGCCATCTGGCATGCGCATGCTTCCGATACGGCACCGTCGGTGTCGAGCACGCGCGCCTCCACGCCGAGCATCTTCTCCTTGACGGGATTCACGTACGTCACGGCACCGCCGACGTAAGCCGCCGAAGCGCCCGGCACTCCGCACAGCGACGAGCCTATCAAGCCGCCCGTAAGGCTTTCGGCAGCCGCCACGGTGACGCCTGCGCGCAATGCCTTGGCAATGGCCTGTTCGGCCGCAGCGTCTATTGAATTCTCGACGATTCGTTCTTGCGCATCGCCCAATCCGATAACTTCTTTAGCCTTCACGAGGTAATCGATCATAGAGGCGACGGTGAGCCCGAGCGCGATGACCATGATGATCCAGCTGAAGATGTAGAGCGCTCGGTCGACCTCAGGGGCGAGGCCCTCAACGAAACTGGACACCTTCAACGTGAAGAGCACGATCGCGATCATTTGGAACACGGTCTTGAACTTGCCGAGCCAGCTTGCGGCGATGACGATCCCTTGCGTTGCCGCCATCATGCGAACCCCCGACACGATGAACTCGCGTGCGAGTATTATCAGAACGACCCATGTCGGAAGGGAGCCGAGCTCGACGAGAGCGATGAGCGCGGCGGCGACGAGGATCTTGTCCGCCAGCGGGTCCATGAACTTGCCGAAATCGGTAACCTGGCCGAGCCTTCTCGCAAGGTATCCGTCGAGCCAGTCGGTGCACGATATCAGCACGAAGATGACTGCGGCGGTAATGCGCCTGATACCCTCGCCCATCTGGGGTATGTTGAACCAATCGGGCCAAGGGCACAGCAACGCGGCGACGAAAGCCGGCACGAGAAGTATGCGCGTTATGGTTATGACGTTAGAAATAGTCCAGATGGACTGCTTATTGCCCTCTTCGCTCACGAGAGCACCGAACCTTCCATCTCGTATGCGAGCGTGTCTTCCACTAACACCGTCACGATGTTCCCGATCGAGCCCTCGTTCACATACGTGACACCGTCGACGTCGGGCGCTTGGCATTTGGCGCGGCCGAACAGCTGGCCGTCTTCCTCTTCGCCGCATACGAGCACGTCGATGCGTTGCCCGACGCGCCTGGAGACGCGCTGGGTGCTCAGCGAGTCAGCAAGGTCCCGGATCGCCTGGGCGCGATGCAGCTTCTCGTCGTCATCCACCTGATCGGGAAGGCCGAAAGCCCTTGTTCCCTCTTCACGCGAGTAGGCGAACACGCCGACGTAATCCAAGTCCGCATCTTCGACGAAATCGCAAAGCTCTTCGAACTGCTCGTCGGTCTCGCCCGGGTATCCGGCTATGAGCGTCGTCCTCAGCGTCACATCGGGAATCCTCTCGCGAATCTTGCCGACCAACGAAAGGAAGCCCTTCGCGTCCCCTTTTCGGTTCATGCTCTTCAGGATGTCCGCATTGCAGTGCTGGAACGGTATGTCGAAGTAGCTGCATACGTTATCGTGCACCCGAACAGCCTCGATGAGCTCGTCGGTCACGCCTTCGGGCTGAATGTACATGACGCGGAACCACGTATCCGGGTACTTCTCGGAAAGACGGCTTAGAAGGTCTGCAAGAGAGGACGGCTCGTCGAAATCCTGCCCCCATCGCCCGGTATCCTGAGCGATGAGCACGATCTCGCGAGTTCCGGAATCGACGAGCTGCTGCACCTCGGAGTCTATTTCGTTTTCGGTGAACGAATGGTAACGCCCCCTGATAAAGGGTATCGTGCAGTAAGCGCAGAACCTGTCACATCCGTCGGATATCTTCACGTAAGCAGAAACGCCCGAATGGACACCGCGGCTCGAACGAATCGCCCTACGCTCTCCTGCGATTCTGTCGATACCGCAGAGGTTGTCGACGGTTTCGACGATCGACCCCTCGTCGGCGCAAGGCACGAAATCGCTCGCTTCAACGAGCTCATCGGCAAGATCGTCGCCGTAGCGCGCAGGCATGCAACCGGCGACGACGAGATGCGCTTCGCCAGAGACGACCGAATCGAAACCCGCCACCTCGAGAATCGCGTCTATGCTCTCCTCGGTAGCAGCCTGAATGAACGAGCACGTGTTCACGATGACGACGTCCGCTTCCTCGGCGCTCACGGCCTCTTCGTAACCAGCCGCGAGAAGCCGAGAGAGCATCGCTTCCGAATCGACTTCGTTCTTCGCGCAGCCGAGCGTGACGAACGCGACGCTCTTCCCGGTTTTGCTTTGCTCTGCCATCTGATTCCTAGCGGTAGTTCACGTACTGGAGGGGCTGGCCGTAGTCTTGGCCCTTCAGGAAGCCGATTACCTCCTGAAGCGTATCGATCGACGAGGAGCTCACACGCAAATGGTCGCCTTCTATCTGGACTTTCACCTTCAACTTCAACGCCTTGATGTCCTTGTTGATAGCACCGGCGGTGTCGCGGTCTATCCCTTCGATGATATCGCCGTTCTTAACGACGGACTGACCTGCCGCAGCTTGCGATGCGCCCCATTTCACCGCAGTGATGTCGACTTTCCTCTTTATGAGCTTGGAGCTGATGATGTCGACAACCTGACCTGCCACGAAATCGCTCGGCGCCTTTACCGTGAACTTCCTGGCAGACTTGTCCAAAGCGATCGTCGCGCCCGACCCTTTAAGGTCGTAGCGCTGGGTCAGTTCCTTTTTGGCCTGCTGAAACGCGTTGTCAACTTCTTGCATGTCGACCGTCGATACGACGTCGAAACTCGATTCCTTCGCCATTGTGTCTCCTGTTCCCTAACGGCTTACGCGCCGCTTCCATCGCCTTCCGCCACATAATCGCCTCCGCCATCGTAGGCGGGCGTCTCTTCGTAGTACGTGCCGTCACCGTAATCGGTGTAGCCCTGGTAGCCGGAGCCGTCACCGTAATCGGTGTAGCCCTGGTAACCGCTACCGTCGTCGTAGTACGTGTATTGCTGGTCGTACGTGCCGTTGCCGTAGTCGGTGTAGCCCTGGTAGCCGTTGCCCTCGTAGTAACCGTTGCCGTTGTCGTACGTCCCGTATCCGTTGTCCGTATACGTGCCGTCGCCTACGTAACCCTCGTCGTTTTGCTGCGTGGTTTCGCTTTCGGCGCCCTGAGTGCCGTCGCCCGTCGTGGACGATTCGCTCTGCGTCGTCGTATTGCTCGTCGACGCGGACGCGGCGCTGTCGGACGCAGTGCCGTTGGCGGCGGCCACGGCTGCCGAGCGGCGTTCCTCCTTCGATGAATGCGTCTCTTTCCACGTTTCGAGTATCTTTGCGAAATCGACGGTGTAGGCAGCCATGCCGCCGTATTTCTCCGACGTCTCGAGTTTCACGACGTCGCCGTCCACGGCGACCGTTATGGTCTCCGGCGTCCAAGTCGTGATGGTCCACGTTCCCGTTACCTCGATGCTCTTCTCTACCGGGCCGTTGAGTTGCTCTCCCTCGGCCTTTCCGCCGTCCGTGTACGTCTCGATATAGCATTCCTCGCCAGACTTGACCGAATACGTCACGCGAGAGCTCGTCGGCGCGATCTCGACGGAGGCGAGAGACGACTCCTCCTCGGCGTCGTCAGTCTTCGTCGTGTCGCTGATCCCCGATACGGGAAGCTGCGACACGTCGTCGTCGGCCCTCGTCGTCTTGTTGCCGAACAACGCGAATGCGCCCAAAGCCAGCAAGACCACGACCACGGCCGCGATGATTGCAATCGCAACGCGGGACTTCAGGAAAGCCGGAACGCGCGAAGCCTTGTAGTGCATGGGCGTCTCGCCGACCATGATATCGCGATTGCGCCTGCTGATTCGGCGCGACTCGTCGTAACCGTACCCGTCGGCCGAATATCCCGAATGGTGGCTCATGAAATCCCGTTCGGAACGGTCCGTCCGCAGCGTGCGCTCGCGCGTCACGCCGTAATCGTCGCGGGAGAACTCCGTCCTATCGTCGTAGAGGTCGCGCCGCAAGCTCGACCCCGCGCCCTCCTCGCGCATGCGCACCGCACGCGCGGAGGCGGCCGTCGGCTCCTCCCAGTCGTCGTAGCGCATCGCACGGCTCCTCGCGCGCGTGCGTATAGACTCGCGGTCCATGCTGAAGCCGCTCGAAGGCGCGTTGCCACGCGCCTTCTCGACCTGATAGGCATAGACCTCGTCAAGATACATGTTGACGATTTCGGTAGGATTCAAACCCAAGAGCTTCGCGTAGGCGTTCACCATGTTGCGGGTGTAGCCTCGCGGCGGCATCGCCTTGAAATCGCCGGCTTCGATTGCGCGGAGAATATCCGGTCTGATCCTCAACCGCCGTGCGACGGTATCCAGCTCGTAACCTTTGCGCTCACGAGCTTCGCGGAGAACCTTCCCTGAAGTCATTTGAGCCACGTTTACTCCTTTAATCATTCCCGTCAGACGATTCGAACGCCTTGAGGGTCTCGAGCTCCAACGCGTCGACAAGCACGTCACGCGGCTTGCTGCCGTTTGGCGGGCCGACGACGCCTTTCTCCTCGAGCATGTCCATTATACGGCCAGCCCTCGAGTATCCGACCTTCAGCTTTCGCTGTATGTTGGACGTCGACCCAAGCCCGCTGGCGACGACGATGTCGGCCGCGTCCCACAGAAGCGGGTCGTCGGCACTCACGCTGCCACCCGAACCGTCCGGCGAGGAGTCGCCGAGCGTTATCAGGTTCGTCTTCAAAATCTCCGAATGGTATTCGGGCTCGCCTTGCGACTTGACCGCCTCGACTACGGCCGATATCTCCTCGGGAGACACGAAGCAGCCCTGAATCCTCACGGGTTTCGCGAATTCCGGCTTCGAGAGCAGAAGGTCGCCGTTTCCGATGAGGCTCTCGGCGCCCGAGACGTCGAGAATAACGCGGCTGTCGAGGCCCGATGCGACGTTGAACGCCATCCTGTTCGTGATGTTCGCCTTGATGAGGCCGGTCACGACGTTGGCGCTCGGCCTTTGCGTCGCGACGATCAAATGGATGCCCGCCGCTCGGGCGAGCTGGGCAATCCTGCTGATCGAGAACTCGACTTCCTTCCCGACGTTCATCATGAGGTCGGCGAGCTCGTCGATGATTATGACGATATAGGGCAGCTCCGACGTCTCGTCCTCGCCGAGCTCGCCCGAGCGCGCCTTCTCGTTGTATTGGGAGATGTTCCGCGCGCCGACCTTCGAGAACACCTTGAGCCTTCTCTCCATCTCGGCGACTCCCCACGACAGCGCGCTCGCCGCCTCCTTGGGCTCGGTGACCACCGGCACGTAAAGATGAGGAATGCCGTTGTAGGGCGTGAACTCGACGCGCTTCGGGTCGATCATGATGAAACGCACCTGGGACGGCGTCGCGCGCATGAGCATCGACATGATCATGGCGTTGATGCCGACCGATTTGCCCGAACCCGTCGTGCCGCCGATGAGCAGGTGCGGCATTTTTGCGAGGTCGCAGATGATCGAATTGCCCTCGACGTCCTTGCCTATGGCCATCTCGAGGGGGCCGCCCTTGACGTCCTTGAGCACGTCTCCGAGGTACACGTTCTCGCGCGTCGCGTTCGGCACCTCGATTCCGACGAAGTGCGTGCCGGGAATCGGTGCGAAAATGCGAACGCCGGGCGCTGCGAGCGCGAGCGCGATGTCGTCGTTGAGCGCGACGAGCTTGCTTACGCGCACGCCCGGAGGAAGGTCGACCTCGAACAAGGTGACGGTCGGACCGGCGATCCAATCGACGACGGTTGCCATGATGCCGAAGTCTTCCATAGTCTGCTGCAGCCGTCCCGCGGTCTCCTCGAGCTCGTTCTCGACGGCCTTCGTGCGCTTCTTAGCCTTCCCGACCGTGAGCAGCTTCATGTCGGGCAGCTCGAAACCGTCCTCGGGCGCGACGGCGAGCGCGGGCTCGAGCGACGCCGTTGATTGCGTCGGTTCCTGCAAAGGGGACCCGTCCTTTTTCTTTCCAAGCTTCCTCGTGAGCTGCTGGGTCTTTCCCCTGCCCGTCTCAGCAGGGTCGATGCGACCGGAATGCGCACGCGCGGAGCCGCTGAGCTCAACCGTTGCAGCAGCGGGCTTGGCGCCGATTGCCTGCGTCGCCGCACTCGCGTCTACCGCCCTCGGCTTGCGCTGACGTACGCTCCTCGCAGGTTGAACGGGCCGGTACGGCTCCTCGAGCGCGACGCCGAGAACTTCTTCCTCGTGCTGTTCGCGCTTGGCCTTCTTCTCGGCAACGACTGCGAGAAGCTTCCTGATGGAAAACCCGATGACCACGAGGCCAATCGCGCCGACGCCTATCGTCACGATGCACGACACGGGCAGCCCGAGCAGCGTCAACCCGAGCCAGGCGGGCCCCGCGCCGAGGTATCCTCCGTGAAGGACGACCTGGTCGTCAGCGAAAACGGTCGCGACACCCCCATCGACGTAGAGCGGATGGGGCGTGAACAGCGCAGTCATGACGAGCACGGCCACGTAGAGAATCGCGAGGCCGACCACCACGCGCGTGGGAACGCGTTCGGATTCGAAGCGCACGACGAACGTGGCGGCTACGACCATGAGGCATACCGGGAGCAGGTACGCGCCTATGCCGAGCGCACGCCTGAGGGCCAGCGACAGAAACGACGCCAGCACGGCGTCCGTCGGCCAAGCGACTATGAGGGCGAGCGCCAGCGCCACGACCGCGCACACGATGCCGGTGATCGTCCGATGCGCGTCGTCGTCGAGCAGTGGCTGCCTCGTTGCGGCGCATGCTTGCTGCGGCCTTTTCCGCCCGCTCTTCTCCGCAGGCGAAGCAGCCTTCTTCCTTTGCTGTCCTTGTTTCGAATTCGCCTTTTGAGCGCTCGTCTTCTTCGCAGATGACGATCTTGCCACACTGGCTCCTTTTTTACTGCGTTTAAGTAATGTTTATCTAATTAGTATATACCAACGAAGAGGGGCTACTGTAAAGCAACCCCTCTTCAACAGAAATGATTCGCGCATCGTGCGCCGCAACGCGTTTCGCTGCAGGCGGCATCCTCGGCGTCACGGGATGCGAAGCCTATACCTCCAGAATCGAGGCGACGGCCATCGGCCGCTGCTTCGTGCGGTCCCAGAGCAAGTTGAGCAGCGCATCGCGCCCGACTTTCTTGAGCTCCTTCTCGGTCGCGCCCTTTGCGAGCTTCTTCTTCGGCGCGTTCCGGCCGCCTTCGTGGGCTCCCACGGCGACGTAGTGGTCGCCGCCGCCCGTTATACCGTGCATCTCGATGGCAACGTGCCCGACGAGCTGCCTGCGCGTCATGTCGACGGCGGCCGCCAAAGCCGCGAAGCCCTGCGCTCCGAGCGTCACGCGCTCGTCGAGGACGTCTTGCGACGTGTCGCCCACAGACAGGCCGTCCACGAACACGACGCCGCTCTGTACGCGCTCGCCGTGCTTCACGCCCGACTCGTCGAGGACGAGGCTCTCGCCGTTCTCGCATATGAAGATGTTCTCGTCGGGAACACCGGTCTCGGCGGCAAGCTGCGCATGGGCGCGCAGATGGGTGGACTCGCCATGCACCGGCATGAACGAACGCGGCTGGGCAATCGACAGCACGAGCTTGAGCTCCTCGGCTCCCGCATGGCCAGACACGTGGACCATGGCGCGGGACTTATCGTATACGTCCGCCCCGATCTTCGACAGGAGGTTGATGACGCGCGTCACCTTCTTCTCGTTGCCGGGAACGGGAGTCGCGGAAATGATGACCGTATCGCCTTCGTCGATGCTAATCGTCTTGTGAAGACCGCCTGCAATGCGCGACAGCGCCGAGAGCGGCTCGCCTTGGGAACCCGTGCACATGACGACGATCTTCTCGGGCGGTATGCCCTTGAGCTCGTATGCGTCGACGAGGTCCTTGTCGTCGATGTTCAGGTAACCCAGCTGACGTGCGATGTCGGTGTTCTGGATCATGGACCTGCCCGTTACGACCACCTTGCGCCCGTTGGCAACTGCGGCATCGCATATTTGCTGCATGCGGTGAATGTGGCTCGCGAACGACGCGATGATGACGCGGCCTTTCGCCTGCTCGATGATCCTGCTCAGGTTCCTGCCGACCTCGCGCTCCGACGGGGTGAAGGACGTCTTCATCGCGTTCGTCGAATCGGACATCATGAGGTCTACGCCCTCCTGGCCGAACCGCGCAAGGGCGCCGAAGTCCGTGAGGACCCCGTCGATGGGAGTCTGGTCGAGCTTGAAGTCGCCCGTATGCAGCACGTTTCCGGCTGGGCTTCTGAAGAAGATCCCGACCGACCCGGGGATTGAGTGGTTTACGGAGAAGAACTCGGCCGATATGCAGCCGAGGTCGATCTTGTCGCCCGGTTTTATCTCCACGAGCGGTGCATTCTTGATGCGATGTTCCGCGAACTTCCCCTCGATGAGGCCCAACGTCATTTTCGTGCCGTATATCGGCACGGGCTTGTCAAGGTCCTTGTAAAGGTAGGGAAGGCTTCCCGTATGGTCCTCGTGGCCGTGGGTGATCACGATGCCGCGCAGCTTGTCGGCGTGCTCGAGGACGTACGTGTAGTCGGGCAGGATGAGGTCGATGCCCGGATGATCGTCGTCCGGGAACATGAGCCCCGCATCGTCGAGGACCATGTCCTGCCCGCATTCGAGCACGGTCATGTTCTTGCCGATTGCGTCGAGTCCGCCGAGCGGGATGATGTTCATCTTCGCGCCGCTCGATGCGCCCCTGCCCCGGGAACCGCGCTTGCGTTGGCCTTGACGCTGCCTGCCCTTTTCCGAAGAAGCGCCGTCACGGGTGAGGGACGGCCGTTCCTTCTCGAGCGTCACGTACTTGATCGATTTCGTCTGCTTACCGTTCTTGCGCTGCTGCTTTTGCGCAGCAGATTCCGTTTCGCCGTTATCTGCGACGATTCCGCTATGCCGCCTTCTCGGCGTCTTTTCGTTTGCCTCTGCCATTAATACCTCGTTTCCAAGCAAACACGTATGAGGCTTTCGCCTGTTTTTCTATCTAGTCGTCCTTGTGGACGTTCCGTTCGTTGTCTTTACAAAACGCCGACTTCGGTCAGCGTCTCCTCGAGCGAGCGAACCTGCTCGTCGGTCGCATCGACGAGCGGGAGCCTCACGCCGCCGACCTTAAAGCCGCATAGCGCGAGCGCGGCCTTCACGAGGATGGGGTTCGTCGTTGCGAACAGCCCCTTCATGAGCGGCATGAGCTGTTCGTTGAGCTCCGACGCCCGCTGCCATTCGCGCTCAGCGCATGCCTCGACGAGCGCCTTCATCTTCGCCGGCGCCACGTTCGACGTCGTCGAGACCACGCCCGTACCGCCTGCTTTCATCAGGTCGTACGTGAACGAGTCGTCGCCCGAATACACGCCGAACCCATCAGGTGCACCTTCGACGAGGCACTTGACCTGCTCGATATCGCCCGAAGCCTCCTTCACGGCAACGATGTTTCGGCACTCGTTGGCAAGGCGCAGAGTCGTCTCGGCCTTCATGTTGACGACGCAGCGACTCGGTATGTTGTACAGGATGATCGGCTTCTCGGTCGACTCCGCCACCGCCTTGAAGTGACGGTACAGCCCCTCCTGCGGCGGCTTGTTATAGTACGGGACGACGCACATGAAGCCGTCGACTCCGAGTTTGTCCGCCTCGCGAGCGAAATCGATCGTGTCGTGCGTGCAATTGCTCCCGACGTTCGCGACCACCGGGATGCGCCCGCCGACAACATGGACAACGGCCTCGATTACCCGCAGCTTATCCGGAGCGGAAACGGTGGGGCTTTCGCCCGTAGTGCCGCAGACGATGATCGAGTCGGTCCCGCCCTTCACGAGACGGTCGGAAAGCTCTTCCGTGCGATTCAAATCGACATCCAGGTTATCGTCGAACGGCGTGACCATAGCCGTCACGAGACGCCCGAACCGTGGATCACCCATCGTCAGCTCCTCTGCACTTCCCATCATCGATTGAGCCATGCCGACGCGCCTCAGCCATGCAATCATCGCGTTTGGCCGACGCGTCAGGCCCGCGCTTTTCAGCACAGGTAATTATTGCACGCCCTGCAGGCGTATTCGTTTTGTCCACGAACTCTTCGCGCATGCCGGCATGCGCGAAGGGCCCTCTATGGGACGCTAGAGCATGAACTGCTCGAGGCCCACGATAAGGCCCGAGCGTTCCTTCACCGACCTGATTCCGAGAAGCACGCCGGGCATGTATGACGTGCGGTCCCATGAATCGTGCTTTATGGTGAGCGTCTGGCCCATGGAGCCGAATATGACTTCCTGCGTCGCGACGAACCCCATCGACCTCACGGAATGTACGGGAACGCCGTCGACGAGCGTGCCGCGCGCGCCCTCGCAGCCTTCGATCTCGGTCTCCTTGCCGGGCGCTTCGCTCTCGAAGCCGCGGGACTGCGCGATCATCTGGGCAGTACGCACGGCCGTGCCCGAAGGAGCATCCTTCTTGCGCGCATGGTGGAACTCGATGACCTCCGCCTCGGGGAAGAACGGCGCTGCGGCCTTTGCGAACTGCATCATGAGAACGGCGCCGGTCGTGAAGTTCGGTGCGTAGAAGAGGCATGCGTCGCCCGCCGCCTTGCCGGCAAGCCCTTCGAGTACGTCGTTCGACAGGCCCGTCGTGCCCACGACGCAATCCTTTCCCGCGGAAAGCGCCTTCTCGACGTTTCCGGCTACGACGTCAGGCTGCGTGAAGTCTACGAGCACGTCGAACTCGGTGTTTGCCAGCGCCTCGTCAATGGATTTGAACGTCGGAAACGCCTGCTCGCTCCCGAAGGGATCGATTCCGCAGGCAACTTGCATGTCATCGGCAGCTGTAACCGCATCTACTACGGCCGAGCCCATCCGGCCCGCGTACCCCGCAACGCCAACCCGTATCATGTTTTCCTCCTCGTATGAAACGAGGCGTCGGATCAAAGCCCAACGCCTCGAATGCGTTACCTATGCTTCGTGCGAACGACGGGGCTTGCGCTCACGGGAGCCGCGTCCCGGTTTCGCATCGTCGTTGCGCTTGGGCGCCGAACCGGCCGGCGCGTCCGGCTTGTCGAGCCGGTCGAGCGAGATCTTGCCGGTCTTGGGGTCGACCTCGATGACCTTTACCTTGATGACGTCGCCGAGGTTGAGCACGTCCTCGACTTTACCGACCCTGCCGTTCGCCACGCGCGAGATGTGCAGCAGGCCGTCCTTGGCAGGCGTGAGCTTGACGAAAGCGCCGAAGTCCTTGATGCCGACGACCTCGCCTTCGTATTCCTCGCCCGCCTCGGGCTCCTTCACGATGCCGAGGATCATCTTCTTGGCAGCCTCGCCAGCCGTGCCCTGGACGGCTGCGATGTGGATCGTGCCGTCTTCCTGGATGTCGATGCTTGCGCCGGTCTCCTCCTGGATGCCTCGCACGACCTTGCCGCCCGAACCGATGACGTCGCGGATCTTGTCGACCGGAATGTGAATGGTCTCGATGCGCGGAGCGTAATCGGAGAGCTGCTCGCGCGGAGCGGCGATCTCGTCGAGCATGGCCTTGAGGATATGCGCACGGCCGCGCTTCGCCTGCTCGAGGGCGCGGGCGAGGATCTCGACGGACAGGCCGCGCGCCTTGTTGTCCATCTGCAGCGCCGTGATGCCGTTCTCGGTACCCGTCACCTTGAAGTCCATGTCGCCGAGGAAGTCCTCGATGCCCTGGATGTCGGAGAGGATGACGACGTCGTCCCCTTCCTTGATGAGGCCCATGGCGATGCCGGAAACCGGGGCCTTGATGGGCACGCCCGCGTCCATGAGCGCGAGGGTGGAACCGCACGTGGAGGCCATGGACGACGAGCCGTTAGACTCGAGGACCTCGGAGACCACGCGAATCGCGTAGGGGAACTCGTCTTCGTCGGGAAGAACGGGCAGAAGCGCGCGCTCGGCGAGGGCGCCATGGCCCACTTCGCGACGTTTGGGAGCGCCCATGCGCCCGACCTCGCCCGTGCAGTAGGGCGGGAAATTGTACTGGTGCATGTAGCGCTTGCCCTCGACGGGCTCGATAGTGTCGAGGCGCTGCCATTCGTTGAGCATGCCGAGCGTGGCGATGGAGAGCACCTGCGTCTGACCACGCTGGAACAGGCCGGAGCCATGCACGCGCGGGAGGTAGCCGGGGACGATGTGAAGCGGGCGAATCTCCTCGGGAGTGCGCCCGTCGGCGCGCTCGCCGGTCTCGATGACCATGGCGCGCATGGCATGCTTCTCGAGCAGCTTGAGTTCAGCAGCAATGTCGCCACCCCAGGCTGCGAGCTCATCTTCGGTGAACTTCTCGGCCTTGATGCGCTCCTTGAGATCTTCGACCTTGCCCATGCGGGCTTGCTTGTCGGCATCCTTCAAGGCTGCGGACATCTCGCCGGCGAACGGCTCGATGCGCTCCGCAATCGAGGGGTCGGCGACGTGGACGGGCCACTCGCGCTTCTCGATCTGGCAGCGGTCGAGGAAGCGCTGCTGGGCCTCGCAGAAGGCGGCGATCGCCGTCTGGCCGAACGACATGGCGGCGAGCATGTCCTCCTCGGAGATCTCCTTGGCGCCAGCTTCGATCATGGAGATGTAGTCGGTCGTTCCCGCGATGATGAGGTCGAGGTCGCTGTTGGCCTGCTCCTCGTACGTCGGGTTGCAGATGAAGTCTCCCGTGGTCATGTCACGGCCGACGCGCACGCATGCGCACGGTCCGTCGAAAGGCGCATCGCCGATCATGAGGGCGGCCGAAGCGCCCATGACGCAGATGTTGTCGATGGGGTTCACCTGGTCGGCGACAAGCGTCGTCGCGACGATATGGACCTCGCGCTTGAAGCCGTCGGCGAAGCCGGGGCGAATGGGGCGGTCGATCATGCGCGCGGTCAGCGTGCCCTTCTCGGAAGGACGGGCCTCGCGCTTGAGGTAGCCGCCGGGGATGCGTCCGACCGCGTACATCTTCTCGATGTAGTCGACGGTCAGCGGGAAGAAGTCGTAATCCTTCTCCTGGTTCGAGATGACAGCGGTAACCAGCACGGTCGTATCACCTTGACCGACCAGGACCGCTCCGGTCGTCTGCTTGGCGAGCTCTCCGGTCTCGAGGCGATACTCCTTGCCGTAAAGCTCAAACTTCTCGACGATCTTTTCCATGTTCTTTTCTACTTCCTCTTTTTTCCTCTTTACTGAAATGAGTCACTTTGACTGCAAAGTGACTCATTTGAAAAGAACCCGCTTGACGCGGGTTCGTCTTCACTAGATGTTGTCGCGGATGCCGAGCTTCTTGACCAGCGCGCGATACTCTTCGATGTCGCGGTTCTTGATGTACTTGAGAAGGCCGCGACGACGACCGATCAGCTTCATGAGGCCGCGGCGGGGGTGGTTGTCCTTCTTGTGAACCTTGAGATGCTCGGTGAGGTTGCGGATGCGCTCGGTCAGGATAGCGACCTGCACCTCGGCGCTTCCGGAATCGTTTGCGCCCTTGCCGTACTCCGCGATGAGCTCGGCCGTGCGCTCCTTCGTGATGCTCAGCTTGTCTGCCATTGTTTCACCTTTCTCGTGCCCTTACGGGATTTCTCGCCTTCCATCCGAGCATGCATGGAGGTGGCCATGCGAGCTAAGAAAGAAGCCGCTGCGCGTTTACGCAGCCCGTCTATTCTAGAGAACACGGCCCGTTCGGACAAGCGCATCACAGTTTCCGCACATGACAGGCTTCATCGCCATGCGGTGTCACCATATGGCGCTCGCGAACATGAACTCGAGCGACTTCAGCGTCCTTCCGACGTGCACGCGCGTCCACTCCCGCACGAGGTGCAGGACCGCGAACGAATCTCCCAGGCCGACGTTCATTCCCGCAATGTCGGCGAACGTCGAGAACAGAAGCGCCCTCGCCCATTCGATCGTCCGCCCGTCAACGAGCACCGCGTCGGCAGGCTTGGCGCACGATGCGCATACGACGCCCCCGTCGGCATACGAGAGGGGAACGCGTCCTGCTCCGAGCGGGTACGCAATGGGAGATGCGCACTCGACGCACATGTCGAAGCTCGGCCTGAAACCGGCCATCGACAGCGCTTTGAGCAGTGCTGCCGCGGTGACGGCGGGGCATGCGGCGCTTTCGCACTTCGAGAGCGTCGAGAACGAGAGCGCCGTCATGTCGAACAGTCGCTCATGCGTGAGGCCCTCCTGTGCAACGGCGCATATGAGCTCGGCAATAGGAGCGGCACATGTCGTCTGCTCGAGGCCGCTCGGCGTATCGTGCGCATCGACAGCGCGTTTGGCGTCGGTGACGACGTCGAGCGTGCGGCCCTCCGCGAACATGACGTCCACGACCGTGAACAGCTCGAGTCGCGACGCATACGAGCCCCCCGGCTTCCGGGCGCCCTTCGCAACGCCGCGCCTCAACGAGCCCGACTCGTCTATGAAAGTGATTATCAGGTCCTTCTCGCCGAGCTTCGTCTTCCTCAAGACGATGGCGCGCGCTTTCGACGTCTTTGCAGCCATGCGTCTACGAAATGCCCGCCACTTGGTTGTCCGACGTCCACGTCACCGTTCCCGTCACGTGGCGTGCGCTCACGTACACCGTCTCGCCGAGTATGCTCGCGAACGGGCGTGCCGTACACCCGAAGCTCACCGTGTCGTTTCCGATGTACTCAATCGAATCGAGCGACTCGATTTCGTAGTCGTGGCCGTTCAGGAAGAACGTTTGGCCGGGTGCGAGCAACGCCGACGTGAGGTCGACGAGCTCGGTTCCGCGCGCATGCGCGACCTGGATGACCACGAGCGAACCTCCGGGCACCTTCGAGCCGGCCACGGGCTCGGAGCCCATGATGTAGCCTTCCTGGTACTCGACCGTATTCACGCGGGCGACGTCGTATGCGAGGCCAGCGTTGACGACCGCTGCAACCGCGTCGTCGTAATCGAGGCCGGCAATCTCCGGAACGACGTAGGGGTCGGCGATCTTGACCGTGACTTGCTGTGTGCTCTTGGCACGCTCCCCGACCTCCGGGTCGACGGACAGCACGGTGTCTTCCGGCTCATCCGATTTCTCGTCTTCCATGACGACGTTCTCGAATCCCTCTTCCTCGAGCATCGCCGCCGCATCGTCTTGGTTCTTTCCCTTGACGTCGGGAATGACCCGCGCTGCGGCGAGGTGGATGACGACCTCGGTCCCCTCGTCCGCACGCGTTCCAGCCGTCGGATCCATTACGAGAACGAGGCCCTCCGTGCCGTCTGACTTCACGTGAGTCGTGCGCACGCTGAACCCATCCTCGGCGAGCATGTCGCTCGCGTCGGCCTCGGTCATTCCCACGACGTCCGGGATGGCCCGGCCGCCCCATAGCTCGAACTGATACGTTGCAAAGAGGGCCATCGCCGCGCAGGCAGCAGCGCATGCAATCACGATAGCCGCGATCTTTGCCGTTCGCCTGCGTTTTTTCGGCCTCTCGTTGCGCGCGAGGTACTCTTTGGCCTTCGGCGCCGCGTTCTCCTCGATACGCGGCATCTGCATCGTGTTCCCGTCGCGGCTCTCGAATGCCGGTGCCGCGAAACCGCCAGAAACGACGCGCTCCCCGAACGCTCCGCCTTCGACGTCGAAGCCGGCAAGGTCGATCTTCGACGTCTCTTGCATGTCGGCCAGTTCATCTGCCCCGTCGTCCAAGGGGACGGTCGGGTCTTCGTCGGCGTCTATCGTCTCCGTCGGTCCATCGGGCTCGACGGCGTCAATCATCTCTGTAGGTTCGTCAGGCCCGGGCGCGTCGGGCGTCTCCGCCGGTTCATCGGACACGGGCGCGTCGGGCGTCTCTGCGGGGTCTTCGGAATCGGCGACGTCGGGCGTCTTTGAATCTTCCTCGAACTCGACGAGCTCTGGCTCTTCGACCGCATCCGCGCTTTCTGCGAGCGATTGGGCGGCACGCGCAATGGCGCCCGTAAGCGGGAATCCGCATTGATCGCAGTATTTGGCCTCAGCCCTGTTTTCGGAATCGCAATTCGGACATATCATGCGAAGCCCCTTAACGTCGGTTCAACTCCATTTTATTCGAAAGGTCGCGCAACGCCGCCGCGCACGCAGATTCCTCGGAATCGTTGTCCGGCCGTTTCCAAGTTTTAGTCTACGCGCCTTCCCCGTAACCGAAACGCCTGATCTGATTCGCGTCGCGTCGCCAGTTCTTCTTCACCTTTACCGACAGGTCGAGGTAGACCCGCGTGCCGAGTATCCTTTCCAGGTCCACGCGCGCTTCGCTGCCTATTCGCTTGATAGCGGCGCCTTTCTTGCCGATTATCATGCCCTTCTGGCTATCGTGCTCCACGTATATGATCGCGCGGATCGAATGGAGGTCCTTCTTGCGCGAGTAATGCATCTCCTCCGTTTGCACGCCGATGGCGTGCGGAATCTCGTCACGGAAGCTCCTGAGAATCTTCTCGCGTATGAATTCGGCGACGACGACCTCTTCGGGTTGGTCCGTCTCCATATCCGCCGGGAACCACTGCGGGCCCTCGGGAAGCAGCTCGACGACCGATTCCACGAACGCGCCGACGCCCTCTTCGGTCACGGACGAGCATGTAACGATCCCGTCCCATTCGCAAAGCGCCGATGCCGCCTCGCGCTGCCCGGCAAGCGTCTTCTCGTCGACGAGGTCCGTCTTCGAGAGCACGAGGATCTTGCTCGTGCGGATTCGCTTCAGCTGATTCGCCACCCACTCGTCGCCCGTGCCGACGGGTTTCGAGGAATCGACGAGCATGGCGATGACGTCGACGTCCTCGAGCGCCTTCAACGCAGACGTGTTGAGCTCCTCGCCGAGCGCGTCGTGTGGCTTGTGGAGTCCGGGAGTGTCGACCATGACGAGCTGGAACCTGTCGGTCGTCTTCACGGCCCTGAAGCGGTGGCGCGTCGTCTGCGCCGTGTTCGACGTAATCGCGATCTTCTTGCCGATTACGGCATTCAACAACGTCGACTTTCCGGCATTCGGCCGCCCGACCAACGTCACGAAACCCGATTTGTAACCGTCGAACATCCCATCGAACGTCGTCATATATGCAATCTCCTCTTCGCTTGCACAGCTGCCCGAACCGGCACCGAACGCCTACGCGAGCAACTCGAACAGTTTCGGTACGAATATAATGGCCGCCACGGCGACCGACGCGAACGACATGACGAGCACGGCGCCCGCAGCGCAATCCTTCGCTCGCTTGGCAAGGTCGTGGTATCCGGGAGAGACGAGGTCGACGACCGATTCGAGCGCCGTGTTGAAGCACTCCCCGCCGAGCACGCATCCGATGCACACGAATATCGCGAGCCACGATGCGGCGTCGATACCAAACCCGAGGCCGAGCGCGATCGCGAGCAACGCGAAGGCGCTCTGAACCTTGAAGTTCCTCCCCCGCGCAGACGCGAATATGCCCTCGAACGCGTACAGGAACGATTTCAAAAACGGGCTACGCATGGATTCTGTCTTCACCTGCGCAACGTTTGAACGTCCGCCCGTAGTACTCGGATAGCAGCTCTCGCTCGCGCGCCTCCATGATTTCGGCCTCGTCGTCTTCCATATGGTCGTATCCGCATAGGTGCAGCAATCCGTGTACGACGAGCAGGCTCAACTCGTCGGAAAACGTCATGCCGTACTCCGGAGCCTGGCCTTGCGCCACATCGGGGGCAACCACGATGTCGCCGAGCTCGAACGACTCGTCGACCTCGGAATCGTAGGCTATCTCATCGTCGTACCCGTCGCATTCGAACGACAGGACGTCCGTTGGCCTGTCGACGCCGCGGTAGTCGCGATTCAGCTCGTGAATCGCCTCGTTCGTGACGAAGTTTATCGACACTTCGGTAGAATCGGGGCACTTCTCGGCGCGAATGACGTGCTCAGCCAACCGTTCGACGTCGATGGCGGCCTTGACGTCGTCTGCCCGATAATCGTAATTGACCAGAATGTCCACGTAGGCCCCCTAGCTTTTCTTGTCGTATGCGGCGACGATGCGCTGCACGAGCGAATGGCGCACGACGTCGGCGCCCGACAAATCGACGAATGCAATATCGTCGATGCCCATCAGGGTCTCGCGCACGCTCGCGAGCCCCGTCGCCCCCCGCGGTGAATCGGATTGCGACTCGTCGCCGGTCACGACCATTTTCGTCCCGAACCCGAGTCTCGTGAGGAACATCTTCATCTGCTCGGGCGTCGTGTTCTGCGCCTCGTCGAGGATCACGAAGCTGTCGTCGAACGTGCGCCCGCGCATGAACGCGAGCGGCGTCACCTCGATGGTGCCGTCCTCGATGAGCTTCGTGGCCTTTGACGCGTCCATCATGTTGAACAGGGCATCGTACAGCGGCCTGATGTACGGGTCGACCTTCTCCATCATCGTGCCGGGCAAAAAGCCGAGGCTCTCCCCCGCTTCGACGATGGGCCGCGTCAGCACGATGCGACCTATCTCGCGTCGCTGGAGCGCTCCGACGGCCATGGCGCATGTCAAGAACGTCTTGCCGGTTCCTGCGGGGCCGAGCCCGAACGTTATCGTGTTGTTGCGGATCGCGTCAACGAAATGCTTCTGCCCCGCCGTCTTGGGACGGATGGCCTTGCCGCGGTACGTCATGACGATATCGTCCCTCAGCGCTTTTGGCGACATCTCCGCCGTCTTGAGCAATGCCATGAGCCGCTTGACGTAATGCTCGTCGGGTACCTCGCCGTCGTTCGCCTTCGCCATGAGGTCGTTGAACAGCATCGTGAGCGCATCGACTTCGATCGCGTCTCCACTCAGCTCGATCTCGTCCCCGCGCATCGTTATGCGCGCCGAGAAGCCCTCTTCGATCAGCCGAAGCAAGCTGTCGGAAGGCCCTGCGACAAGCGCCATGTCGATCGACGCGGGCGCCTTTATTTTCGTTGTAACATCATCCATGACGGTCATTGTAGCATCTGCCCCTTAAGGTAACGTCATTTCGACCAGGCTGCCGGGCTGCACGCCCTTCGGCTTCGCTATCTCGTGATAGCTTTCGGTAATCGCCAGTTCCGGCTCGACGAGCACGAGCTCGTCCGTAAATCGCCTCGCCTCGTAATCGCGCGAGCGCAGCTCCCTTGCAAGCTCCCTAAGCCGGGAGGCGCGCTGAGCCTTCACTTGCGCGTCCACCTGATCGGCGCGCATCGCAGCCGGCGTCCCTTGCCGCATTGAATAGGGAAACACGTGGATTTTCGAGAAACCGCATTTCTCGGCGACTTCGAGCGTCTGCTCGAAGTCGTCTTCCGTCTCGCCCGGAAACCCCACGATGATATCGGTCGTAAGGGAGATGGAGGGAACCTTGCTCCTGATTTCGCCGACGAGCTGGACGAACCATTCCGCATCGTAGGGCCGCGCCATTTCCCGTAGCACCTTCGTGCTTCCCGACTGGAGCGGAAGGTGCAGATGGCGGCAAAGCCTCCCATCGCTTTCCGCGAGCAGGTCCAAGAGGTCGTGCGAGAGCGTGTGCGGCTCGATGCTCGACGCGCGCACGCGCGCGGGCAGGCTTTCCGGTGCGTTCGCCTTGTCGGCCTCTTCGAGAATCGCGGTCACGAGCTGCGCAAGTCCCTTTCCGCTATCGCTATACGAACCGAGGTCTATGCCTGCAAGCACGAGCTCCTTCGCGCCGCGCGCCAGGTAGCCGCGCGCCTCGTCCACGACGCCCGCGAAAGGGGCGCTTCGCGCGATCCCGCGCGCGACGTGAACGATGCAGTAGGTGCACGCATGGTCGCAGCCGTCCTGGATCTTCAGGTTCACGCGCGTCCTGAATTCGGGGCCGAACCGCAACGCATGGCGTCCTGCTTCTTCGATCGCCTCGAGGAGGGCCGCCCTCTGGACGACCTCGACGTTGTCGCCGAGCTGTCCATATGTATCGGAGTCTATCGCCACCGCGCATCCCGTGACGATTACGCGCGCATCGGGATTCGCGTTGCAAGCGTGCCTGACGGCCTTACGGGTCTTTTTGTCGGCTTCGCCGGTCACCGTGCACGTGTTGACGACGATGAGGTCGGCATCCTCCTCGCCAACGCGCCGGGCGCCCTGCGCGCCGAGCGCTGCGGCTATTGCGTCCGACTCGACGCGGTTGACCTTGCATCCGAGGTTCACGACCGCAAACGTCGTGCAGTTCGTATCGAACATCGGGCTTCTAGTTGAAGACGTCGCGGAGCTTCTGCAACGGCGAGCGCGCGTTCGCGTAATCCTCGCCGAGCTCTGAAGCGAGCTTCTCGAGTAGCTCGCGCTGGCTCTTCGTGAGCTTCTTCGGGATCGTGACCGTCGCATGGACGAACATGTCGCCGCGCATGTCGCTGCGGAACTTCGGCATGCCCTTTCCGCGCACGCGGATGACCTGGTCGTTCTGGCAGCCTTCGGGTATTCTCACGCTCACCTTCTCGTCGGGCATGATTCCGTCTATCTCGACTTCCGCGCCGAGCGCGGCCTGCACCATCGATATGTTCACGCGGGCATGGAGGCTGTCCCCGTCGCGCTCGAAGAACTCGTGCGGCTGGATACGGCACGTGACGATGAGGTTGCCGGGCGTCGCGCCCCGCAAGCCGGCCTCGCCGAATCCCGTCACCCTGAGCTGCTGCGAGTCCCGTATGCCCGCGGGAACCTCCACGGTCACGCGCTGGCGGTCGGGGACGCGGCCCTGGCCTTCGCATTCCGGGCAGGGATTGTCGATCGTCCTGCCGGTGCCTCCGCACCTCTCGCACGTCGACGTCGTGCGCATGTCGCCGAGGAACGTGCGCTGCACGGAGATGACGCGGCCCGTGCCGTTGCAGTCGGGGCATGTGACTTCCTTGCCGTTCTCGCCCAAGCCGCCGCCTCCGCAGTCGGGGCATGGAGCGAGTCGGTCGTAGATGATCTCCTTCTTGGCGCCGGTCGCCACTTCCTCGAGCGTCAACCTCAACCCGACGCCCATGTCGCGGCCTTCGCGGCGCACTTGCCCGCCGCCGCCCATGCCGCTGAAGAACGAGCTGAAGATGTCCCCCATGCCGCCGAAACCGCCGCCGAATATGTCCTCGAAATCCACGTAGCCGCCGCCATAGGGGCTTCCGGAGCCGGCAGCTCCCGGTATGGTGCCGAAGCGATCGTACTGGGCACGCTTCTGGGGGTCGGACAAGACGTCGTACGCCTCGTTGAGCTCCTTGAACTCCTCTTCGGCATTCGACGATTTGTTCACGTCGGGATGCAGCTTGCGCGCTTGCTTCCGAAACGCCTTCTTAATCTCGTCCTCGGTCGCGTCTCTTGAGACGCCGAGCACCTCGTACAGATCCTTGGCCATATGTGATACTACCTATTCTTCCGTGAGCGTCTTGCTGGCAATGCGCACTGCCTGCAGCACCTTCGTGTAATCCATGCGCGTGGGGCCGATGACGGCGACGATGCCCTCGCGGCACCCGCTTCCGTAACGGCTCGCGACCACCGACACGCCGGAAAGCTCCTCGGCCTCGTTCTCCGAACCGATGCGCACGCGCGGCGTGTCGACCGCCTCCGCCGTGGAGTCGAGAATTTGGAGAAGCACCGTCTCGTCTTCGAGCACCTGCATAATCGGGAGCAGCGACTGCGTGTAGGCGAATTCGGGCTGCCTCATGAGCGAGCTCATGCCGAGCCTGCGTGGATGCGGCAAATCGGGCGGGGCGACGATCGTGAGGCAGTCGGTGAACCTGGCGAGCGCGGCGCTCGTCTGCTCGAGCAGGTCATCGAGCTCGCCCGCGCTTTTGCGCAGTCGGGCTATCTCTTCGGCCGAGCCGCTGTCCTCGCCGAGCGCACCTGACTCCACGAGGCCGTCCACGAACGTGCGGTACCCGAAGTCCGTGGGCACCCTGCCGGCGGACGTGTGCGGCTGCGATATGTACCCATCGCCTTCGAGGGCGGACAGCTCGCTTCTGATCGTCGCGGGACTCACTCCGAGCCCGTATCGCTCCGTCAGCGTTCTCGACCCGACGGGCATGGCGCGCGCTATGTATTCCTCGATTAACGCAGCCAAGACGCGCTGGCGTCGATCCGATAGCATGCGACCCTACCCTTTCCTGATTACCGTTGCATTACGACTTCGCTATTCTAGCAGCCTATCGACGCGAGTGCTAACCTGCGTTACGCAAGTGTAAGACAGCACCTGTCGGCCTAAGCATATCCGCCGACGTTACGGGGCGAGGTCGAGAAGACGCCCGTACAGCTCGTTTCCACAAAGCCAGCCGAGCTTCGTCGGCTTCATGCGGCCTTCCTCGTGCACGACGTATCCTAAATGCTGGAGTTCGAGGAAGGCCTCGTCCACCCCGTCTACATGCGCGGCGGCGCGCGCGATGCGCTCGTCTGAGACGCCACGCGCCATCCTCACGCCGAGCATGAGGTCCTCGGCCTCCATCTGCCTCCTGTCGAGATCGTCGACAACCTCGCCGTTCATGACGCGCATGCGCCGTTCCCCGTTCTGGGTCATGGTCGTCGCGCTCTCGCCGATGCCGAGGTAGGGAACGCCCGTCCAGTACGACGAGTTGTGCTTGGACTCGAACCCGGGCTTGGCGTAGCTCGCGACCTCGTAGCGGCTGAACCCCGCATCGACGAGCATCCGCTCGGCGAGCTCCATGTGGTCCGCCTCGACGTCGTCGTCGGGCTCGTCGAGCAATCCCGCCATCACATCGTGGTAGAAACGCGTATGGGGCTCTATCGTGAGCGGGTAGACGCTCACATGCGTAACGCCGAGCTCGATCGCCTTCGCGACAGACCGGGCGAACGAATCGGCCGATTGCCCGGGTATTCCGCACATCAGGTCGACGCTCACGTTCTCGAAGCGCTGCTTCGCCTCTTCGATTGCGGCTTGGGCCCTGCTGGCGTCGTGGGCACGTCCGAGGACCTCAAGGACGTCGTCGTCGAAACTCTGGACCCCGATCGAGATCCGGTTGACGCCGAGCGCCCATACATCGCGCACCATCCGCGCGTCCAAGCTCTCTGGGTTGGCCTCCATCGTGAATTCCAGGCCCTCGCGCGTGAGGTCGAGCGACACCGAAAGCGCGTACAGGAGGCTCGAGAGCCGCGCCATGCCTATATGCGACGGCGTGCCTCCGCCTATGTACACCGACTCGATATCGGCGAGCTCGCCCTGCTTGGCGTAACGCCTCACGTCCATCACCATATGCTCGACGTACTCGTCGATCTCGGCGCTGTCGCGCCCGACGGCGCGCGTTGCGAAATCGCAGTAGCCACAGCGTTTCACGCAGAAGGGAACATGCAGGTAGAGGGCTTTGTACGGATGGTGTGGCATCTCGTTCCTCCTCAGAGCTCGTCGCGTTCGGCCAGTGCCTCGACGTGCTGCACGATTCTGTCGAACAGGCGCTCGAACTCGTCGAGCGTGCTGCAATCGTTTATAAGCCCCCGCGCCCTCGAGGCGTCTGGAAGGCCGGCAACGTACCACATGGCATGCTTGCGCATCCGGACCACCGACCGCGGGTCGCGGGCGTTGAGGAGCCGCGCATGCCTGCGGGCCATCTCGATTCGATCGCGCGCGCTCGGCGCCTCGGGGGGCTCGCCCCCGTCGAAGGCGCTCTTCACTTGCGAGAATATCCAGGGATTTCCCTGCGCGCCGCGCGCGACCATGACGGCATCGCATCCCGTGTCGGCAACGAGGTCCAAGGCATCCTGCGCGGTTCGCACGTCCCCGTTTCCCACGACCGGCACCGTCACGGCGCCTTTGACGCGCGCGATCGCCCCACGATCCGACCTTCCCTTGTACATCTGGGTCGCGAATCGTCCATGCACCGTCACGGCATCGACGCCTGCCTGCTCGAGCCTCTTCGCGAACTCCGGGGCGGTCTCGTCGCCTTCCCCCCATCCACGCCTGAACTTGGCCGTCACCTTGCAGGATACGGATTCCCTGATGGCGGAGACTATCGTTTCGGCCAACACCGGGTCTTTCATGAGGGCGCTGCCGTCGCCTTTCGTGACTATCTTGCGCGCGGGACAGCCCATGTTGACGTCTATGCAGGCGAGTTTGTCCCCGAGGACGTCTTCGACCCAGGCCGCCTGGGACGCCATAGTCGCAGGCTCGTGCCCGAAAAGCTGCACGCCCACCCTTCGCTCGCCTTCGGCGAGCTCGAGGAGGTGGCGCGTCTTCTCGTTGGCATACGAAAGGCCTTTTGCCGAGACCATCTCGGTATACGTCAGGTCAGCCCCCTGTTCGATGCACAGGGTCCGAAACGCCGCATCGCTCACTCCCGCCATCGGCGCGAGCAGCACGCGGTACGAGCCGAACAATCCCGCGGCCATCACAGGCTTCCCAACGCGCCGACAAGGCCGACGAACGCGAATATCGAGAACGCGACGACGAGGACCACGGCGAGCGCGAGGGCGCCCCCGAGCCCCTTCGGGCCCTGCGCAGCCTCGAGCTCCTCTGCCGCCTTCTTGTCGTCGAACGCGTCGTCTATCCAATCGAACCCGTCTTGGCGCGCCATGGCTTAATCATCCACCTTGAGGATAGCCATGAACGCCTCCTGCGGAACCTCGACGCTTCCGATCGCCTTCATGCGCTTCTTGCCCTCTTTTTGCTTCTCGAGCAGCTTTCGCTTGCGCGATATATCGCCGCCGTAGCATTTTGCGAGAACGTCCTTGCGCTTTGCCTTGACGGTCGTGCGCGCTAGCACGCGGCCGCCTACGGCCGCCTGGATGGGCACCTCGAACATCTGGCGCGGGATTATCTCCTTGAGCTTCGACGCGAGGATGCGGCCGCGGTTGTAGGCGGCGTCCGAGTGCACGATGAACGACAGCGCGTCTACGGGCTTGCCCGCGAGCAGGATGTCGAGCTTCACGAGCTTGCTCGGGCGATAGCCGGCCATCTCGTAGTCGAGCGACGCGTATCCCTTAGTCGACGACTTGAGCCGGTCGAAGTAGTCGAGGATCATCTCGGAAAGGGGCATCTCCCAGACGACCTCGACGGTCGTCGTCGAGAGGTAGTTCATGTTCACGAAGTTCCCGCGCCTGTTCGTCGTGAGGTCCATGACGGCGCCGACGTAGTCGGGCGGCACGAGTATCTTCACGGAAAGGTACGGTTCCTCGATGTGGTCGATCTCGCCGGGGTCGGGCATTTCCTGCGGGGAGTGCAGCGACACCATTTCGCCGTTCGTCTTGTACACGTGGTATTCGACGGAAGGCGCCGTCGCCAGTAGGTTAAGCCCGAACTCGCGCTCGAGCCGCTCTTCGATGACCTCCATGTGAAGCAGGCCGAGGAAGCCGACGCGGAATCCGAACCCGAGCGCATGGGACGTTTCCGGCTCCCACACGAGCGCGGGGTCGTTGAGGGCGAGCTTCTCGAGCGCTTCCTTGAGCGGCTCGTACTGATCGCCCTCGATGGGAAACAGGCCCGTGAACACCATGGGCTTCACGTCGCGGTAGCCCGGCAACGGCTCGCTCGCCCTGTTCGACGACAACGTGATCGTGTCGCCCACCTTCACTTGCGCGACGTCCTTGAGGCCCGTCACGAGGTAGCCGACGTCCCCGACGGACAGGTCGGGCAACGCGATCTCGGTCGGACGGCGGGCGCCGACCTCCTCGACGAGCGCCTCGCTTTGGGCGGCCATCATGTAAATCTGATCGCCCTTCCTGACCGTGCCGTCGACGACGCGCACGAGCGCGACGACGCCGCGGTATGCATCGAAGTACGAGTCGAAGATGAGGGCCCTCAAGGGCGCGTCCTCGTCGCCAGTCGGCGCCGGTATGTTGTACACGACGGATTCGAGCAGGTCGTGGACGCCGACGCCCGTCTTCGCCGAGCAGAGGACGGCATCGTCTGCTGGGATCGCCAGACCGTCCTCTATCTGCTCGCGGGCCCGATCGGGATCGGACGCCGGAAGGTCGATCTTGTTTATGAGCGGAATGATCTCGAGGTTGGCGTTCATCGCCATCATGGCGTTGGCCACCGTCTGGGCCTCCACGCCCTGCGTCGCGTCGACGACGAGCACGGCGCCCTCGCACGCGGCGAGCGATCGAGAGACCTCGTACGTGAAGTCGACGTGCCCCGGCGTGTCGATCAAGTTGAACTCGTAGACCTCGCCGTCATCGGCTTCGTAGTTCACGCGAACCGCCTGGCTCTTGATCGTGATGCCGCGCTCGCGCTCGATATCCATCGTGTCGAGAATCTGCTCGGTCATGTCGCGCGCGGCGACAGTCCCCGTCTGCTCGAGGATTCGGTCAGATAAGGTAGACTTGCCATGATCGATATGTGCGATAATCGAGAAGTTACGAATATGACTCGGATCATGTTGCTGTATATGTGAAGAAGGTCTTGCCATCGCGCACACTTTCAGAATACTTCGTTTGGATTCGAATATTCTATGCTAAGATTTACGGGTTTCGTCTGGAAACAAGATATCAACAACGGAGGAATCAAGAGTGGCAAACATCAAAAGTCAGAAGAAGCGCAACATCACCAACGAAAAAGCTCGTATGCGCAACCGCGCGGTGAAGTCTGAGCTCAAAACCGCAACCCGTCACGTCAAGGATGCCGTCGCCGCCGGTAATGGCGCTGAAGCTTATGCAGCGGCTCTTGCCGCCTGCCGTCTGATGGACAAGGCCGTTTCGAAGGGCGTAATCCACAAGAACCAGGCAGCGAACCGCAAGAGCGGCATCATGGCGCTCGTGAACCCCATCGTGACCGATGAGGATCGCGCGGCTTACGTGAAGCCGGCACCGAAGGCAGCCAAGACTGGCTCCAAGAAGGCTGAGCGCAAGGCTGAGCGTGCTGCCGAGATGCAGAAGGCTAACGAGGAGAAGGCCGTCCGCCGCGAAGCGCAGCTCAAGGAAGAAAAGAAGGCTGCCGAGCGCAAGGCCAAGGAAGCTGCCGAGGCCGAGGCTGCCGAGGCTGAAGCAGAAGCTGAAGCTGAATAGACGCATGCTCTGGACCCCCAACGGGTCCGTCCGCATATCAAGACGACGAAGCCCCGCACCTGCGGGGCTTCGTCGTCTTTGCGGGGAGCATGCCGCATCCCCCGTTGCTGCCTGTGGGTCGGCCGCCCGGTCGCGTTCC
>ODAI010178071.1_pt1 | contig 47578 bp, 27 predicted proteins | sample 1539321 | NCBI WGS metagenome assembly ODAI01 (sample SAMN02144231, study PRJEB22623) | gut metagenome | biome: sheep rumen | host: Ovis aries | place: New Zealand
TATAGACAAAATCCGCGTCATCGTCGATCGGAAGGTCCGAGCAGTCCGGGATATAGGAAAAAGTCTTATCCTCCGAGGAGGCCACGGCGACCGCTTCGCCGTACTTTTTTCCTTCCTGGAAGGCTTTCTTTGCCCACTGTCCGGTGATGATATAATCCGCTTTCCGGTTTTTCATCAGATTCATGCAGACTGCCGCGAACTGGTGGTGGGCGGATCCGTTCAGGAACATGACTTTATAGCTGTCAGGTATCTGCAGCAGGTCCCTGAGATCAGCCTCAGCCTCATCGATAATGCCCTGGAATACGGATGAACGGTGGCTCATCTCCATGACGCTCATGCCGCTTCCCCTGTAATCCAGCATCTCCTCCGCTGCCTGCCTGAGTACCTCTTCCGGCAGCACTGCCGGTCCTGCGGAAAAATTATAAACTCTGCTCATAGAATCCTCCCTGTGTCATCCGCACGCGTCATGCAGAAGTCCTTCTGCGATCAGTCATACTTCAGTGCGTTAAAGTGTGAATTCGCCATAACGCATAAACATTAGCACTTCTCCACAATGAATGCAAGAAAAAAATCAGGAGCCCGCCGCTCCTGATTTTTAATATCAGATCTCATCCTTTTTCTTGGTCCGGGCAGTGGAACGCTTCCCCTCCAGGTCATCCTGGTCAAATACCTCGGAAATCGCGTGCCCCGCGGGAACCATCGGGAAGACCTTGTCATCCTCGTCGATGATGCAGTCGATCAGGACCGGTCCGTTCAGCTCAAGCGCTCTGCGGAAAACGGGTTCGAACTCCTCCTTCCGCGTGACGCGGAAGGCCGCGCAGCCCATCGCCTCCGCCAGCTTCACATAATCCACCTTGTCCGAGAAGATGGTATGGGAATAACGTCCGCCGTAAAAAAGTTCCTGCCACTGGTGCACCATCCCCAGAACATGATTGTCCATCACAAGCTCGATCACGGGAATGTTGTAACGGGCGGCCGTTGCCAGTTCGTTCATATTCATGCGCAGGCATCCGTCGCCGGCCACATTGACAACGATCTTGTCCGGGCGGCCGGTCTTAACGCCGATCGCGGCGCCGAGCCCGTATCCCATGGTTCCGAGACCGCCCGAAGTAAAGAGCTGATGGGGCTCCTTGTAACGGAAATACTGGGCAGCCCACATCTGGTGCTGTCCGACCTCCGTGACGATTCTCGCGTCCCCGTCCGTCAGACGGTAGACCTCTTCCATAATAAAGGGGCCGCTGAGCCGGCTCCGGTCGTATTTGAGCGGATGATTCTCAGCGATGCCGAGGGATTCCGCGATCCACTGGCTGTGGTCGTTCTTCCCGATCATCGGGGTCAGGCGCTTTAATACTTCCTTCACGTCGCCGATGATGCTCAGGTCCACGCGGATATTTTTATTGATCTCGGCCGGATCGATATCAATCTGCAGAATCTTCGCCCCTCTGGCGAACTGTTTCGGATTCCCGATCACACGGTCCGAAAAACGGGCGCCGACCACCACCAGCAGGTCGCTGTGGGAAACCGTCAGGTTGGAAGCCTTGGTCCCGTGCATGCCCAGCATGCCGAGGTAGAGGGGATCCGTTCCGGGAAATGCACCTTTTCCCATAAGGGAATCGCAGACCGGCGCCTGCAGGGCGCTGACAAACTCTTTCAGCTCTTCCTGGGCATTGGAGATCACCGCGCCGCCGCCCACGAAAACAACCGGCTTTTTTGCGTCCCGGATCATCTCCGCGGCAAGCGCAAGGTCCCCGCTGCTGATGGCATCCGTATATGGAAGGATCGGTGCAGGTGTCACGGGTTCATATTCGGTCTGGTCGGCGGTGACATTTTTCGTCAGGTCGATCAGGACCGGCCCCGGACGGCCCTCCTTCGCGATGCGGAAAGCCCGGCGGACAGTATCCGCCAGCTGATGAATATCCTTGACAATGAAATTGTGCTTGGTGATGGGCATGGTGATATCGTAGATATCCACCTCCTGGAAGGAATCCCTTCCGAGAAGGGAGATGCCTACATTGCAGGTGACCGCGACGAGCGGAACGGAGTCCATGTAGGCCGTCGCGATGCCGGTGACCAGATTGGTGGCGCCCGGCCCGGAAGTCGCGAAGCACACGCCGACCTTCCCCGTCGCCCTGGCGTAGCCGTCAGCCGCATGGGAAGCCCCCTGCTCATGGGAGGTCAGGATATGCCTGATCTCCTTATGCCTGTACAGCTCGTCGTAAACATTCAGGATGGCGCCGCCCGGATAGCCGAAGATGGTATCCACCCCCTGCTCCTTCAGGCACTCAATCAGGATCTGTGAACCGTTCAGTTTCATATAAGGCCTCCGTGTATCTCAATCCTGCCCCGGCACTTTCAGCACCGCGCCGCGGTTTCCGCTGGTGACAAGGGCCGCGTAGCGGGCAAGATATCCGTCCGTGATACTGGGCTTTCTGGGTGTCCACGCCGCTCTGCGCGCCGCGAGCTCCTCATCGGAGACCTTCAGCTCCAGCTTATGGTTCGGGATATCGATAAAGATCCGGTCTCCCTCCTGCACCAGGGCGATCGGGCCTCCCACAGCAGCCTCAGGGGAGACATGTCCGATGGAAGCGCCCCTGGAAGCTCCTGAGAAACGTCCGTCTGTAATCAGGGCAACCGTGCTGCCCAGACCCATGCCCGCGATCGCGGAGGTCGGATTGAGCATCTCTCTCATGCCGGGGCCGCCCTTGGGACCTTCGTAGCGGATGACCACCACATCGCCAGGATGAATCTGTCCGCCCAGAATCGCCTCGATGGCATCCTCCTCACAGTCGAAGACCCTGGCCGGTCCTTCGTGAACCATCATCTCCGGAACAACGGCTGAACGTTTCACGATTCCGGAATCCGGCGCCAGATTGCCCTTCAGCGCGGCAAGTCCGCCCGTCTCGGAATAGGGATTCTCAATCGGACGGATGATTTCATGGTCAAGGTTCTCAGCGCCGCTGATATTTTCTCCCACAGTTTTGCCGGTGCAGGTCATGCAGTCGAGATTCAGGAGATTCTTCTTTGTCAGCTCCTTCATAACCGCATAGACGCCGCCGGCCTCATTGAGTTCTTCCATATAATGCGGGCCTGCCGGCGCAAGATGGCAGAGATTCGGGGTGCGCTCGGCCACTTCGTTGGCGATGTCCACGTCGATCTCCACGCCCGCTTCATGGGCGATGGCCGGAAGATGGAGCATGGTATTGGTGGAACAGCCCAGCGCCATGTCGACCGTCAGAGCGTTCATGATCGATTCCTTCGTCATGATGTCGCGCGGACGGATATCCCGGCGCAGCAGTTCCATAACCTGCATGCCGGCCTGCTTCGCCAGGCGGATCCTGTCGGAATAAACCGCCGGAATCGTACCGTTCCCGGACAGCCCCATGCCGATCACTTCCGTCAGGCAGTTCATGCTGTTGGCAGTATACATGCCCGAACAGCTTCCGCAGGTCGGACAGACTTTGCGTTCATATTCCAGCAGCTGCTCATCCGTAATCTTCCCTGCGGTGTACTCTCCGACCGCCTCGAATATGGAAGAGAGAGATCTCTTTCTCCCGCCGACATGGCCGGCAAGCATGGGACCGCCGGATACAAAGATGGTCGGCACGTTGATCCGGGCGGCCGCCATCAGAAGGCCGGGAACATTCTTGTCGCAGTTGGGGATCATGACGAGAGCGTCAAACTGATGGGCCTTCGCCATGCACTCTGTTGAATCGGCGATCAGATCCCTGGTGACAAGAGAATACTTCATGCCTTCATGTCCCATGGCGATGCCGTCGCAGACAGCGATGGCAGGAAATACCCGCGGTACGCCTCCGGCCATGGCGACGCCCATCTTTACGGCTTCCACGATCTTGTCCAGATTCATATGCCCCGGGACAATCTCATTATAGGAGCTCACGATGCCGACGAGGGGCCTGTTCAGCTCTTCACGGGTGAAACCCAGCGCGTTGAACAGAGATCTGTGCGGGGCCTGCTGCACTCCGCTCTTTACTGCATCACTTTTCATTTTTCAATCCTCCTGACTGGCCTTTCTCCTGACTGGCCTTTCCACAAAACAGTGTTACTATTCACGATGTGCAGGCACGGCGAACCGGAACCTGATTTCAAACAGGCCATGAATAGTAGCAAATTAGGAACATCTTAAAATAATTTTTTATTTTTTTCAACTAAAACTGAAAATATTATGTTATAATAACGAAGCGGTTCACAAAATCTAAGGAACCACGTATCAGAGCGAAAAAACGAAGGCAGGTAAAACCACTATGGACAATCTTGATTTTCAGATTCTGACCGAGCTGAAACAGAACGCGAGACAGACCGCATCCGATATCAGTAAAACCATCCATCTGTCCGTATCCACCGTCATTGAGCGCATCAAGAAGATGGAAAAATCGGGCCTGATCCAGTCCTATACCGTCATAACGGACGATTCCAAGCTGGGGAACGACATTACGGTTCTGATGGAGATCGGCATGGAGCATCCGCGCTATAACGACGAATTCATCAGCCAGGTCAATCTGGATCCCAACATTATCGCCTGCTATTATCTCACAGGCGAATTCGATTTTATGCTTAAAATCTGCTGCCGCTCATCGGATCACCTTGAGCAGATCCACAACCGGATCAAGGATTATCCGGGTGTCCGGCTTACCAGAACCCATTATGTACTGCGAACTGTCAAGAATATCCACTCCTCCGGCTTCGAGGTCGAGCGCTGAGAGCGGATTTCTTCCTGACACAAGCCCTGACAAAAAGGCTGCCATCCTTATGGCAGCCTTTCTGTTGTTTCATTGTTACATCACAGCTTCGCATGTCCGCTCCCCTGACCCCGGACGGGCAGGGACGATATCATCCTGCACCCCGGACAGGAAGCGCTTCTCCTGCCGCTTATTTGCCGGAAGGAGCTTCGGCCACGCCGTCGGAAGCCTTCTCGATCTCGGCGATCGCGCTTTTTCTCATCGGGATCCGGCAGTTTTTATTGTTGCCGAACTCTACGATGCAATCCTGCTCGGATACGGAAATAACGATTCCGTAAAAGCCGCTGGTCGTAACGACTACGTCCCCTACCTCCATCTGGGAAAGCATGGCGCTCAATCTCTTCTGTTCCTTCTTCTGCGGCCTGATCGCGAAGAAATACATGGCGCCGAAGATAATCGCCACATAGGCAACCATCATGATCATTCCGCCGCCTGCCGCGGCCGCGCCTGCTTCAAGTAAGCTCATATTCTGTTCCTCCTGATTTTTCTGAAGAAAATACCTTTCTAATAATACACACTTTTACCGGTTCAGGCAAGCGCTTTCTCAGCCTCCTCCGTACCGCTCCCGGTCTGCGGCAGCGGACCTGTCCCGCTGTCCATGTTGCTGCTTCCGGGCATCTTCCGGTTCCTGCTTCCGGACCCGTGTCTCTCAGTCCCCGCTCCCGGACTCGTATCTCTCAATCCAGTCCTTCCGGAAGGATTCATAGCGATGCTCCTCGATCGCCCCGCGGATCTCCTCCATCAGATGGTTGTAGAAATACAGGTTATGGAGGACGCAGAGCCGCATGCCCAGCATCTCCTTCGCCTTAAAGAGGTGATGGATGTAGGCTCTGGTATAGCTCCTGCAGGCAGGGCAGCCGCAGCCTTCCTCGATGGGGCTTTCATCGAAGGTGTATTTCGCATTGAAAAGATTGATCTTCCCGCGGTGGGTATAGACATGACCGTGGCGGCCGTTTCTGGACGGATAGACGCAGTCGAAGAAATCGACGCCCCGGTATACGCCCTCCACGATATTGACCGGAGTTCCCACTCCCATCAGATAAACCGGTTTATTCAGCGGAAGGTGGGGAACCGTCACGTCGAGAATGTGGTACATCTCCTCATGGGTTTCGCCGACCGCCAGGCCTCCTACCGCGTAGCCGTCAAGGTCAAGCTCCGCGATGCGGTCCGCGTGGCTGGTCCGGATATCTTCATAGACAGCGCCCTGGTTGATTCCGAACAGCATCTGCTCCCGGTTGATCGTATCCTCCAGGCTGTTGAGCCGCTTCATCTCATCTCTGCAGCGGACCAGCCAGCGATAGGTCCGGTCGGCGGATTTCTCCACATAGCCGCGCTCCGCCCTGGCGGAGGGACACTCATCGAAGGCCATGGCGATCGTGGACGCCAGATTCGACTGGATCTGCATGGACTGCTCCGGCCCCATGAAGATGATCCGGCCGTCCACGTGGGAATGAAAGGTGACGCCCTCCTCCCTGATCTTCCGCAGGGAAGCGAGGGAGAAAACCTGGAAGCCGCCTGAATCCGTCAGGATCGGTCTGTCCCAGTTCATGAATTTATGAAGTCCGCCCAGTTTTTTGACTGCCTCGTCCCCCGTGCGCACATGCATGTGATAGGTATTCGACAGCTCGATCTGGGTTCCGATCTGGCGCAGGTCATCCGTGGAAACAGCTCCTTTTATGACCGCCGCGGTTCCGACATTCATGAAAACCGGGGTCTGAACCGTACCATGTACTGTCTCCAGCTGCCCTCTCTTTGCTCTTCCGTCTGTTGTAATCAGAGTATATTTTCCGCTCAATTCATTCACTCCATATCTCTGTTCATATTCCCGGCCTGTTAAAATGACTGTTGTTTCATCTTATACCAGAGGCGCATCCTTGTCCAGAAAAATCGCCTTCATCACCCTGCTGAAAGCCGGGCTTTGCCCCTTTTCCGCTTCTTTGCCCCGGCAGACATGTACATCTGCCGGAACCATGCTCATAAAGTCCATTTTAATTGTGCAAAATTTATCTCCCTGAAATATTTGAATTCGTGCCTGCTTGGGGGTATACTAGTATGATATGCGGGTCCTGCACGCCGCAGACAGAGAAGATCAGCCCTCTCCCGGCGGGCACGCATTATTTGCCGAAAGTCGCGCACTCTGCGCGATTGAATATATGAAGACAGCTGTTAAAAGTTTGATTACGGACTGCTGCGCTTTTCGTATGCACTCCGCTTCCACCGGCGCTGTCCCTGCGTCCGCCGGACGCACAGCGCCCCACAATCCTGCCCCTGCGGGTTAAGGAGGAGAACGAATCTATGCCACATGACACTATCTACTCTCTTGGAATTGATATCGGATCCACAACAGTGAAGGTTGCCCTTCTCGATTCTGATAAAAATCTGCTGTTTTCCGATTACAGAAGACATTTCGCGGATATCCAGGGCACACTGGCGGACCTGATCGAAGAGGCACGGGACAAAACCGGCCCGCTGACGGTCCGTCCGGTCATCACCGGGTCCGGCGGACTGACCCTCGCCGGCAATATGAAGGTTCCCTTCGTACAAGAGGTTATCGCGGTATCCTCCGCGCTCCAGCTCTTCGCGCCCCAGACGGATGTCGCCATCGAGCTGGGCGGAGAAGACGCGAAGATCATCTATTTCCAGGGCGGCTCCATCGAACAGCGCATGAACGGAACCTGCGCGGGCGGAACCGGATCCTTTATCGACCAGATGGCTTCCCTGCTCCAGACAGACGTAATGGGGCTGAACGAGTACGCGAAAGAATATAAGTCCCTGTATACCATCGCCGCCAGATGCGGCGTTTTCGCCAAATCCGACATACAGCCCCTGATCAACGACGGGGCGACCAAAGAAGACCTGTCCGCCTCCATTTTCCAGGCGGTTGTCAACCAGACCATCTCGGGCCTTGCCTGCGGCCGTCCGATCCGCGGACACGTCGCCTTCCTGGGCGGTCCCCTGCATTTTCTCAGTGAACTGAGGCAGGCCTTCGTACGGACCCTGAACCTTGATGATGAGCACGCCATTATGCCGGAGAATTCCCATCTCTTCGCGGCCATCGGTTCCGCCCTCAACAGCAGCGGGGAGTCGGAAGCCGGGCTGGATGAGCTGATCACAGCGCTCCGGCACGGGATCCGGATCGAATTCGAGGTTCCCAGGATGGAACCCCTCTTCCCTTCCCGTGAGGAATACGATGACTTTATCCGCCGGCAGAGCCGGTACAGAGTCGCCACCGCCGATCTGAAGAGCTACAGCGGAAACTGCTACCTCGGAATCGACGCCGGTTCCACCACAACCAAAGCGGCCCTTGTCTCGGAGGACGGCGCCCTGCTCTACTCCTTCTACAGCAACAACAACGGCAGTCCCCTGAAGACGGCGATCTCGGCGGTCCAGGAGATCTATGCCCTGATGCCGGACAGCGCCAGGATCGTCTATTCCTGCTCCACCGGCTACGGGGAGGCGCTGATGAAGGCCGCCCTCATGCTGGACGAGGGCGAGGTGGAGACGATCGCCCATTATTACGCCGCCTCCTTCTTTGATCCTGAGGTCGACTGCATCCTGGATATCGGCGGCCAGGATATGAAATGCATCAAGATCCGCGACCACGCGGTGGATTCCGTACAGCTGAATGAAGCCTGCTCCTCCGGATGCGGTTCCTTCATAGAAACCTTCGCCAAATCCCTGAACTATTCCGTACAGGATTTTGCGAAAGCCGCCCTCTTCGCGGAACATCCCTTTGACCTGGGCACGCGCTGCACGGTATTCATGAATTCAAAAGTAAAGCAGGCCCAGAAGGAAGGCGCGACGGTGGAGGATATCTCTGCGGGCCTCTCCTATTCCGTCATCAAAAACGCACTTTATAAAGTCATAAAGGTCTCCGACGCGGCGGAACTTGGAAAGCATATCGTCGTACAGGGCGGTACCTTCTACAACGACGGCGTTCTGCGCGCTTTCGAAAAGATCGCGGGCTGCCAGGCCATCCGGCCTGATATCGCCGGGATCATGGGTGCTTTCGGAGCGGGCCTGATCGCCCGGGAACGCTACGAACAGGAGGGCCGGCCGAAGAGCTCCATGCTCAGCATCAAGCAGATCAACGCCCTGCAGTACACGACCCATAACTCCAAGTGCCAGGGCTGCACCAACCACTGCCGTCTTACCATCAACCGTTTCTCCGGCGGCCGCCAGTTTATCAGCGGCAACCGCTGTGAACGCGGCATCGGGAAGAAGCGCAACGCGGACAACCTGCCCAACCTCTACGACTTCAAAAACAAACTGATCTTCCGGCGCGAGTCCCTCCCGGAAGATGAGGCGGACCGCGGCATCATCGGGATCCCGCGCGTGCTGAATATGTATGAACTGTATCCCTTCTGGCATACGTTCTTCACTAAGCTCCGCTACAGGGTCATCCTGTCCCCGGCCTCCTCTCATAAGATCTATGAACTCGGGATAGAGTCCATCCCCTCCGAGTCGGAATGCTATCCGGCCAAGATCGCCCACGGGCACATCGAATGGCTGATCCACCAGGGGATCCGCAGGATCTTCTATCCCTGCATTCCCTACGAGCGGAAGGAATTCAAGGATGCCGGCAATCATTATGACTGCCCCATCGTTACCTCCTACCCGATGAATATCAAGAACAATGTGGAGACTCTGAGGGAGCAGGATGTGGAATTCCTCTGCCCCTTCGTCGCCTTCACGGATGAGAATACGGTCACCAGCCAGCTGATCAGTCTCTTTAAGGAGATTCCCGCCCAGGAAGTCCGCCTGGCCGCGGGCGCTGCCTGGAGAGAACTCTCCTCCGTCCGGAAGGCCGTCTACGATGAAGGAAAGCGCGTTCTTGATTATCTGCAGAAGACAGGAAAACACGGGATTGTGCTGGCGGGCCGTCCCTATCATATCGACCCGGAGATCAACCACGGAATTCCGGAGCTGATCAATTCCTGCGGCATGGCGGTGCTCAGCGAGGATTCCATCTCGGACCTTGCGAAAATCGACCGGCCCCTGATCGTACTCGACCAGTGGATGTACCATACAAGGCTCTATGCGGCCGCGGAATATGTGAAGCTGCGCGACGACCTGGACCTGATCCAGCTCAACTCCTTCGGCTGCGGCGTGGACGCCGTGACAACCGACGAGGTGGATGACATCCTGTCCGGATCGGGCAAGATCTACACCTGCTTAAAGATCGATGAAGTCAGCAATCTGGGGGCCGCCCGGATCCGGATCCGCTCCCTGATCGCCGCCATCCGCATCCGCAATGCGAACAAAACCCCGCGCGAGGTACATTCCTCCGCGGTCCGGCCGGTGGTCTTCACAAAGGAGATGCGGAAGACCTATACGATCCTCTGCCCGCAGATGAGCCCCATCCATTTCAACATCATGGCAGCCGGGCTCAACGCCTCCGGCTACCGCCTGGTCATGGTCAATCCGCCGGAGCACGAAGCGGTGGATCTGGGCCTGAAATATGTCAACAATGACGCCTGCTATCCCTCCCTGATCGTTGTCGGGCAGATGATGGCAGAGCTTACCAGCGGCAAATATGACCTGAGCCGCACCGCCATCATCATGTCACAGACAGGCGGCGGCTGCCGGGCCTCAAACTATATGGGATTCTTCCGCCGCGCCCTGAAGAAGGCGGGTCTTGACCATGTACCGGTCATCTCCGCTTCCGTCCAGGGACTGGAGTCCAACCCGGGCTTTAAGGTGAACCTGTCCCTGCTTCTGCGCCTGCTCTATTCCATTGAGTTCGGTGACCTGTTCATGAAATGCCTCTACAGGGTCCGCCCCTATGAGCAGGAAAAAGGAAGCGCCGACCGCCTGCACGAAGAACTGGAGAAAGAATGCATCGATTTTCTGTCCTCGGGCAGCACCTCCTCCAGGCGCTTTAAGGAGCTCTGCCGGAAGATCGTCCATGCATTTGACGTTCTTCCCATCACCGATGAAAAGAAGCCCAGGGTCGGAATCGTCGGGGAGATTCTGGTCAAATTCCTGCCTGCCGCCAACAATCACCTGGTGGAGCTGCTCGAGCGGGAAGGCGCCGAAGCGGTCCAGCCGGAGATGATGGACTTCTTCCTTTACAGTTTCTACAACGAAAACTTTAAGGCGGAAAACCACTATGCAAGCAAATGGACCGCGAGAGTCTGCAATATCATCATCTATTACCTGGAGCATATCCGCAAGGCCGGCAGGGACGCGCTGGCCCGTTCGGAGCGCTTTACCCCGCCCCACCATATCCGGGAGCTGGGCGAGATGGCCAGGGACATCGTCTCCCTGGGCAACCAGACCGGAGAAGGCTGGTTCCTGACCGGAGAGATGCTGGAGCTGATCGAGGAGGGGACCAACAACATCGTCTGCACGCAGCCCTTCGGCTGCCTGCCCAACCATGTGGTCGGAAAAGGCGTCATCAAGGAAGTCCGCCGGCAGCACCCGCTGGCCAATATCGTCGCGATCGACTTTGACCCGGGCGCCTCCGAAGTCAATCAGATCAACCGGATCAAGCTGATGCTCTCCACTGCGGTGAAGCAGATGAAGGAAGCGGAAGCATAAAAACAGAACCCCCCTGCCTTTTACAGGCAGAGGGGATTTTTTTACAGATCTTATATACTTTATACTTCTGCGCGTCTGCTTCCCTGAATCAGACTCTGGACAGATACTCTCCGGTTCTGGTATCGATCTTCAGCTTGTCGCCCGTATTGACGAAAAGCGGAACCATAACCTGGGCTCCGGTCTCAACGATCGCCGGCTTGGTGGCGCCTGTAGCGGTGTTGCCCTTGACTCCGGGCTCTGTCTCCGTGACAACCAGCTCGACGAAAAGAGGCGGCTCGATGGCGAATACGCTGCCGTTGTAGGACAGAACCTTGCACATCTCATTCTCCTTGACGAACTTCATGTTGTCGCCGACGATATCGGTGCTGATCGCGACCTGGTCGTATGTCTCAACGTTCATGAAGTTGTAAAGGTCGCCGTCCGCGTACAGATACTGCATGTCAACGCGGTCGATCCTGGCCTGCGGGAACTTCTCAGTCGGACGGAAGGTTTTTTCAACTACGCCGCCGTCGATTACATTCCTCAGCTTGGTTCTTACAAAGGCAGCGCCCTTCCCCGGTTTTACATGCTGAAATTCCATAACCTGCATGACCTGTCCGTCAATCTCAAGTGTGATGCCGTTTCTGAAATCGCCTGCTGATACCATAAAAAACCCTCCTTAAACTGTCTTTGCCGGCGTCCCGGCAATGAAAAACTGCTATGGCTCGTTCCGGTTTATGCTGAACCGGTCTGAACAGTGTTTCCAAAATCATTTCAAGACTTCAGCGCGCGGATTCCCGTGCGCCCCGTGCACAGTCCCGCCGGAGCGGAACCGATTCACTGCCCGCCTGTCAGGCAGGCCAGAATTCTCTTTATTTTAATACATCTGCGCGTTCAATTCAACCTATTTCTTATTTCCCCGGCAAGCCGGCGGACGCTTTTTCCCTCATTTTTTACAATGAGATCCGCAGCGTCAAGATAGATCGGCATGCGTTCGTCCAGAAGAGTCTTTATCCTGTCCTCCAGGCTCCCCTCCCCCCTGAGGTTGGGACGGTCTGTGGCCCTGCTGAGCCTTCGGGCAAGACTTTCCACAGTGGAATCAATCAGAACGACCGTCCCCAGCGCGCGCATCAGCGGCCGGTTCTCCTCCCTGAGGGGCATCCCTCCGCCGGCTGACAGGATAAACCGCTCTTTACGCCCTTTCAGATCCTTCAGAAGATGGGTCTCCGCGTCCCGGAAATAAGGCTGTCCCTTCCGGGCGAAGATCTCATTGATCGTCATCCCCTCCAGCTCCTCGATCAGGCGGTCGCTGTCAAGGACGGGGATGCCCATCTCCCTGGACAGGGCTCTTCCGACGCTTGATTTTCCGGTTCCCATAAATCCGATCAGGACAATATTCTTTTCTGACATTTCAAAACTCCCTGCCAAAATGTTAAGACAGGAGCGGCGCTCCCTTATATCACAGAAGATCAAAGATCGACAGCTGGTCCGATTCCGGAAGGCCTTCCAGAATTCCCAGGCTCACCAGTTTCTCCGAGATGGTTCTCGAGCATTTTGTGCGTTCCCGGAAATTGTCCAGCGACAGGAAGGGGCCGTCCTTGCAGGCGTCCACGATCTGCGCGGCGACATTGTCCCCCAGTCCCTCGATCTTGTTCAGGGACGGCATCAGCATCCCGTCTATGATGCGGAATTTGGTGGCCCGGGCCTGGAACACATCGATCTTCATGAAGGAGAATCCACGGGCGTACATCTCCCGGACCACCTTCATGGCCTTATACTGCTCCTGCTCTTTCTGCTCCTGGTCCTTCTTATCTTTGGCCTCGAACTCCTCCATATGCCGCCGGAGCTGTTCCGGCCCCTGGCACATCTTCTCATAGTCAAAGCCCGGGGAGCGGATCGAGAAGAAAGCCGCGTAATAGGCAAGAGGTTCGTTGATCTTGTACCAGGCGATTCTCCACGCCATCATGACATAGGCCGCGGCGTGGGCCTTCGGAAACATATACTTGATCTTCTTGCAGGAACTGATGTACCATTCCGGCACATCATGCTTTCTCATCTCCGCCTCCCATTCGGGCGTCAGGCCCTTGCCCTTGCGGACCTTCTCCATGATCATGAAGGACATCTCCGGGTCAAGCCCCCTGCCGATCAGATAAATCATGATGTCATCACGGCAGCAGATGGCCGTTGAGATGGTGCAGGTCCCGCTCATGATCAGGTCCTGGGCGTTGCCCAGCCAGACGTCGGTCCCGTGGGCAAGGCCCGCGATCCGGACCAGGTCTGACAGGTACTGAGGCTTTGTGTCGACCAGCATCTGGATGGCGAATTCTGTTCCGAACTCCGGAATTCCCAGCGATCCCAGCGGGCAGCCGCCGATATCCTCCGGTTTTATTCCAAGGGCATCCGTATTCTGGAACAAAGTCATCACCTGCCGGTCGTCCAGAGGAACGTCGACCGCTTTCACCCCCGTCAGATCCTCCAGCATCCGGATCATGGTCGGATCATCATGGCCCAGTATATCCAGCTTCAGCAGGTTGTGATCAATCTTGTGGTAGTCAAAATGAGTTGTGATGGTATTCTCATCCTTCGGGGGATGCTGGACCGGCGTAAAGGTATTGATCTCTTCCCCGTAGGGAAGAACGATGATCCCGCCCGGATGCTGTCCCGTCGACTTGCGCACATCCACGCAGCCGCTCGCGATCCGGACCACCTCCGCCGTCCTCTTGTTCTCCCCGTGATCCTCAAAATACTTCTTCACATAGCCGAAGGCTGTCTTGTCCGCGACGCCCGTGACCGTACCGGCCCGGAAGGTCTGTCCGGCCCCGAAGATCACCTCCGTATATTTGTGGGCCTTGGACTGGTATTCTCCCGAAAAATTCAGGTCGATATCCGGCTCCTTGTTGCCCTTGAAGCCGAGGAAGGTCTCGAAAGGAATATCGAAACCAAGCTTCTTGAGCTTTGTCCCGCAGTTCGGGCAGTCCCGGTCCGGCATATCGCAGCCCGCCATTCCGTCAAATTTTCTGACCAGCTCGGAATCGAAATCGACATAATGGCAGCTGGGGCACAGATAATGGGGGTGAAGGGAATTCACCTCGGTAATTCCGGCCATGTTCGCGACGAAGGAAGAACCGACGGATCCCCTGGATCCCACCAGGTAGCCGTCTGCCACGGATTTCCAGACCAGCTTCTGGGCAATGATGTACATGACCGCGAAGCCGTTGGAGATAATGGAATTCAGTTCCCTCTTCAGGCGCTCTTCCACGATTTCCGGCAGCTTGTCACCGTAGATCTCATGGGCTTTGTCGTAACAGATTCTGGTCAGCATCTCGTCCGAATTCGGGATGACAGGCGGACATTTATCCGGTCTGACGGGCGAGAAGCGCCCGACCTGATCGGCAATCATATTGGGATTTCTGATCACCACCTCGTAGGCCTTCTCCTCGCCGAGGTAGCTGAATTCCTTCAGCATCTCTTCCGTCGTTCTCAGATAGAGGGGCGGCTGGTCGTCCGCCTCGTCATAATCCAGGGCAAACTGCAGGATCCTGCGGTAGATCTCATCCTCCGGATTCAGAAAATGAACGTCGCAGGTCGCCGCCACCGGCTTGGAATACTGTTCTCCCAGCGCCACGATTCTTCGGTTGTAATTCTTCAGATCTTCCACGGTCTTCGGTTCGTTTTTCAGTTCCCCGTTCTTGTCATATTTCGGAACGGTCAGGAACATGTTGTTCCCGAGCGGCTGGATCTCCAGATAATCGTAAAAATCAACCAGACGCTTGAGTTCCTTCTGCCCGGCCCCTCTCTCGATCGCCTGGAAAAGCTCACCCGCCTCGCAGGCGGATCCGATGATCAGCCCTTCCCTGTGCTCCGCCAGGTAGCTCTTGGGCAGGCGCGGATGGCGCGCGAAATAATCCAGGTGCGACTTGGACACGCAGCGGTAAAGGTTGACCCGGCCAATCTCATTTTTCGCCAGCAGGATGACATGGTAGGTGGGCATCTTCCGGATCCTGGAATCGTCCGCCCTGCAGTATTCGTTCATCTGGTCCAGGTCGCCGATCTCCAGGTCGCCCAGCATACGGATAAAGCGCAGGAAAATATCTGCCGTGCACGCCGCGTCGTCCACTGCCCTGTGATGGTGGCCCAGGCTGACGTTCAGAGCCCTGGCCACATTGTCCAGCTTGTATTTGCTGATTCCGGGAAGAAGGACCCGCGCAAGCGCCACGGTATCAACATAGGTAAAATCGTGGGCGTATCCCAGCCGGTCGCAGTTCTCCTCGATAAAGCTGACGTCGAAGGCCGCGTTGTGCGCCACCAGCACCGAATCTTCACAGAAAGCAAGAAAACGCGGGAGAATCTTCTCTATTGTCTCCGCCTTCATGACCATGGCGTCGCTGATGCTGGTCAGCTGCTCGATCCGGAAGGGAATCGGAACCTCCGGGTTCACAAATTCGGAAAAGCGCTCCGCAATCTTCCCGTTTTCCACCTTCACGGCGCCGATCTCGATGATCCGGTTTTCAACCGGGGAAAAACCCGTTGTCTCCAGGTCAAAGACGACATAGCTGCCTGACAGTTCCTGCCCTTTTGAATTGACGGCAGTCTCCATCTGGTCGTCCACCAGATAGGCCTCGCATCCGTAGATCACCTTGAAATCCGAATCCTCCGGCACGGCATGCCAGGCATCCGGGAGCGCCTGCACGCCGCCGTGGTCAGTGATGGCGATCGCCTTATGGCCCCATGAAGCGGCCGTCTTTACAATTGTTTTCACATCGCTGACCGCGTCCATGGCGCTCATCTTGGTATGGCAGTGCAGCTCCACCCGCTTCTCCGGCCAGGTATCCATGCGGCGCTTTCTGAAATCGGCGGTCTTCTTGATCCCGTAGATATTCCCGATCACAATGTCGGAATCATAGCGGTCCTGGGAGGCCATGCCCCTGATCTTCACAAAAGTCCCGGGTTTCAGCGCCGCGGTCAGTTCCCCTTTCAGGGCGGGATCCACGAACAGCTTGGCGTTCATCGTGTCGGTAAAGTCTGTTACGCTCATGACCACCAGATTCAGATCGCGGCCTTTCTTCGTATGGATCTCCCTGACATCGACAGCAGCAACCTGTCCTCTGACCGTGACATCCCCGATCGCGTCGAGAATTGTCTTCATCTCGACGGCGTCATCGTCAAAATCCTTACCGTATATGACATCCGGATTCTCCGAATAGCTGAGGACCGGTGCGCGGTTCTCATCCCCGCCGCCCTGGCCCCTGCCCCGGCCGCCGGCTCCGTTTGCGGCTCCCCTCCGGGCGCCTCTGACCGTACGTCTGCCGCGGCTGCCGGCTCCGTTTTCCCCGGCGCTGTCAGCCCCGTTTTCCCCGCTGCTTTCAGCTGCGTTCATTCCGATGCGGTCAGCTCCGTTCATCCCGATGCTTCCGATCCCGTTCATCCCGACGCTGCCGGTTCCGTTCTCCCCGGCGCTTCCGGCAGTCCCGGCTGTCTTCCCCGCATCCTTTTCCCGCTTCTCTTCCGCCTGCTCCTTCTCTGTCTCCCGCGTCCCCGCGAAATAGCTGCCGGCGCCTGCAGCCAGCTTCTCCTCCATCTGCATCTGGCGCAAAGCACGCGTCTTCGCTGCGACGGAAGCCTCCTTGTAGGCGATGGTCAGCTTCAGGTTCAGACCGCATCTCTCTGTAAAGATCTTGTCCAGCACCCGTTTGAGTTCATCCTCATACTGGCGGGCCACGATGGAATCCTCGACATAGAGAACGCAGGTCTCCTCATCTGAAAAGACGCATTCGGAGCTCCTGAACAGGGTGTAGAGACATTTCTGGTATCCCTTCAGCTCATAGAGAATGCTGCTGCGGTAGACTTTCATCAGATATTTCGCGTTGTACTGCCCGGAGAGATGGAATTTCTCTATGATCCTCGTCTTCATTCCCAGAGGCGCTGCGATCTGTTCATCCATCACCGCCTCCAGCTTCACGACATCCTTTTTCGGAATCAGACGGTCAGCGTCAAGGTAGACCTTCAGGAGGGTCTTCCCGCTGTTCATGGTCAGGCGCGTGACCGTGGTGTGCCGGAGAATCCCCCTGATATCTTCATCCTCCGGCATGACGCCGGGAAATGCCTCAAAAAAAGCCTTGGTCATAATGAAAAATCCCTTTTCTTCTCAGCGGCCGGCCATACGGTCCAGCTCTGCCTTAAGTTCCGCAAGGAGATCCTTTTCCGGAACCTTCTTTATCACTTCTCCGCCGCGGATCAGAAGGCCGGATCCCTTTCCGCCGGCGATGCCGATATCCGCCTCCCTGGCCTCGCCGGGCCCGTTGACGACGCAGCCCATCACAGCGACCTTGATATCCAGCGGATAACTCTGGACCAGGTTTTCCACCTGTCCTGCCAGGGAGATCAGGTCGATCTCCGTCCTCCCGCAGGTCGGGCAGGACACCACCTCAACTCCTCCGCTCCGCAGGCCCAGGGTGCGCAGGATCAGTTTCGCGCTCTTGATCTCCTCCAGCGGGTCTCCTGTCAGAGACACGCGGACCGTGTCCCCGATCCCTTTTGAGAGGATCAGGGCAAGGCCGACTGCCGACTTGATATTCCCGGACAGGACCGTACCCGCTTCCGTAATCCCGACATGCAGCGGATAATCGGACTTCTCCGCGAATTTCTCATAGGCCTCCGCGCACATGAGAACATCCGAGGACTTGATGGAGACGACCAGATTGTCATAGCCCATGCTCTCGATCCAGCCGCATTTGTCAAGGGCGCTCTCCACCAGGCCGTCCGCGGTCACGCCATGATATTTTTCAATCAGTTCCTTCTCCAGGGAGCCGGAGTTCACGCCGACCCGGATCGGGACGCCGTGGGCCTTCGCCGTATCCACGACCGCTTTCACGCGCTCCCTGGATCCGATGTTCCCGGGATTGATCCGGATCTTGTCCGCCCCGTTCTCTATGGCCGCGATGGCCAGCCTGTAGTCAAAATGAATGTCGGCGATCAGCGGAATCGATATCCTGCTCCGGATCTCCTTCAGCGCATGGGCCGCCTCCATGGTCGGCACCGTGCAGCGGATCAGCTCGCAGCCCGCTTCCTCCAGGGCCCTGATCTGGCGCACCGTCGCTTCAACATCCTCTGTTCTGGTATTGGTCATGGACTGGATCAGAACAGGATGACCGCCTCCGATCAGGCGGTCCTTGATTCTGACAGTCCTTGTATTCTGTCTTGTTATCATTCTTTTCTCCCGGAAGAATTCTCTTCTTCATCTCTGCCGGATCAGGCCGCAGCTGCGACCGCCCGGTTTCCGCACTCTGTGCAGCTCCTTCATCCTGTCCGGCCCCCGGCCTCAGCTGCGGCCGGTTTGGTTCCGCCGCTCTGTGCAGCTCCTTCATCCTGCCGGTCCGCAGGCCGCGCGCTCCGCACCGTCTGCCGCCTCAGTCCTGCTCTTCCCTGGCGGAGGCAGGTGTAAAGACGCGGCTGACAGTGGGATCTTCTCCCTTTGCCGCTTCCATAGCTTCTTTCATAAAGACCGCCTGGGCGCCGATCCGTTCTTTTCCTCTCCTGTCGATCTTCTCGTACTGGTTGTTCTCCTTGAGTTCGTGGGCCTTGAGGGTATCCGCCAGCTGAACGTCCAGAATATGCCTGGCCGCCGCCGCGCTGTCCCGGTCCTCCAGCGGGAACATGATCTCGACGCGCCGGTCGAGGTTCCTGGGCATCCAGTCCGCGGAAGCCATGTAGAGTTCCTCGTGGCCGCCGTTGCCGAAGCAGAAGATACGGGCATGCTCCAGGAAGGTGCCGACGATGGAGCGCACGGAGATATTCTCCGACACCCCGGGAATCCCGACCCTGAGACAGCAGATTCCGCGTATGATCAGCTGGATCCTTACGCCCGCAGCCGACGCTTCATAGAGCTTCGCGATTACGTCCCGGTCGCAGAGGGAATTCATCTTGGCGATAATATAGGCTTCCTCCCCTGCCTTCGCGTGCTCGATCTCCCGGTCGATCAGGCTTGTGATCTTTTCCCTGAGCCAGATCGGGGCAAGAGAGAGCCGGTTCCAGTGCCTGGGCTCGCTGTAGCCCGACAGCATGTTGAACACGGCAGTGGCATCCTCGCCGAAGGCCTCATTGCAGGTCATAATGCCGCAGTCCGTATAGAGCCTCGCCGTGGAATCGTTGTAATTGCCGGTGGCAAGATGTACATAGCGGCGGATCCCGTCTTCCTCCCGGCGCACGACCAGGGCGATCTTGCTGTGGGTCTTCAGTCCGACCAGGCCGTAGATCACGTGGCAGCCGCTCTTCTCAAGCATTTCCGCCCACTGGATATTGTTTTCCTCATCAAACCTGGCCTTCAGCTCGACCAGGGCCGTCACCTGCTTTCCGTTCTCCGCCGCTGCGGCCAGGGCCGCCACGATCGGGGAATGCCCGGAGACGCGGTATAAAGTAATCTTGATCGCGAGCACATCCGGATCCTTTGAGGCCATCCGGATCAGCTTCACGACCGGGTCAAAGGTCTCGTAGGGATGATGAAGGAAGATATCCTTCCTTCGGATGGCCGAGAAGAGATCCTCATCCTCCTTCAGATTCATCAGGGCAGGCACCGGCTGCGGCGTCCAGGGCTGCTCCTTCAGATGATCAAAACCGCTCATCCCGTACGCCTTCATGAGGAAAGTCAGGTCCAGAGGCCCCGCGATGGGATACATCTCCTCCTGCCGGACCCCGAATTCCTTCTTCAGGATCTTGAGCAGCTTCGGATTCATGCTGTCCTCATACTCAAAGCGGATGACCTCGCCCCACTGCCTTTTCTTGATCTTTTTCTGGATCTCCTCCAGAAGGTCGTCGGCGTCATCCTCATCCAGGGTCAGGTCCGCGTTTCTGGTCACCCGGTAGGGATGGGCGCAGACCACATTATAGCCTGTGAAAAGCTTGTCCATGTTGCGCTCGATCACGTCCTCCAGCAGGACGCCGGCGTGGGTCCCGTCCTCCTTGTCCGGCAGGACGATGATCCTGGGCAGGACGCCCGGAACCTGGACTGTGGCAAATACCGTGCCGCCTTTGAGGGCTTTGTCCTTCGTGACCTTCTCCGCCTTGAGCTCGCCGTTCTTCTGCAGATTCTTCATGACGGTCTGCGCCACGGAATTCATCCCGACGTCCTCCTTCCGGGATATCAGGGCGCCGATATTGAGCGTCTTGTTCCGGATCAGAGGGAATGGCCTGGACGCATCCATGGCCATGGGCGTCAGCACGGGATATACATTTTCCTTGAAATAGCTGTCTGCAAAGGCGGCCTGGTCCGGCGTCAGATCCTCGAAATCAGTGATGATTTCCAGCTTGTTCTGCTTCAGGGCCGGCACCAGGGACCTGATCAGGGTCGAATACTGCCGGTCGATCAGCTCATGGCATTTTTTCTGGACCAGCTCCAGCTGCTGTTCCGCCCTGAGCCCGGCAAGGTCCGGCTTTGCGTATCTGGCATGGACCATGTCCTTCAGGGAAGCGACGCGGACCATGAAGAACTCATCCAGGTTGGAGGCGGTGATGGACAGGAATTTCAGGCGCTCAAAGAGCGGATTTTTCTTGTCGCGGGCCTCGTCCAGAATCCTGTAATTGAAATCCAGCCAGCTCAGTTCACGGTTGGTGTAGTAAGCGGGATTTCTGTAATCAATCGTATTCACGGAAACATTACTCTTAGCCATCTTTTCTGTTCCTTCCTCTCCCGGGCTTCTCAGACAACCGGTTTTTTCTGGTGCAGGACCGGTTTCAGGTTGAATACCTCTTCAAAGAGGGAATTGCCTCCCGCCTCCAGCGTTCCTTTTTCCAGCGTCAGGTCTTCCCCGCTCAGAGCAGTGATGACGACCTCATCCCCCTTCAGGACGACGGAGATGCTGCTGATTCTCTGCGAATGGGAACGGTCAAGCGCGTTGGCGGCGCGCAGGATCGCCGTAAGCTTCGCGATGACAAGATACTCCTCCCTGCTGACAGAACTGGTCTGGGCAAGATCATCAAAATACAGCAGCTCCGCCGTATTGAAGCGCACGACATTCGCCACGATCTGCCTCTCGGCATGGCTCAGACCGATGATCTCGGTCGCCATGATAATATTGTAGGCGCAGTCCGATACATCCGTCAGGGAGATATATTTGCCGCAGTTGTGCAGGATCGCCGAGATCTGCAGCAGCAGGCGCTCCCTTTTCCCCATGCCGTGCACCTTCTTCATCCGGTCGAAGAGAGTCAGGCTGATCTCCTCCACCTTCTTGATGTGTGCCTGATTGGATTTATAGCGCTTGGCGATGCTGCGCGAAGCCGCGATGATATCCTCGTCGAATGCGTGGGGCGAACGGATCGCCTTGTTCTGCATGGCGTAATCATAGGCAAGGCCGTCCCCGATGGAGACGGCAGGAAGCCAGACGCTGTCCGCCTCAAAACGCTCCAGCAGGGATCTGCAGATAATCATGGAAGATACCGCAAAGCGGGCTGTCTCCGAAGGCACCCCGAACCGGGACGTGATCTCTCCGGGATCCAGATAAACGATCTGCCGGTAAAGATCCAGGAATTCTTCCTTTGAAACGATGGAATCTCCCTTTTTCGCGGCAAGGGGCCGGAAGAGCTGCTGCAGCTCCCGGTTGGTCGCGATCAGGGTCTTGATCTGCCTGTCTCTCTGATAAAGCTTGCCGAAACCCGTAAGCTCCAGATCCATCAGCTGGGTCAGGATCTTCTCGTAATGTTCATTGTTTCTGGCCAGCGGGTGAAAGCGGACCTGGGTGGAGATCTTTCCGATGCGGATATTCTGCGTCGTGAAAAGCTTGTCTTTGTCAAAGACGGAGATCTGCACGGAATTTCCGCCGATATCCACGATCGCTGTCCCGTTCTTTATAACCTCCTCGAAGGAATCGGTCTGGGAGGCGATGGACTTGTAATCCAGGAATCTCTGCTCGGAATTGGACAGAATCGTCAGACTCAGCCCTGTCTGTTTTTCAATATGATCCTTGGTGATCAGACCCGTGTTGATCTCGCGCAGGGCGGAGGTTCCGACCATGCGGTAGCCGTCCACATGATAACCGTCCATCTGCCTGCGGAAATCCTTCAGCGTCTCCACCAGATATTCCACCTTCTCCGTGGACAGCCGCCCGCGGTCATAGGCGTCGATCCCGAGGTCAATCCTGCGGCTGATGCAGTCCAGCTGACGGATTCCTCTCCTCTGCGACAGATCATATATTTTCATCTCTGTCTCGGTCGACCCGATCACGATCGACGCAAAAAGTTTCACTGCCATACTCTTTTCCTCTAAAATGTCTCCGGTCAGCGGATCCCGCGCTCTGATATGAATCCTTCCGGTTGCTGCGCTTCACAGGCAGGTTTCCTCTCAGAAGCTTACTCCGGCGCCTTCCCCAGCAGGTAATCGATGAACTGCTGGGCGGTTCTTCCGCTTCTTCCGCCGTGGGAGAGTTCCCATTTGTTCGCCTCCAGGTAAAGCTGCTCCTCAGGCAGGTCTACGCCGCTTCTGTCCGCGATCCCCTTCAGGATCTCCTGGAATTCTTTCTTGACCGGAGCGGGAAAATAGATGGTCACGCCGAAGCGGTAAGCCAGGGAAAGCTTCTCCTGGACGGTGTCGCTTGTGTGCATGTCCGAACGGATATCCCCCTCCTTGTCCGCGTAGTTTTCACGGATCAGGTGGCGGCGGTTGCTGGTCGCGTAGATCAGCACATTGTCGGGTTTCTTTTCAAGGCCTCCCTCGATCACTGCCTTCAGGTACTTATATTCGGTCTCAAACTCCTCGAAGGAGAGGTCGTCCATGTAGATGATAAAACGATAGTTGCGGTTCTTGATCTGGGCGATCACATCCACCAGATCCCTCAGCTGATGCTTATAGATTTCGATGACGCGCAGTCCCCTGTCATAGTATTCATTCAGGATTCCCTTGATGCTTGAGGATTTTCCGGTGCCGGCGTCGCCGAAAAGCAGACAGTTGTTGGCCCTGCGCCCCGCGAGAAAAGCCTCCGTATTCTCCCTGAGCTTCTGCTTCTGGCTCTCATAGCCGATCAGGTCGTCCAGTTTCACATGGGCGATATTGGTGATCGGCACGATGACAGGTTCTGAATCCCCTTCCCTGTGAAGGACGCGGAAGGCCTTGTGCAGGCCGAATTTTCCGCAGCCGAAATCCTTGTAAAAGGCATCCACCGCCGCCTTGAAGGCTTCCACGGTCCCGGCGCCGGCCAGCTTCACCGAAAGATTCTCGATCCGGTCCCGGATTCTCCGGTTGAACAGCCTCCGGTCGTCCCCTCCCACCGGGAAATCCGAAGCCATCCGGTAAAGAGGCAGGCTGAGCGCATCTTCGATGTCCCCGAAATCATAGGCAAAGAGTTCTGTGAAGATCTCAAAATCATGCTCCGCCACCCTGTTGATGCCCCCTGAAACGCTTCCCCGGATCTCGCAGGCTCTGGAGTAGGCGTTCTCATGGTAGACCAGCAGGTAGGTCAGGTAGCTGTGCCAGAGATTGCCTGAAAAGCCATGGCTCATGGCCGTCTCCACCAGCTCCTGCATGATCTTCATATAGGAGTCGGTATTCTCCTGCTTCTCTTTTTCGTCCCCGGAGCGCGCATAGTCCGCGCAGCGGCTCTGAAGATCGGAAAGGCGGCTCAGGAGGCCTCCCTCGCGGTCCCGGTATAAGATAAGTTCACTGATACGGCTCATATCCGTTTTCCTCCATCCTCATCCGTCATTCCGGCTTCCCTTTGCCGGACGCTTCTGTCATTCCCCGCATCCGGGCTGTTTTCCGGAGCGGAAGGAATCATCTTGTTACAATTCACGGCCCTCTTTAGTAATTGCCCAGAATTTTCATGCTGATCGCTTCTTCCCGGATTCCCCTGAGCGCATTCTTCACACTGGCGTCGTTCAGATTGCCCTCAAAGTCGATAAAGAAGCGGTATTCCCAGTTTCTTCCGGGAAGCGGCCTGGATTCGATATGCGTCATGTTCACATTGTTGAAGATAAAATGTGAAAGGATGTGGTAGAGGGTTCCGGAGGAATGTGGAAGCTCAAAGCAGATCGTGATCTTTCCGGCATCCTTCCGGAAAATCCGCTGATTTGTCACGATCATGAAGCGGGTCGAATTGGCCTCCTGGTCATTCACATGCTCCTGAAGCACCTGCAGGCCGAAAAGCCCGGCAGCGAAGGCGCTGCCGATGGCCGCTTCATCCGCCGCCTGATCCGTCGCGATCTTCTTCGCGGCAAGCGCCGTATTGCCGTAAGCCACAGCTTCCCAGTTCCTGTGCCGGGCAAAAAGACTCTCGCACTGGGCCAGGGCCTGGGGGTGCGAATAGACCTTCCGGATCTGCTCCGGGCTGCTGCACTTTGCAGCCATCAGGACGTGCTCCACAGGGATGATCTGCTCGGCGACGATATAGTTCTCAAAATCCACCAGCAGGTCAAAGATATCCGTCACGATTCCTGCCGTCGAATTCTCCAGGGGCAGCACGGCATAGTCCGCCGCCCCCTCAGCGATCGCCTCCATGGCGTCCCGGAAGCTTCTGACATGGAAGCTGTTCACATCCTCACCGAAAAAGCGGCACATCGCGGCGTGGCTGTAGGCGCCCTCCACCCCCTGGAAGACAACCCGGATATTCTCAAGTTCCAGTTCATCCACGCCGATGAAGGGGAGACGGCCTCCCGCCCCCTTTTCCGCCAGCATGGCGTACTGCTTCTTGCGGCTCATGGACATAATCTGCTCAAAGAGCTCCTCCACCGCATGCCTGTTGAAATCGCCCTCGACAAGGCTTTTCACGGTTTCGATCTTCTCTCTCTCCCGCTCCCTGTCAAATACCTTTTTCCCGTTCTCGATCTTATAGCGCCCGACTTCATCCGTGACTGCCATGCGCTGCTCAAAAAGGCGCACGATCTCACGGTCTATTCTGTCGATCTCGCCCCGAAGTTCCATAAGATCTCTCATTCCAACCTCATTTCAAAATCACAAAAGTACTGCTCTATTCTATCATAGATGGTCCCGGGTGTCCGCAAAAATCGGCGCCTGCCCGCTTACTCATCCCAGCCCTCCGTCAGCCGGTAGTGGACCATAATGTTCCTTGCCTCCTGTCCGGGCAGAAGCTGAATGTCGTCCAGATCCGTCACCTCCGGCATCTGGGGATCATCCTCCTGCATCTCAAGATCAATCCAGTTGTAGGCGGCATGCCGCGCCTCGTCCAGCGCATCCTGCAGACTGGGCCCCTCGCAGCGGCACATGTGAAGATCCGGGAATTCCCCTGTATAGGATCCGTCCGCGTGTCTGGTAAGAACGACCGGATATATAAATGTCATAACAAAATCCTCCTTTTCCGGATCCCGCCTCTCGTCTTATGGCGGAAGCCGCTTATGAAAGCTGTGAACTGCAGTTCCTGCATCGCAGGCCTTATCTGAGATCAGAACCTGTTTCTCCCTGAGGCACGGCGAAGCAGAACTCATTTTCAAACAGGCTGTGAATCATAACCCTGCATCCACATTCAGATTATAGACCAGCCGGAGAAGAAAGCAAAGAAAAAAAGGATGTCCGGCTCTTTCGAAAAAAAGCGGTTGCGCCTGCTCCGGCTTTCGTGTAAGATAATTGCGGCTGAAAAGAAATACGCTTTTCAGCCCCTTTTCTGGATTCCCGTACGGAATCACAAAAACCGCACGATGGCAGAATTTCACTTTTACCACATGGAGGTCAGGATGAGACATTGCATGAGTCCCCTGGATTTCTCGGTTGAGGAACTGGACCAGATGCTGGATCTGGCGGTCGATATCGAGCATAATCCGGAAAAATATTCCCACGCATGTGAAGGGAAAAAAATAGCGACATTATTTTATGAGCCAAGCACCCGTACCCGTCTCAGTTTCGAAGCAGCCATGCTGAATCTGGGAGGTAAAGTGCTTGGTTTTTCTTCTGCCCAGTCAAGCTCCGCCGCCAAGGGCGAAAGCGTTGCCGATACCATCCGTGTTATTTCCTGTTTTGCCGACATCGCCGCCATCCGCCATCCGAAGGAAGGCGCGGCTTATGTGGCATCGACCGTATCCGGGATCCCGGTGATCAATGCCGGCGACGGCGGCCACCAGCATCCGACGCAGACGCTGACCGATCTGATGACGATCCGTTCCATCAAGGGGAAGCTGGGAGAGCTGACCATCGGCCTGTGCGGCGACCTGAAATTCGGCCGCACGGTCCATTCCCTGATCAGCGCCCTGGTCCGCTACCCGGGGATCCGCTTTGTGCTGATCTCCCCGGAGGAGCTGCGGGTTCCCGACTATGTGCGGGACGACGTCCTCAGGAAAAACAACATTCCCTTTGAGGAAGTCATCCGGCTAGAAGACGCCCTCCCCGATCTGGATGTCCTCTACATGACCCGCGTTCAGAAAGAGCGCTTCTTCAACGAGGAAGATTACGTCCGTATGAAGGACTTCTATATCCTGGACAAGGCCAAGATGGAGCTGGCAAAGGAGGACATGTGCGTGCTCCATCCGCTCCCGCGCGTCAATGAAATCTCCGTAGAGGTGGACAGTGACCCGAGAGCCTGCTACTTCAGACAGGTGCAGTACGGAGTCTATATCCGTATGGCGCTGATTCTCACATTACTGGGGGTAAAGGTATGCTGAGCGTAGGACAGTTGAATGAAGGCGTCGTACTCGACCATATCCCGGCCGGAAAAGCCATGGATATCTACCGCAAGCTGAAACTGGACCGGATGGACTGCCAGGTGGCCATGATCATGCAGGCAAGATCCAGCAAGATGGGACAGAAAGACATCATCAAGGTGGAATGCCCCCTGGAGCTGCTGAATCTGGATGCCCTGGGCTTTATTGATCACACGATCACGGTCAATATCATCCGCGACGGAGAGATCGTGGAAAAGAAGAAGCTGAAGCTTCCGAAAAAGCTGGTCAATATCATCCACTGCAAGAATCCCCGCTGCATCACATCCATCGAGCAGGGACTCAGCCATATCTTCTATCTGGCCGATGAGGAAAAAGAGCTTTACCGCTGCCAGTACTGTGATGAGAAATATCACTCCCACAGAAAGGAATGAGCAGTGAAACACTGATATAATCAGTGTTTCCTTAAAAAAACAGTTCAGTGCCGGAAGGTACTGAACTGTTTTTGTTACTCCATCGTTACTATTCACGGCCCGTTTGAAATCGGGTTCTGGTTCGTCGTGCCTGCATGTAAGAAACAGGTTCTGATTTCAAACAAGGCCTGCGAAACAGGAACTCCGCACACAGCCTCAGACAGGCGCATCGTCCTTTTATTTGGCCCCGAGATAGGCTCTCTTCACGTCCGGATTGTCCGCGAGATCGGAAGCTTTTCCCTCCATAATGATATTCCCTGTCTCAAGCACATAGCCGCGGTCGGCGATGTTCAGGGCCATCTTTGCGTTCTGCTCCACAAGAAGGACCGTGACGCCGCTCTTCTTATTGACATCCCCGATAATATGGAAGATCTCCTTTACAAGAAGCGGGCTCAGGCCCATGGAGGGTTCATCCAGAAGAAGCATCTTGGGCTTGCACATGAGGGCCCGCCCGATCGCCAGCATCTGCTGCTCTCCTCCGGACAGAGTGCCGGCGGACTGGTTGCGGCGCTCCTTCAGGCGCGGCAGCAGATCGAAAACCAGGTCGAAGTCATCCTGGATGGCGTCTTTGCCGTCCCTGCGGGAGTAGGCTCCCATCTCCAGGTTCTCCTGAACCGTCAGGCCCGAAAAGACCCGGCGCCCTTCCGGGCACTGGGCAAGGCCCAGGGAAACGATCTTGTGCGGTTCGATTTTCGAGATCACCTTTCCGTCGTAGGTGATCGTCCCGCTCGCGATCTTCAGAAGACCGGAGATCGCATGCATCGTGGTGGTTTTCCCGGCACCGTTCGCGCCGATCATGGTAACGATCTCACCCTCGTCCACATGGAAAGAGACATCCTTGATGGCGTGGATGGAACCGTAATATACATTGACTCCTTCAACTCTCAGCAGTTCACCCATCAGTCGTCATCTCCTCCCAGATATGCAGCTATGACTCTCGGGTCATTGCTGACTGTCTCGCCGCTGCCCCTGGCTATGATGCGGCCGTATTCCAGAACCGTGATCTCCTCGCAGATTCCCATGACGAACTTCATATCGTGCTCGATCAGGAGAATGGCGATCCCGAAATCATCCCTTACCTTGCGGACCGTCTCCATCAGCTCCTGGGTCTCGTTGGGATTCATGCCGGCGGCCGGCTCATCCAGCAGAAGGAGCTTCGGATCCGAAGCGAGGGCCCGGCAGATCTCCAGCTTTCTCTGCTGGCCGTAGGGAAGGGCCGACGCGGAAAGCTCCGCCTTGTCCTCCATCCCGAAGACCTTCAGAAGCTTCAGGGCCTTGCGGTTCATGTCATGCTCCGTCTCCCTGTAGGCGCGGGTCCTCAGCAGTCCTGCCCACATGCTGTACTTCATCCGGTTGTGCATGCCGACCTTGACATTGTCCAGGACCGTCATATCGCCGAACAGCCTGATATTCTGAAATGTTCTCGCGATCCCGGCCTTCGAGATATATTCCGGACTCTTTCCGGTGATGTCCACTCCATCCAGACGGATATTCCCCTCGCTGGGACGGTACATGCCGGTCAGCATATTGAAGGCGGTGGTCTTGCCGGCGCCGTTCGGCCCGATCAGACCGTACAGCCGTCCGGTTTCAACCGTCAGGTCAAAGGCGGCGACCGCCTGAAGGCCGCCGAAAGATATTCCCAGGTTGGTTACTTCCAGAAGTGCCATATCAGATGCCCTCCTTTCCGCTGGCAGGAGCCTTCTTCCTGAAGCGCATCATAAAGCGCTTTCTCCAGGAGACAAAGGCAGGTGCCTGATTGAACAGCATCATGACGATCAGGACGATCGAGTAGATAAACATACGGTACTGGGAGAAGCCGCGAAGCATCTCCGGAAGAACCGTAAGGATAATCGCTGCGATGATGCCGCCGAGGACATTCCCCATGCCTCCGAGGACAACCATGACCAGGACGTTGATCGACAGGTTATAGTCAAACTTGTCCGCGACCAGGGACGAATAATTCAGGGCATAGAGAACCCCTGCAAAACCCGCGAAAACAGCTGCGGATACAAAAGCCATCAGCTTGTATTTGGTCAGGTTGATGCCGGTGGCTCTTGCCGCGATCTCATCGTCGCGGATCGCCGTGATGGCGCGGCCTGCCCTGGAATTCATCAGGTTTGTCACGAAAATAAGGGTGATCAGGATCAGGACGATCCCAACGGTAAAGACTGAAAACTTCTTTATGCCCATGATCCCCATCGCGCCTTTTAAGAGCATCTTTCCGTCAGGCTCCATGCCGAGGGAGAACTGGTCTTTCAGGGAAAAATGCAGGCCTCTGGAATCCACGCCGATATACATGGCCCCAAGGACATTTTTGAGAATCTCGCCGGATGCCAGGGTGACGATCGCGAGATAGTCGCCCGACAGCCTCAGAACCGGGACGCCGACCAGGACGCCGAAAATGCCCGCCGCCGCGCCGCCGATCAGAAAAGCGATCAGAACCGCCAGCCACTGGGGCAGGGCCGCTCCGGCCGTCGTATAGAAATAAATGCCCGCAAAAGCGCCCGCGCTCATGAAGGCCGCATGTCCCAGGGAGAGCTCTCCCAGGAAACCTACCACCAGATTCAGGGAAATCGCCATGACAACATAGGCGCATACCGGGATCAGCAGACCACCGATCTTGGCGCTCATATGTCCCATCATGCGGACGATCTCAATCACTGCCCAGAAGGCAATCACAAAACCAAACGACATGAGGTTCGATCTTGTGGACTTTTTCATCTTTTTTCTGCCTGCCACAATCCTCACCTCACACTTTCACAGTTGCTTTCCTGCCAAGAAGTCCGGTCGGCTTCACAAGCAGAACCACAATCAGAACCAGGAATACAACCGCATCCGACAGCTGCGTCGAGATATACGCCTTGGAAAGATTCTCGATGATGCCCAGAAGAATTCCGCCCAGGAAAGCGCCCGGAATCGACCCGATTCCGCCGAAAACGGCGGCGACAAAGGCTTTAATGCCGGGCATGGCTCCGGTAGTCGGAATCAGGGTCGGGTAGGAGCTCAGAAGCAGGGCTCCCGCCACTGCTGCCAGAGCGGAGCCGATCGCAAAGGTCATGGAGATGATTCCGTTCACGTTGATCCCCATCAGCTGGGCTGCGCCGCGGTCCTCCGAGACTGCCTGCATGGCATGGCCGGGTTTCGTATACTGTACAAACCAGATCAGCACGACCATAATCACGACGGAAACCAGGATCGTGACGATCGACTCAGCGGAGATCTGCAGCTGTCCGTCAAAAAGAACAAGGGGTTTCAGCTTTACCACGGAAGTGAAGGACTTCGGATCGGATTTCCACATAAGCATGGCGCCGTTCTGCAGAAAATAGCTCACGCCGATGGCTGTGATCAGAACGGACAGAGAAGAGGCGCCGCGCAGCGGTCTGTAGGCGATCCGCTCGATCGTTATGCCCAGAATCATACAGATTCCCATGGCAAGGATAATCGCCAGGATGGGATGAAGCCCTCCCTTGCAGAATGTGAAGAATACGACATATCCGCCTACCATGATGACGTCGCCGTGCGCAAAGTTCAGCATCTTGGCGATACCGTAAACCATGGTATAGCCGAGCGCAATCAGGGCATATACACTTCCCAGTGATATCCCTCTTGCCAGATAGGATAGAAATTGCATGTGCTTACCCCCGGTTCTTCCGGTCAGAAAGACACAGCTGCGTCTTTCTCCCGGATATGGTGAGGCCTTTCAGCCCCGGATGAACGGTTCCGGATCCGCGGCGGTGCGGTTTTCCTGCCGGGAAACAGCAGAAAAAATGCATCCTGCAATGACCGCGGATTTCAAACAGAAAAGGGCTGTGTTATCAGCCCTTCCCATATGCAGCCCCGCCGGGCGGGGCCGTCTGATTCCAGTTACTACCACACGATGTCAGAGGAAGTCTTAGTCCATCGGCTGGTAAACGCCGTCCTGGATCACCATGCCGCGCGGAGCCTTGGAGACTGCACCGCTGGCGTCCCAGGTCATGCCCTCGCCGGTCAGTCCGTCATAAGAGAAGCCGTCGCTGGTGATAACAGCCTTCAGGGCCTCGCAGATGTCGGAAGCGGACATATCAGCTGTCACGCCGGCTTCCGTGCAGGCCTTGTGCAGAACCCTGACTACGTCATAGGCGTCCGCTGCGAACTGGTTCGGGATATCGCCGGTCTTTTCCTGATAAGCCTTTACGAAAGCAACCGTAAGGTCGTCCGTGGAAGTGGCGACGAAAGGAGTCAGGAGCATGACGCCCTCTGCAAGGGAGGTGTCGAAGCCCTCAACAGAGAGGATCCCGTCCATGCCGTCGACGCCGAAGAACTTCGCTTCGTAGCCCATATCACTGGCCGCCTTCAGAATCTGGCTTGCCGGAGTATAGTAGATCGGAAGGAAGATCAGATCCGCGCCGGCATCCTTGCAGGCCTGTACCTGGGTGGTAAGGTCTGTGGAGTTGTCATCCGTGAACGCTTCGTTGGCGACAACTTCAAGGTTCTTCTCCTGCGCTTCCGCCAGGAAGGTGTTCAGAATACCTGTGGAGTATGCGTCCGAGGAATTATAGATGATGCCGATCTTGGAGCCGAGCCCCATCTCGGAGATATAGTCTGCGGAAGCAAGTCCCTGGTTCGGGTCCGTAAAGCAGACCTGGAAGACGTTGTCGCCGATGCTGATGACGTCCTGGGAGGACGCTGACGGAGTCAGCATGAACATATTATCGCTGACCGCCTCGGATCCGACTGCGATGCAGGGATTCGTGGTGACGGTACCGCCGAGGATCTGCATGCCCCAGTCCTTAAGGGAGTTGTACGCGTTCACGGAAGTCTCCGGATCATGCTGGTCATCCTCAAACTGAAGCTCGAACTGAATGTCCCCGCCTTCCGCGTTGACTTCCTCAACAGCGATCTCCATAGCGTTCTGAACGTTGGAGCCGTAGATGGCTGCCGGTCCGGTGGTCGGTCCGATGCCGCCGATCTTGATGACTTCTGCAGCCATGGAACTCATGGCAAGGCCGGCTGTCACAGCACCCGTCAGGGCAACACACATCATTTTTCTCATACACTTCTCCTCCTCACAAAACAAAGTATCCCGGTTCTCCGGGAGCGGATCCGTTCCGCACGGCGCCGCATATGATTCTGCCTTATGCAAAAGCATTTGGCAGATTGTGAGTATTGTAACACTCAAAATCTGATGATTCAATGGTATATTCACACATATTTCGTAAATTTTGCGATTTGAAAAATTGTCGAAAATGCACAAGAATGATTTTTGCCTAGAGGCGATTTTTTGATTCTTTTTTCTGTAAATCATAAAAAAGAAAGAAAATATTGCACCCGTCCTCCAAAAGCCGGAAAGGGAAGGCAGTGCCCTGCTGCCTCCCCTTTCCGCATTTTACTTTAAATATTCCTGTCAGACTGCCTTTCCTTCAAAAAATATTCGCAGGCAGTCTTTCATTAACCGCTTACATATTCAACAATTGTTCCGCTGCCCCAGGAGACATTCAGACTGCCCTCCGGCTGATGGATCCGGATATGGACCGGTGCGGCCAGACTCCCGATGCAGCACCATCTGCCCACGCTGTTTGTATTTTCCCAGATATCAAGACTGGAAATGGATGTCGTGACAAAGGCCTGCTGCCCCAGGGAAAGCAGGGAATGGGGAAGGGAGACCGAGACGAGAGATCTGCAGTAGGCGCAGGCCGTCATGCCGATCTGCCGGATGCCCTCGCTGAAAGTGATGGATCTGATGGGCAGATTTCTGAAACAGTCGGTACCGATCTGTGTGATCTCCAGGATCCGCCCGTGATGCAGGACATAGTGCGGAACCGTGACGTCCCCCTGCTTCATCTGAAGCTTCTCTTTCGTCTCAGGATCCTGAAGGTCCTCCAGCATGTCGGATGTCAGGACACAGTCCGGAACGATATCCTCCAGAAGAAACACCGCGCTGTCCCCTTCCCGCACCGGTTCAGACCGGGAAGAGGAGGCAAGGATCCGGTCAAGCTTCCAGGGAAGGGCGCATTCTTCTCTTACCCTCCATCTGGTGCCCGCAGGCAGCAGAAATCTCGCATAACTGCCGCCCTTCAGAAAGAAGGATCCGTCCGGCCCGGTCCTGCCCTCCCCTGCCTTCTGATCTCCGTCCGTTAAGTAGAGCTGATAGGGCCTTCCGGCAGCGGCCTGCTCCTCCCCGCTGTCCGGCAGCTGCGTCAGAATCATGCGGAAAGAAGTCCCGGATGCTTCCTCCGTCTTCTTCGCGACCTCAAGAACCCGTTCCCGGTTGGAATTATAGAAGGTATTGCCCTCACAGACGCTCAGACAGCCGAAAGCCGGATCAGACTCCCCGTAATCTTCCCTGATTCTAAGATCCCCCTCTGCGGGGACATGTTCCCTGTACCAGTCCGCGGGGCGGACCTCGCCCCGGGCGACGGCCAGAGGCTGAATCTTCCGGTTCTCTCCCTCTTCTCCCTCCCAGCCGTCTGCGTGGCGGACAAGGATGATGAGGCCGTCCGGTCCGGTCCTCTGTACCTGTCCGCCCACCGTATAGCTTAAATCAGTCTGGATCCAGGGAATCCCTTCCGCATTGATCCAGCTTCCGCCCTTGTACCGCTCAACGCGGAAGGCGAGCCTCGCGCCGTCGGGAATACGGCTCCAGCCCTCCTCCCCGTCCGTCATCTCTTTCCGGATCAGACTGCCGGGACCTGCTGTCACAGCGCTCAGCTCATTGACAAAGCTGATTTCCTTAAGGCCCTGCGCATCTGCTGCAAGGACGGCGTCCTGCTCCGGAAAAACCCTGCGGGAGGAGAACAGGATCGTCTTTCCCTCCTCCCATGCAAGTTCCGCGGCGCTGCTTACTCCTTCGGAAACGGTGATATGCGTTCCGTCCGGAAGATCTGAAAGGATCGCGGTCTGCGTCTCGCTGAGCCAGACAATTCCCCCGCAGATCCGGCGGATGCTCACCGATCCGTCCGAGGAATCGGCAACCCTGATATCTCCCTTATAAGGCTCCATGCTTCCGCTTCTGTCCGTTTCAATCTTAAGCGGTGCCAGCAGAAGCAGGGGCCGGTTCAGAAGGCCGCCGCGGTATGCGGACAGAAATGCTTCCGCCCCCGCGTCCCCTTCCGCCGCCCGGTAGGATTTCCGGATCAGAAACTGCCCCTTTGTGCCGTTCACAAACATGACATGGTTTTCCGACTCTGATCCCAGGCTTCCTTCCAGGGCCTTGCCGCCGGCCGGATAAATCTGGGGACAGGAAGGATCCGCTTCCTCTTTTATTCTCCATGAGAGCCCTTCCTCCCCGAGATCCTCAAAATGGGCTGTCTCGCCGGCGCGAAGGAGGAAGGAACCGTTCTCATCCGTGATATCCTCCCTCTCCCCGGCGGTATAGCTTCTGCCCGCCGCCGCGGCATAGCTGCCGTCCTCCTGCATCAGCTCCAGATAAAAACGGAAGTCCCTGCCGTCCGGACCTGAAGATGCGCTTTCCGCACTGCCGCCTGCATGAAGGACGGTTACCAGTACCAGAAAACCTTCCGCTTCCCTGCTGTCATATGACTTATATACAATCTTCAGATGTTTGGGACCGCTGACCTCAATCGTCCTTCCTCCCGGGGCAATATGGCGCACGGAAGCCTCCGCCTCCAGAATCCCGTCCCCGTAGACTGTCAGATATTCATATTGTTCAAAATGAATTCCTGACGGAAAATCAATCCGGTATCCGGTCACATCCGCCTCCGGCTCGTAGTCAAAGAGAACCTTCTCCTCATCGGAGGAGGGAATCCGTCCCGGATATCCTTCGGTGGCCGTGAGCGTGCAGTCCCTGTCGGCTTCTTCCAGAAGAAGCTTGGTCAGATCGAGGTCCCTGAGCCGCCAGCTGTTGGTGATTTCCGCACTCTTCTGCTTGCTGTACACAGGCATGAGGCAGACGGCCGTTCCGGAATTGACCATCGTATAATTCTCCGGCAGAGCAGTCTCCTGCACCGCATAGACCCTGCCTCCTTCCAGCCCCTTCAGAATGATCGTCCTGCCGGCGCAGGCGCAGGTCAGGCAGCCCTCTGCATCCGTCACGCCGCTCACGGATCCGCCGCTCAGCTCCCAGGCAAGCCCCGCCGCAGGCTCCGGAAGGCCTGTCACTGCTGCCCCGTTAAGATCTTCAGGCAGGACAGCCGAAGGATCTGTTCCTTCCGGCAGTTTCAGGATCCGGAAGGTGAAAAGGTCATCGCATTCTTCGGCATCCTTATGCAGAATCTTTTTGCTGATCAGAAGATCTTTCCACTTCCAGGCATTTTCTAAAGTCACCCTGCTCCCGTTCAGGGCAAGGCTTCCGGAAGCGCTGGTCTGAACGCCGATAAAATCACTCCCTTCTCCGAAGGATTCCTCCATCTCCTCAAGTTCATAGCTGCAGGAGGCGTCCCCCGGAAACAGGGCAAGCAGTTCACCCGGTGAAATGCTGACGCAGCTGTCCCCGTCAATGACCCGCTCCCCCAGCTTTTTCCCGCTGAACGAGGCTGCCGAAAGAGGATCCATAATCCAGGCGCTCTGACCGGCCATGGATTTTCCGTCAGAGAGAATCTTCACCCGGAAGCTTCTTCCCTCCAGCGATACGCCGTCAGGAACGGCAAGACACTTTTTCTCCAGGAGAAGGGGCGGCCTGTAACGGTTTACAGCCAGAACCGAGCGGGAACTGTCCCCCTTCTCCTCCTCCATCCTGCAGGAAAAGAACAGATCCGGATCTTCGCTCACGCTTATGTCATCCGTCCCCGCAGCATTTTCAAATACGGCCCGCTGGCCGTCCTTCAGCGTAAAACGTCCGTCCGCGTCCGTCGCATGCAGCTTCCCGTCCGCTTCCCATTTCTCCCCGGAGAGCGTTTCCAGCCTGTATTCAAGGCCGCAGCAGGGCAGCTTGCCGGATTCGTCCTCCTTGTTCAGGCGGAAGATGAATTCCTGGTCCTTTCTGGCATCCGGCAGCTCTCCCTCCGTCTTTTTGCGGACAATCAGCGTACGCCGCGGGCTGAGTCTGACCCGGACGGAATTCCCGGTCACGCAGGACTGTGTCTGCGTCTGGACGCCTTCGCTGTAGAAGGAACTGCAGTTGTAGGCATAACGGGCTCCGCCGCCGTCCGCAGGGGCTTTCATATGCAGATAGATTCGCAGGCTGTCTCCTCCTTTCAGAAGCCAGGATTCCTGCTCCCGGTTTCTGCTCAGGTCCGCGGCGACAGACCGGACCTTCGACAGATCTTCCGTCCAGCTGTCTTCCCGGATCCAGCCATTTTCCGCCGTCAGTACTTCCTGCGCCGTCTGCCCTTCCCGGGGCAGCGGAGCATTTTCAGATCCGCTGTAATACAGAACGGGGGCGATCCCTTTCTTTCCGGCTTCCGCAAGATCGGCGCCTTCAAAAGTTCCTTCCCAGAACAGATCGTCAAACTGCATACTGATCTCCGCCTCCGGCCGCTCCAGGGCGGCCTGCTCCAGATGGTCAAAGATCACGATGCCTGAGATAGGATCCTTCGTCTCGTTCGTCAGATCGATCCGGTAGCTGTAAGTCTCCAGAGCGCCGGTCACCGCTTCCTTCTGAAAAGAAGAAAAGCGGTCCGAATCTGCTTTCACCCATTTTGTGATGCCGCTTGTAAGGCCTACCGCCGCATCCTCTGCGGCTGCCGCTTTCGCGTAGAGCACCGATTTCAGTCCGTATACGCCGTCCGAATCGATATCCTTTCCCAGAATTTCGTAAGCGGTCCGGTTCTCTTCCGTTCCGGGAACAACCACGCCGTCGTCAAGACCGGCCTCCCCATCCGCAGCAAGTAGTTCCCTCCCGGCGGCGATATCCTCCTTCTCCGGCATGACCGCCGCCAGATTTGCCTCTTTCTGCATATCCGCAAGATCCCTGTAGCTGCAGAAAGCCCCGAAGCGGATCCCGTATCCGTCAAACCACATGCCGGAAGAAAATCGGGGAATCATGGAAGGGTTTTTCTTAAATCGCACATGAAAGACAAGCATGGTGCGGCCGCTGCCCCTCCAGTTTTCCATAATATCCGTTTCTCCGGATATATATGCATCTACCGGATCTGTATCCCAGCGGGACGGAGAAGTAAAATCGGCGCTCTCCTGTCCTTCCAGCAGTCCTCCGGTGACCGGGACGGACGGATCCAGACGGACGCCGTGCGGAAGAAGATCATAGACCGCGAATCCCTCCCTGTCCGGAAGAGGGAGCGCCGTCCCGGATTCCGCGATGGTTTTCGCGGCGCTCCTGTCGTACAGCGCATATCCTTCCACTGCTGCAACCGTATAAAAGAGGCGGACCCGGCTGTGCTCCGGATCATTCACCGCCTGCGCGGTCTTTACCGCCTGGGCGTGACGGCCGATCCCTGTCAGGGAGACAAAAGAGCTGTCCCTCATGAGAATGACCCCGTAGAGCTGCCGGGTCAGCTCCTCCAGACCTGGCTCGGAATAATTCGATGCTCCGTCTGTTTTCTGATCCTGCATCCAGCTTCCATAAGCGCCGTCCGGCCCGATGCCTCTTCCGCTGATGCCTCCCAGGCACTCGATCCTGGCCTGGTCCGAACGGACGCCGTCCTCTGTGCAGAAAAGCCCGCCGGCCTGCCTGCCCGGGCAGATCTCCATCTCAAGCTCGATCCGGCTTCTGGTCACATAATCCGCCAGACTGTGCACCGCCATAACGCGCCAGGGTTCTGCCGCGATCTGTTCCTTTGTAAAGGAATAGCTCATGCTGCCGTCCTCCTCCCAGGGAACAGCTGCCAGTTCCTTCCAGCCCTCCTCCCCCCGGAACATGGCCATAATCCGCACGGAGCGGTCGACCCCCGGACAGTCGGAAGAAGCCATGGGACGGGGCTCCTCATCCTCATAGCGGTCGATTCCCCTGTCACTGATGGTCACTGTGACGGCGGTGAAGCGGTAGTCCTCCGGCTGAAGCATCAGCACGGAGCCTTCCTGCTGCCCTGTCTGGGCGATCGCATATGCCGCATCGGTCACAGTGGTCACTTCGCAGCTGCTTCCGGGAATATAGCTTCCCGCGCCGGGCCCTTCCATGATATGCGTCGTCTCATAGCCCCTGCAGTATCCGTTTATCTCAAAATGAAAATGGCCGGAGTCCTTTCCTGCCCTGCAGGCCGCCCGGAATTCATCTGTCCATCCCGGATATGAGACGTCCTTCTCTTTATTGAAGCACAGCTCTCCCCGGGCGCTGTCTTTCCGGCCGGTGTAGACCCGGATCCCGATCGTATCACCGCTGTAGGTCCATTTATAATCAAGAAAGGTCCACTCCGCCCGGGCATCTGAGCAGCTGTCCGCATCCAGGCCGTCAGAAGGATGCAGAAGTGCCCTGCTGTCCATGGTGAAAACAGTAGCTCCGTCCTCTGCCAGGGATCTGGGATAGGCTGCGACCAGAGTGCTGGTGAGGGAAAAAGCCTGTTCATCCGGGAGCCAGGGACGCAGATCCTCATAGCGGATCTCCGTTCCCGTGATCTTTTTTCCTTTTCCTCCGTCCCCTGTCAGCCAGGTCCGCATGCCCACGAGTTCTCCGCCTGCCATATCTGCGCCTTTTATCCCGAACCGGGGATCAAAAGAAAGAAGAAAGGGCTGGTTCCCGGTCCCGATCGTTTTCATTTCCCAGGCGACAAATACATAGTCGTCCGGCTGCCCTGCCCAGGGCTGCGGCAGGGGAAGACCGAGGACAGATTCCACCTGCTTTTTCGTATAGAGGGCGGGCGTATATTTTCTGGAAGGATCGGTCAGAGCCGACGCGCTGGCGGAAGCAAGTTCCGCCGTCGAATCAGTATCCCCCCTCAGAGGAGAAGCATTTTTCTCCTCCCATTCCCCGGCTCCCTGCCTGCGCACACGGATCGACGGCTGCAGCTCCCAGTGGGTAGCGTCCTTTATTTCCAGAATTTTAAGTCCCCTGTAGAGCACCTGGAAAGCCGTGTTGGTTCCTGACTGGATGGGACGGTAGTTAAAAAAGACAAGGTCCGGTCCTTCCCGGTACCAGTTAAAGGGACTGTCAGGGGATGGCGTCCAGCCTCCCTCCTCCATCGTTCCCTGCGGGACACCGATCTCATCCGGAAGATGATCCCTGCCGCTTCGGTCTGTCAGAAGGACTGCAGGAATACGGATCTGAACACAGTAAGGATCCAGATCCGTGCTGGTGTGGAATTCCGCCTGATACTTCAGGGTGAAATCCATGTGCTTGCTGACATAGCAGGGATCTTCCTGGTTTACATAGTAGACGTCAAAGGTCCACAGGCCTCCTGCCTTTCCGCCCGCCTGCAGCAGACGCTTTCCCGGGAAAAGACCTGCTTTTCCGCTTCCGGCAGGTTCAGTTGCCGCCCCGGCATGACTGTCATCAAGATTTCTGAGTTCTTCTATCGTCATTGACCCTGCATAGTCGTAAAAGGCAGTATCTGCATCTTTTCCGCTTTCTTTTTCCGGCCCGCTTTCCTCCTCCTGCTCAGAAGAGGCTTCCGTCCTGTCCTGCGGATTCTTCTGGCCCGCGGACTCCGACTGATTTCCGGGCCCTTCCGCCGCATAATCCGGATCTTCAGTGTCAGGATCCGGCCTTCCGCTCCCCGGAAGCAGATCCTGCTTCTTATCTCCGCACTCTCTATCTGAATACTCCCCTTGATCGGCGGGAGAAAGTGTGCTCTCCCTCTCCGCCTGATTTCCTCCCGGCTCAGTTTCTGAACCATCCCAATGCTCCGGATCCTTAAAAGACTCCGCATCCGGCTGCGGATTCCCCGGCTGCCCCGCACCGGATATGAAGCCGCCGTCTGCTGCGGCAGGACCGGTTCCTGTATCTTCTCCCGGCGTGACCGCAGAACCGGCCCCTGTATTCTCACAGCTGCCGGCAGAGATCTGTCCCTGCGCCCGACCGGAATTCTCCCCGGTATAGAAGGTCTGACCGCTGTCCGGACTGCCTTCTCCTGTCGAGGGAGCGCTCTGGCCTGCACCTGAGTCTCCGCTTCCTTCCGGCGGCAGGCTCTGCCCTTCGCCTGAGTCTCCGCTTCCTTCCGGCGGCATGCTCTGGCCTGAGCCTGAAGCCCCGCTTCCTTCCGGCTGCATGCTCTGATCTGAGCCAGAATCTCCGCTTCCTTCCGGCTGCATGCTCTGATCTGAGCCAGAATCTCCGCTTCCTTCCGGCTGCATGCTCGGGTCTGAGCTTGAGTCTCCGCTTCCTTCCATCCCGGCCATCCGGCTGCTGTCTGTGTCCCCTTCCGCATTCATGGAATACTCTGTATAAGCGCTTTCCGCTGAAGAAGGAGCCGGAAGCAGAAGACTGCTGTCCGCAGCAGGAACCAGTAGTTCCGGAGCGACTGCGCTCTGTGAAAAAGCGCTCTCTGTCTCCACGCCCTCCGGCCGAAGGGCCGGATAAAGAAAAAGAAGGAGGGCGAGCAGAAGCGCGGTATGGCGCGTTCTGTTCCTGCAGATGCCTGTATTTCTCCATTTTTTCCGTCCTGATCTATTCATTCCCATGCCTCCTGTTCGTTCCTCTTCCTGTCTTCCCTGCCGTTCCTTCTGCCTGAAGGAACTCCCCGCAGATCATCCGCTGTACCAGCACAAAACACGGCAGCAGGGAAAGCAGGAGAAAGACCCATATTCCGCCTCCACCCGCGTCCGGAAGAAGAAGCCCCGGAGCGCTTATATTTTCAAAAACCAGTGTCTGAGGGCTTTCGCTCACAACCCGGTCCCTGTATCCGTCCGCGCTCTCAGGGGTAACCTGTGTGAAACCGTAGGATGCTTCCTCTCTCACACTGAAGCGCGTGCCCGGGAGCATCCCGATAAAGACCGCTTTCTGTCCGGCTTTCAGCAGGAAACGCCCCTTCTGATCCGTGACATGACAGCAGTTTTTTCCCACGTCTTCTGCAGTTCCTTCCTCAGAAGCCGGTCCGCCTGTCTTCTCTGCAGGGGGAACAAGCTGCCCTTCGGCGTCATAGAGAAGATATTTCTTTCCGGCTGCGGGCCGGTTCTCCCCGTCCGTCAGGACAAAGGAAAATGCGCGCTGCATATCCGTATTCCTGACCGTTTTACTTACAAGGAAGGAGGCAAGGAGGTTCGTAAAGACAAGCGTCTCCGGATTATCCACGGATCCCCTCCTGACCTGCCGGCCGAAAAGGCAGAAATCCTCTTCACTGAGGAGATGGCCGGAAGAAAGAGAAGGCTCCGCGTCATTTCCCGGCTGCAGCTCACACAGCTCCGTGGCCTCATATTCCGCGCCCCTGGGAAGCTGCTTCAGAACAGCCGTCTCTCCCGGAAAGATCTCCAGGATTCCCTCCTCATCCGTAGAGGAATCACGGACAAATGCCCCGCTGTCAGACCTGCGGAAGGAAATCTCCCTGCTGCTCCATTTTTTCCCGTCGATCTTCAGCTGAATCCGGAAAGCCGGAAAGTCCGGCTTTTCAAGTCCCTCCGGAAAGGGAACGGCCTTGCGGATATGAAGCTCCGCCGTTTCCCCGGGCGGAGAATCCGGAAGGCGGCGGTTTACAAAGAGCACGCGGCTTCCTTCCTCCCCGATGCTGCCGGAGAAGGCCGGTACGCCCTCGGGGGAGACAGTCTCGTATCCTTCCGGACAGTTTTCAGTTACCTCGTAGGCGCTGCCGCCGCGCAGATCTCCGAATACAGCAGTCTCTCCTGCCCGGAGCGTAAAATTACCATAGCTGTCGCAGGAGAACGGGAGCTTCAGTCCTGCCGGATTCTCCTGCGGGCTCAGCAGCGGCTTTTCCCGTGTACCGTAATTAAACAGTTCCCTTCCATCCGGGCCGATCAGCCGGTATTCCCTCTCCGAAGCCTTTTTCCCGTTCAGGGTCAGATGAAAGGAGAAGGCAGAGCCGCTGCCGCTGTCCTCCCTGCCCTCACTGTCTAAAAGCTTCTTGCTGACGTAGAGGGCAGTCCCCTCCTCCCTTACATTCTGGAAGGTGATCCTGCAGACATCATCCGCATGGGCGGCATAATCGTACTCCTGCTCTCCCCCGCTGACCCGTCCCGCGCAGGAAATCAGAAGCAGCAGTGCAAGGCAGAAGCCGGTCCTTCTGCCGCCGGTCTTTCTCAGAACTTTTTCCATGAAACGGCCCGCTGACACGCTCCGGAGGAGAACAGATAAGCAGAGCAGAATCACGGCAAAGGAGATAAAAGCTGCGAAAGCCAGCACTTTGAGCGGAGAAAAATCACCGGTCCTGACTTCCGGCGGCGGCGAAGAAGCGGCCGGCGTTTCTGTCTCTTCTTTTCGTTTTCTTTCCTCTTTATTCCTGCCTTTGCGGGGACGCTGGCGCAGCACTTTCTTTCCGCTCTTCTCAGAAGGCGGCAAAGCTTCCGTCTGACGCCGGGACGCCCCCGTAAGCGTCACGGATTCCGGCGGCAGATCCGCGGAAGATACTGCCTTCGGCCAGATTTCAGCGTCAGATACAGCTTCCGGAAGCCCGTTCCCTGTCTGTCCCATTTTTCCGCTTTTTTCCGACAGAGCGACTGCCGCCGCTTCGATCTTCAGAGGGCTCTTTTCGTCTGCCTGCCGGATCAGATAAGCTCCTTCCGGAAGCTCCCTGAACACGCACACCCCGTCCTGACCGGTACGCGCGAAATGAACACTGCTTTCCATAACGGAGCCCTCTGCCCTTCTTTTCTTCAGCACACTGTCCAGCTTCGCCACAGCCTGTGCAGTATTCTCCGCCCCGGAAGGCCACTCCCGGATCCCGTAACAGTTTTCCGGACAGATCCTTCCGTCCTGATCTGAGACCGTCCCGATCCGGACGGCCTCCATCAGAATTCCGCCTGCGGCTTCCTTCTCCGGAGCCATAAGGCGCACCGTAACCGAACAGGCCGGGACCGTCCCGCACCGGAAGGCTGCAAAAAGCAGAAGGAACAGCAGCGTCAGACAGTTCCCCGCTAAGAAGAAACTGCGCTTTTTCCTTTTTTCATTTTCCCTCAGCAGATCTGTCATCCCTCTCCTCCTGCTGCGCTTCCGGCAGGTCCGTGTCCCTTCTCTTCCCTCTTCCCTCTCCGGTCCTTAAAGAAAATGAATACCAGCAGGCACATTGCCAGGAATGCGGCAGCGCTCATCCCTGCGATTCCTCTTCCGCCGGTCGCGGGCAGCGTGAATCCTTTGTGATTGCCTGCAGCAAGAACGGCAAGACCTGCGGCAGGAATCTTCATCGTTTTGTTTTTTTCAGTCTCACTGCCGCTCACATTCACTTCTTTCCCGTCAATCCGCAGGCGGAAGGAACCGTCCGATACGATCTGGACTCCGTCCGCATTCAGGGAAGCATTCGGGAGAATCTCCACCTTAACCGGATTTGTGAGCAGACTGTATCCTTCCGGCGCTTTTGTCTCTTTCAGGTAATAGGTTCCCGCATCCAGACGGCTGAAAACAAGCTGCCCGCTGCTGTCCGCAGTCAGGGATTTGCCTTCTCCCGCAAGGACCTCACTGACAGGAGCCCCCGCAGAAGGCTCTTTATAGAGGGCAAATACAGCACCCGGAAGCGCTTTCTTCCCGCTGTCATCACTGTCATACTTATCGATCCGGATCCCGAAGCAGTAAACCTTTGTCTCATCCTCCAGCTTTTCAGGTTCTGTGCAGTACGGACTGTTGTCATAAAACAGTGCAGCCTTATTCGGGTTCCCCGCCGTACCCATCACAGCTTTTTTGTTGACAACTGCGGAATAAACCAGTTTCAGCTGTTTTCCCTTATTGGATTCTGCCATCAGGCAATCCCTGAGGAAGGTAACTGTAAGATCCGGCACCGTCGGCGAATCCACAGCCTCTGCCTCTACCCGGATCTGACTTCCTGCTTTCAGCTCCCTGTCAGAATCTCCGTCCTTCACATAGACATGAACGGAAGAAGGATCGATGGTCAGGCCGTCGCTGAGCAGGTCTGTGATCCGGAAAACGGGCGTTTTATCAGATGCAAAATAGAGGTCGGAGTAGGCAGGGATCACCGATGTCACACTGTATTCCACAACATCTCCTTCCGCCGCCGTATCGGCATCGGCATTTCCCTTCTTCGTATTCTCATAGGCGCCCGCGGCGTTTGTAATCGTTTTGTCCATCGGTATGGAAGGTGCCTTCGGTTTTGCCTCCACATCGTAGACCCAGCTGTCGGACTCCCCGCCCTTTAAGGTGGAGGGAACGGCGATCAGGAAAGGCGCCGTGGGCAGATATCCCGTCGGCGTCGCCGACTCTCTGACCAGATACCAGCCCAGCTCGAGTCCGGAAAAAACAGCGCTGCCGTCTGCCGCTGTCTGCGCAGAGATTCCCTGCATCTTCTCCTCCACCACATAGCGCTCCAGCGAGCCCGCCAGGGCCTCCAGCTGCGCGGCTGAATAATTCTGCAGTTCATCCGCCTTCAGATCTTTCGCCGGAGAGTTTTTGAAGCCGTCGTCCAGTTCAAGTGTCATATAATCCTGCAGAGCCGGATCCGGCAGGATTTTTACAACGCGGTAAATCGTCATGCTGACGTCCTTCACCCCGTTTTTATCACTGTCTGTCCGCACAATCCGGATACTTCCTGTGCGGCTGTGGATAATGGAATCTTCTGCCTGTGCAGCAAAAACGGCAGGCGGCCTGTACATGGAGCCCCTTCCTCCCGGAAATGCAGCCAGAGCGGCAGCCATTGACAGAGTAAGCGCGATAGAACTGGTTTTTTTCATAAAGAACCTCCTTTGACATGGGCCTGACGGCCTGATAAAGAATTGAATAATAGAAAAATAAAAGAACTGATGCATATTGAAATGAACGCTGCCCGCCTGAGGGAGACAGCGCGATTTCCTTTTCTTAAGGGAACGCTGTATTCTGAATGGCATTTTTTGATGCCTTAGAAAAAGTGCTTTCTTATTTTTTTACAAGGTAGAGATCTGTCAGAACTGTCATCAGAATAAAAAGATATGCCGTTGCGATGATCCACCAGTTCCTCTGCAGCCATGAGGCAGGGTCTTCCTGCGTCCGGCCGGAAAGACCGGACGCACTGTCTTCTCCCGCCTTTACCCGGCGGGCATGAATATAGAGGCGGTGGGAATTGATGCCGTAAGGCGTACAGGTGATCAGAGTGAGCAGATCCTCCCCGGGGCGGATTTTAAGAGGACCGACTTCTGTCGGCAGCACCACCTCGGAGGATACCATCTCATAGGTCAGAGAAAGGTCAAGGATATGAAGGAAGATCAGATCTCCCTTTTTCATCAGGTCCAGATTCGTGAACATCGTTCTGTCCGGCAGACCGCTGTGCCCCGAAATGCAGCAGTGGGTCCCGCTTCCTCCGACCGGGAGACTGCTGCCGGGCAGGATGCAGGCGCCCTTTTCCAGCGACGCATCCAGGCAGTCGGGAAGCAGCGGCAGACGCAGACGGATGGACGGGATCTCGATATATCCCGCCGTCCCGGATCCGTCCGGGCACAGAAGCCTTCTGCAGACAGAAGCCGGCTCCGATCCGTTCTCCGAAAGAGAAGAATCCGTTTCCGGCAGGGATCCATAACCGTCCCGGAGCAGAGCATTGTAGGCCTCTGCCTCCTGCAAACGGCGGTCCAGATCATCCAGAGCGCCGATCCGGCTCTCATAGGCTTCCATAACCGTCCCGGAGATTCTGTCATTATAGATCCTGGCAAGAAAGGGATAATCAAGAAGAAGGATACAGGTCAGAAAAAGGATCACGAACAGGGCCGCTCTGATTCTTGCATGAATCATAAAAGCCCTCCAGATAGAAATGCAACATATTATATGTTGTGTTAGATAAAAATGATATGAATTAAGATAAAAACATGATAGACCAGCAACCTGAAAAAGTCAACAGGAATATGAAAAAGCCCCCGCTTCCTTATTTCAGAAACGGGGGCCCTGAAGGCATATCAGAATCGTGCTTTGATCTGTTTCTCTTTCTGTCAGAAATCAATTCTTCCGGTGAAGGAATCGTTGATCACATAGTAAGCCGCATTGTCTTCCGGCTTGAGATAAAGGTTGATGCTCTTAAGCTCAGACTCGCTCTTTCCCAGCTCTCCGGTCCAGATTCCGCGTACCTGATTCATCAGATCCGCAAGCTGGATATCCTTGCCCAGATACTGAAGGGAGATCTCTTCTTTGACTGCGTTCTTCTCTGCAGCCTTCTTCGTAGCTTCCTTCACAGCCTTCGTTGTCTTCTCGGCTGCTTCACTGACCTTTTTGCCGGCCTTCTTCGCGGTCTCCTCTGCCTTCTCGACAGCTTCTTCCACCTTCTTTGCGGCCGCGCTGCTCTTTTTGGGCGCTCTGGTCTTCTTTGCAGGCTTATCAGCCTCTTCGGCTGCCTTCTCAGCGGTCGCTGCTGCAGCTTCCTCTTTTACCTCTTCTGCGGCCTTCTTTGTCTCTTCTTCTACCTTCGTCTCAACAGTGCTGACTGCCTCTTTCACTTCTTCCGCGGCAGCTGCTGTCTTCTTTGTGTTTTTCATCTTTACCTCCCAATTACAGACAGCCGGAAACCGTAGCTTCCGGCAGGTCAACAGGGAATTCTCCACTTCCCTGAATGACTTATGCACTCCATAATTTATACCGTCCTAGATCATACTCCTGATTTCTCTTCTTTTCAAGCCCATTGTGGCAGAAACGGCATTTTGACGGCATTTTCAGAATCTCAGAGGGTATAATGGCTTTTTCCGCCTGTTTCTTCCCTCTGAAGCCGTCTGCTTATTGTGCGAAATCTACTGCTGCTCAGGTCCGGATCCAGAATCAGAATCTCCTCCGCTGCTTTTTCGGCGCAGCGCATAGTCGGTGCGTCTGCATAAATATCTGCAAGCTGAAAAGCAAGCTCTCCGCTCTGCCTGACCCCGAACAGTTCCCCCGGGCCTCTCAGCTCTAGATCCCTGGCGGCGATCTCGAATCCATCATTTGAACTGCTGAGGATCTCCAGGCGCCGGCTGATCTCATCACTGCATGCCGTATGCATGAAAATGCACCAGGACTGATCCTTCCCCCTGCCGACTCTGCCGCGCAGCTGGTGAAGCTGCGCCAGTCCGAAGCGTTCGCTGTTCTCAATCATGATAACCGTCGCGTTCGGAACATTGACGCCGACCTCAATCACGGTCGTGGAGACCAGGACCGATATCTCACCCGAAGCGAAACGCTCCATTCTGTCCGCTTTCTCCAGGGGCTTCATGCGGCCGTGAAGGTATTCCACCGCCGGGGCCTGCAGATACTGCTGGAGTTCCTCCCGCAGCATGGCGGTATACTCGATCACATTCTCCGCTTCTATCTCATCGGATCCTTCCACCATGGGGCAGATTACATAGGCCTGATGGCCCTGCCGGACCTGCTCTGCGATA
>ODAI013291889.1_pt1 | contig 47557 bp, 53 predicted proteins | sample 1539321 | NCBI WGS metagenome assembly ODAI01 (sample SAMN02144231, study PRJEB22623) | gut metagenome | biome: sheep rumen | host: Ovis aries | place: New Zealand
TAAGGTACTATACATACGCTTCACGCGGCTCTTTGTTGTCACACAAACACATAGCTTAGTACTGCGACACAATCAAAAAGGCACAAGCTTCAGAATCCATCCGGACTCTGGGCTTGTGCCTTTTTACGCCCACAAACCGCGACAAATCTGGTGTGTGGGCTTTGTTGTGCGATGTCGGGTACATTCTCCAACATTTTACTTGCGCGATACGGGACGAAACAGGGCGCGTCAGTTTTTTGCGCGGCTCATCGCTTCAACCATCAGCCTTACAGCCAAAGAAAAACCTCGGACAAACGCATTTTTTCAGGATGTAAATTTTACTGCAAACCAGTATTCTGAAACGCTTGACTTAAATCTTCTATCAGGTCGTTCACATCCTCAATTCCTACGCTGAAGCGGAAAAAGCCGTTGTGAAATTCTTCGGGATAGAGATATTGCCGCTCGTCATTTTCACCGAGAAAGACTATCAGGCTCTCGTCGTGGCCGAGCGAGACAGCGGAGGTAATGATATTCAGGTTTTGCACAAAACGATTATGCGTATCGTGGTCAGCTTTAAGCCCGAAAGAAAGCACACCGCCAAAACCGTTTATCATCTGCTTTTTGGCTATTTCGTGACCGTTGTTACCCTCAAGACCCGGATAGGCTACAAAACTGACGCACGGCTGTTTTTCTAACCACAGCGCGATTTTGAGCGCGTTGTCGTTATGCTGCTGCATACGTAAAGGCAAAGTTACCGAGCCGCGCATAATCAGCCACGCGTTAAACGGGCTGATTGTCGCCCCGAGATTCACCTGCGCCTGCGCGCGGACAATATCGAGGTGCTCCTTTTTACCGATAATTGCTCCGCCCATTGCGTCGCCGTGACCGTTGATATATTTGGTAAGGCTTTCAACAACAAAATCCGCGCCGAGCTCAATCGGGCGCTGACTGTAGGGCGAAGCGAAGGTATTGTCAACAGAGAGCAGGGCTCCGTTTTCGTGGGCGATTTTTGCAATCTCCTCTATGTCGGAAACGCTGAGGGTCGGATTGCCCGGTGTTTCGATATGTATCAGCTTGGTGTTTGATTTAACGGCAGCCCTGACGGCTTCCAAATCGCTGGTATCAACAATGGTTGTTTCAACCTTAAATTTATTGTTAAAAAGCTCATTGAGCAGTCGGTAAACGGCGATGTATGTAACGCTTGAAAAGATGACGTGATCGCCTGTTCGCAGCAGCGAAAAAAACAGTCCCGACAGCGCGGCTACTCCGCTTGCGAGCACTACGCAGTCCTCGCCGCCTTCAAGAGAAGCGAGCTTTTCCTGCAAATATTTTTGGTTTGCTCCGCCGTTACGCGTATATAAATTGCCGTCAGCCGACGACCAGTTCATGTCGGTGGGGTCATACGGCAGGGCGTAGCTGTTAGCCATTGTAATAGGACGGCGGATAGCGCCCGTTTCTTTATCAATCTCGTTGCCGATGTGTACGGCACGGGTAGAAAAATCCAAATTATTATGCTGTGACATCTTTTGTATTCCTCCTTAACAGCTTTTGCTTGAAACTGCGGATATTACCCGAAGTAAATCCCATCGGGCAGATTGTGCACCATTGGCGCGGCGTGAATAAAATTCCGTTAATGATTGCCAATACGGTTGCTGTTTCCATAAAAATTAGTACTGCAAAACCAAGCGCATCAATTCCGCGCGGAACAACAAGTATCAGCATAACGGCAAAGCTTCCCATCATAACGCCCCACAGCAGAGGGCGAAACCATTTTTTATAATATAATTTCGGACGATTTAAGCCGAAATTTACTATCGCTCCGATTTTACCAATCAGAGAGCCGCGCGGACAGATTCGCGCACAGTGCATTTTTCCTCTGCCCGAAATTGCGATAATGATAGGCGTAAACATACACACAAATCCGAACAAACCGAATGGATGCCAGAAATTTGCCGCTGTCATCCACAGGACAGAGATAATCCAAGACCAATCCTGTATGCTCGGAATCCACTTTTTGCCGCCTACGGTAATACTCTTTTTCCTCATAACTTGCCTCACTATTTGCTTTTCAACCGCTTGTCGGTGGATTTCGCAAGGCGGGTGCCGACGCTTTGGAAAATCTGCACCAGCAGCACCAAAATCACAACGGCAATCAGCATTACCAGATATTTATAGCGGTAATAGCCGTAGTTAATTGCGATTTTTCCCAAACCGCCTCCGCCTATTATACCGCTCATCGCCGTGTAGCCGAGTACAGTTGTGACGGCTATTGTGACGTTTGAAATCAGCGACGGCACGCTTTCGGGTATCATGACCTTGGCAATAATCTGAAAAGGCGACGCGCCCATGCTCTGCGCAGCTTCAATGATGTTGGGATTTACCTCGCGCAGGCTGCTTTCAACCAATCTTGCTACAAACGGAAACGCAGCGATTACAAGCGGCACAACGGACGCAGTTGTACCGACAATAGTGCCGACTATTAGGCGCGTCAAAGGGAATACCAAAATCATCAATATCAAAAACGGCACCGAGCGAAGCACGTTAATCAGCACGTTCAAAAATCCCATAAGAGGTTTCGGCAAAGGCAAAATGCCGTCCTTTTCACCGACAACAAGCAAAACACCGAGCGGCAGACCGATAACGACCGCAAAAAGGGTGGCGAGAACGGTAACGTAAAAGGTCTCCCACAACGCGAGCGGCATATCGTTCACCACAATATCCCATGTTTCCTGCAACACCTCTTGTGAAAATAAATCTCCCATTACCTTACCTCCTCTACCGTAATACCGTTTAATGTACGCAAATAATCTGCCGCTCTCGCGGCGGTAACGCCATCATTCGGAAAGCTGAGCAGCATACTGCCGAACGCCCTGTCGCCGACGCTCTTTGTAGAGGCGTACAGTATGTTTGCGCAAACTCCGATTTCAACCGCCATTTTGGCAATCAGCGGAGTATCGGTGGACGCTGAGCCGTTGAATATCACGCGCAGAACGTCCTGCGAATCCTTGCGGTTTGAAAGCATTTCCCCGCCGTCGGGAAATACCAAATGCTTTGCCGCCTGCGACCTCGGGACGCTGAAAATACGGCTGACCTCGCCTTGCTCCATCACCTCGCCGTTCTCTAGAATTGCCACATTGCGGCAAATTTCCTCTATAACGCTCATTTGGTGCGTTATAACAACAACCGTGATACCCAGCCTTTCGTTAATCTCCTTAATCAGCGAGAGGATAGATTGCGTTGTTTTCGGATCGAGCGCAGAGGTCGCTTCGTCGCACAACAGCACCTTGGGATTGGTCGCAAGAGCTCTTGCAATGGCTACGCGCTGCTGCTGACCGCCCGAAAGCTGCGAAGGATAGGAATTTGCCTTGTCGCGCAAGCCGACGATCTCAAGCAGCTCCAACGCGCGCTCTTTGGCTTCCTTGGCGTGTTTGCCCTCCAACTCCAGCGGAAAGCATACGTTTTTCAGGCAAGTGCGCTGCATAAGCAGATTAAAGCCCTGAAATATCATGGTTATGTCACGGCGGATGTTTCTGAGTTCCCTGTTGCCGAGTGTTCCCAAATCTACACCGTCCACCAAAACACTGCCTGAGCTTGGGCGTTCAAGCAAATTGATACACCGCACAAGCGTGCTCTTTCCTGCTCCGCTCATACCTATAATTCCGAAAATATCGCCGTCCTGTATTGTAATGTTGATATTTTTCAGCGCGTCGAGCGTTCCGTCGGTTGTGAAGAAGGTTTTTGAGAGGTTTTTTAATTCTATCATAATAACCGCCTTTCTGTCAGCGTTGTCTGTAACGCTTCTTTGAAAACGCGCCGACCGTAGCAAAACAGTCGGCGCGAAAGAAAAGGGATGTAAAACTTATTTGAGTGCGTCAACGGTTGTCTGCTTGCCGCCGTAAAGACCGAGGGGTTCTACGTGGATTGCCGCTATGGAAACAAGCTTTGTACCGTTTTCGGCGTTGAAGTCCTCGAGATAAGGGAGATGCTGGAAGTAGTTGGCGTCGAGCTCGCCGCTGTTTACAACGTTGTTCGGCTGAACGTAGTCGGTATATTCCTTGATGTCAAGCGTAATATCCTTCTCCTTGAGTATATCCTTTACAACTGCCAAAATTTCGGCGTGAGGTGTAGGAGAAGCCGCGATAGTGATTTTTTCTCCCTTTATCGCGTTATAGTCGATTGAGGAATCGTAGCCGTCTGTGGGGTTGGCAACAACGCTTACAACAGAGCCGTCGTATTTTTTATTGATGAAATCTACAACCTTCTGACTTTCGAGCGCTGCCTTTAACGCGAGCAGCTTGGGCTCTTTTTCCCTGCCTTCCTTGACGACAAGGATGTTGCCGTAGGCTGACGCCGAGCCCTCAATGCCGAGCGAATCTTTAACAGGGTTTAAGCCTGCCTCGATTGCATAGTTTGAATTGATGACAGCGTAGTCCACATCCTGCTTTGCGTTGGGAACCTGAGCCGCCTCTACCTCCTTGAACTCAATGTTTTTCGGGTTTTCGGCAATATCCTTCGGCGTAGCGGCAATACCGACGCCGTCCTTGAGCTTGATGTAACCGAGCTGATCTAAAAGCAGAAGTGCTCTTGCTTCGTTTGTGGTATCGTTGGGAATTGCGATTGTGAGTGTTTTTGAGGTTGACGAGCAGCCTGCAAAAGCGATTGCAGAGGTGAGTATCAGTACTGCTGCCAATATAATTGCTGTGATTTTTTTCATGATGATTACTCCTATATAATTATTTATGTTAGTTCACCTTACCGCCTTCGACTACAAGCTTTTCCTCGTAGTCCTTACCGTAGGTGCCGGTGAGGGTTGCTTCATAATCGGCGTGGAAGAAGTTTTCCTTGCCCAGTGCTTCGATTTCGCTGTTGATCCAATCAAGCAGCGTTTTGTTGCCCTTTGAAACAGCCGGAGCGATGGTGTCCTTGCTACCGAGCTCGGGAATACCGACGGTGTAGCCCTTATTTTGAAGCGCGTATGCGATTACCTCGGTGTTATCGTTTGCCCACGCGGCAGCCTGACCGTTTTCAAGAGCGGTTTTCGCGTTGGCGTAAGTGTCGTACTTCTGGAGCTTGATGTTGGGATATTTTTCGGTAAGATAAGTCTCGGCGGTAGTGCCTGTGATAACAATAACCTCGTCGTTGGCTTTGAGCTCGTCAAGGCTCTTGATAACTCTGCTGTCGGGGGAAACAACGCCGAGGGCTACGTTCATATAGGGAAGAGCAAAGTCAACCTTTTCGGCTCTTTCATCGGTTACGGTAAAGTTCGCCAAAACAATATCAACCTTGCCGGTCTCTAAAAACTCCACGCGGCTTGCCGCTTCGGTGGACACAAATTCCACGTCAACGCCCAAATCCTTTACAAGGCGGTTTGCAAAGTAAACGTCATAGCCCTGATATTCGCCGTTTTCATCCACATAACCAAAGGGATTTTTGTCGGAGAATACACCGATTTTAATTTTTCCGCTGCTCTTGATTTCGTCGAGTGTGCGGTAAACAACGTCTGCGGATTTGCTTTCCTCTTTATCAGCGGCGCTTGACGAGCTGTTGTCCGAAGCGCTGCTTTCATTACCTGCGCAGCCGGCAAAGGACGCGATTAGCAGGACAGCCGCCGTGAGAATAGCCAATGCCTTTACAAAAATAGATTTTTTCATAGAAATCTTCCTTTCAATTGCTTTATTTAATATGTTCAAACTCTAATATGTTCAAACTCGAACGTGTGCAGGAATTTTTGCGCTCGTTCGGTTTTCGGATGGTTAAAGAATGATTGCGGCGCGCCTTCCTCAACAATTTCGCCGTTATCAAGGAAGATTACGCGGTCGCTGACAGCCTTCGCAAATTCCATTTCGTGGGTGACAATCAGCATGGTGCTGCCCTGACGGGCAAGCTCAAGCATTGTGTCAAGCACCTCGCGCACCATTTCGGGATCAAGCGCGGCAGTCACCTCGTCAAAGAGCATTACCTCCGGGTGCATACACAACGCCCGGACGATTGCAACACGCTGTTTTTGTCCGCCTGAAAGCTGTCGCGGATAGCTGTCTATTTTATCTGAAAGTCCGACCTTGTCAAGAAGCTGTTCGGCTTCGGCGGCAGCCTCTTTTTTTTCACGCTTTTGAACAAGCGTCGGAGCGAGAATAATATTCTGTAAAACGGTCTTGTGCGGAAACAGGTCGTAGCTTTGGAACACCATTCCAACGCGCTGCCTCAGCTTTGTGATTGTCTTTGACTTGCTGTCAATAATTTCATCATCCAGCTTTATCACACCGCTCTGAATCGGCTCCAAGCCGTTAATGCAGCGCAGCAGCGTACTCTTGCCGCAGCCTGACGGCCCGATAATCACGATAACCTCGCCCTTTCGGACGCTGAGGTTAAAGTCTTTTAAAATCACATTTCCGTCATAGCTTTTCGTCAGATGTTCAATTTTCAGAAGTGTGTTCGCCATCAGTTGCTCCACTTCCTTTCCAAGTGCTTTGCCAGTATGCTGAACGGCCAGCAGGCGATAAAATACAAAACAAAAACCGTTAAATAAATTCCAAACGCGGCATTGGGAGAGGTCATTCGGTTGGCTTCAATAATCTGCTGGCTGACCTTAAGCACCTCCACCACGCCGATCATCATGACGAGGCTGGTGGTTTTTATCATTCGGGTAATCAAATTGATTGACAGCGGAATAAGCTGACGTATTGCCTGCGGAATGATGATAGTAAAATAGGTTTGAGATTTTGTCATACCAAGCGCAAACGCGCTCTCGTACTGATGCTTAGGTACGCTGATAATCGCGCCGCGCACCAAATCACCCATTTCTGCCGTGCCCCAAAAGGCAAACACAATGATTGAAGCTGCTTCGGCGTTAAGGTCCCAGCCGAACACCCTTGTCGTACCGAAAAAAACTAAAAACAACAGCACCATCTGCGGCATAATGCGGACAATTTCAAGATAAATCCGCGACAATGCTCTGATTACGGGATTACGGAACGTCATCAGTATTCCGAACAGCACACCGAGAATTAGGCTTAACGCGACTGCAATCAGGCTGATTTCCAGCGCCTTCCATAAGCCGCCCAAAAGCCGCAGAAGGTTGCTTCCCTTAAACAGCACGTCAAGTCCCAAAGCTTGCATAGCGCAGCCTCCTCTCCAGCACTGTGCCGAGAACAGACACCGGTAGCAGAATGATGAGATAAAAAACGACAAGCAGCGCCAAATATTCCGCCGTATTGTAATACAGACCGATTAAATCTTTTGCGCGGAACATCAAATCCATCAGGCTGATTGCGCTAAACACGCTGGTTTCCTTTAGCAAAAAGATTATATTTGCCACGAAAGCAGGTGTGCTGTACGATAAAGCCTGTGGCAATATAACGTGAATCATCACCTGAAAATCTGTCATTCCCAAGCTCAGCGCGCTCTCGCGCTGCACATTGTCAATCGCCTCAATGCCGATGCGGAAAGCTTCGCTCATATAACTGCCGCCAAGCAATCCCAAGCCAAGCCAGCCGCAAACCTCGGCGGAGATTTTTACGCCGATTTTCGGCAGCGCAAAATACAGAAAAAACAGTTGAATTAAAAGCGGCGTGTTACGAAATATTTCAATGTAGATTTTGAAAATCACGCTCAGCACCGGAATACGAAAGTGAATGACAACCGCCGATACCAAGCCGATAAGCGTTGCAAGCGCTACGCCAATCCAACCGATTTTAAGCGTCAGCAGCATTGCGTCCCAATATAACGGAATACTTTTTGATATTACGTTCCAATCCATTCTGCCGCCCCCTAATTTGATTTAAGTCAACATCGCCGCATTCGCCCGAACCTATAGTTCAAACGAAGCAGGCGTGGAAAATGCAAGTTCATTTTACAACACCTCTTTTATTCCTACTAAGTTAGTAGGTTTGTTGGGTATTATTATATTCTCACTTTCCCCTTTTGTCTAATCTTCAAAAGCTATTGACGGCAATAGGTTTTGCCTATAAGTAAAACATCAACAAAAAACCGACGGTTATTGAAAATTAACCGTCGGTTTTTTCTGTGTTGAGGGTGTTTTTCAGCTCCTCAATATACATTCTGCCCACCTTGCTGAGCAAAAGATTTTTCTTTGTGATATATCCAACCTTCATCGTTTCACCGGGATGATTGTCATCGGGCGCGAATGGCACAGCGGTAAAATCCGAGCCGTTCAACTCCTCGCAAATGACGCCCGAACAAAGGGTGTATCCGTTTAAGCCCACCATCAAATTAAGCATCGTCGCCCTGTCTGTTGCCCTAATCATACGTGGGTATGGATAGGACGCCAGAATTTCCTCGGCAAAGTACATTGAGCCGTTGCTGCCCTGTTCAAACGACAGGCAGGGATAGTCCTTCAACTCGTCAAAGAAAATGCGCTCTTTATTTGCCAGCGGATGTCCCTTCCATAAATACACATATGCCTCGCAGCTTATAAGCTCGTGGAATTCCAAGTGGTTTTGCCTGAGCAGCTTGCCGATAACAGACATATTAAAGCTGCTGAGGTAAAGTATTCCGATTTCACTGTTCATATTGATTACATCGTCAATAACCTTCTGCGTTTGCTCCTCGCGTATGGCAAACTCAAATTCCGAGGTATCGAGCTTTTTTACCAGCTCGACAAAGCTTTTTACCGCAAAGGTGTAATGCTGTGTTGACACGGAAAACATCTTTTTTCGGTTACCGTTTTCTCCGTAGCGTTCCAACACATTTTCAAACTGACCGTAGAGCTCACGGGCGTAGGCAAGAAATTCAACGCCCTCGTTCGTAAGAGTAACGCCCTTGCCGCTGCGGTAAAAAATTGTGATACCAAGCTCTTTTTCAAGCTCCTTTATGGATTCCGTCAGTGACGGCTGCGAGATATACAGCACCTCGCTCGCTTTGTTGAAGGAACCTTGGTTGGCAATAGTGATGGTGTATTTTAGTTGTTGTATGGTCATAGTCTTAAAATCCTTGCTTTGATACGCCTGAACCCGTATTTTCATTCGTATAATTCTATGTTTTCCGATATAAGATTGGCCTTAGGAATAAAAATTTTTTGTGCGCCTTGCTCACGCAAGATACGTGAATAAAAACGAATGTAAAATGCGAAGATTTATAGCTTATCTAACATATCTGTAAAGTAGGTTAATTATATAATATCAATGTTGAATTGTCAAGCGGCATAACCGTTTTCGGCTTTAAAATACATAGCGTTATGTTCCTAAGATTTTGAAAAGAATAACCTCCGTTCAGGCTGTTCCCGAACGGAGGTTGAATTGATTATGATTTTGCGTTTTCGGTTGAGTCGGTTGTTTTAGCGCTGCCGCCTTTGCTGTGAGTTTTTGAAGCGGCATGTTCCTCGGCGCTTTGCTCCTTCTTTTCGGCAACCGCGCCGGTGAGGGCGTTGATTTTGTAGGAATAATACTTATCGCCGTAGGTAAAGCCTACCTTGTAAACCACAGTGCCGTCATCGAGCTTGGTAACGCGCGACCTGATTTTTTCAACCTTGTCAGCGGCAATACCGGCGTCTTTCAGTGCGGCAGCCTTTGCTTTGTCCTTGCCGACGGCGTTTTCGGGTTCGGCAACCTTTTCCTTCTTATTGTGTTTACCGTGAGGCTTTGAAGCTTCGTGTTCCTCGGCGCTTTGCTCCTTCTTATCGGCAACCGCGCCGGTGAGGGCGTTGATTTTGTAGGAATAATACTTGTCGCCGTAGGTAAAGCCTACCTTGTAAACCACAGTACCGTCATCGAGCTTGGTAACGCGCGACCTGATTTTTTCAACCTTGTCCGCGGCAATACCGGCGTCCTTCAGCGCGGCAGCCTTTGCTTTGTCCTTGCCGATGGCGTTTTCGGGCTCATCAACCTTTTCTTTTTTACCTTGCTTGCTATTTTTGGCAGTGTCAGACGATGATTCTGTAACCGCCGCCTGATTATTGCTTGTTGCAGCGTAAGCAGTTGTCGCAAAAGCGGAGACGGACATCAGCACAGCAAGCGCCGCTGCAATAATAAATTTGTGTTTCATTATATCTTCCTTTGCAAAATATTTAATCGTAAAATCATAATGAAATAAATCAGAACATTGGAATCACCCCTTTCAATTTAACTGTAAAAATAATTAGGGAGTCTATATCAATTTTTCGTGAATAAGAAGATTCCATGTTTACGCGATGCCGGGAATTGTTATAGTTTCAATTTGGTTATTTCCCGTTCATTCCGCCCTGCATATTGTTCTGCTGCATATTATTTTGAGGCATACCGCCCTGCTGCATACCGCCCATTCCTCCCATCATCTGGTTGGTAATGGTATCTGTCTGCGTGCCGTTTACATAGATGGTACCGCCGTTCTTCTGAGCTGTGCCGTCATAATCAAAGGGAGATTGAGCGTTTACGCGGATTGTTCCGCCGTTGATAATGATGTTGCCGTTGGAGTCGATTCCGTCGGTGTCGCCCTGTCCCATATTGACTGTGATGTCGCCGCCGTTTATTTCGACAGCCACATTTACGGATGTCGATTTGCTTGAGGCGTTGATACCGTCATCGCTTGCGGAGATATTTATTGTACCGCCGTTGATTTGTACGAACGTTCCCTCAATACCCTCAGAAGCGCTGACGCTGATATTTCCGCCGTCAATCTGAGCGATTGTCGTCGCCTGAATTCCGTCGGAGCTTGCGTTGATTTCAAGGCTTCCACCGCAGATATAAACGTATCCTACAGCGTTATCCTCGTCGTTTTCGGCGTGCAGGCCGTCCTTGCTTGTGCTGATGGAGATGTTACCGTCCGCAATTGCAATTGAATCGTTTGCTTCGAGAGCGTCGGCTGTGCTTGTAATATTCAGGACACCGCCTGTAATCTTCAAATCATCCTTGCTTGTAACGCCGTTGTTTGAGGATTTGATGTTGAGCGTGCCGAGTCCGTTTATCACCAAATCATCCTTTGAAAAGATAACCGCATCGGTATTGGTCGTGCCGTCTGCACTAAAACTGCCTGTTACCGAAAGATTATTAACAGAGTCCGAGGCTGTTGTAACAAACACCTTGTCGGCGTTTTTAACGTAAATCGCGGGCGCGCTGCTGTTGGTTATACCTGCGCCGTCAAGAACTAACTGTACCTTATCGTCATCGCCGGCGTCCACGGTTACGGTAACATTTGAAGCTTCCCCCGTGAGCACATATACTCCTGCTGAGGTAATGTTGATATTACTTCCGCTTGTGAGAGTGTAATAAACCGCGTCGGTCAAATCCGCGTTTTGGGTAAGGTCTCTGCTTGTGAAGATTTCACTGCCGTTAATCATTCCGCTTGTCGAGTAGGTTATTTCAGTTACAACCTCATTATAGGTGTAGTCGCTGTCCGTCTTTTTTGTGCCGTTTTGAGAGCCGCTGTTATCAGCTTCATTATTTGTTTCTTCCGTTGCCTGTTCCGTTGCGGCTTCGGTTGTAGGTTCTTCCGTCGTCGCTTCTTCGGTTGTGGTAACCTCGTCAACCGTAGCCTTGGATGAAGTATCATCTGAGACTGACGACTCTGTTTGATTTTTGCAGGCAGTCATAGCTGCCGCCAACATTGCGATAAGAATGAGCGCTGTGATTTTCTTTAACATAATACTTCCTCCATTCGGTTAAAAAATCAAAAGTCATTTGCTTTTGTTGAAGTCAATTTAACACGCCGAACTGAAAATATGCTGAAATAAAAATAATTTCCAAAAATTTTTCTGAAAAAGGAAAAGGCAGCAATCGCTTGCCGCCTTTTCAAATAAGGATTTAGGGTATGTAATGAAGTTATTTACCGTCTTCCGCCTCGGGAATTTCCGCCAAAGCTGCCTCCTGAGGATGAACCCGATCTTGATGAGCCCCCGGTCTTGAAGAACTGGTCGAGCTCGATGAACTGTCTGAGCTTGAAGAACTGCTTGAACTCGAGGAGCTGCTTGAGCTTGAAGTGTCTGTAGTGGTTGTTGAAGCTGTGTAACTGCTCCATGTACCGCTTCCGTAGCTCCAAGAGCCTGAGGAAATCGTATAACAATTATAGCTGTCGGAAAGCGCCAAATCATTCGTCTGATTCCATACGTAGCTCCAGCTGTTGGTTGTGGAAGAACCGTTCATCCTGCAGAAAATAACATAATCCCATGTTCCGTCCGGAACTGTGCCTTCGTATGTTCCGTCTCCGTCGCTGTCGGTCATACTTGCCCATGAGTACGCGCCTGTCGAGCTGTTGAAAACATACATAGCAAAACGGGCGCTTGCGGTTGTCCAGTTGGAGTTTGGAGTTAGGTAGAGTACGCCGTTTTCAGTAGAGGAAGTGTCATTATCATCATCGTCAGAGGTTATGGTATCGCTTGTATTGTAGACAACCGCAACGCCTGTTGAACCAACTGTGCCGGTAATATAACCGTTTGAAACCGTAAATGTATTGCCTGCCGAGCAGGAAGAACATCCTATTGGCATATGGGGACAGCGACACCTACGATACATCAAGCAACAGCACAAGGTTAGATACACTAATCTGCTAACAAGCGGTAAGCTGAACGGTTATCTTGTAGACATTGATAAACAGGCACAAGATATGTTTTTTCGGCTCGTAAAACAAATGGCAGAGAGGGAGGGGGTGACCGAAAAACTCATAGCGGATAATCAGATGGAGTGGGTTGCTCGGATGAATAACATCCGCAGCAGAGCCACAGAAATCGTAAATTACCATATTATTTATAACTAAACTGACTAATGCGGTATAAGAATTTTTTTTAGACTTTTTATTTGCCTGCCTATTTACCCGCGTTTTTTTAAGCTAAATAATGTTAAGTCCAAAGTTTTTATTTTGGACTTTATTTTTTTTAGATTTTTGGAATAAGGTCCGTTTTTATATTTACATTCCTCCAGTTTAAAAAGTCCATTTTTCTTTCAGCCTTAAAGCTCCTCAAAAATAGCGCTTAATCGTTCGCTACTTTTTTAATAACAAATCTTTTTATCTAAGCTTTGATAAACAGTAAAATATTGTTATTTGATAGTTTTGAAAAAGACATATCAAAAGTCAATCAACGCAGGCGAAAATCATAACTAATCATTTCCTTCCATGCGATTACCTTATCAGCGTTCACATTTCGTAATCTTCCGTTATATACTGCGGAAAAAGAACATCTTTCTGCAGAATAAGCTCCCATCATCCAAAAGCACTCGCCGGTTTTATTTTTCCAAACATATACACAAAGCTTACCATCTTTGGGATAACCGTATTCTTCAACCGGTTTTAAGCCTTCTATACAGATAGAATCATTACCGTTAACAATTCTTTGAGCCAATCTTTTCACGCGGGATTTCCAGCGTTGAACAAACGGCATTTTTAACTCGGTATCCTTAGCAAGCTTTGATATTTCTTCTGAGCTCTCCGTAATATGCAGTTCGGGTTTGGTTACATAATTATAGCTGCTCAAATTAGCAACCGCCCTTACCATTGTAACGCCTTCTGACTGTACATGATAACCATCTGTAATTCTCCGGGTGTAATCAGGATGAGTTATGTAATTATTATGGAACAGTCTGACTCTTCCGTTAGCTAAAAGCTCTATCTTCCAGTTATCAGCCCGGTTTTTGACATACATAATATTGCCGGCAAGCCTTGTGCTGCACTTTTGATTTAAATACATATCGCGTATATATTCAAGCGAAAAACGTGCCTTTTTAAAAAATTCACGATAATTTCTTTCATTATTCGGATCTTCCGCACCGACATGTAAATACGCGGCTAATGCGCATTGGGGACACTGTAAATATATCTTTTTGTAATCGGTGAGAAAAACGAGTATCTCTAATGAAGTACCTTTAATTACCCTACACGTTTTATAGTGAATATTGTTGTCGACAACAATATATTGAATTTTCTTGTCGCTGATTTTACGGTCAAACCGTTCCTTGTTATCTTGCTCCGTGTTTTTACCGGGAAGATTGTCCGCTTTATTCTTCTTTTCTCCACTCAACTCTGCAAGCAAGTCCCTGTAATCTACCCTTTCATACTTCTTTCCCATTTTATCATTCCATTCAAAACTTTTCCTGTATTTCTTCCATTAACTATTTTGCCATCATCCTCAATTATTTTCAACGTCTTTTGAACATAAAGCAGCCATACAAAATTATAACGGCATATTCATTTTACATAAACAAAACAGCCACCTTTCGATGGCTGTCTGCGTTACATATTAAGAAAATCGTGAACGCTTATAATACGTGGATCTGTAACAGAGGATTCCAAAAAGTCTTTGTCTCCGGTAAGAAACAAATCGGCACCTGCGTTCAACGCGGCCCGGAGAATCGGGCGATCCTTTGGATCACGAATTTTTGCCTCTGCCTCTACGACGTCTTCCGGTGTGGACACAATATCAAACACCGAAAGCGCTGTATAAAGGAATGCCTCTAATTCGACTGTACGATTCGGAAATTTCTCTTGAAATTTCCGGTGCAATTCATCAATCACATAGTCACAAACGACCGGTTGAAATGGCGGTACCAGCGCCTTGTAAAAAGCATCCGCTGCGCGCCCATTTGGAAACAAGGCTGCGGAAATGAAAATGTTAGTGTCAATCATAACTCTCATTCTGCATTTTCCTCACGGCGGGACTGTGTAATCCAGTTTGCTACATCTTCTTCAGACAATAACCCAACTTTTTCTCCTTCGCCTGCCATCTGTTCCTGTAAGCGCTTTAGGGCATAAACCGCCGAGTTGACAACCCGCACGGTATTTCCTTCAACAATAAAAGTCACACGATCGCCGTTTTCAACTCCGAGTACACTGCGCACATTTTTAGGAATTGTGACTTGACCTTTTGACATAACTTTTGCATCATTCACAAACGTTGTCTTTTTCATATTGAAACACCTCCGATTTTATAAAAGTAGGAAAGTAGGGTATTCCTACTTCCTATTATACTCAATTACAGTAAAAAAATCAAGGTATCAATATCTAAATATTTTCAGAAAATAGAAAGTTATAAGTCTGACATTTGATGTAGAAGTTGATTTTCCGCCTTCCCATAGGTATAATAGTTTTAGAATTTTACAGGGAGAAGTTTTTATGATTATCCGGTCATCAGATTCAATCAGAAATAATTATAATGAAATTTCTGATTTATGCAAGAAAAATAAAGAACCTGTTTTCTTAACAAAAAACGGTGAACTCGACCTTGTTGTTATGGATTTGGAAACCTATAACCGCAGGGAAAAACAGCTAAAGCTCAAAGAAGAACTCCTTGCAGTTGAAAAAGACAAACTCAACGGAAGTGTAGGTTATTCCGTAACCGAAGTCGCTCAAAAAATGAAGAAAGCTATTGAGACAACATCTAATGAAAAAATTTTGTTGCAAGATATAAAGCAAAAAAAAGTTTGATAACATATGAATGATTTAAATTACGTTGATACAACAAATAAAAACATTTTAGGAGATGACGGTAACAATCACTACGAATTGAACTTGCCTGTATATCTAACAGCTTCTCTTAGCAAGATGAAGGAGGCGCAAAAAAGATTGATAGCGGAAAGGAATATTTCCGCTATGACTGTGACTACTGCGAGCTGCAAAGCGATATCAATGCAGCTGAGGTTGACGGCGAGATTTCATCCGACCAGGCGTGGTATCTTCGCGGAAAATATCTCGGACTCTCAAGGGAAACAATGGAGACAATATGAGTTCACTGCGCAACTTCATCACGGCTTGCGCTTTTGAATAAAAGGGCTCTCCTTTTATATTCAATAATCGTATCAATTGTAAACGCCATATTTCTCTCCTGATGATTAGTACTTGAACCTTGTTGTCAGGCAAGTTATTAATCAGCTAACATCTTGCCACTTAAGTAACTTTGAAAAAGATACTCAGATGAAGCACAGAAATAATCGGATTCATAATTTGAAATTTTATCAATAATAAAAGATGAAAAAACATCAATTATCGAATCCACAACATCTTCATTTTTCTTGTATGTAACATCTTCAACAAGATTCTTATAAACATATCCTATTGATAAAAAAGAAGGATTGGAAACAACATCACATAAATGAGTTTGTGGAATATTATATTTATCGCAAAACTCATAAGCAATTTCATCAAAAGTGTAACAATGGTTAATTTCGGCATCATTAAGTTCTTTTTCTATATCCGCTTTTGACAAACGTTTTATTACATTATTTATGGATATATTTCGACTTCTTCTTATAAATTCAAGAAGAGTACAAAAATACAAGACATTATTAAATATCCTTTTTTCCTTTACCATATACATTATCGCCTCTATATTAACATAATATCATTATATTAAATTGTCGTCAACAAATTTACCGATAAATCTGTTTTGACAAAGACCTGCTTAGTCCTATGAAATTGTAGTAGGTTAAATAACATTCCTCCTTGTAAAATAAAATGGCATATATAAAACACTCTCAAAAGGAGAGTGTAGTTTAAAACAAAAAAGAGCAGTAGACGCACTTCTACCCTTAGTTGTGGTGATGTAGTGAGTCTACTGCTCCTTAATGGCAGTTTTCTTCGCAATACCTTTAATTAATGTCAAATAAATTTTTGCAAGGTTGAGCGTTGCGCCGGCTTGGAGACCAACAAATTTTCAATAACAATCTATTATAATATTGTGGTACTAAAAACATATTCCAGCATTTTTGTATATTATTAGTATATTTTGTTTTGCTGCTTTTGTCAATGTTTTATTTATCCTTTTGACAATAGAATAATCATTCTCTTTTACTAGAAAAAATATTAATGCTTAACCGGATTGTTACTCACTTAGCAATTCCTCCACCAAATCTTCAACATTGTCAAATGAAGGGGACTTGGAATCATCCGCAATATTTTCCGCTTCAATCCAAGCTGATAAATCATCGTCAGAAAAAATCTTTTTTCTTTGTTCCTCGGTATAACCCTGTTCACGCATACGAATTAATAATCTTTCTCTTTCTTCTGCACAATCTTCTTCTCCATCAGCCCGTTCTTGTGCTAACGTCTTTTTTTCATCATATTCAGCGATACACATTCTTTTCACCTCAGCTTTGTTTTTATCAACCGGTTTTGACAGTAATAATTTTACTCAGAGTCCGTATCCATATTCTTCTCATTCATCATCTTCAAATAGTCTTTTACACAATTATCAATTCGTTTTTCGCAAGCTTGCTTTTCTTCTTCTGTCATATCATCTTCAATCTGTTTTGCGAAAGCATCACAGGCAAACAAAACAAAACGGGACATATTCGGACCAAAGACAGACGCGTAAGCTCTTATTTTTGCAATCTCCTCTTTCGGAAGCTTTATCATTATTTTGCCGTAATGCTCCCTCTGCCACTTATCTATATATTCAATTCTGTTCTCGTGTATCTTAGGTCTGCCCATACTAACACTCCTGACTTAATTCCTTTTTATTATATCCGCCCGTCTTCCCTATTTCAAGGAAATTTGTAAATAAATCCGTTTTTGCTCAAATGTTGGTTAACCTATACAATATGCAAATGAAAAATTTGTTTAAATTATTCTTGACAACCCAGTCAAATGGCGTTATAATTTTTGTATAGTAGGTTGTCCTATTATACGGAAATACGTTTACAATTACAAGGAGGTATAAAAATGAAAACAGAAGTCGGCGCATGGTATTTATATGAAACCTATTTAGCTCAAAAAAAGTGGATAGACAGCAACCGAACCGAAGGACATCAGGCGATACTTTATGACTTGAAGTTCACGGATATGTCAATTTCAAAATGGGATTTTACAAACGCTGTTTTTGTCGATTGCGTTTTCTACAGTTCTTTTTTTGACAAATTCAAGTTCAGATTATGCAATTTTACAAATTGCGAATTTGTAAATATCTTGATTGACAAATCCGGTATTTTTGACTGCTTGTTTAAGAATTGCGAATTGAGGTTCTCAAGTATAAAGCGTTCCGCAATTATCAACAGTCTTTTCGATGAATGTTCTATTTACGGAAACGACATAAACAATAACACATTATTTAACAATTCGGTCTATGAGGGAAGTATTGATGAAAAATCTATGTCAGACGTGGATAACGCCAAAAAGGTAAAATTCAAATATGAGCCGAGGTTTATAAAAGCCTTAACCGAAAACTCCGACAATCCGTATGATGTTATTGAAACTCTTGTTGATTTTGATGACACCGAAGATTATTCCGGAGAATAGAAAAACTGTGCCAAAAAGTCCGATGAGTCTGATACATATATCACAACTCAAAAACAGACCTTTTGACACACAAAAACAAGGCTGATAAGCGGTACTTCAAAAGGTACACCTTTTGGAACAGCTGAACGGAGGTATAAATATGAGCAGCAAAACTTACGGATATGCGAGAGTCAGCTCTAAGGAACAGCATCTCGACAGACAAATTGACGCTCTTGTTAAATTCGGCGTACCTGAACGCGATATTATAACCGATAAAGCGAGCGGAAAAGATTTTGACCGTCCCGGTTACATAGCTTTGAAAACTCGTATTCTCCGCGAAGGAGATACGCTTGTAATAAAAGACCTCGACAGACTCGGCAGAAACAAACAGCAAATTAAAGAGGAGCTTGAATTTTACAAGCAGACAGGGATCCGCGTCAAAATACTGAATCTCCCCACTACCCTTGCGGACTTCGGAGAAAACGGCTGGGTACTCGATATGGTAAATAACATTTTGATTGAGGTGCTCGGGACTATAGCCGAACAGGAACGGCTTACAATAAAAACCCGGCAGGCTGAAGGTATTGCTGCCGCAAAAAAGCAGGGTAAGCATTTAGGCAGACCAAAGACAAGTTTACCTGACAACTGGAACGATGTATATAACGATTGGAGCAATGGAAAAATCACAGCAACAGACGCAGTAAATAAACTCGGAATATCACGTTCTACGTTCTACAGGTTAATCAAGAATAACGTATAAAAAGAGCCTGATTTGTAAAACCAGACTCCCCAGACTTATTTATTCTTATATTCATCCATTTCAAGAAGTATTTTATATATTTGCTCTTGCTCCTTCTTGGTCTTTGAAGCGACAAGCTCATAACACTCCAAAGGAATATTGCGTTCGCCGTCTTGCTTGTCATCAATCTTTTCAAATAAATCAGAAAGTGATATTTGAAGCGCCGACGTAATTCTTTCAATACTTTCAAGAGTAGCGTTTTTCTCTCCCCTCTCAAGCTGACCTATATACGTGGGGTGAACGCCTGCATATTCCGCCAACTTATCTTGGCTCAATCCTTTTTGTGTACGAAAGTTTCTGATTCGTTGACCAACGGTCTTTGCAATATCGCTCATAATATCACCATCCCTATTAATAGTCTATAAATATTACAAACGAAATGAAATAGACTATTGATATTATTTATTGCAAATGATATACTATGATTATTGCTTATTGGATTTTTAATATTTATAGTATAAGATGGTGTAAATGAAAGAGTTAAAAGCCTGTTGCGGATTTGGTCACAGAATAATATATCAAAATATCACCGAAAAGGTAAACCGTGCTGTTTTTGAAGCATGCACCCTTGGCTGTAAAGTTTTTTATACCGGAGCAATGGGTGAATTTGACTCTATCTTTACTTCGTCTGTCCTGACAGCAAAGAACAATTTTCCGGAAATCAAGCTTATATGCGTAAAACCTTATCTTACAAAAGATATTATTATAAATAACTCATATATAAATTCGATTTATGATGATATTATTGTTCCTACACAGCTTGCTGATATCCACTATAAATCGGTTATAACAAAAAGAAATCAAATTATGATTGATAAAAGCGATATTGTAATCATATATAATGTTCGCAATTACGGCGGAGCATATCAATCGCTTATATACGCTAAAAAAACAAACAAATCTATAATACGTATTTAATTTACCCTCAACAAAGGAGCGATTTTAATGAAAAGAACAAACAGATTTTTCGGCATTGCCGTTCTTGCGACAATGATTCTTGCTACAACCGTGTTAAACGGATGTGGTTGTGACAATAATAAAGCTACTCCCGACTCGGCCGTAGCAACAGTTGATGAAGCAACTGAAAACACAAACGAAACAAATACAACAGCTACATATGCTGACGGCACTACGATTGCCGCTGAAAGCGCAAACACCAATGCTACAGCAGTCAATAACAAAACAGCTACTACCGCTAACGGTACTGCCGTTCAAAATGACAAGAACAAGACTACCACCAACGGTAATAATCAGAATACAAATAATTCCGCTGAAAGCAAAAACACTAACAGCGGAAATAACAATGCAAATAACGGTAATAATACCGGCACAAATAAAAGCAACAGCGCAAACACAAACAACAGCGGAAACGGTAAGACTTGGCACGACGCTGTTTACGAAGATATTTACCACCCTGCTGAGACTAAGCAGGTAAAGGTTGTAGACAAAAAGGCATACTCTTACGAAGAACCTGTTTATGACTATGTGTACCACGCAATTTGTAATACTTGCGGTGCAGATATTACAAATAATAGATATGAGCATGCAAGTGTACACTTAGCGGCCCACGAAGGTGGTTCTTGGAGCGATGTTCCTAAATATGAGCAAACAGGCACAAAAACTGTAACCGTTCCTGAGCAGAGCCATTATGAAACACAAACTGTAAAAGCAGCTTGGACTGAGCATAAGCTTGTCAGAGAAGCGGGATATTATTAATATAGAGGAGATAAATGACAAATAAAATTTATACCATTGAAGAAATAAAGAAGATCGTTCAACCTATTGCAAAAAACTATGGTGTAGAAAACGTATTTTTGTTTGGCTCATACGCAAGAGGTGACGCAGATTCCAATAGTGATATTGATTTGCGTATAGACAAGGGCAAAATCAAAGGTTTCTTTAGGTTAGGCTCTCTTTATAACGAACTTACAGAAAAACTTAATAAAAAAATTGATTTAATAACTACCGCGAGCCTCGATAAAGATTTTTTGGAGCTCATTTCTTCGGAGGAGATTAATATTTATTCAAGTCAACGGATGTGATTATTTTGTCATCAAAAATAAAAAAGGCATTGACAAAAGCGGCAAGATAAGATATAATTAAAATGTACAAAAAATGTTATAGAATATTTTTTAGTACCACAATCTTACAAAGATTGTTATTGAAAATTTGTTGGTCTTGAAGCCAGCGCAACGCTTAACCTTGCAGATATTAATATAAGACATTAATTAAAGGTTTTGCGAAGAAAACTGCCATTAACGAGCAGTAGACTCACTACATCACCACAACTAAGGGTAGAAGTGCGTCTACTGCTCTTTTTGTTTTTAAACTACACTCCCCTATTGAGAGTGTTTTATATATCATTTTATTTAAAAAAGGAATGATATTTTACAACAACACAAGTTCATACGCCTGCACCCGTTGCAGAACACTAAGCACTTGTAGCCAAATCCCGAATGGGTAACTATAAGTGCATTTTTATATCTAACCCTCCAGGGGGTGAGGGCAATACCCCCAAAACTATTCTCGCTCGACACCAAAAAAACAGTCCGGACGGGACTTTAAATTGTCCACCAGCCGCAATCCAAAATACAAAAAACAAGAAAGGAGTTTTGGCTTATGTTTATATATAATTTATTAAATAAATGCGCCAAACTGCGAGCGAGAAACCTTATAAAAACTTAATTTTAGATGATTATCTATAATCCATCACTGATTATAGATAATAAAAATACACTATATAATATTTTCTTGCTATTATTAGCAAGAGAGAACTATCCATATGAACCAAAACAAGAAAGAGACGCAATTTCATCCGTTACAAAAATCAAAAACAAAAAATTAGAATGTGCTAAAATCTTGTTATTTTTATTGACCGAACAAAATAATAAAAAATGTACGGTTAAAATTAACGATTATTTATCGGTAACAAAACGCGACATAAAAAATTTGAAAGATATTAGGATAGCAATAAATAATTTAGCACGTTTAAAAGTGAATTATTATAATAATAAATCACGCTTAAAATCCGCACCAATCTTTGATTATATATATTTAAAAAATGATAATATATATTTTAAATTCAGCGATTATATAGAATCAAAAATCAATATTCGCGGTCGCGGTCATGATGAAGTATCAATCAACCCTCAGATTTTTGTTGATTTAGACTACCGCTGCCACGCTAAAAACCGGCTTAAATTCTTATTAAATTTTGCTATTATTACGAATGTTTTAAGCTGTTCGGAATCAAAGCCAGAATTGGCAACCGCGGAAAAAGATGAATTTTATAATATAATATATAAAACAAAAAACGACCTTAATAAAAACTCAAAAATGATTGATTGTTTATATAATAATATAAAAAAGCAAGTTGATTTTCACATGCTTTAACACTCTTTCGGCTGTCGCAATTGCGGCAGCCTTTTTTTCGTTTATCAAATCAGATTATCCCATACTTCCCTATCTACACAAAACACTTTTATTGTAGTATTACCGGTAAAATGACAAATCAGCTTATACAAATATGGCGATGTCACTATTGCCGTTTTTATATTTGGATTATACTTATCTCTTGCAAGCAAATATCTCAACTTACTGTAATCGAGGGTAAACAACATATGATACTCTGTTCCGGAATTACTGTTTGCCGGAAAAGGATAAATTTCTCTCACCTTCTCTTCTATGCTGCGTTCTTCCAGCAAAACATTAAAATATTCATCGGCATAACAATCCATAGCAAAAAACTTAACCGAACGAAAAAGCTTTAGCGGATTATCTCCGTAAAACCACTCATAGTGGTTAAGCAAAAAGTAAATCCAAAATGCAGCCTGATTCAATGAATCCACCATCAAAATCATATCGTTAACTTCTTGGTTTATAAATGCAGAAATCACCTGACTGAACAATTCCTCTTCATAATAAAAGTCAACCGCCAACGGCTCATAATATATCATATACTGATTATCAAATGCTGTAAGCAATCCGTACGCTTTACTTCTCTGAATCTGTTCCGGGTATTTGGTAACTACATTTTTCAGTCTGTTTGAGCTTATAAAGCTCAGTTCATTATTTACAGATGAAAACACCAAATCCTGCGGTGCTTGATTATCGGGTATTGATACGGTAACATCCAAAGCTAACCAAAATGCATTTAATCTCGCAAGCTTAGCACGGCGTTTTCTGGAAGGTAAGTCATTTGATGTTTTTATAAACGGAGCATAAGAAGAAAAAACGCCTTTTCCGTGTGAAGAAAGAAGGTATGTATGAAAAGCGTCGCTGATATTTCTTTTAATCAGTTTCTTTTTGTATAACGCTGAAATCACAGAACGAAAAGTACCGTGACATATGTTCATCTGAATATAAATATCAGTCGGAATCTCTCCTGACGCTATAATCAACTCTATAATTCGCATCTCTAATCCGCCGTGAGGTTTAGCCAAAGGAACATACTTTTTATTCGGAAGACCTTTGGGTATAATTGCAGCGTCCATATACGCCTTGCCTCGTTTCCATTCCTTACGGTTATTTATCCTATTTTGTTTCATCGTTCACCTCAGCCGATACAGCTTCAATTAAAGAATCAAGCATAACTATCGAGTACTTATGAGTGTTGAATACTAAATCCAACAAACTCTCAAAATTGATTACGCTGTCTTGGCTCTCCGATATAAGCTCCAAAAACTGAGACGTTGCGAGCTGGTATATCTTAATATCCTCAAGCTTTTTTATCAAATCCTTCATTTTCGATTTCCTCCTTATTCTGTACAATGATTCGTGTGAATGATTTATTTGATTCAACGCTTAATATATGCAAATCGCAGCACAACGAACTATCATCGGGAATCAACAACCCTGTTAACGTATTTAGAACAACGCTGATTTCCGCGTTATCATTATCGTGGTTGAGTTTTCTGATTTCACTCGGCGCATAGTATGAAACAAAAGTTACGACCGCTTTCTGTAAAGGCAATACTCTATTTTTCTTACAAAAAAACCTCAAAACGAATCTTAAACTTTCGGCGATAGTACGTTTAAATTCTGTTGTAGCTGTACGGCGGTTAGGCAGCAAAAACGGCAAGTCAATAACAAAAGCTGTTTGCCCGTCTATGCACTCCATATTGACTGCAATATTATAGTTATCCTTAAAACTATCCGGATAATGCAGATCCGAGTTTGCGTCCGGCATTAATGAGATCAGGTATCTTAAATAAACCGATTCCTTTTCAACCATATACAATAACTCCTCGAGATGCTTTCTCATGTTAAGCGCATCTGCGTGCTCTAATTTTCGAATTGCTTTTCCTTGAGATGCAAGGTAATCCTTTAATCGACTAAGCTCGTTCATTGTTCCACCCTCTCTGTTTTTTCTGTAAATATAATATTCCATTTTACTATTTAAGTATATATTTTAGAAAACCAACATACCAAAAAACGGCTTAAAATCTTACAATAAAAAATAAAAAAAGAAAATTCTGCCTACAAATTTATGGAAAAAAGTAGGCAGAATTTTAAAATTTTAATTTTTATTTTGCCGTTTTATTCAGGTTTTAAGCCATTTTATTAAATTCTGAATTTACTAAAATACTTACTTTTTTTAAATAAAATACTATAATATAGCCAAATAAATTAAAGGGCGGTAGACCATTATGAGTAACATCGGATATATAACAATGCCGAGGGAAATATTTGATTGGCGTTGGTTTAAAAAGCCTAAAACAGCTCACCTATTTATTTATCTTCTTTTATCAGCAAATTTTGAAGATCATGATTTTGAGGACATTATTATTAAGCGTGGGCAATATGTATGCACCCATGAGAGGTTATCAGCTGAAACCGGGCTGTCGCCTAAAGAGGTACGGACAGCCTTAGATAACCTAAAAAAAACAGGCGATATCACGATCGACACGTCTCGCGGTTACTCGCTTATAACCGTCGTTGAGTATGAAAGATTTGCCTCCGCGGCAACAGAAGGGCAGAACATCGGCGACGGACAGGCAGCAAAAGGGCGAAAATATAATAATATAAAAAATATTAATAAACAAAAAAATACGAGCTATAATCTCGATGAAATTAATAAGATCGATACACTTGATTTCATTGATTAATTACTTAAAAAACGTCAATAATTAAAGCGGTGATATTATGCTGTATATTCATAATCGTTACGACCATAACGGAAACAAAATTGAAGATATAACAGCTTGCAGGCTGAAATATGAAGATGAGCTAATAGAGTTCCTAAACGAAATCTACGCCGGACAGCATAATGAATCATCGGAAAATACCGATTGTCAGAATTAGCAAGCTCAGAAAGTAAATAACAATGATAAAGCACGTGTCTATCACTTTTCGATAGATACGTGCTGTATTTTTTCTGTAAACAAGAATTCAATTGGCGTGGACAAAATTAATCTGTAATTGCATACCAAGTCCGTCAGTGAGTCGTTTTAATGTTTGCAAAAAACGGCAGACGCACCTGATTTGCGCGCCTGCCGTTTAGTTTTTTCAGTTATGTTTGTTAAAAGCCTGCCATACTGCGTTTGTCCTGATACCTGTTCCACTGTGTATAGGCAATGGATTCCTGCGCATTCTTTCCCTCGCTGGCATAAATTATTTTATAGATAAAGCTACGGATCGAACCCAAATCCTCAGCTGAGATTTTATCCAGAAAAGGCGTGAGTTCCGAAAACGGAATTGCATTATTTTTCTTTACCTTCTCTATGAAGGATAAACATTCCTCGGAATAACTGTTATCACACAGATAGCTGTCAACATACTGAGCGAGAAGTATTTCCTCCTCAGGCGCAATGCTGCCGTCACACAAGGCAAAATAATATGCCGAAGCCGCAAACGCGTCACAAAACTTGCTGTTTTTAGCAGCTTCTTCATCCCACACCTTTTTCTCTACCTGCGGCTTCTTTTCCGGATAACTGCTTCGCAATTCGTCTACAGTCTTTTTAGAAGCGTCGGTCAACGTTCCGTCCTCATTTAGAATCGGCGTATCAATCACCTGTTTAACAGCCTGAGCAACCGCGCATGCAGTTGCGGCAACGTCACGTTCCTCGCGTGTATAAGCGGCATAATCTGTTCCGGACCGAGCGATTACATCTTCCAAAGCCGACACGCGTTCTTTCAGAATATCGTCCAAGTCACTCAGCAAGCCCTTCATTTGCTGCGTGCGACGGGTAATACCGCTGCACAATACCTTAACTGTATTCATGCCCTCTGCCGCTTGTTCAGCTTCTGCCAAATTGGAAAAGGATTTATGGTACTTCTTTCGTGCTGTAACATTCAAGGCAATTCCCATAACAAAGATGGCAGGACCGGCAAATGCTCCGCCCAACACTGCTGAGCCTCCGGCGACACCCATTCCGCCCACTGCTAACGAACCGCCGCTCAGAAAAGCAAGCGTTGCGTTTGAAGCGGCAACGCCGCTGAGCGTGTAGATAAGTGTGCCGGGTGAAGCAGCGGCAAAAACGGTTGTAGCTTTGTACGCACCAAACGCAATCAGAGCACCGGTGCCTATGCCTCCGGTCAGACTGCCGAGAACAGATTTGGCTGTTGCGCTCATTTTCTCCCATTCTGACAGGGATTCATAATTCATTTTCAACCGTTTGGAATCTTTCTGGTAATCAAAATCAGATATTTCAACATTTTTCAGCTTACCAAATGTCTGCGCAAAGGCGCCTATGGACACGTCCATAACCTCAAGCTTTTTCTTTCCGAAGCCTTGCAGCTCTTTTTTCGTCTGTTCGCGTTCCTTTTCAGCTGCACTACGCGCTTCATCCACAATTTCTTGAGCGCGGTTGTTGTTGTCCTTTGTGCGCTTATTTTTTACAACTGCATCCACACCCGCACCTGTACCCGCGAGTGCCATGATGCCTGCAATTCCCAATGGAATTAACGGTAACATAATATCCTCCTGAGTTAAAGTTTTAATGTCGCTTCATTTTGCATAAAAGCGTCAAATTCGTCTGTATTGTCAAAGGCCGGTCTGCCGCCAAGTTTCCGGGTAATGGCATTGGCGCCGCCGATAAAACAGTTTGCGTCGCCGGTAAGCAGAGCATTTTTCATATCGGACAATGCCTTGTCAAAGCAGGCACGGTATTCCTTAAGCGAATTGTCAATCATTTGATTGAGTTCCTGCTGATAAGCACGCTGTTCAGCAATAATCTTCCGAGCTATTGCTTCCTTTTCGGCACGTTCTATACGCGCGGCTTTTTCATCGGCAAAAAGCTCTACAAAAGTTCCGTAACAAGCTGTTGTAAGCGCGTAACCGACCATTCCGCCTATAATCGGTCCAATCACGGGAACAACCGATCCGATTGTACCGCCGACAGTCGAACCAATCAATCCGACACCGCTTTCTCCCAATTCTGTCAGGCACTCTAAAAAGTCTATATCACGGTTGCCGTATTTCCAAAGAATTTTAGCCACATCAACGCAGCCGGACACAATGGTTACCGGCAACGAGGATTCTCCGATGCACTGAATCAACTCTGATCCGGCATTTTGCATAATACCTGCCAAAGCAGCGCCTGTAAAACCGGTTCCGTAGCCTATTAAAGCGCTTTTGCCAACAAGTCCGGAAACCTTCTTAAATGCTTCCTCAGGTTTTTCTTCTCCCCTGATTACCTTGACAATATGGCCGAAGCCTTCAGTGACAGCAGTAACGGCGGCGCCGACTGCCGCAGCCTGCAGACCTGCTTTGTTGGCATAGGCAGCAATATTCTTGGCGGTTGTCAGCTTGGGATGATTACGGGCAAATTCAGCCTCTTTAGCGGTCACATTGCTCTGCTTAACGTGTTTTTGTGTTTTTTTCACACGGTCGAGCTTTTTTGCGACCTTTGCCGCTTGTTCGGTGTTGCCGTCTTTTTTCAATTTTTCAAGCTGTTTTTCCAAATTCTGCTGACGTTTTTTCAGGTAGTTAAGAACACCTTCATAGTAATCCTTCGGCACCTCGATATCCACATCATTATCTATGTATTTATCGTAGTCCTTCCCCATCAGCTTTCTGCCGCAATCCTCAGCGTTTTTTCCGACAAATTTCATCTGTGCGCCGGTGCCGGGAATGTAATTTCCGCTGGCATCTACATCTGCAGTATCATAGAGCTCATCATTGGTTCCGCCGATTTCGCCGCCCTTACCGTCTGATTGTTTTTTCATATCGTCCGTACGCGTGCTCTTTGTCTTGCTTTTGCCATTGGAAGCATTCTCCGCATTCTTCTTTGCCGTAGATAGAACCTCGGCGGAAAAACCTGCCTGCTGCTTCTTGTTTTGAGACTCTGTTTTCGGATTGACCTTGCTCTCAGAGATAGATTTCAGACTGCGCTTATGTTGCGTACCTGTGCTATTGTCCTTGCCTGAGTAGGCAACAAAAAACTCCTTGACAGCACTACCGTTTCGGTTGACAGTATCGGCACTTCCGGCGATAGCGCCGGCACGTTCGATTTTTTCCGCTCTTTTTTCCTTATCCTTATCTGACATAGGCGCCTCCTTAAACAACAAACGGTTATTTACTCTCATCCACGCTAAAGGTTATATATACAATATTATTATATCATACATAGGACAGGTTATCAACAACAGAATACGACATTCCCGTATACTTTTCGCACAAATTTAGTACCAATTTTTTATATAAAAGCAATAAGCTTACAAGCATTGGTCTTTCCAAAGCAGTCAATTCGATCGATAAATTGACTTAATACTAAATCATTTGCCTGTAAACTCAAAAAGTTAAAAATCAGTATTTCGTTTTTAAATAAAACAGTGTATAATAAATATATAAAAGTATCTGCTTCAAAGGTTAAACTTATCAAATATCAAAACGGAGGGGCAAAATGGCTGATATTAGAAAAGAACAAGAGCGTGAGGAGCTTCACAAGGCGATATGGAGCATTGCGGATGATTTGCGCGGCTCGGTAGATGGCTGGGACTTTAAGCAATATGTTCTCGGTATGATGTTCTACCGCTACATTTCGGAGAATTTGACAAACTACATAAACGACGGCGAACGCGCCGCGGGAGATAGCGAATTCGATTACGCGCAGCTACCTGATGAAGAAGCAGAAGGCGCGCGTGATGGCTTGGTTCAGGAAAAGGGCTTTTTCATTTTTCCGAGCGAGCTGTTTGTTAATGTTCGGGCGCGTGCAAAGGACGATGAAAACCTCAACGAAACTTTGGAGCGTGTGTTCAACAATATTGAGAACTCCGCCAAAGGCAGCGAGAGCGAGGACGATTTTTCAGGCTTGTTCGACGACCTCGATGTAAACTCCAACAAGCTCGGCGCAACGGTTGCCAAGCGCAATGACAAGCTGGTCAAGCTGATGAACGGCGTCGGCGATATGAAGCTCGGTAACTATCAGGACAACACCATTGACGCATTCGGTGACGCGTATGAGTTTCTCATGAGTATGTACGCGTCTAACGCCGGCAAGTCGGGCGGTGAGTTCTTCACACCGCAGGAGGTTTCGGAGCTGCTGACGCGCCTTGCGGTGGTCGGCAAAACGGAGGTCAACAAGGTGTATGACCCTGCCTGCGGTTCGGGCTCACTGCTGCTGAAAGCCGCCAAGGTTCTCGGCAAGGATAATATCCGTCAAGGTTTCTACGGTCAGGAAATCAACCTGACAACCTATAACCTCTGCCGTATCAATATGTTCCTGCACGACATCAGCTTTGATAAGTTTGACATAGCCAATGAGGACACGCTTATCAGTCCGCAGCACTGGGACGACGAACCGTTTGAAGTGATTGTCAGCAATCCGCCTTATTCAATTAAGTGGGTTGGCGACGACAACCCGGTTCTCATTAACGACCCGAGATTTTCTCCGGCAGGCGTACTCGCGCCCAAGAGCAAGGCAGACATGGCGTTTATTATGCATTCACTTTCTTGGCTTGCGACCAACGGCACGGCGGCGATTGTCTGTTTCCCGGGCATTATGTACCGCGGCGGCGCTGAAAAGAAAATCCGCAAATACCTTGTAGAAAACAACTTTATCGACTGCATTATCCAGTTGCCGAGCAATCTTTTTTACGGCACGTCTATTGCGACCTGCATTATGGTACTGAAAAAGTCCAAAACAGACAACAGCGTGCTGTTCATTGACGCGACGAAGGAATGCGTCAAGGTCACGAACAACAACAAGCTGACCGAGGACAATATTGCCGCGATTGTGAACGCGTTTACAAGCCGCGAGGAAAAGAAGCACTTCGCCCACCTCGCGCCGTTTGACGAGGTCAAGGAAAACGACTTCAATCTGTCGGTTTCCACCTACGTGGAGCAGGAGGACACCCGCGAGATCATCGACATCAAAAAGCTCAACGCTGAGATTGCCGAGATTGTGAAGCGCGAGGAAGTGCTGAGAGCGGAGATTGATAAGATTATTAAGGAAATAGAGGGGAATTAGCAATTAGCAATGAGCAAATAACTAAAAAGCAACATTATATACCAAGATTTCTGCTTAGAAATTTTTGTGGAGAAGACGGAAAACTAACTGTCTACAATGTTAATTATAAAACGTATTCTCAAAAAACACCTTCACAAATTTGTTATGATAATTATTTATATGAAACTACACTTTCCATTGATTTTGAGGGAGAAGTGCATGAAAAGTTCATTAATCAAAACCAGCTTGAAAGTGAGTTAAGTGCATTAGAAACATCGTGTGCAGGTACTATATGTGCAATAATCAATCGTTGCAATGATGAATCAAATAAAGATGCTTTGATTTGTTCTTCAGCCGAGAAAGAAAGTCTGTTGCGGTTAATTAACAATTTGTATTTGAGAAATCCAATTACAATGACGGAATACTCACTGGATAGCCCACAACCGTGGATTCTTTCCTTACCTTCTTTTCAAGAAATGAAATCACTGCTAAATACTTATAACATAGGAAATGTTGCAAATCGAATTATTTCTTCCGTTCAAAAGAGAGTATATCTTTTTGAGAATTTATTAACAACTAATATTAATACTCATAATCTTACCTTTCTGGTTAGCAAAGAAAAAGGGTTTGTTTTTTCCAATCTCCCTGTGTTTTTAAGAAATACCGCAAATAATTCTTGTATTCTTTTTTCACCTATTTCTCCAAATTGCTGTGTCCATTACTTTGAAAACAAAAACAATCAAAACTACCGAAAAAATAAAATTACATACATTTCAAAGGAACAAACAATAATCCTAAATTGCTTGTTGGGCTTGGCCGCGCAACAAGACACTAAGTACCTATACGCTAAAGACAAACAAGAAATTGAAGATACTATAAAAAATATAGGTGAATTCTTATGACCAAACTGGAACAATTAATTGAACAACTTTGCCCAAATGGAGTGGAACATAAATCGCTTGGCGAAATCGCTGAATACTCTAAAGCAAGAACTCCAATAACTAATATTACTGTTGATGAGTATATCGGGGTTGAAAACCTTTTGCAGAACAAAGCTGGAAGAACAACAGCCGCTTCTTTGCCAAACACTGATGTAGTAATAGCATTTGAACGTGATGATATTTTAATCGGAAACATTCGCCCTTACTTAAGAAAAATATGGCTCGCTGATTGTAACGGTGGAACCAATGGCGATGTATTAACTATTCATATAAATGACAAAACAATAGTTGCACCTCGGTTCTTGTATTATATTCTTTCATCAGAAAAGTTTTTCTTTTATGATATACAAAATTCAAAAGGTGCTAAAATGCCAAGAGGTGATAAAGCTGCTATTATGAGATATGTTTGTCCCGTCCCTCCGCTTGAGGTGCAGGCTGAGATTGTCAGGATCCTGGACAAGTTCACGGAGCTTACCACGGAGCTTACCACGGAGCTTACCACGGAGCTTACCAACAGAAAGAAACAGTATGAGTATTATCGTCATAGAATATTATCTATACATTCAGATAAGAAACTCGCTTTAGAAGAAATATTCTATATTCGTAACGGATACACACCTTCAAAAAAGAATCCTGAATATTGGGAGAATGGGGATATTCAGTGGTTCAGATTGGAAGACATAAGACAAAATGGACGTATTTTAACACGTGCTATTAAGCAAATAAACAGCAAAGGAGTTAAAAAATCCGGAGTAATAAAAAAGAATTCCATTATGATGTCAACAACCGCAACTCTTGGAGAGCATGCATTGGTATGCGTAGATTATTTGAGTAATCAGCAAATCACTAACTTCACAATCAAAGAAGCATATCAAGAATATCTCCTTCCCAAATTTGCCTATTATTGTTTTTTTGAATTAGGAAAAAGTTTATCTGCAATAGCTAATTATAGTGGTGGAATTCCGATAGTTGACCAGAACAAATTAAAGAAACTTACTTTGCCTATTCCACCTATCGAAGAACAACGCCTCATTGTAGCAATCCTCGACCGTTTTGACAAGCTCTGCAACGACATCTCCGAGGGCTTGCCTGCCGAGATTGAAGCGCGGCAAAAGCAATACGAGTATTACAGAGACAAGCTATTGACATTTAAGGAGTTGAAATAATGCCTTACTTCAACATCGTAACCGAATCAAAAGAAAACACGGTCGTAACCGAATACACTCCCGTTGAGCAAAACGCCAAGAGCTATCAAACCGAGGCACAGCTTGAGGCGGAGCTTATTCGTATGCTCCAAGCACAGGGGTATGAATACTTGCAGATTCACAGCGAGGATGAATTGAAACGCAATCTTCGCACGCAGCTCGAAAAGCTGAACGACTATACCTTCTCGGACAGCGAATGGACGCGCTTTTTCTCTGACTGTATCGCTAACTCTAACGACGGTATCGCTGAAAAGGCGAGGCGTTTACAGGAGGACTATGTGCAGGTTCTTCGCCGTGACGACGGCACAGGCAAGAACATTTTGCTGATTGACAAGAAGAATATCCATAACAACTTTGTGCAGGTCATCAACCAGTACGAGGTCAGCAAAAGCGAGGGTGCTAAGCACAACAACCGCTATGACGTGACTATCCTTGTCAACGGTCTGCCTATGGTACATATCGAGCTCAAACGCCGCGGCGTTGCCATCCGCGAAGCGTTCAACCAAATCGACCGCTATCAGCGTGACAGCTTCTTTGCCGGCAGCGGACTGTTTGAGTATGTGCAGATTTTCGTTATCTCCAACGGTTCAAACACAAAGTATTATTCCAACACCACCCGTTGGAACGCAGTTCATGAGGCAAATGCAACCAAGAAAAAGAGCAAGAGTTCCAACAGCTTTGAGTTTACCTCGTTCTGGGCTGACGCGAACAACCGTATCATCCCCGACCTGGTCGATTTTACCAAGACGTTTTTCTCCAAGCATACAATCCTCAATATCCTGACGCGTTACTGCATTTTCACCAGCGAGAATATGCTGATGGTTATGCGCCCGTATCAGATTACCGCCACCGAGCGAATCCTCAACCGCATTGAGGTGGCAACCAATTATAAGAAATACGGCTCTATTGAGGGCGGCGGCTATATCTGGCATACGACAGGCTCCGGCAAAACTCTGACGAGCTTTAAGACCGCGCGTCTTGCTTCACAACTGCCCGGCATTGACAAGGTACTGTTCGTTGTGGACAGGAAAGACCTCGACTACCAGACCATGAAAGAATACGACCGATTTGAGAAGGGCGCCGCTAACAGCAATACCTCGACTGCAATCCTGAAAAAGCAGTTGGAGGACAATGACGCGCGAATTATCATCACGACGATTCAAAAGCTTTCAACGTTCATAGCGAAAAATAAAGGTCATGAGGTTTATCAAAAGCACATTGTCATTATCTTTGACGAATGTCACCGCAGTCAGTTCGGCGATATGCACGCCGCTATCGTCAAAAACTTCAAAAAATATCATATGTTCGGTTTCACCGGTACGCCTATCTTCCCTGCTAATGCAGGTCATGTGAAGAATCCGCATTTTGCCACCACTGAGCAGACCTTCGGCGATAAGCTGCACACCTACACGATTGTTGACGCAATCAACGACAAGAATGTTCTGCCATTCCGCGTAGACTACATCAAGACGATGGATGCGGAGCCGGACATTGACGATAAAAAGGTGCACGATATTGACCGCGAAAAGCCCTTTATGGCACCTGAGCGTATTGAACTGGTGACGAAATATATCCTCGACCACTTTGACCAAAAGACCTACCGAGGTGATAAAACCTACGTTTACAATGTGTTGACAAATGTAAATGAGGTCGCAACGGCAAAGAACGGCGCTGTGGAGGAGATTAAGCAGAAACAGAGAATAAGCGGCTTCAACTCCATCTTTGCGGTTTCGTCTGTTCCGATGGCAAAGCTTTATTATAACGAATTCAAAAAGCAAATGGAAGCTGACCCAACCAAAAAACTGAGGATTGCGACTATATTCAGCTATGCCGCCAACGAGGAGGTTGACGACAGCCTTCTGGACGAAGAAAATCCCGAGAGCACCGCTGGGCTTGACCAAAGCTCGCGCGATTTTCTCGAGATGGCGATAAATGATTATAATAAGTTATTCAACACGAATTACAGCACCGATAACGACGGTTTCCAGAGTTATTACAAGGACTTGTCGTTGAGGATGAAGAACAAGGAAATTGACCTGCTTATCGTGGTCAATATGTTCCTCACCGGTTTTGACGCGACAACGCTGAATACTCTGTGGGTAGATAAAAATCTAAAATACCACGGCTTAATTCAAGCATTCTCCCGCACCAACCGTATTCTGAACAAGATTAAAACCTTCGGTAATATCGTGTGCTTCCGCCGTTTGCAGAAGCGTGTCGAGGAAGCGATTGCGCTCTTCGGCAACAGAAAGGCCGGCGGTGTGGTACTGCTAAAAGGCTTCAAGGATTACTACTACGGTTATGTGGACGATAAGGGAAAGCCAAAGCCCGGATATACGGATATGATTGAAGAGCTTTTTAAAAGATTCCCGTTGTCCGAGCCTGCTATCATCGGCGAAAAGAATCAGCGTGATTTTATTCTGCTGTTTGGTGCTTTGCTCCGTATGCGAAATCTTTTGTTGTCCTTTGATGAGTTTGCAGGAAAAGAGAAAATCTCCGAACGTGATTTGCAAACATATCTCGGCAGATATCAGGATTTGCGTGACGAGTGGAAAAAGAAAAAGGACGGCGATAAGGAGGATATCACAAAAGATATCGTCTTTGAAGTCGAGCTGATAAAGCAGATTGAGATCAATATCGATTATATTCTCATGCTCGTCAAAAAATATAAGGATGGCAACTGTGAGGATAAGGAGATTGTGGTCGATATTCGCCGTGCGGTAGACGCCAGCTCCGAGCTTCGCAGTAAGAAGGAGCTTATCGAAACCTTCATCGCTAATGTTAACGAGATGGACGATGTTTTTGACGACTGGCGCACGTTCGTCAAGGAGCAGAAGGAGAAAGAAATAGACGTCATCATCACGGAAGAAAATCTTAAAGCGGATGAAACAAAGAAGTTCGTTGACAACGCTTTCCGCGACGGTGAACTTAAAACCACCGGCGTCGGTATCGACAGCCTCCTTCCCCCTATGCGCCGCTTCGGTGGCAACTCCAACCGCGCAGAGAAGAAGCAAACGGTTATTGAGAAGTTGAAGGCTTTTTTTGAAAAATACTTTGGTGTTTTATGATAAGTCATACTAATCTTTAATTAAACGCTTTAACAATCCAATCTCTAGCAGTAATGCTTGTAATTGTATCAGGAGATAAGGATTGGATAGTGGAGCATAAGCGATACCCTGCTTATGTCTTTTCGAGCCTCTAAAGTCTCATAAACAGTGCGTTTCTACTCAGAAAAGTGTTACATAGCCAACTATATAGCGCACATAAAAAGAGCCGAGAAAACCTCGACTCAAAATGATATGCTACTCTCGATTGTACTTGACTGTCCTCAACGACAATATACTTCCATTTGTTGCTACACAAACCTTGTTCTGCCGAAAAAGCGTACTTTAGTAGAGCCTGCATTTTATACATATAAAATGCACACTTTTTCAGCAAATAGTATTCGATTTGTGTAGCAACTATATTTCATCATAGTAAAGTCTTTTTTGCAATCCCAAAAACATAAATTTTTACATCAACATCATTTCCAAGCTTAAAGTATTAATCAAATGATGTTTTTAAGACTTGCAAATCGAAAAGCAAGCAGCTTTCGTAGGGGCCGGCTTCCCAGACGGCCCCTACACAAGCCTACATTCAACCCGCGAAACGATACGGATATTTACAAAAATTGCCACCCAAATCAGGGCGGCAATTTTTTTAATCCGGCAGAGGGCGGGGTCGCTTAGCGGTACGTAAGCTCCTTGAGCTGCCAGTTGATTTTTTCCTTGGTTCCCTTTTTCTCGCCGCTTTGCACGAGCTGACCTGTCTGAGCGTCATACCAGAACAATCCCATCCACGCCCATGAAAACATGGTGAGCACCAAGCTGATTTTGACGCAGGAATAGGTCTTTCCGTCCAAGGTGACGTCCTCGGTACCGATTTTTTTGGCGGCAAATTCGCCGAGCGACATCGCGCCGCGGTTGTCGCCCGTGCCGATCGGGTAAAACAGGATTTCGTCGAGCTTGGCGTTAAGGAATGCCGGGAAGCACATCTCCATCAGCTGGTACCAGAGTCCGTCGCCGATTTGGAAGCTCTTGTCCTGCGGCTTTCCCTTAAAGGTACCGGTCATATGGATAACGCCGTTCTGCTTTTCGGCGCGGAGCTCGGTATTATCCGACGGGCGGACGCAGCTCCATTGCGTCGCGGAGAGATTGCGGTCGACGGTGACGGTCTCCTCCGCCCACTTCTCGCCGTCCCTGTACTGCACCTGCGTGATGACGCCGTCGCTCTCATAGCGGTCATACCGCATGACGCGGCGCTGCCTGCCGTCGGCGCTGACGTACTCGGCGGCGGTCAACCCCTCGGGATAAGTATAGTCGGGAATATCGAAGGATTGAATGGGCTTTTGCGAATAGACGATTTTGCCCTTGCGGAACACGCTGTCGATGAATTGCAGGTTGGAGATATTTTCGGCGGGGTTCTTGTCCAAAAGAATCAAATCCGCCTCCATGCCCTCCCGGACGAGTCCCTTTCTGTCGGCGATTCCGAGGTGTTCGGCGCCGTTCTTGGTGGAGAGCACAATCGCCTGCATCGGTGTCAGCCCCGCTTCGACGTAATACGCCAGTTCCCTGTGCTCGACCTCGCCCGTCATCTGCTCGAACATATTGTCCGTGCCCATGGCGATGGGAATCCCCGCGTCGTAGAGCACCTTGAGGTTATGGAGGCTGTGCGCCAGCCTCGAGGGATCCTTTTCGTAGGTCATGGCGTTGACGGTGGGCACAAACCGCGCGCCCGACCGCTTCCACAGCGCGACAATCGGGTCGTCCGGCTCGATATCCCTGTCCAAAATGCCGTGCTCGATGCCGTAGATGCCCGCCTCGAGCAGCTCGCGGACGTCGTCGTAATAGAACACGTGCGCGGTCGCGTTGAGCCCGTTTTCCTTGCCCTCGCGGATAATCTGCTGCATGAGCGCTTTGTCGATTTTATGAATCGTCAGCTTTTGATCGAAGTACCAGTAGTCGCCGCCCTGATAGGTAAATTTCAGGAAATCGACGCCCGCCTCCTTCAGCTCGCGGATGCCCGCGGAGACCTGCTCGGGCGTGGTGACCTCGATCGCCATTTCGGCGCGCGCCCACGGGCTGTTGGAGCCGAGGGTGTTTGCCGGGTGTCCGTCGGGCGCGGTGAAGTTGGGGCCGACGACGAGCAGCTCGGGGCCTTCGATTTCGCCCGAGCGGAGCTTGTCGCGCAGCTTATAGATGAAATGCTTCGGCGCGTCCAAGTCCTTGATGGTGGTGATGCCGTAGGGCAGGACGTTCTCCTTAAAAATCTGCGGCATTTTGTCGCGGAGGAAGGCGTCGCTCTCCTCCTCGCTGTGGCAGCCGAAGCCGCCCTGGATGTGAATGTGGCTGTCAATCAGACCGGGCATGAGCGTTTTGCCCGCGCCATCGATGACCTGCATGTTCTTCTTCTCAATCGGCTGCGCCGAGATTTGCTCGATTACGCCGTTCTTGATGTAGACGTTTTGGTGCTCCTGCTCCTCCCCATTGCCGACGATGACGTGCACGTCGCTGATGATATACGCGCCCTTTTTGTTCTTCTTCGGGCGGGTGAGGAATTTGATGACCAAGAAGATGATGATTGCGGTTCCGAGAACCATTTGAATGAATCCGATCAACGGGATTCCGAATACAGTCGGCATAGAATACCCCCCTTAAAATGTCTCAATCACTTGCCGAATATCCTTCCGAAAAAGTCGGAAAATTGATTTTTAGGCGGAATCGCCATTCCCTGCTTTTCATCGCCTAAGATAATCAGGGTATCGCCGGGCTCAATCCCGAAAACCTCCCTCGCCTCCTTGGGCAGAACGATCTGCCCCTTTGTGCCGACGGTAACCGTCCACGCGTACTTGCCCTCCGGTCTTGCCATGATATCATCCTTTCCAAAAAGTATGTTTTGTTATACTTTTCATACTTATGATAACAGAGAACACGGCGCTTGTCAAGTGTTTTTTAATTCCTTCCCGCGAAAACGTTCGCCTGTGGATTTTCTGAGGGAAATAGTACCTGCGAGGATATTGTTAAGATTGCTTGACATTGCGTTCAGCGGTCTTTATAATAAAGGTATCATCGAGGAAGAGCGTTGCTCTCCCCTGTATTAATACTATCACCTAATAAAACACTTTAACATCTGCCGCATAAAATTCCGCATAACTGCGTTGTCGTCCTTGCAAGGCGCCAGCCTTGCGGCGTCCTCCGTCTTGTTCTGCGAAATTTTCTGTCGGCATCTATTTAAAGCGTTTTATCAGGAAATAGTATCAGTAATGTTTATCCGAATATTCAAAAAAGAGCGTCCTTTGTCTGTGTAGGCAAAGCACGCTCTTTATCTTTTTTATAATAGGTATCTCAATATCTTTCCATAATCCTATCCGGCTTAATGTAGCGGCATATCCTTGTAAATAAAAAACCTATAACTACACTAATATAGTTTATGTGGACAAATCACTTTGTATTCGTATCAAGATTAAAGTTATCGGCATTTAATCCGAGTTGTTCATTTTTGAAGAATTCAAATAATTTTATTTGGAGAATTTGCCGCTGTATTTCCGCAACTGTGTTTTTGTCAAAGTCCCTTTGAGTTGTTGCGTTTGTAATTGACATAGTTGTCACAGCCTTTCTTGTAAGATTTTTTTGTGAAACACAACGCTTCCACACTAAAAAGTGGGAGTAGTATTCATATTTGCAAACAATCATAAACATCAGCTCCTTTTAAGTTTTTTGGCATAGAAAAATCCCTATAACTTGTCATTTGTCAAGCTATAGGGATAATTGTTTTTTCTCTTCAGTTTTATTATACCGCGCTTTGAAAACCGCGTCTACAGGTATTGCGCACAAGTTAGCAAAGGCTTTTTTCAATGTGACCAGTCGAAATTGCATAAGAGATTCTACTCCACCAATATTGTGGAATTATTCTATGCATAGTTATACTTTTCACGGACAAATTTAAACCGTCAACCGACATATTTCCCTCCTACTATATCAATGTCAAATATCTTAAAAAGTCCGTAAAAACGTGTGACGACCCAAAACCGTTTCCTAAAAGGTTGTGACAAAACGCGTTCACCGCCCAGTATTCAGCCGGACGGTGTTTTTTCGCCCACAAACCGCGACAAATCGGCTGTGTGGAATTTGTTTGGCGTGGTCGGGTACGACTCCCACCGATTCTTTCGCGCAACACGGGGCGAAACAGGGCTCGTCAGCTTTTTCTCTCTGTTAGGGAAAATAAAACATAATCATTGTAATCAGTCAGTTGCACGCTGAATGAATAACCATCCTTGCTATCAACAAAAAGCGTATTATCATTTACCTGTTCTACGGTGTAAATGCCTTTGCTCTCATAATAACCATGAACGTCAACAAGACTGAATTGTTTGCTAAAATAAACCTGACCCTTAAACGGCGTTGCTATTGCCGGATAATCGCAATTCTCAAACCATATCAACATATGAAACGGTATATAGATGTTTTCTCCAAAATCATCTGCCAGCCCGACCTCTGCAAAAAAGAATAGCGAAATTCGTTATCCGATACACCGTTATATTTCAAATAGAACTCACCGCTGTCGGTGATTAATTGCAGATAGTCATCAATTTGAGTGGCGAATTGTATGTATAATAAAAATATTAACAGGTACTTGACAATCAAATGATTGTAAGTATATAATAAACAAAGAACGGGAGCTTGTATTACAGGCTGAGAGGAAGGTGTGACCTTCGACCGATACCTGATTTGGATAATGCCAACGTAGGGAAGCTGATTATAACTTTATGCGCGGTGCTGCCAAATCGGCAGCCCGTTTTTATTTTTTGCAGGGAGGAAAGACAATGGTAATAATTAACGGTGAAAAGGTTAACGCCGACGGAATCACTGTAGAGCAATACATTAAAAGCTCTGACTACAACACTGCCTTTATCGCGGTCGAGCTTAATGAAGACATTGTTCCTAAGGCGAACTACGCCTCGACCGTTCTCAAAGACGGCGATGTCCTTGAAGTCGTAAACTTTGTGGGAGGCGGCTGATGATACCTAACAAAAGTGAAATGATTGCCGCCTATGAAGCACGCCACGGAAAAGAGCTTCAAAAAAAGCTATCCGCTGCCACTGTTGCGGTTTGCGGCTTGGGAGGTCTCGGTTCTAATATTTCGATCGCTCTTTCAAGAGCCGGAATAGGAAAACTCATTTTGATTGACTTTGACAAGGTCGATATTTCAAATCTCCACCGCCAGCAATATAAGGCAAATCAGATAGGTTTGCCCAAAACCGAAGCTTTAAGCAGTAATCTAAGTGAAATAGCCCCTTACACCGTGGTTGAAACACATTGTGTAAAGATCACGGAGGAAAACGCCGTTGATTTGCTCTCGGGCGCGGACATAATTTGCGAAGCCTTCGATAATCCCCAAGCCAAGGCGATGCTTGCTAATACGGTTTTGGAAAAGCTGCCCGGCAAATTTTATGTAGGCGCCTCGGGCATGGCGGGAATAGGCAGCACAAACGAAATAAAAACCAGGCGACTGTCAAAATATTTTTATCTTTGCGGAGACAGAGTCAGCGAAGTCGGCAAAAGCGAGGGCTTGTTCGCCGCGCGTGTAATGGCGTGTGCCGCTCATCAGGCTCACACGGTTATCCGTATTTTGGCAGGACAATATGATGTATAGGAAAGAAGGATAATAATGGACAATGATAAGCTTGTGATCGGCGGGCATGAATTTGATTCGCGGTTCATTTTGGGTTCCGGAAAGTATTCGCTCAGCCTTATTGAAGCTGCGATCAAATACGCAGGCGCTCAGATTATCACTCTCGCGGTAAGACGCGCCAACACCAAGGATGAGGAAAATATACTTGATTTCATCCCCGAAAACGTTACTCTGCTTCCAAACACAAGCGGAGCGAGAAACGCCAAGGAGGCAGTAAGAATCGCAAGGCTCGCGCGTGAGCTCGGATGCGGAAACTTTGTAAAGGTTGAGATCATGCGCGACTCAAAGTACCTTTTGCCCGACAACACCGAAACAATCAAGGCAACCGAAATCCTCGCAAACGAGGGCTTTGTAGTAATGCCGTATATGTATCCCGACTTAAATGTCGCACGCGATTTGGTAAATGCCGGAGCTGCAACAATAATGCCGCTCGCTTCTCCGATCGGCTCAAACAAAGGACTTGCCACAAAGGAATTTATTCAGATCCTTATTGATGAAATCGACCTTCCGATCATAGTTGACGCGGGAATCGGCAAACCATCCCAAGCCTGCGAAGCTATGGAAATGGGCGCAGCGGCTATTATGGCAAATACCGCTCTTGCAACCGCAGGCGACCTTCCGCTGATGGCGGACGCCTTTAAGCACGCTATAGAAGCAGGAAGAAAAGCATATCTTTCGGGACTGGGAAGAGTACTTACCAGAGGAGCTTCGGCGTCAGACCCGTTAACCGGATTTTTACGCAACTAAGGTGAAGCAATGGAAAATCAATTTTTAATAGATTCCGACAAGCTGTCGCCTGCCGCACTCGAAAAAAAACACAGGCTCGAAAACGACCGTTCATACCGTACAAACCATATGGAATATATGGAAGGTATGGAGATAATAAACTCTGACGTCTGCGAAAACGTTATGACGCAGGTTAAAAGCTTTGATTACGGCAAATATTCCGCTAAGGATGTAAAGGCGGCTTTGGAGCACGAAAGCTGTACAATTGAAGATTTTAAAGCTTTGCTTTCGCCTGCCGCCGAACCCTTTTTGGAGCAGATCGCGCAAAAAGCAAGACTTGAAACAGGCAAGCATTTCGGCAACACCGTATATCTTTTTACTCCTTTGTATATTGCAAATTATTGTGAAAACTACTGTGTTTACTGCGGCTTTAACTGCTACAACAAAATAAACCGCATGAAGCTCAATTACGAACAAATCGAGCATGAAATGAAGGTAATTGCCGAAAGCGGAATGGAAGAGATTTTGATCCTCACCGGTGAAAGCAGAAGCATGAGCAGTGTGGAATACATCGGCGAGGCGTGCAAGCTCGCCCGTAAGTATTTTCGTATGGTAGGGCTCGAAATATATCCTGTTAATACCGATGAATACCGTTATCTGCACGAATGCGGAGCGGATTACGTCACCGTTTTTCAGGAAACCTACGACACCGATAAATACGAAACTCTGCACCTTGCCGGTCATAAACGTGTATGGCCGTACCGTTTTGACGCTCAGGAACGCGCGTTAATGGGCGGAATGAGGGGAGTGGCGTTTTCCGCTTTGCTCGGACTATCTGATTTCAGAAAGGACGCGCTCGCTACCGGGCTTCACGCATATTTCCTTCAAAGAAAATACCCGCACGCTGAAATATCGCTTTCATGCCCAAGGCTAAGACCTATTATTAATAACGATAAAATCAGTCCGCTTGACGTTCACGAAACTCAGCTGTGTCAGATTATTTGCGCCTACAGGATCTTTATGCCGTTTGCCGGAATTACAGTTTCATCACGAGAAAGCGCGCAGTTCAGAAACGGAATCGTAAAAATTGCCGCGACAAAGGTTTCCGCCGGTGTTTCTACCGGAATCGGCGACCACGAAACCAAATACAGCGGTAAGCAGAAAAATTCTTTACAGGGCGACGAACAGTTTGAGATCGCCGACAGCCGCAGCCTTAACAAAATGTACTCCGATATTTCCGGCGAAGGCTTGCAGCCTGTTTTAAACGACTATCTGTATGTCTGAGTTGATTTGTATAACAAACAGAAAGCTGTGCCGTGAGGATTTTTTTAAAAGACTGGAAAAAATAACTTCCTCACACCCAAAGGCTGTAATTCTGCGTGAGAAGGATTTGAGCGCCGGTGAGTACACAAGGCTTGCTCAGGTTGCATATAATATCTGTTTTAAGAACAACACGAAGCTTATTTTGCACAGCTTTAAAAAATCCGCTTTTGAATTGAACATAAACAGTATCCACGTTCCCATGCAGATCCTGCGCGCAATGGATAAGGACGAAAGGTCTTTTTTTCAAACGCTCGGCGCGTCCTGTCACACGGTCAGCGAAGCAAAGGAAGCCGAAAAGCTCGGTTGTACTTACATAACCGCAAGCAATATTTATGAAACCGACTGCAAAAAAGGCTTAAAAGGGAAGGGGACTGACTTTTTAAGGGAGGTCTGCCGCAACGTTAACATTCCTGTTTATGCACTCGGCGGAATAAGCCCGCTTAATTACAGCGACGTTATAAAAGCAGGAGCAAAGGGCGCGTGTGTAATGAGCGGTTTTATGACTTGCGAAAACCCTAAACTTTATATTAAACAATTTACGGAGTAAACTATGAGTTTTAGCAAAGATGATCTGTTATTATACGCCGTAACCGACAGAAAAAGTGCGGACTTCGGCGTTTTATATGAACAGGTAAGGCAAGCACTTGTAGGCGGCGTAACAATGGTTCAGCTCAGGGAAAAGAACCTCGGCGATGAGGAATTTATCTCAGAGGCAATCATGCTTAAAGAACTGTGCGAAAGCCGCGGAGTGCCTTTGATAATTAACGATAACCTTGCTGTAGCGCTCAAAAGCGGGGCGGACGGTATACATGTGGGAATCGAGGATATACCTGTCAGCGAAATTCGCAGACAGACAGGGGAAGGCTTTATAATCGGAGCGACGGCAAAGACCGTTGAACAGGCGCAAAAAGCCGAGCGCGAGGGTGCGGACTACCTCGGAATTGGCGCTGTTTTTCCTTCTTCCACCAAACAAAATGCTGTCCGGATTACAAACGAACAGCTTAACCAAATTGCCTCGTCGGTTAGTATCCCTTCGGTGGCGATCGGCGGAATAAATCTTAAAAACATTGAACAAATAAAATGTAATAAAATCAGCGGAATTGCTGTTGTATCAGCACTTTTCTCTGCTGACGATATAAAAACGGCGGCACAACAGCTTAAAGAAAAAGCAAAAGCTGTCGCCGAAAAATAATAAAAAGCGGTAAACCGGGGGCACCACTCTTTGCCGCTCAATAAAAATAATGCAAAAGAGGTATCACATGAAAACAGCATTATCAATCGCGGGAAGCGATTCCTGCGGAGGCGCCGGTATTCAGGCAGATATAAAAACGATGACTGTTAACGGTGTTTACGCCATGAGCGCGGTTACGGCGCTTACAGCTCAAAACACCACCGGCGTAACAGCTATTCAGGAAGCAACTCCCGAATTCTTAAAACAGCAGCTTGACGCGGTATTTACCGACATTTTCCCCGACGCTGTTAAAATCGGAATGGTTTCAAGCTCCGGGTTGATCCGCGTAATTGCTGACAGACTGCGGTTTTACAACGCAAAAAACATTGTTGTTGATCCCGTTATGGTTTCAACCAGCGAAGCAAAACTGATGCAGACCGAAGCGGTTTCAACTCTTGCTAAGGAGCTTTTGCCGCTTGCGGCGGTTGTAACTCCCAACATTCCCGAGGCTCGGGTCCTCAGCGGACTTGCAATCGAAACCCCGGAAGAAATGGAAAACGCTGCCAAGGCAATAGGGGATAAATACAACTGCGCAGTGCTGTTAAAGGGAGGTCACAGCATAAACGACGCTAACGATCTTTTGTACTCAAACGGCAGCTTCAAATGGTTTGAGGGCAAAAGGATCAATAATCCCAACACACACGGAACAGGCTGCACTCTTTCAAGCGCCATAGCTTCAAATCTTGCCAAAGGCTATGACCTTGAAACAGCTGTGCAAAGGTCAAAGGAATATATCTCGGGCGCGCTTGCCGCAATGCTGAATCTGGGCAGGGGAAGCGGACCGATGAACCACGCGTTTGACCTTAACAGTAAATTTGCTTAGAGGTGTACTTTAATTATCTGACTGAAAGGAAAGTTTAAAAATGAGAGAATACAAAACACAGATGGAAGCCGCTAAAAAAGGCATTATCACGCCCGAAATGAAAATTGTTGCGGAAAAGGAATATATGGATCCCGAAAAGCTCCGCGAATCTGTCGCAAAAGGCGTTGTCGCGATTCCCTGCAACATTAATCACAAGAACATCTCACCCGAAGGTATAGGAATGGGACTGCGCACAAAAATCAATGTTAACCTCGGCATCTCGGGCGACTGCAAGGATTACACCGTTGAAATGCAAAAGGTTGACATGGCGCTTAAATTTGGAGCCGAAGCTATTATGGATTTAAGCAACTACGGCAAGACCAACACCTTCCGTCAGGAGCTAATTGAAAAATCGCCTGCTATGATAGGCACTGTTCCTATGTATGACGCTATCGGTTATCTTGAAAAGGATTTGCTTGAAATAAGCGCAAAGGATTTTCTCAAGGTTGTACGCGCTCATGCCGAGGAAGGCGTTGACTTCATGACAATTCACGCAGGCATAAACCGCAGAGCGGTTGAAGCGTTTATGCGCGATAAACGCAAGATGAACATTGTTTCACGCGGCGGCTCGCTCCTTTTTGCGTGGATGATGATGACGGGCAACGAAAACCCGTTCTATGAATTTTATGATGAAGTTCTTGAAATACTGCGCGAGTTTGACGTAACCATCAGCCTCGGTGACGCGCTCAGACCGGGCTGCATTGACGACAGCACCGACGCAGGACAGATTTCAGAGCTTATCGAGCTTGGAGCACTCACCGAGAGAGCCTGGGCTAAGGACGTTCAGGTCATGGTAGAAGGTCCCGGACACATGGCTATGAACGAAATTGAAGCTAATATGAAGCTTGAAAAAAGGATTTGCCACAACGCTCCGTTCTATGTGCTCGGACCGCTTGTGACCGATATAGCCCCCGGTTATGACCACATCACCTCTGCCATAGGCGGAGCGATCGCAGCTGCAAGCGGAGCAGATTTCCTCTGCTATGTAACTCCGGCAGAGCACCTCAGACTTCCCGACCTCAACGATGTTAAGGAGGGAATAATTGCAAGCCGTATCGCCGCGCACGCCGCGGACATCGCAAAGGGTGTTCCTCACGCAAGAGAACGCGACGACGCTATGGCGGCGGCTCGTCACAAGGTCGATTGGGAAGAGATGTTCAAGGTTGCGCTCGACGAAGAAAAGGCGAGAGCTTACTTTGAAAGCACTCCTCCTGCCGACCGTCACACCTGCTCAATGTGCGGAAAAATGTGCGCCGTAAGAACCACAAACCTCATTCTTGAAGGCAAAAAGGTTGAGTTCTGTACCGAGCTTTGATAAACTTCAAAATCATGTAACATAAAAACCATAAAAACAGAGCAAGGCGTGAACTCGCCGCACTATGTTTTTTCTCTTGAACCCGCAAAGGATTTTGACAACATCATCAAGTATTACTCCCTATATCCGTCATAATTTCACCGATGCGGACGGTGTAAATTCACAGCGCAAAACATGGGACACTCAGGATAATCGTCACTTCTTTGCTGCAACAGTAGAAATTACGCAGAACACGGATTTCCCGAATGCCGATTTTGATGTTATGGGAGATTTCACGCCCGTTATCCTGATAAAAGACAAGGACGGCAGCTACCGTCACAACGGCGAGGAGGACGCTTACGGCGTTATGCAAGAAGTTCTCTATGGCAACGCAGCAACTGTCTGCTCTACACCCGGCGATGAAAGCAACATTCTCCACATAAGTAAAGGCAAAACGCGCACCTTAACCTATGGTGTCGTTATTGACGAACAAGCAGCTCAAGTCCGCCGCGAAAACAACAGAACTGCACGATACTGATATTACGTCAGACAGTGCCGAAGCATCAACCGAAATCCGCATGGCAATCGAAAGCCTGCCTGTAAAAATCAGGCAGGTTGTCGTGCTCTATTACATCGAGCAATTCACCGTCAAGGAGATAAAACAAATCCTGAAAATACCCGAAGGTACCGTCAAAAGCCGTCTGAGCAAAGGTCGGGAGCTGTTGAAATGCTCGGCAGCAAAGCTAATTCATTCGTTATGACGGTCAATGCAGCTGAGATTACAAAGGACAATCCCGTATCTGTCGGAATAGGAGAAGGCGGCATGAGTATTGCGACAAAAGATGACGGCATGGAGTATTATATAGACCTTCCTCTTTCCGTAAAAGGCGAGAATATCAAGAGCGTTACCTATTCTGTGGATAAGGACGCGATTGCCGTCCACTGCCGCAA
>ODAI010382175.1_pt1 | contig 47536 bp, 40 predicted proteins | sample 1539321 | NCBI WGS metagenome assembly ODAI01 (sample SAMN02144231, study PRJEB22623) | gut metagenome | biome: sheep rumen | host: Ovis aries | place: New Zealand
CCTGCAAAAGGAGATGGTAACGGCTTATCTGGGCACCGACCCCACTGCCGACTCGCTGCACATCGGACACCTCTGCGGCATCATGATGCTGCGCCACCTGCAGCGTTGCGGACACAAACCCATCATCCTCGTGGGAGGAGCCACCGGAATGATTGGCGACCCCAGTGGCAAGAGCCAAGAGCGAAACCTGCTCAACGACGAGACGCTGCGCCACAACCAAGAGTGCATCAAGGCACAAGTGGCCAAGTTCCTCGATTTCGAGTCGAAGGAGCCTAACGCCGCCGAGATGGTGAACAACTACGACTGGATGAAAGACTTCACATTCCTCGACTTCGCTCGTGAGGTGGGTAAGCACATCACCGTGAACTACATGATGGCCAAAGACAGCGTGCAGCAGCGCCTCAACGGTACGGCTCGCGACGGTCTTTCCTTCACCGAGTTCACCTACCAGCTGCTGCAGGGCTACGACTTCCTGTATCTCTATCAGCACAAAGGCGTGAAGTTGCAGCTAGGCGGCAACGACCAGTGGGGCAACATGACCACCGGCACCGAGCTCATCCGCCGCACGCTGGGCAACGACGTGGAGACCTTTGCCCTCACTTGCCCGCTCATCACCAAGAGCGACGGCAAGAAGTTCGGCAAGACCGAGTCGGGCAACGTTGGGCTCGACCCGAAGCGCACCAGCCCCTACCGTTTCTACCAGTTCTGGCTCAACGTCAGCGACGAGGAAGCTGAGAAGTATATCAAGATTTTCACCTCTTTGGACAAGGAGACCATCGATGCACTCATCGAGGAGCATCGCCAAGATCCAGGCCGCCGCACGCTGCAACGCCGCCTCGGCGAGGAAGTCACCGTGATGGTACATGGCCGCGAAGCTTATGACATGGCCATCGAAGCCTCTAACATCCTCTTCGGAAAGGCAACTAAGGAGGCTCTCGAGCGTCTCGACGAGCAGACGTTCCTCGATGTCTTCGACGGTGTGCCCCACTTCGACATCGCTGCCGACCAACTCGGTCAGCCCGCCATCGAACTGTTCACCACTGCTGCCCCCGTCTTCCCCTCGAAGGGCGAAATGCGCAAGATGGTGCAAGGTGGCGGTGTAAGCCTCAACAAGGAGAAACTCGCTGACGCCCAGCGCCCCATCACCAGCGACGACCTCATCGATGGCAAATACCTGCTCGCACAGAAAGGCAAGAAGAACTACTTCCTGCTGACGGTGAAGTAGTCATTTGCAAATATCGCTATACAATCGGAAAGAGATTCTGCAGTCTCTTTCCGATTTTTTGTTTGTTTTCTGCTTTGTGCTTTGCTTTATCACATTTTATTTGTATCTTTGCATATCCTAAGCACTTGTAGCAATCATGGAAGAACAAGAGTTTGCAACAATGCAGTTGCGCACAGCAGTAGAAAGTACCATTGGCAGAGCCTTGAAGACGCCAAAGGACTTCGATGCTTTGTCGGAAAGTGTTTTTGAGAAGACCCACGAGCGCATCAGTGCCTCCACGCTGCGACGCTTTTGGGGTTATCAGCACGATGCCGCTGCAGCACCACGCGTGTCTACTCTTGACATCCTCTCTCGCTTCGTCGGATATGATAGTTGGGACGACTTCTGCAAGAAAACCGCCGAAGAGAAGGCTCCCTCTCACGTTCTCCCCTCCTCAGAGGAAGCAGAGGTGGTGGGGAAAACGCCCACTCCAAAGCGTAAAAAGCGAATCGTCATTGCTGCTGCCTTTGCTGTCGCTGCCATTATCTTTATCCTCTATCTGCTCTCCTCCCCTTCAGGAGTCAGAAGAGTAATCTCACCTTCTCATCACATCCTCCACATGGGTGACCGCTTCACCTCCTACGACGACTACCTGAAACTCTTCGGCGTAAAGTCGGACGAATACCGCTCCTATTGGGTTGTCCATCCAGAGCATCCTTACATCATGCTCTGGGGACCCGTCTATAAGCATCATGTTTATCACAATGAGGGCGATTCAGCAGCCCTTTGTCCCACCATCACGACCTATTGGCTGCCGGAAAACTATCCAACCGATACTGCCTCGATGGCCACCTTTGAGAGAATCAACAAACAACGTTATATCGACTTTGTGGAGCATCGCCAAATCCTATTGACCTTCATGCAGAACCTTGTCGACTCCAATTTTGTCTTCTTGGGTGCTTATCGCCTTTCCACCACCCTTTCCGACTCCACCCATGCTGTCTTCCGCCGCGTCATGGAAGATGTCGATATCGACAACCTCGAGATTCTTTATAACTATAGGTTCTAAGCCGCCTTTTTCCACACATTCACGTTAAGCCGCAGAAAAGCCCCATTCCATCGGCATCTTCCACTATACTACTTGAAATGGAATGCAAATGGAATAGAAATGGAATAGTTTATTTTTGTGCCCTTTCCCTTTTTTCCATACTTTTGTGCGTGAACAACATATATATAATATATAATATATAATATATAATATATAATGTCAAAATCCGTGACCATCCGTGAATAACACTTTTTTCACCCGTGGTCGCAAAAAAAAGGCTCACAATGGAACGAGTTTCAGAAAATATGCTTATCTTTGCATGCGTAGCTTCGCCTACTATGACGTAGCGACCATGCGGAAAGCTAACCAAACAACGTACTGCCAGGAAATCTGCAAAATTCCCCGTTACAAGGTACAACGTTTGAAAGAAGCCCTTCCGCCTGTAGTCCGTCTTGTGCCGACAGCCCTCACCAGCTGTCAGCCTTTTCACCTACAGGTGTGAGCCTTTCTTCATTCTTTTTGTAACAGGTATTGCAGAACCTACTGGCAAAGAATGTCAAGCGGGCTCACACCGCTGTGTGCATAACTAAAAACCGAAGTCATGAAAAAGAAAACAAACTCGTTTGTTCTATTTGCTAGAGCATTCAAAAACGCGCGTAAAGATTTTGGGGTATCCATTCAAGTGTTGTTTTGGATTACTCTTGTTTTGGCAATAATTTTTTACTATGTAGAACATATGGCCCAGCCAGAAGAATATTCTAATCCTTGGGATGCTTTTGTTTGGGCCATTACCCGATATATTGGCGACCCTGGAAAATTTGCAGGTAAAGGCCCCATTACCTTGACAGGACGCTACATAGACACTTTCATTGGCATTCTGAAAATACTCATCTTTGCCGTTCCTGCCGGTCTTGTTGCCAATGGCTTTAGAAAAGCCATGGAGGATGACAAAAAACTAAGGCAAATGGAAAGTCTCAGTGTAACTATACACAAGCGCTTTCGCAGGTCTGCACAAGGCAACTCATGGTTTTATAATGAAGAGAATAAAAAAAAGTGTTATAAGTGTGTAGACAGGTTGAGAAAGTTGTCATTCCTGCAGATTAAATTGGGATTGAGTATGGACAAACTAATAGAGATTATCAATTATTGCCCAGATTTAAGACTGGCCAATTTGGCAACAACTCGACGTAGAATAGAAAATCCACAAGACTGTCTGGTTATGGTGAATTTTCCATTGAACAACGAGTATGGTTGTTGCCTTGACAGGAACTCTAATGTCACTATAGTTGCACCAAATGCTCTCAATGAAATAGGTACTGGAAACAACGCCTTTTCTCTTGCAGCTATGGGGGGCTTCAATTATGTTAGTCGTGAACTGACACCCAACCCAGAAGACCCATTTGGGTTTTATTCAATGGATAAAGAGGATTTGGAATTGATGTACGATTACGACAAGAAAGAGGATGTGGAGTCTCAAGCCCTTCACTTCATGGATGACTTGATAAAATTTAAGAAACGAAGCGAGGAACGGGGAGAGAAGCATTGGTTTATTTTTGTTCTTGCTACGCTTAAGACAGAGATGTGTCAGGTCCATCTTTGGAGGTTTGCAAGCGACCCGAAAGAAAAGATTTCCTATCGTATAGATGGTCCTAAACGGAAATATGGAAGTACTGTTCTGCTAGAGGATGAAGAGAAACTTCAAAATATGTTTCACGACATTCGGGAAACACTCAGCAATCGAAAAATAAAGGTACAGGAAAAAGAACAAGGTATCGTTACACAGATAGATAATTTTGATATATGGAAAGCGGTCACTGATCATAATATTATGCGTCGTATGGGTGGCGGTATCGATTGCAACACTCTGACCATTCGCATTGGCTATGAAATACTTTATTATAGCACAAGCCATCTGCTCATAATGAAGGATATAGCAGATGCCATCAAGAAGCAAGTTGAGCCTAACAGCAAGATTACGGAAGAAGCGAAGAGATGTTATTTGGAAGATGGTGATGGCTTTGCTGACAAATACGGTGAGGAAAAAGTATTCTTACGTTCACCACAAGCATTGAAGAAGATGATTAGTAAGGCTAACAAAGAAGCAAGAGCTAAATATGAGCACTTGGATCTTGACGGTAATGAACAGGGAGACTATGCCGAACATCATCAACAACCTAAATGGAAACAAATATTTAAACTATAAAAAATATGCAAACAATCAAACTATTTTTGACAATCCTTGCACTGTCCATAATCACAGCCTTTACCAGTTGTGGTGGCAACTCAAATAAAGGTCTTGCCGATGGTGCCTCTGGCAACCTTGAAGCCTATGAAAATGGCGATGTCAATGCCGTTGTCCAAGCTTTGCCTCAAATTATGGTCATTCCAGGTGACCAGACTTTGCAGAACTTCAAGTGTTTGAAGACAGAGAATGTCAACGGACGCTCCTATGTCATTCGTGATTTCCAGAACTATCTGCTGAAGGACGACCGTGCGCGTCGCGTCATTTCCACTATTCAAGAAGGTTTTGTTGATCGAGACTTCCCCCTCAGCGATTTTGAACAGACGTTGAAGCAGCTCAATACGTTAGAAGCTACAGATATGGCAGATGGAATCGACAAGGATGCTAAGACGCTGTTGCTCTTCACTGCTCGCCCAGATATCATTCTGGAACTGAACTACGACACCAGTCGTGACAAAGGCATGCCAATGACCAGTCACAACTATAATAACAGAGGTGAGAAGAATGTTTCTTACACGCTAACAGCCCTCGATGCCTATACCAACAAGAGTGTAGCAACTATCACGTCCAGCAACATGAAGGGAGAATCAACCACAGAAACCATTCAGGCGGATATTAAAAAACAACTCCCCAAGTTCCAACAGGATATCCAGAAGTATTTCTCTGACATCCTGACCCGCGGACGTGAGATTACGGTTCGTGTGGCTATCGCTAAAGGCTGCAATATCAATCTCAATGACGAGAGCATTGAGGGTGACACCTATACCGATTGGATTATTGACTATATGAAGTCACATACCATCAAGGGTGCATATAAGATGCAGAACAACACCAACAAGGAAATATCGTTCACTAACTGCCGCATCAAGCTCCTCAATGATGACGGCACACAGTATGGCGTCTATGACTGGACGCGCGACCTGGCCAAGAACCTGCGCAAGAACCTCGGGCTTAAGGTTTCAAATAAGGCACAGGGCTTGGGTGAAGTGCTACTTGTAATTGAGAGCCAGTAAATACAAAAAGACAAACAAACATCTAATAGATACAACTATGAAACGTATATCCTATATTATCATCGTATTATTTGTGATGGTTGCTATTGTTGCATGTAATGGTAACACCAACAAGAGCGAAAGGAAAAAGTTCAACCCCACAGAACGTACCTCATCACTCACTGATGAGGAGCGGGAAGAAGCATTGGCGAAGAAACGGGCATCGTTGAGTATCAATTTGGACACTCTGCTCTATGGGCATGGCGTCAAGTTCGGTGTGCTCCGCCCCCAATTACTGGGAGAGGACATCACGGAAGACATTGCTGACCGCATCGCTATTAAGCTTCTTGAAATTGCCAGTCAGAACGGTATCAGCGGTGCTGGCAATTATGGTATTGTCTTTGGTACTGAAATTGCACAAACAGGACGAGCTGCTACTGGAACTGCACCACAGAAAATGACTGTTAACTATACTCTTACCTTTAAGGTGATGAATACGGCAACAGGTGACGTATATGGCACTGCCACACAGGATATTCTAGGTGTAGGCAATTCGTTTATCGAGGCTAATCAAAATGCTGTGAGCGAAATCAAGAACACGCCCGCCCTTCAGAAAATGCTTGCTATGGCCAGTGAGCGCATCATCAAATGGTATAACGAGAATCTACAAACGGTGAAGAACCAAATCACAGAAGCCACTGGTAAAGGAGATTATGCATTGGCTTTGGCAATTGCATCAAGTGTGCCCCAGCAGGCTACAACCGCATTCAACTATGCTTCCAGTCGGATTGACGATCTCACAAAGGGTTTGATGCACAAGAAAGCAGCCGACATGCTTGGTGAGATGGAAGCTACCTTATCAGCATCTGGAGAAGAATTCAATCCTGCCATTGCAGCATATTTCCAACTCATTCCAACCGATTGTCCTGAACACGCCAAGGCGCAGCAACTCTACAATAGCTATGAGCAGAAATGCCGTGCCCGTCGCGATGCTTTAGAGGCCAAGGCCGAACGCGACGAACAGGCTGCACGCGAATTGGAACGCTTCAGATTGATGCAAGAACACGAGACAGAGTTAGCAGAGATTGAAGCTGACAAGATGAAAACCAAATATAAGGCACAGGCTGCTGCTGCCAAAGCAAATTCCAGCAACAATAGAGGTTTGTTCGGCTCTCTTGGCTATGCCATTGGTGGTTCATTCGAACGCATTTTCAAGGTTGCTGATGTTGCCGGTGCTGCATTGACAGATAAATTGGAACTCGGGAAATACAAGGAACAAGTAGAGGACGAATTTTGATTAAATAGAAATTTATTATTATGAAAAAATATTTGGTTTTAGTAGCCATCATTGGCTTCAGTGTGGCAACTTTATATAGTTGTGATAATTCTAACAGTGGTAATTCTAATTATCAGCCACAAAAGCAAATTAGTTCAATAACTCAAACTGAGCTCGAGGCTCAAGCATTAGAAAAAGAGATTCAGGAGTTGATTACAGAAAAGAAAAAGTTCAGTTATAGTAATTGGCAAGATGCTTGCGCTAACAATGACTATGTCGCAGCGTACGAAATACTTGCTGAGATGAAGAACAAGGTGGAGACAATGCGACAAAGTACTTTCACGCCAAAGAAAAAGCGTATAGCTGCACAAGACGAATACTATGAGGCCAAAAGAGTGGTCGAAGCTCAGGAGAAACTATGGCTCCAGGGACTTGTTGATGCAGCATGTGACAAAAACGACTTCGAACGAGCCCATTTATTGGTTCGTGAAATAAAAAAAAATAAGGGAGAAGGACTTGTTAATCTAATGCAAGTAGTAGAACGTGAGTCAAAGTTTATATTAAGCATGAATATTGACGATGCAACTCTGCGTATTCAATATCTCCTAGAAGAGCTAAAACCTGAGGGAACAGAATTTGCAGAAGGTATATGCATGCAAATGGATTACGATAAGAATTGTGATTGGCTTTGCAATGATGACTTAAAGCAATTCAATGCCTACATTAAATGGTGTAGAGAATTCAACACTACATGCCATTCAATTCAGAAAACAGCTATTACTTTCGGAAACCAAGATGTATCAAAAAGAATCATCCAGATGTTTCGTCCTGACCCTGAAATATTATATAAAAAATCTACAAAGTACCCGAAAAACACATCATATGCTGATGTCTACGCTCATTACACCAAAAGATCACTTGACGCTGCTCAACAGAAATATGATGAAGCTGTAAAATCTGGCGTATTCAACAACTGACATCATATCCTAACAGAGAAAGCCGAAACGCTGGAAAGGGAGTAGGCATTATATAAGATCATCCGTTATATGAAATCCATCTTCAAAAACCCATTTGAACACATGCTTCAAGGACTTGCCTATTGGCTTGCTTATAAAGAGGAGACTTATATGTGTAAAATTATAGAGGCGGACGCAGTGACGGAAGCCATCCATATCCTTCAATCGCAAGTTCCAACAGGTTACAAAGTCGTTAGAGAGTTCCCTTATAGGAGCATTTCTAGTTCATTTGGTAACAAACATGCTGATTTGGTAATTCTGAATGCGAACAAGAAATGTGAATGTTTGATAGAATTCAAACTTGCAGATGCAACAAACGGAGGGTATGTAGCTGATGTCAAAAAGATAAGTGGAGTGAAAACAAGTAACCCCAATATTGACTGCTATGTAATAATCCTTTATAGGAAATCATGCAAAATCGATGTTCCCAATAAACTGGTTGACAATAATGGGAAGGCCGTTAAAAAGGTGCTTATTATTAATTCATCACAGAGTATAAAGGTGAGACGCGTATGTAATGCTATCCGTTCACAGACCGCAAAAAGCATGAAGAAAGTAGTTTGCCTTGAAGTTCTATAATTTAAACAAATTCAATATGAAAAAGATAAAATTGTTTTTTTGCATGATGGCTGTTGTCGTTTTAACAACGTGTGTTGAGAAGAAAATAACCGTGAAGGGGGCCGATGGCACTGAATACGAAAGCTATCAGGAGTGTTGTGCGGCACAGGACTTCCAAGCTGCTCACCAGTTCTTAGCAAGGATGAAGAACGCTAGCGCAGAAAAGGATGATTATTATGAAAAAAAAGAATTCGAAAAAAAGTATGAGGAAGCAAAAGAAGAAGTTTTCAAGCAAGAAGCCCTTTATCTAATGGGCATAGGAGATGAACAAGCAAAAAAAAGGATTTTATACCTGCTAAAAGAAGGTGGCAATGATGAGCATATTTCTATGCTTATAGATTTAGCCATGGAAAATGGTGATGCTGACTTTGTAAAATCATTAATGAGACAATACACCAAAGAAATAGGAGATGAAGATTTCGAAAAACTGATAAAATTCTTTGTTGAAAAGCAAGATGAGGAATATTTTTTTAAATTATTGACAGATATCGAAAACAAAATACCAAATAGACCTGCACTTGGGTTGGTTAAGTCTAATTATTACGGCAGTCTTGATGATTCGTATGAAAACTTTATTAAAAACGTTAAGAAATATAACAACGCATGCCGTGCCATCTTAAATGGAGCCATAGCTTCAAAAAATCAATCTTTGGCACAAAGAGTGATAAAAAAGCCCAAATCAACTCTAGCGTGTAAAGTACTCGGTGATTGGTGTAGAGTTGTAGAAAAAGAATATAGCCATAGTTCGGTTTATAAAGCCTTTAAAGTCACCTTGGATAATTCTGACGCAAATTCTATTAAAGCTGCTTATCAAGAGGCTGTAAGCAACAGCGCTTTCAAATAAAAACAAACGGGAAACAAAATGAAAACTATTTAAGAAGTCCATTAGAACATATGCTTCAAGGATTGGCCTATTGGTTGGCCTATCGAGATGTTGTATACAAAAAAACAGTAATTGAAGCCATTGCTGTTGATGAAACCTTTCAGATACTTCAAACACACTTACCTGTAGGCTATAAAGTAGTCAGTGAATATCCTTATAAACTTATAGATAAGTCATTTGGAAACAAGCACGCGGATTTGGCGATTATAAATACAGCAGGCATTTGCGAATGTTTAATTGAATTTAAACTGGCAGATAACACAAATGGCGGATACGCGAAAGATGTTACAAAATTGCATCCAATCAAAACAAGTTTCTCGAATGTTGATTGTTATGTGGTTATACTTTTTCGGAAATCATGCCTTATAAACCAACCGAAAGAGTTGGTTATGCCCAATGGTAAAGCCAAGAGAAAAGTACAAGTTAACAATTCAATGATAGCTGTGCGACGAGTATACACTGCACTACGATCGCAAACGGCCAAAAGGATGAAACGAGTAATTTGCATCGAATTATTATAATTAACGCTTTTCATAAATGTAAAAACAGGTGCATTCTACAACTGAAAAACATAATAACAGAGAAAGCCGAAACGCTGGAAAGGGAGTAGGCATTAATATAAAATAATATTTTTACGTATGAAAGAGAATTTTTATTTTGGAGTTGGAATCGCTGCGGCTGCAGTTGCTATTGTGCTCATGGTTTTAGACGGATTTAACATCTGGACATTTCCATTTGTTTGGGTTGTTATTGTGGTTCTTGGCATTATCTTTAGTATATGCTCAAGTATTGGCAACAATATGGAGAACCAAAAAGTCAGCCTTTTCCAGTTGTTGGTATTAGTCGCATGTGCTGATGGTGAAGCCTCTGTCGAAGAAATGCAGATTATCATGGAATATGCAAAGCAGTTTGGCATTTCTGGTAAGCGCTTTAATGCTATTGTGGAAAACGTTGATAAGGGAAAAGTACAGTTTGTGGTTCCTGATAAATTGGAAGAAAAAGAAAAAAATGTAAGGGCACTTGTAAAGATGGCAAAGGCAGATGGTAACATTGATGCAAAAGAACTGACTTTAATTAAAGAAGTCGCAAAAAGGTATGGTTTAAGCGAAAGTTTTGTAGATAATTTGGTCTAGATTCTATTAATGAATGAGTGTTCTCTTTTTATACGACTTTATGTTAATCATACTACAAATGGGCATGAGTGACAATTATCTGGCAAAGAAGATAAGACTCAAAGAAACTAGGGATACTACTAATGATAATTTTAAGGCCGATATACAAGCCAATCGCAACTAAAGATTATGACTCAATATACTAGTAATATGAAAAAATATCGCTATATTGGAATTCTACTAATTCCTTTCATTTTCTACAGTTACTGCATGGCGCAAACAGCAAAGAAAAGTACGGCTCAACCTGTGCAATGGACTGTGCTCAGTGAAGATGAGGCTGTATCCATTTCTTATAATCCCAAGATTGAAACGGACAAGAGTGGTAAACACATTGTATGGGTAAAGGCTGTTTACCGCACCACTGACTGGCAATGGCATTTTGCCAACCTAATTGGCTCTTCCCAGTCTGTTATCTCAACCAAGACAAAGGCTTACGCATAATTTATCTCTCCAAAAAGCATGAAGAAAGTAGTTTGCCTTGAAGTTCTATAAAATCCATAAATTTAACATTTTTAAAAATTGAAGTTATGAAAAGAATTTTAATCTTAGTATTTACAACAATTCTTACAATTGTTGGTTATGCACAAAAAGTCAATGTTGTTGGCACTTGGCATGAACAGGGTATGGACAGGACATGGATATTTGCCGAAAACGGGACAAAGACATTGAAAGGACGCCAGAAACTAACCTATCCGTTAGGTGGTGTTAACTGCACGTTTGATTTGGTCCAAACACGTACTGATGCGAAGTGGACTCTGAATGGTCACGCTCTGACATGTGTGTCCATCCCACTCAATAACTTTAGCATTGACGTTGACTATCAGAAGTATGGCAATTATACATCTGCCCAGAAACAGAAAATCAATGCCGCTATTCCTGCCTTCAAGCAGTTGGCCATTAAAGAAGCACGGCGGGATTGGCAGTCATTTGTGGGCCACAAGGCTTTTTATATCATAACTTCGTATTCTCCCAAACAGATGGTTCTTAATCTAGACGGAGAGAGATTTGTGCTAGTTCGCGATATATCAAAAATGACTGCTGCCCAGAAAGCTGCTTTTAATAAGGATGTAGCTGAATATGAAGCAAAAATACAGAAAGAGAAGGAAAAAGAGGAGAAGGCTAAGCGCGAGGCCGAAGAGAAGGCTAAGCGTGAGGCTGAAGAGAAGGCTAGACGTGAAGCTGAGGAAAAGGCAAAGATTGAAAACCAGTATTGGGAAATTCTAGGCGCAGAGAAAAAAGCCTCTGCAGATAAAGCAGCTGCCCAAGGTTATAGACTTGTCGACCTTGGACTTAGTGTGCGTTGGGCAGACCGAAACCTTGGAGCATTGAACGAGACAGACAAAGGTGATTACTATGCATGGGGCGAGACCAAACCATCAGATGGGAAAGCAAAATACAAGCCAGTAATGAAACCCAAAAAAGGAGCGGTTCTTGATTCCATGAGCGATCCTGCAACCGTTCATCTGGGAACGGGTTGGCATGTGCCTACAATAGAACAGTGGAAAGAACTATTTGCGAGATGTACGATGAAGGAGTCTGACGACCATAAGGGTGTTATCTTTACAGGGCCTAATGGCAATACTATTTTTTTCCCGTTTACTAATTATCAATACTGGGCACATTATTGGGCAAATTCCGATTATCATGGTAGATTGGTTAATATAGCATCCATTCCTCGTCAAGCACCTACCAGTGTCGTTGCTGGTTATACTCTCAAAAGTTCCGACACTCCTAAGACTGGTACTATGTTTGCAGATCATCTTTTACCTGTACGTGCTGTTATGGAGTAAATATTGTTGGCTAAATAATTGATAAAAAAACAGGAATCAGTATCAACCATTCTTTCCTTAAAAATCACGCTTCTTCAGAAACGGTTTCATCTTACTTATAAACGGAAACGCAGCTTTGGGGAGAAAGGGTAGAATAAACTCATTTGAAATTATTAATATGAGCGAAAGCTATGACTCGCAAGGACATATTTGCAATAATAGAAAAGGATGATGGAACAAATGTTTGGAGCCACGTCTATGATGTCTTCATGTTTTGTTGCATCATCCTTAGTGTGGTGCCGCTGATGTTTTGGGACAATTATCCTATATTCTGGTGGATAGAGTTGTTTACCACAACGGTGTTCATCATCGACTACATCCTGCGTTGGGTAACAGCAGACTATAAGTTAGGGAAAGGGGCTCACTCATTCATCAGTTATCCTTATAGCGGATGGGCCATTATCGATCTCCTGACCATATTGCCCAGTTTCCAACTGATAGGCCCAAACTTCAAGATCCTGCGAACGCTGCGAATGTTGAAGATTCTGCGCCTGATGAAAGCGCTGCGCTATTCCAATCAGATATTCCTGTTCTTCGATGTACTGAAGAAAGAACGGAAAGTGCTGACCGCTGTGTTGGTATTTGCTGCAGCATATATCTTCGTAACAGCATTGGTGATGTTCAACTTCGAACCTCGCATCAATCCTAATACAGGAAAAGAGACATTTGCAACGTTCTTCGATGCCATCTACTGGTCGACAGTCACGTTGACCACCGTGGGCTATGGTGATTTGTGTCCTGCCACAGATGTTGGGCGGCTCATCAGCATGTTCTCTTCACTTTTTGGTGTGGCCGTCATCGCTTTGCCTTCTGGTATTATCACTGCCAGTTATCTAGATGAATTACGTGAGATAAAAGAAGGTAAAAACCAAAAGGAAGAAATATGAAAAAGAAAGATTATTTAATATTATTGTAATATGAAACTTATTTTCGGATTGATGGTTGTGCTGTCGTAATATGTAAATTCATTAAAAATGACTACTGAAGAAATGTTCCAAAAGGCTCAAGAGGCGCGGACTATTGCCAAGTCGTTGCAGCAGAAACAGAAGATGGAAACAGATTCTGTTGTTAAGAAACAACTGGCAAAGCAGATAAACGATCTTTTCGCCGAAGCCCGCCAATGGGAAAATCAAGCAAGGCTTGGGCGTTGTATAGAACGAGAATTCATCACTTTGGGATTGGACTAACAGGAATTAGAACCATTTAGAAAACGATGACGAATAATAAGGCGGATGCATGGGCCATAGTCCCTGTGCATCCGCTTGTTTATGGATTGAGGAGAATGGTGATTAATCATTATTAAAAGAGATAGCCTTTACATGTTTTATGATAAGATTATAATAATCTTTGCATAAAACGATACTCTATCATATACCTTTAGATTCCACGGAGGCTCTCGCGAACATTATATAAAGTATTTACTATATTGTCTCGTGTTTTTGCTTCGTTGGACGAGGATGTGACCTGATTTTTATGTGAAAACGAAAAAAAATCAAAGGAATCTGTTGTATGTTCGTTTTTTTTCGTAACTTTGCAGCCGCAAACCGTGATTGGGTGATGGTGTAACGGTAACACTACAGGTTTTGGTTCTGTCATTCCCGGTTCGAATCCGAGTCACCCAACTTATGGAAAGTATTAATCAAATTTAAATCGTATCGCTTTTTAGGGCGGTACGATTTTTTTTGTACCTTTGACTTCGTCGAAGATACTCCCGTTCGGAAATAAAAAAGAAAAAAATAAGTGTTTCTTTTTGTATTTCGCTCACTTATTCGTACCTTTGCGGAAAGAAAAACTATTAAAACAAAAACGAGAAACATTACAGCAAAATGAAGACAAATTATGAAATCCGCTATGCGGCCCATCCCGAGGACGCAAAGAGCTATGACACCCAGCGCATCCGCCGCGACTTCTTGATTGAAAAAGTGTTTGCACAAGACGAAGTGAACATGGTCTATTCGATGTACGACCGAATGGTAGTGGGCGGTGCAATGCCCGTGGCTGAGGAACTGAAACTAGAAGCCATCGACCCATTGAAGGCTCCGTTCTTTACCACACGCAGAGAGGTAGGAATCTTCAACGTGGGTGGTGCCGGCTGCGTGAAGGTGGGCGACGAGGTGTATGAACTCGACTTCAAAGAGGCACTTTACATTGGACGTGGCGACCGTGACGTGGTGTTCTGCTCGAAGGACAAAGAAAAGCCAGCCAAGTTCTACTTCAACTCTACAACGGCTCACGCTGAGTATCCTTGCAAGAAGATTACGAAGAAAGATGCTGTGGTTGCCCATATGGGAAGTCTGGAGATGTCGAACGAGCGTAACATCAACAAGATGATTGTGAACCAAGTGTTGCCGACTTGCCAGTTGCAGATGGGTATGACCGAACTGGCCACAGGAAGCGTTTGGAACACGATGCCCGCCCACGTCCACTCTCGCCGTATGGAGGCCTATTTCTATTTCGAAGTGCCCGAAGACCAGGCCGTGTGCCATTTCATGGGCGAGGTCGACGAGACACGCCACATCTGGATGAAGGGCGACCAAGCCGTGCTATCGCCCGAATGGAGCATCCACTCTGCAGCCGCCACTCACAACTACACTTTCATCTGGGGTATGGGAGGTGAGAATCTCGACTATGGAGATCAGGACTTTTCGAAGATCATCGATCTTCGATAGTTTAGAGTTATGAATGAAGAGTTATGAGTTTTCTCATGGCAAGCAAGAAGAACAGCATTATAAGAAAAAAGGCGATGGATTTCTCTGTAAGGATGTTCCATCTGAATGATTATTTAATAAAACAAAGAAAATTTAGCCTTGCAGATCAAGTATTTCGTTCAGGAACATCAATCGGGGCAAATTTGTCGGAAGCTTTTAGGGCAGAGTCAGATTCCGACTATGTGCACAAATACTCCATCGCTATGAAGGAAGCTGAAGAAACCATGTACTGGCTGGAACTGGCTTATAGGGTGGATTTGCTTGATGAGAAACTATACCAATCTCTTCGCTCTGATTGTGAAGAACTCATAAAGATGGGAACTTCAACTATACTAACAATGCTAAGGAATATAAAAACAGCAAAAGAAGATAATCATAATTAATAACTCAAAACTCATAACTAAATGAACAACTTGTTTTCATTAGAGGGTAAGAACGCATGGATTACTGGCGCATCTTACGGTATTGGTTTCAACATCGCGAAGGCTTTTGTGGCTGCTGGGGCGAAAACCATCATCTTCAACGACATCAACGAGGCTGCGCTGGAGCGCGGTCTGAACAACTACAAGGAAGCCGGCATCGAGAACGTGAAGGGCTATGTTTGCGATGTGACGAAGGAAGACGACATAAAGGCTCTTGTTGAAAAGATTCACGAAGAGGTGGGACAGATTGACATTCTGGTGAACAACGCCGGTATCATCAAGCGCATCCCCATGCACGAGATGAAACGCGCCGAATTCCAGCAGGTTATTGACATCGACCTCGTAGGGCCGTTCATCTGCTCGAGTGCTGTGTTGCCCGAGATGATGGAGCGTCGCGAAGGTAAAATCATCAACATCTGCTCGATGATGAGCGAACTGGGACGCGAGACTGTCTCTGCCTATGCTGCCGCAAAGGGTGGATTGAAGATGCTCACGCGCAACATCTGCTCGGAGTATGGCGAGTACAACATCCAATGCAACGGTATTGGCCCGGGCTACATCGCCACACCACAGACCGCACCGCTACGCGAGCGCCAACCCGACGGCAGTCGTCACCCATTTGATTCGTTCATCTGCGCCAAGACGCCTGCAGGACGTTGGTTGGAGCCTGAGGAACTGGGCGGTCCCGCTGTGTTCCTGGCTTCACACGCCAGCGATGCCGTGAATGGCCACGTGCTCTATGTTGACGGTGGTATCCTTGCCTACATCGGCAAGCAGCCTTAATGCCCAGAAAAACAATCCTGTTTAACGATGAAGTCTGGACACACGCAAATGTGCCCAGACTTTTTTCTTGCTTCACCATTCGTGAATATGGATGTTGATTGTCAAGATTATTCTGAATTTCACCCCCACGAGAAGGCCATCGGTTGAAAATATTTTTCTTTCGTGGGCAAATATGCGAAAAATGAGCGTTTTCGGAAGTCGTTGACTGTCAAAGGTTTGCGTTTTCTTTACATCTTTCTAGTTTGTTAAAGCTATGCTTTGGGGTTGTCAGAGCTATGCTTTGAGGCTCTCACTTGTGGCAAATGAGCGGCTCAAAGGCCACAAATGGCAAGGTCAAAGGCCACAAATGACACGCCAAAAGACTAGAAATGGCGATTCAAGAGGCTGAAAACGGAAGGACAATGGGGCAAAACATAGGTTTCATTTTTCTAGAATGAACGAAAAAGTTGACAAGAATTTGTCGTGGTTTTTCAAAATAATAAAAAGACTATTAAAGAAGTCAGAGGCCGTTCAGTTACAAAAAAGTTACATCACAAAACGCTTCCGACCTCTATAAATCGTAAACCAACAACACTATAATTGCCTATTTCTCGGCCATTGAGAATGGAAATCCTTAAGCATTGACATACTTTTCAGAAACAAAAAGAAAGAGACTTTCCAAAGTGGAAAATCTCTTTCTTTTTTCTTTACAAATTGTTTGCTAGGCAACCAATTATTTGTTCACTGCATCAGCGAGTTCAGCACCAGCCTTGAACTTGGCAACTTTCTTGGCAGCAATCTTGATGGGCTTTTTCGTTGCGGGGTTGATACCCTGACGAGCGTCCTGCTTCTTCACAGAGAAGGTTCCGAAGCCAACAAGCTGTACTTTATCACCTGCTACGAGAGCGTCCTTAATGGCAGCAACGGTAGCCTCCAAAGCTGACTTGGCCTGAGTCTGATTGATTTTGGCAGCCTCAGCAATTTTCTTGATTAATTCTGTCTTGTTCATAATTTTGGTTTATTAAAATGAAATTTTTTAATTAAAATTTGTCTATTTGGGAGCAAATATAGGATATTCATTTCAAAAAACAAACAAAAAATAAAAAAAAGTGAGTTTTTTTTTGAAAATTTGTGTTTAAAGGCCTGATTTTGTGCAAAATAACGGATATTTTTCGTATTTTTGCGCCCGTAATCATCAAAATTGAAAAGAAACGACATGCGCAATATTCCAACGATCACCCGTAACCTGCTCATAGTGAATGTGCTGGTGTTTTTGGCCACTGTGGCTTTTGGCGGCGAGACAACCGCCTATGGCACCAACTATCGCTTGAACAACATATTCGGCCTTCACTTCTTCATGGCCCCCGACTTCCATCTTTACCAACTGCTGACCTACATGTTCATGCACGGTGGTTGGTCGCACTTGTTTTTCAACATGTTCGCCCTGTGGATGTTCGGTTGTGTAGTTGAAAGAGTATGGGGACCAAAAAAATTCCTTTTTTATTACATTTGTTGCGGAATTGGTGCCGGTCTTTTTCAAGAATTGGCGCAGTTTGGCTCGTTCAGCATCGACATCATGTCGCGCTATCCGCAAGTGGGATTCGGCGACTTGGGCACTGTTGCCACCCAACTAGGCTCGGCACTCAACGGATGGACCACCGTGGGCGCTTCGGGAGCCATTTATGCCATTTTGCTCGCATTCGGTATGATTTTCCCCGAAGAGCGCATTTTCATCTTCCCACTTCCTATTCCCATCAAGGCCAAATGGTTTGTGATAATTTATGCTGGCATTGAGCTCTTCTCGGCCATCTCTACAACTGGCGACGGCGTTGCACACTTGGCCCACTTGGGCGGTATGGTGTTCGGCTTCTTTATGATTCGCTATTGGCAGAAACATCCCACAAGTGGTTATGGACGGTCGGATGGACAGCAGTTCTTCGAAAACCTGAGGCAATCGTGGGAAAAACGTTCCCACCACAAGAGCGAGCCCGAACCACCAAAAACGGGTAATCCCGACTGGGACTACAACGCTCAGAAACAAGCCACACAAGCCGAGATTGATCGCATTTTGGACAAGATTCGCAAGAGCGGATACGACAGTCTGACGGCTGATGAGAAACGCAAACTTTTCGAGCAAAGCAACAAAAGATGATCAGGCAAGATGATCAAGAAGTTGAAGAAATTCACACTCCAAATGATAGCGGGCGCCAACATCGTCACCATCTTATGCATGATGGTGGTGGGATTCAGCGACAGAATCAGCCCCGCCACATTCCCCTCGTTATCGAACGTTGGACTCTTTCTGCCCGTTTTCATCTTGTTGAATGCGGCGTTCTTGGTATTTTGGTTGTTGTTCAAGACTCGCTGGGCGCTGATTCCCATCGTAGGATTCTTGATCTGTTACAGCCCTATCCGCACTTTTTTCCCCATCAACTTGAAAAAAGAAACACCTCCAGACGCCATCAAGGTGTTGAGTTACAACGTGTGGCTGTTTGCCGGATGGGAGTATCGCGACCAACCTAACCCCATCTATCAGTACATTCTCGACACCGATGCCGATATTGTCTGTCTGCAGGAGGCCGGAACCCAAGAGGTGAAAAAGCAGAAAGAACTGAAAGAGGCCATTCGCAAGAAATATCCCTATCGTGAAAGGTCGTCCAAAGGGAAAAACGGCGATATTCTGGCTTGCTACAGCAAATATCCCATCGTTGGCAAGGAAGGAATCGAGTATGAATCGAAGAACAATCATTCGTCCGTCTTCTACATCAACATGAACGGCGATACTATCATCGTGGTGAACAACCATTTCGAGTCGATAGGACTGACATCGAAGGAGAAAGACGAATTCAGCAAAATCGTGAAGGGCGAAGTGAAACGCAACGAGGCTGAAGAAGGGTCGAAGAAACTCATCGGCAGATTGAACGAAGTATCGAAAGTCAGGGCACCACAAGCTGATGCCGTAGCGCGTTTCGTAGACCAACATCGGGACAAGAGTATCATCTTGTGTGGCGACTTCAACGACGGCCCCAATTCATACACCCACCACAAGTTGGCCAAACGACTGACTGACTGCTATGTGGCAAGTGGCAACGGACTGGGGTTCTCATATCATCACAACAGCTTTTACATCAGAATCGACCACATTATGTGCTCTAAGGATTGGACACCCGTAAAGTGCATTGTTGATAAAAAAATAGACGCTTCAGACCATTATCCGGTCGTTTGCTGGCTAAAAAAGACCCCTAAACCTTAAAAAATGCATTATTTACGCCTATAAATTTTCCACAAAAGAAAAAAATGCGTAACTTTGCACGTCTATTGCGCAAATTTCATTTTCGCGAGACACTGAGACTTATAGTCTGACAAACTTGAAACAAGAAAAAAACAAAATATAAATTAATAACAATTAGTCAAAAAATGCAAAACAAAGGAATTGTAATTGTAACCGCCGTATTACTGACGCTTGCAAGCATCTTCTATTTGTCCTTCTCTGCTGCCACAAAGTACTATGACAAGCAGGCAGCTAAACTGGGCGACCCCATCGCACAGCAAGACTACAAGGACTCTGTGAAGTACATGGGAATCTATTCTTATCAGAAATGCTTGGAAACGCAGATTGGTCTCGGACTTGACCTGAAAGGCGGTATGAACGTCATTCTTGAAATCTCAGTGCCCGACGTTGTCGAGATGCTGGCCGACCACAAGACCGACGCGGCTTTCGTGAAATCAATGGAAGAAGCCAAGAAAGAAGAAGAGACAAGCCAAGACGACTTCATCTCACTGTTTGTCAAAGCTTTTCACAAAAACGCACCAGGACGCCGTTTGGCTGAAATCTTTGCCACTCAGCAACTGCAGGGCAAAGTGAGCCCGCAGAGCGAGGACAACGAAGTGGTCAAGGCCTTGCGCGACGAAGTGCAGGCAGCCATCGACAACTCGTTCAACGTGGTACGCACCCGTATCGACAAGTTCGGTGTCGTTCAGCCCAACATCCAGAAGCTGGAAGGCCAGCAAGGACGTATCATGGTTGAAATGCCTGGTATCCGCGAGCCCGAGCGTATGCGCAAACTTTTGCAAGGTAGCGCCAACCTCGAATTCTGGGAGACCTACAATGCTGAAGACATCATCCCCTATCTGAACCAGCTCGACATGCGCGCTGCCAATATGGGCACCAGCGCTGACTCAACTGCAGCTGTGAAAGATACTGTCACCACAGCACAGGCTGACACCACAAAGGCAAAGATCAAGATCAACAAAGACAACAAGGTTGGTGCAGCAAACAACGAGGCACAATTGGCTGAGGCCAAGAAGCAGCATCCGTTGCTGACCTTCCTCCAGACCACAGGAAGCGGCTCGCTCTCACTGGTAGGTTATGCCAGCGTTCGCGACACTGCCGAGATCAACAGCATCATCTATTCGGAATTGGCTAAACAGATTATCCCCTCAGACTGCAAACTCCTTTGGAGTGCCAAACCTGAGGACGGAATCCAAGCCAAGAACATCTACGGTCTCTATGCATTGAAGGTGACAACTCCCAACGGTCGCGCTCCGTTAGAGGGTGACGTTGTTGTTGACGCTAAGGACGATTTCAATCATCTCTCTGGTGCTCCTGAAGTGACGATGTCGATGAACTCCGATGGTGCTCGCCGCTGGGCTGCTATGACCAAGGCCAACATCGGTCGTGCCGTTGCCATCACTTTGGACGGCGTGGTGTATAGCGCTCCCCGCGTGTTGAACGAGATTTCTGGTGGTAACACCGAGATTACGGGTAACTTCACCATTGAGGAAACAAAAGACTTGGCCAACACGCTGAAGTCTGGTCGTATGCCTGCTCCCGCCCGCATCGTTCAGGAAGAGGTTGTTGGTCCTACGCTCGGTGCACAGTCCATCCAGCAGGGTGTCGTTTCATTCATCATTGCCTTCATCCTGTTGATGATCTACATGCTCGCCATGTATAACATCATCCCTGGTATGATGGCTAATCTGGCACTGCTTGTCAACATCTTCTTCACGTTGGGTATATTAACCTCGTTCCAGGCGGCACTGACGATGTCGGGTATTGCTGGTATGGTGCTCTCGCTGGGTACGGCTGTCGACGCCAACGTGCTGATCTACGAGCGCATCAAGGAAGAGCTGCGTGGTGGTAAGAACATCAAGCAAGCTGTTGCTGCTGGTTACGACAACGCATTCTCGGCCATCTTCGACTCCAACTTGACATCACTCATCACGGGTATCATCCTCTACCTCTTCGGTACAGGTCCTATCCGCGGCTTCGCAACGACTTGGATGATTGGTATCATCTGCTCGTTCTTCACCGCCGTGTTCCTCACACGCCTTGTCTACGAGCACCAGCTGAAGCACGACCGCTGGCTCAACCAGACCTTCTGCACGGGCGTTTCCAAGAACCTGATGCAGAACGTCCACTTCCCCTTCATGGGCGTGTATAAGAAGTCGTTCGCCGTGGCTGCCGCAGCAGTGGTGGTGTTCCTCATCAGCTTCTTCGTTCAGGGCCTCAGCCGCAGCATCGACTTCACAGGTGGTCGCAACTATGTCATCCAGTTCGAGAAGGCCGTAGAGCCCGAGCAGGTTCGTGGTTTGCTGGCCGAGGCATTCCCTGGCTGCAACACTGGTGCTTTGGCATTGGGTACCGACAACAAGACCATCCGTATGTCAACCAACTATAAGATTGAGTCGAACAGCCCCACCGTCGACGACGAGGCTGAGGAAATACTCTATCACGCACTGAAGAAGGCCGGACTCGTGAGCCAGGCCGACGTGCAGTCGTTCAAGAACCCTGACATTCGTGAGGGTGGCTCCATCATCAGTTCTACAAAGGTGGGTCCGTCAATTGCTAAGAATATCACTCGTGGTGCCTTCATCAGCGTGTTCATCGCCCTGCTGGCTATCTTCCTCTACATCCTGCTCCGCTTCCGCAACGTGGCCTTCTCTATCGGCTCTATCGTTGCTCTGGCACTCGATGCATTGGTGGTCATCGGTTTGTTCTCGCTCCTGCAGAAAGTCATGCCGTTCTCGCTGGAGGTGGACCAGACATTCATTGGCGCTATCCTGACGGTGATTGGTTACTCCATCAACGATAAGGTGGTGGTGTTCGACCGTATTCGTGAGAACTTGCGTCTCCATCCGAAACAAGACATCCAGAAGGTGTTCAACGACTCAGTCAACCAGACATTGGCTCGTACCATCAACACCTCACTCTCCACGTTGATCGTGTTGCTCTGCATCCTGTTCATCGGTGGTAGCAGCATCAAGGGCTTTGCCTTCGCTATGACACTGGGTGTCATCTTCGGAACGCTGTCGTCTATCTTCATCGCTTCGCCCATCGCTTACTTGTGGATGGGTCGCAAGATCAAGGAAGACGTCGCAGAGGCTGCGTAACCCAACTATAGCCTAACTTTATATACCAAGCAAAACCAAGGGCATCTGGGCCAAGCGCCCAGGTGTCCTTTTTATTCAAAACAGATATGCAAGAGACAAGACAAAACAAGATTGCGCGACTGCTGCAAAAAGAACTGGCGCAGATATTCCAGGAGCAGACACGAGCCATGCACGGTGTGATGGTGTCGGTCACCCGGGCGAAAGTGAGCCCCGACCTGAGCATCTGCACCGCTTATCTGAGCGTGTTCCCCAGCGAGCGAGGCGAAGAGATTCTCTCCAACGTGAACGAGAACACACGCACCATTCGCTACGAACTAGGCACGCGCATTCGCAATCAAGTGCGCATCATCCCAGAGTTGCGCTTCTTTATCGACGATTCATTGGACTATATCGACCGCATTGACGAGTTACTGAAGAAATGAACTTCCCCTTTTTCATCGCACGCCGCTACCTCTTCTCGAAGAAGTCCACCAATGCCATCAACGTGATATCGCTCATCTCGGTGATAGGTGTTGCTGTGGGATCCATGGCACTCATCATCGTGCTCAGTGTCTTCAACGGTTTCCACGACCTTGTGGCCTCGTTCTTCACCCAGATGGACCCGCAACTCAAGGTAGTACCCGTAGAAGGAAAAACGGCCCCTGCCGACGACCCGATACTCACCGAGATACGCCAGATGCCTGAAGTGGATGTGGCTACAGAAACTGTGGAAGACATGGCATTGGCCGTCTATAACGACAAGCAGTCGATGGTGACCGTGAAAGGCGTGGACGACAACTTCGACCAACTCACTCACATCACCGAAATTCTCTATGGCGAAGGCGAGTTCCAGTTGCATGCCGCCGACCTGCAATATGGCATCATCGGCATCCGTCTGGCGCAAGAGTTGGGCGCTAACGTGCGCTTCGGCAACTATCTGCGCATCTATGCCCCGCGTCGCGATGGGCAACTTGACCTTTCCAATCCCTCCGAAGGATTCATTCTCGACTCACTGTGCTCGCCCGGCGTGGTGTTCTCGGTGAGACAAGCCAAATACGACCGCAACTACATCATCGCACCCATCGGCTTCGCCCGCAACTTGTTCGCCCAGCAAGGCATGGTCTCGGCCCTCGAACTTCGACTGAAAGACGGCAGCGACATCGATGCCGTGAAGAAAAAGATGGAGCGCGTTGCCGGTAGCGAATACCGTGTGCTCGACCGATTCGAGCAACAGGCCGACACGTTTAAAATCATGCAGATTGAGAAGATCATCGCTTATATCTTCTTGACTTTCATCCTCGTCGTGGCTTGCTTCAACATCATCGGCTCACTCTCTATGCTCATCATCGACAAGCGCGACGATGTACAGACCTTGCGCAATCTGGGTGCCGACGACCGCCAAATCTCTCGCATCTTCCTCTTCGAAGGCCGTTTCATCGCCGTCATTGGCGCCGTCATTGGCATCGCCCTGGGCTTGTTACTCTGCTGGCTGCAGCAACGCTACGGACTCGTGGCACTGGGCGAAAGCAGCGGCTCGTTCGTTGTAAACGCCTATCCCGTAAGCGTCCACTACACCGACGTTGTTGTCATCTTCTTCACGGTGATTGCCGTGGGATGGCTCGCCGTGTGGTATCCCGTGCGCTATCTCTCCCGCCGCCTGCTGGCCGATTAAAGAAGCCCCCTCCAACCTCCCCCAACTAGGGGGAGGAGAACTGAGTTGGAGCTAACTTTTTGCCTTTTAGGCACGGATGACACAGATAACACTATTCTCTTACCTTTCACCTCTTATTTCCATTTTTCCCCTCGGCTGAAAGGGATACTTGTATCTCCTCCCCTAGTTGGGGGAGGTTGAGAGGGGGCCTTTGACGTTGTCATTTGTGGCCTTTTGCGTTGTCATTTGTGGCCTTTAATGTTGTCATTTGTGGCTTCTCGTGAAGTAAAATAAATTATTTTGCTCGGTAAAATAAATTATTTTAGTCGGTAAAATAAATTATTTTGGTCAGTAAAATAAATTATTTTACCAGACCATAGCATATCTCTGACAACGTTAGGTCATAGAGATGACAACATCACTTGCGGCATATAGCCATCACACATGCATCATCTACCTCGCTTCCAATGACTTTTTTCCCCTTGATTATTTGGTAATCTCACGAAAAACCCCTACTTTTGCAACAAAGTGTAACAATGTCTTCGGGCCACTTGCCTTCAGCAAGCCTGACGTGAAAAGTGTACTTGGAAGAATACAGACAAGAGATTTAGTTGTTTTTTTCAAACGAAAAGATGAAATGAACATCAAGTTGCACACCCCTAAGAGCCTGAAGAATGGCAGCGGAATGTCTTCGCTGAAGCAGTTCCTGTTGTCTCTCTTCGCTACGACCGTTTCCATCGCACTCACTTTCGGTACGGCAGCGGTGATAGACCACCATAAGCAACAAAAGGCGAAGCGCGAGATTGTGATGATGGTGATGTACGACATGTACAACTCGCTGCAATCGGTGGAAGAGGTCGACACCAACATTCGCAAGCTGATTGAAGGTCAGCGGCTGATAGCTGAAAACCCTGCCAAGTTCGACGAAGTGGTAAGAGGGAGAATGGCGCTGGTCCTGAGTACCGATTACACGGAAACGGTGGAACGCGTCTTCTCGTCGAGCATCGAAACCATCAATACGGTGGGGAATGTGCTCTTCATGGAGAATGTGGCTGATTTCTATCGCGAACGCAAAATGTATAATGAGACGGTATGCGACTCACTTATGGCCTAGATTGCCCGGGAATCTCCCTATTCCTCTTTGAAAGGCACTCTGGATTTGGATATTATGATGGAAGCACTCATGAGTAATGCTATACGGTATGACATGCGTTATCGGTACGCTCAGTGCCAACAGATGATGAATGTTACCGACAAGGAAATAGCAGCATATAGGAAGCAAAGAGCGCTAATGGAAAAAAGTTCGCTTGACTACGAGGCTGCTGAAGACTCGGCAAGGAACGAGGTGATTGATATTGTTAAAGCAACAGAAGAAGCCAAGAAGAAACTTAAATTGGAATGATGAAGATAAATAATAATGTGATTATGAAAAGAATGATTCTGAGCATGATGCTCGCTGTGGCCGCTGTATGCGGATGGGCTGCTCCCACCACTCAGTCTTCGGCTGTTCCCCTCTATCAGGAGGGCATGGGCGACAACAAGACATTGAAAGTGAAACTCGACCTGGTGGACTTTGGCGATACAGTCGTTGTCTATCGTTCGGGATATGAGGAACTGACGTTTATCGGAAAGAACGGTAAGTTCGAGTTCGAACTCGAGGTGGACAAGGTGGTGCAGGGCATGTTGTTGCAGCCCAAGTTGCTGCGTGGCGACATGGAGGATGCACGTTACTACTCTATCCCACTCGTGGGTGGTGAATCCGTGCGTGTGTGGGATACCGATAAGACGCGTTTCGATGTGGACGGCACGGGGTTCTATGCCGATTATCATAAGGTGGACCTCTTTAACGAGAACGATGAAAAGGAGCTGCGTGCCAATACGATTAAATATCGTGAGATGAAGGCCAACAAGTCCCTTAGCAATGAGGAACGCAACAAGTTCTACAACGAAGTCTATCTTCCAAGTTTCAACCGCCATCAACAGGCGCTGGTCGACTACATCAAGGCTCATCCCAAGCAGGAAGCTGCCATATGGCTGCTGCGCAGTATTGACGGTTTCGACAAGATGAAGGAGACTTTCAATCTTTTCGATGTCTCTGTTCGCGAAGGGCGCATGCGTCAGATCTACGACAGTTGGGTGAAAGATGCTGAGGAAAGACTCGCAGAAGAAGCACAAGAGAAGGAAGCCCAGAAGAAGCAGGCTGAAGGAATTGAAGCCCCCGTGTTCACTCTCAACGACTTGGAAGGCAAGCCTCTCGCGCTGACCTCTCTGCGCGGCAAGTATGTCATTCTCGACTTCTGGGGATCGTGGTGCATCTGGTGTATCAGAGGATTCCCTCAGATGAAGGAATACTATGCCAAGTATAAAGGCAAGTTCGAGATTCTGGGCGTTGACTGCAACGATACGGAGGCCAAGTGGCGTGACGCCGTGAAGAAGCACGAGCTGCCTTGGCTGCATGTCTACTGCCCGAAGGAGTCGACGCTGCTGGCCGACTATGGCGTAACAGGTTTCCCCACGAAGATCATCATCGGCCCCGACGGCAAGATTGTCAAATCCATTGTGGGCGAGGATCCCTCCTTCTATACTCTGCTGGATGAATTGTTCAGCAAATGATGGCTTTGAAAAAGATACTGTTGTTTGTCGCAGCCCTAATGGTTGCTGTGAATGTTAGTGCACAGGAAGAGGAAACTGTGCCTGTATATTTCGAGTTGGACCAACTACCCAAACTGATTGACATCATGCCGCCGCCACCAGCCTTTGACAGCCCTGAGTTTGCCAATGATGTGGTGCGCTACGGATGGGGAAAACAGCAGCGGTTGGACAAGGAGCGCGTAGAACTTGCCATTGCTGACGCCGAGTGGAACGACCACGCCAAACTCTTCCTGCAATGGAAGGACGCCTTCGGACTGGAAATCAACGCGACCAATACTCCTGAGATTTGGAAACTGATGGAGAGTAGCCTTGCCACCACCGACCCCATGCGCAAGGAGACCAAGGCTTTCTATCACCGCCAGCGCCCCTTCGAGCGTTTCGACGACCCGATGCCTTCGCACGAGGAAGACGACTTGCGCGGTGAAGGCAGCTATCCTTCCGGTCACAGTCTTCGTGGTTGGGGCATCTCCTTGCTTCTGGCACAGATAGCTCCTGAGCGTGCCGCAGAGATTTTCAGTCGTGGATGGGACTATTGCAACAGCCGCGTCATCGTGGGTGCCCACTGGCAGAGCGACGTTGACGCCAGCCGCACCGCCGCCAGCATCGGCTTCTGTGCCCTGCAAGGCAGCCCTGAGTTCATCGCTCAGATGAGGAAGGCTCAGCAAGAATATAAGGAAAAGACCGCGCAGAATGCTGATGTGCATAGTGCTACCATCGTGGTGCATCCTGCCACACGCGCCTATCAGGAGAAAACAGAAGAAACGCGCGGCATCGTGACTGAAGGTCAGCAAAAGGTTGCCGGGAAGTGAGAGCTGTGAAGAACCTTAGCAGCGAAACGATAAAGAAATAATAACGATAACAAAACGGCAAAGGCGGTTCCATAGAGGAATCGCCTTTGCTGTCTTTATGCTGTAATACTTTATACTTCAGTCGAGGTCGACATGCTGCACGGAGATGTCCTCACGCAAGAATGTGCGTGCGCTGTCCTTGAACTTATCGGAGTTCTCTGTAGTCAAGTAGCGGGCTGTGCCGCCCTTCGAGCAACGACGCTCCATGTCGGGATGATGCTCGAAATAGCGCTGCAGACTTTCGGCTACAAACTCACTCTGCGGAATGATGCGCACACCTGGCGGCACATACTTCAGTATCTTGGGCATGAGCAGCGGATAGTGGGTGCAACCCAGGATAACGGCGTCGATTTCAGGGTCGAGCCGCATGAGTTGGTCTATGCGCTTCTTCACAAAATAGTCAGCGCCAGGTGAGTCGGCCTCATTGTTCTCGATAATGGGCACCCACAACGGACAAGCCACTCCAGTAACACTAATATCGGGACAAAGTTTCTGAATCTCAAGCTTATAGCTGTCGCTGCGAACGGTGCCTTCAGTGGCCAACAGCCCAACGTGACGTGTGATGGTCAGTGGGTCGATTGCCTCAGCTGTCGGACGGATGATGCCCAACACACGTCGGGCAGGGTCCCACTCGGGCAAGTCGCGTTGCTGGATGCTGCGAAGCGCCTTTGCCGATGCCGTGTTACATCCCAATATAACCAGATGGCATCCCAATGAAAAGAGTTTGAGCACGGCCTGGCGCGTGAACTGATAGACCACGTCGAACGAGCGCGAGCCGTATGGCGCACGGGCGTTGTCGCCGAGATACAGGTAATCGTACTCGGGCAGCAACTGTCGGATGCCATGCAGAATGGTCAGGCCTCCGTATCCGGAATCGAACACCCCGATAGGTCCGGGCGACTGTGGTAGATGCATGCTTGCGCTACGCTAAATAAAAAAATAAAAGTTGGCCTCACCCCCGCCCCCTCCCCCGTAGGGAGGGGGGAGTTAGAGAGGAGAGTGGAATATTATTTCCCGATGGCTTTCATCACTTCATTCGTGATGTCGCGGCCCATGCTGGTGTCAACATAGGGCAGAGCATTGTTGTCGGTGTTGAGTACAAAAGCCAACTTCAGCTCCTTACCCACATGCTGAATGGCGGTATTCAACTTGTTCCTGACCGGCTGCATGAGGTCTTTCTCGGCTTTCTCCAACAAGCGCACCGACTCTTCCTTGAAGGCCACATTCTTGGCCATCATATCCTGCAGCTCAGCCTGGCGTTTCTTTAATATCGACGGAGCGAATTCACGCTGACCATCAAGAAACTCCACGTACTTCTTGTTGAACTCGTCTTCGCTGCGCTTCATCTCGGACTCATACTGGGTTTTCAATGCAGCGATATTGCGCTGTGCAGCCACGTAGTCGGGCATAGCCTGAAGCACGTCGTTATAGCTGAAATAGCCATAAGCCAAAGAGGGGGTTGCCACCACTGGGGCGGGAACCTCCACATGTGTAGAATCCTGTGCCTTACCCGCCAAAGCAGATATAAGGCACAGGAAAAGAATCATTTGTTTCTTCATTATTTCAGTTTCAGCACTTCTGTCTTGCACTCGCTGGTAACGTCGGTGACGAGAGTAGAGCTGATGAACGGCAGTGTTCCCTTCAACACGATGATGGAGTACTTGCCATTGTTGCCCACGTTCTCGATAGCCTTATTGACTTTCGACTGGATGGGGGCCAACTTCTCTTGCTGTTGCTTTGCCAACTCCTGCTCAGCATCCTGACGAGCCTGCTGAATCTTCTGCTGCAACTCTATCAGGGTCTGCTCGGTCTCCTGCTGCTTCGTAGCATTCATGGTTGACTTATTCTTGTCGTAATCCTCGGCCTTGCGCTGGTACTCGTTAAACAACTCTTGGAGTTCGGTGTCCTTCTGCTTGGCAAGAGCCTGCAGTTCTTCTTGCGCCTTGGTAAACTCGGACAGATTCTGGGCAACAGCGTCGATATCGACACAACCAATCTTCTGGGCGAACATGGTCATCGGGGCCAGAAGCATCAACATCATAATAATCTTTTTCATTTTCTTTTTTTCGTTTTGTTATTTGTTAATTGTCTTATTAATCTCACTTGACCTGTTGTTTCAGGCTGATTAGTGGGCATATCCCAATTTCTGAAGCACTTCGTTGCTGATATCAACACTGGGCGAACCAAAGATAATACCAGCAGCCTCGCTGGCGCGGTCGAGCACCAGACTATAGCCACGCAGCTCAGAAATCTCCTTCACCGTGTTGTAAATCTCCTCCTGAATGGGGCTCATCAAACTCTCACGCTTCTTGAAGAGCTCACCTTCAGGGCCAAAGTACTTGCGCTTCAGTTCGCTGGCTTCTTTCTCTTTCTGCATGATAGCCTCTTGCTTGGCTTTCTTCTGGTCTTCAGAAAGAAACACCACCTCGTTCTGATAGTTCTTGTACATCGTGCCAGCCTCTGTGTTCAATGCCTCCACTTCAGCCATCCACTTCTTCGACACCTGATTGAGCTGCTCGTTGGCACGCTCATAAGCGGGAATGTTCTTCAAAATATACTCCATATCGAGCAAAGCAAACTTCTGCGCCCCTGCCGTGAAAGGAAGCACGGCCATTAGGAAAAGGGGCAAAAACCATTTTGCCAGCCTTGCGGTTTTGTTGTTTTCTTGTTTCTTCATTTTCTATCCTCCGTTTAATGGTTGATTATTCTTATTGACTCATTGTGAAACAGAAAGTTTCTTTTGAGCCCTCAGATTCATCATATTTTTATCTTTATAGTTAAATTTTAACTAAAATTCCTGTCCAAGAATGAAGTGGAACTGTCCACCGCTACGCTTGTATGCACCGCCGTTGTAGACTTTGTCGAAACCATAGGCATAGTCGATACCCATCAAGCCAACCATTGGCAGGAATATTCTTACACCAATACCTGCAGAACGCTTCATGTCGAAGGGATTGAACTTCTTGGTGTCCACCCAAGCATTACCAGCCTCGAGGAATCCGAGTCCGTAGATAGTGGTGTTACCCAGCATGAACGGATAGCGCAACTCAAGGGTGAAGCGGTCGTAGGCATAGGCGTTATAGTATGCACTCGACCCTGACTCATAAGCAGCGGTGTTCGAGAGCGAACCGTTCTCGTATCCACGCAAAGCTATCGTCTCTTCTGCATAGCCAGTTGAATAACCACTCATACCATCACCACCGACGTAGAACGTCTCAAAAGGCGATTTCTTATATTTATTGTAAGAACCTAAGATACCAAACTCAACGCGCGTCATGAGCACAAAACATTTCGCAGTATTGGTGAGTGCCGTGTAAGTGCGAGCCTTGAATTTCCATTTGTGGTATTCCACCCAACGGAACTTCTCTTGCTGTTCTTGTGAATAAGTGGCCGACTGGCGGTCGGTGGCCAAGTTCTCGTAGTTCTTACCATCCCACATCGACCAAGGTGGAGTGAGACTTACCGATGCGGTGAACTCCGAACCGCGGCGTGGGAACATCTGGTTGTCTGTCGACGTGCGGTTGAGCGAAATGCTCATGTTCAAGTTGTTCGAGTTTCCGTTGGTCATCAGGAAGTACGACCAGTTCTTCAGCATATAGCGCGTGTAAGCCAACTGAGCCGACAGCGTGAAATAGTCATCCGGCCAACGCAAGCGCTTGCCCCAACCCAGTGATAATCCCATCAGCTTGACATATTTGTCGGGATCGTAGTAGCTCTCGTAGTTGTTGTAGTAGCTCGAGCCATAGCCGCCATATAGATAACTATAATAGTTCTGCATGTAGGCCGAGTTGTAGTAGTTGCTCGACACATCGGTCTGCTTCGAATAGTAGGCACCAACGCTGAACTGTATAGGCCGCTTGCCACCAAACCAGTTCGTCGAATAGCTGGTGTTATACGACTGGTAGTATTTACCGTTGGTCTGAGCACCAATCGAGAGAACCTCACCATCGCCAATAGGCATAATGCCACGATGCTCGCGATTCTTGTTGAAGAGGTTGGCCATCGAGAAGTTGTTAAGTTTCAAGCCCACGCGACCGATGACGCCCGTCTGTCCCCAACCCAGCGAGAACTCAATCTGGTCATTCGACTTCTGCTCCAAGTTCCAGTTCACGTCCACCGTTCCGTCTTCAGCATGCGGCTTCACGTCGGGGCTCACCTTCTCGGGGTCGAAATGTCCCATCGAGGCCAATTCGCGCGCCGAACGCATGACTGCGTCTTTCGAGAAAAGGTCGCCAGGCTTTGTGCGCAGTTCACGACGAACAACATTCTCATAGAGGCGGTCGTTTCCGTTGATGCGCACACGGCTGATATGCGCTTGCGGTCCTTCAAATATGCGCATCTCGAGGTCGATGGAGTCGCCCACGATGTTCACTTCAGTCGGGTCGAGTTGATAAAACAGGTATCCGTTGTTCCAATACTCATTACCTACGGCATCGTCGTCTTCCGTGAGGCGTTTTTGCATCAGCTTCTGGTTATACACGTCACCCTTCTTCATTCCGAGGATATCACTCAGTCCAGGCCTATTGCCCACGCGATAGGTAGGATAGACCGTGTTGCCCACCCACGTGATGTTGCGCAGGTAGTATTTCTTACCTTCGTCCACTTTCACATAGATGTTCACATGCTTGTCGTCGTGGTTCCAAACACTATCTTCCACAATGACAGCATCGCGGAATCCATATTCGTTGTATTTGTCGATAAGGTTCTGCTTGTCTTTCTTCCAGCGCTCAGGCGTGTACTTCTTCGACTTAAAGAAATTGGAGAACTTGCCAGCCTCGTGCGTCTTCGTGAAGGCACCTTTGGTGAAGAAACTACCCTTGATTTTCTTCTCGCTCAGTTGTTCGTTGCCATAGAGCATGATGTAGCGCACCTTCATCTTCTCCTTCTTGTCCACGATGACATCGAGTATAACGTGATTCTTCTCGCTTACATCGTTGCGTTGCAAGATTTCGATTTCGGCATTCTTGAAGCCTTTGTCGTCGAAATACTTCTTCGCCAACACCTTGGCGCGGTCAATGGCATTAGGATGTACGCTCATGCCTTTCAGCAAGCCCAACTTCTGCTCCATATCCTCACGTTCACTCTTCTTCAGACCAATATAATTGATGGTCGAAACACGAGGACGGGTTGCGAGTGTGATGTGCAGCCAGATGCGGTTGCCCACGATAGAATCAGCAGAAATACTCACATTCGAGAATAGTCCATGCCGCCAATAGCGCTTCACGGCGTCGGTGATAGCCGTGCCTGGAACATCAATCTCCTGGCCTACTGTCAGTCCAGAGATACTCGTCAGCATGTAATCCTCATAACCTTCTATTCCCGTCATGTTGATTCCACCAAGAATCAGCGAGCGGGATGATCCGGCATACGAGATGTCGGGGTTCACTATTTTGTCTTGCGCAAAAGCGGCAGGAACAAGAAACGAGAAATGGAAGGCAAGCCATGCTCCGAGCACAGCCCAACGGCATCCTCTCTTTGCTTTCCCCTTTCTCTCCTCTCTTCTTTTTCCTTTATATATATACATCCTGTAAAGATCGATTATCAATTGTCAATTCCGTATTGTCTTATTGCTATTTGTTTTCCTCTTCCACCTGACTTTCAGTCTTGCCAAAGCGGCGCTGCCTGTTCTGATAGCTCTCAATGGCCTTGTGAAGGTCTTCTTCCATGAAGTCTGGCCAATAGGTGTCGCAGAAGTACAGCTCCGAATAGGCTATCTGCCACAGCAGATAGTTCGAGACGCGCAGTTCTCCTCCTGTGCGGATGAGCAGGTCGGGGTCGGGCATGAAGCTGGTCTGCAAGTGCTGGGAGACAAACTCTTCGGTAATGTCTTCAGCACGTATTCCACCCGTACGCAGATTCTTGATGATGTTTTGGGGCAATTCCTTCATGTCGTTCACCTCAGAGACTATCTGCTTAACGGCTTGGGTAATCTCCCACCGGCTGCTGTAGCTTAACGCCACAACCAACGTCATCGATGTGTTGCCAGCTGTGTGGTCGATGGTTTCCTGAAGCCTTGACCTCACCTCGTCGGGCAGTCGCTCCATATCGCCAATCACACGGAACCGTACGTTGTTCTTCATGAAGATCTCGTCTTCGAGCGAAGACAACACCAACCCCATCAAGGCCGACACTTCATCGGCGGGACGGTTCCAGTTCTCAGTGGAGAACGTGTAGAGCGTCAGGAATTTCACACCAAGGCGTGCGCACTCAGTGGTGATGCGACGAACGGTCTCCACACCAGCCTGATGGCCATATTTGCGGGGCTTGCCTTGCGCGGCCGCCCAACGTCCGTTACCATCCATAATGATGGCAATGTGTTCGGGTATATTGTTTTTATTCATCTTCGTTATGACAAACTTTGCATTTCGCCATGAAACTATAGGTCAGCGTCACCTGAAGGGCGCTATAGCAGTCGGTGTTCTTAAACATTCCGCTGCTCTCCACGTGATAGGGGTCTTTACGTCCGTCGAGCAAATCGCTCATCGAAAAGTGTATGCCCCACTCCACACCCAAGTTCAGCCGGTCTCCAATCTTGTATTTCACGCCAAAGCCCAAAGGCACGTTGGCTGTCAGTTCGTTCTCTTCTGCACCTTTCACGAACGTGCCACCCAATCCGATAAACACGAAGGGGGCAAGCCGTTTCGCACCACGATAGTCGCGGCCAGTGCCGTAAGGCCAGAAGTTGTATTCGTAGGTCAGACTCAAGTCCACCAGCGTGTTGTTGAACGAATATGGCTGGTCAGCCATATCGGGATAATAGGTCTCCACATCCTTCGACGCGCCTTTCACCTTGCCAGCGCCAGCAGCGAGCTTCAACGACTGGAAAGGCGTGAACACGCGGCGCAACACCACGCTTCCCATCGGTTGCAAGTCGCGTGTGGGCGTTCCGTTGAAATCGCCAAGATATCCCATCAGGCCAACACCTCCACCAATCTCCATCATATATTCGGGGTCGCTCTGCGCACGTGTCTGCACAGCCATAAACCCTACCAGTATGATTAAGACCAGTCTTCGCATGACAACCTGTTAATAGCTTGAATTATCGAAACACTTTCTGGGTTTCTGTCCAACCCATCTTGTTCAAACGACCGCGCCACAAACATCCGTCGCCCAGAATCATCCAAACGAAATGTTGATTGTCTACAGCCACAGACAAACGGCCCTCGGGCTCAGCCACCTGCTCAACAGGCCACGAGCAACTGCTCTCGCTTTTCCAAGAGAGACCGTCCTGACTCTCGCGAACCGATTCCAACTGACCATCGGCTGACAAGCCCCAAGCAACGTCAGCGTCGCCATAAGCCATTATCGCCAATTGGTCTTGCTTGGGCAGAGACAGCAGTTCGTTCTCGCCGTTAGCCACCATCACCCAATTTCCAGCACCCGGCTCGGCCTGGTCAACAATCTTCATCCACGCCACAACCGAAGGTTTGTCAGCGCAAGTGCCCAGAAGCATCACACGCTCCATTCCCTCGTTGGTGCGCAACGCATGAAGCGTGCAGCTGATGTTGTCGGTAGGCAGCAAAGCCCCATCGTTGTCGAGACTCTCGGTCTGCCAAGTCCTTCCCTCGTCGGTCGAAACCAGCAGTCCGCCCTCTTTGCTCAAGGCATATATCTCTTTCGTTGAAGCACCCAGAAGCTTTACACCTGGGAAGTTCACCTCATAGTCCTGACGGCCGTTTTCTGCAAAGCGGTGCATCTTTCCGGCAGCACTCTCTAATACATACAACGTTTCGCCATTCGACACCACATTGTCAAATGCAGAGCCCTCGAACGTTGTGCTCTCACCTGCAAAAGGACTCAAAGACACCATGCTCGTTGAACCATCGTCCTCACGGCTGAAGCCGAAGACCTTGCTACCAGCACAGAACAGGCGCATATCGCCCTGCCCCCAGACGCCCGACTCCTTCAAGTCCATCATGTTCGTCCAGCGGAATTTGTCGCCGTCTTCCTGATGCTTGTTCACCGTGAGCGTATATTTGCGGTAGTCCTTGCCTTGCATGTTATAGACGCGCACCTCCAGCGGACGGCTCACGTCTATCGTGTCGGTCTGTGCATAAAACACCAAGCTGTCGCGACCTTCTGAACCTTTGTTCAGCATCACGACACCCGAGTTCTTGCTGGTCATCGAGAGAATGGCCTTCTTCAGGTCAAGGTCGTAAGGCAGCGAGTCGACATTGTAAATCAATCCCTCGCGCTGGTCGATGTAGAACTTGTAGTTTTCGCAGCTCACTGGCTTTGCATAAATGCTGTCCAAACCACTCTTCGATTTACCATACACGATTTTGTTCATCGTGCTCACACTAAACGACGTCAGCGCCGCATCCTCGTAGTAAACCGTATCTTCATCGTCATCTTTCAGGCACGACGTCAGCGACACAGCCGCCAGCAGCAGCGCCCAGAATGCGAAAAATTTGCTTCTCGTTAACTTTTCCTTTATCATTTATCCTTTATCATTTCGCTTCGCCTACGAAGCACAATCGATTTTTTCGATGCAAATTTACAGAGAATTCCTTAAATACACGCCACTTTTAATATTTTATTATGTAAATTATTCAATAAGACGGCCATTTTTAAGGTTTCTTTTAATAAAAAGAGGCTGATACAATCACTTGCACCAGCCTCTCAAAGAATAATGTCATTGCATGTTAGTGTGTACCAAAGCAATAATACTAAGTACCGTCAGAATAGCGACGCACACCAACATGACAGTTGTTTCAAAATCTAATAACATAATCTTTACCTTAAAAATCTATCAAACTACTAACCTAATGAAAACCTTTATTTATGAAACATGTTCTCACGAACACGATGCAAAATTACAAATTGTGCACGGACACAGCAACTTCTCCCACCATTTTCTTCGCCAACAGCCGCATTATTTGATTTATGTCAAAACATGAAATCGAACCGAGATTTTTCACCAGTTATTTTCCAAAAAACGCTCGTTAGCTTGCCTTTCTTGATGAAAAAGCCCGCAACAACCAACGATTACAATGCTCTATTTATTGCTTTTTGTTTTTGAAAAATCACGACAAATTTTTGTCAACTTTTTCATTCATTCTAGAAAAGAAATGTGTAAAGAATCTTTACTTTCGCGCTTTCCCAGCTTCATTTTTTAGGGGCAGGATTGTCACTTGTGGCTTCTGAGGGTGTCATTTGTGGTCTTTGACCTTGTCATTTGCGGCATCTGAGCCGCTCATTTGCCACAAGTGAGAGCCTCAAAGCATAGCTCTGACAACCCCAAAGCATAGCTTTTACACGCTCAAAAGATGTAAAGAAAACGGAAACTGTTGACAGTCAACGACTTCCAAAAATGCTCATTTTTCGCATATTTGCCCACGAAAGAAAAATATTTTCAACCGAGGGCCTTCTCGTGGGGGTGAAATTCAGAATTATTTTGACAAATCAAGACGATTGCTGAATAGAAGGGAAAGAACGGGAAAAAGAGCATTACGAATTTGAGTAGCCATTTTGCAATCCGCCCTTAGGCATCATCATTGTTGAGTATTTTTACCACAACATTTTGGTTTTATACAAATAAATTAGTATATTTGCATTCTGAAAAGCTAAATTAGAGATGTGGAATAAACCTTGGAAACTGAAAGAGGGCTTCATCATCGGGGGCGGACTGGTGGCAATTGGCTTACTGCTCCAATGGATTGCCGGACCTGTGGCGTGGAGCCGATTCGCCTTTCCCGTGAATGTGGTGGCGTTGGTGGTGTTCGTGCTGCTGGCGGTGCTGGCCTACGCTTTTCGCGGCAAGGTTCATGCGTTTCGCTTCATGGGAACGCAATGGGCTGCGGTACCGGCTTTGGCGTATGCCGTCGTGCTGACCATTATCATGGGCCTCACGAAGCAGTTGCCCGACACGGGGGACGTTGTCGCCCACCATTCTGTGGCGGATGTTGTAGGCATCTCGCGCATGTTGTCGTTTTGGCCGTTCGTGCTGGTGTATGTTTGGATGGCTTTCATCCTTGCACTTGTCACAATCCATCGGCTGTTGCATCTGCATCGCGGAGCCCGGCAGCTGCTGACACGCGACCTTCCGTTTATGCTCAACCACCTGGGGCTACTCGTGGCTTTGCTGACGGCAACGTTAGGAAATGCCGACATGCAACGCTTGCAGATGACTATATCTGCCGACCAACCCGAGTGGCGGGCTGTTGATTCAGGAAATCGTATCCACGAACTGCCCATCGCCATTCAGCTGAAGAAGTTCCATATCGACGAGTATTTGCCGAAGTTGATGCTGGTGAACAATCTCACGGGGCGCCCTCTGGGAGGCGCAAAGCCAGAGATGGCGCAAGTGGAGACAACTGGAACGAATGCACACGGAGGGGGCGCATACAAGACCATTCGTTTGGGCGACTGGCTCATCGAGGTGAAGCAGTTCTTGGATTATGCCCAACCCGTGATGGTGGACAGCGCTGTCTGCTACGAGGCTTGGAATTCAGTAGGCGCAACATCGGCCGTGTTGGTGAAGGCAAAGAAGGTGGGGAACTTGAAGAACTCTGCTCAGGCTTCTTCCGCAGAAGAGGGCGTGGAGCGTGAGGGTTGGCTGTCGTGCGGCAATTATATGTATCCTTATCAGATGCTGACGTTGGATGACAACATCAGCCTCGTGATGCCCGACCGCGAGCCTCGACGCTTCATCTCTCGCGTGGAGATATTCACGAAGTCGAAGAAGCACGTCGAGGCCGACATTCTGGTGAACAAGCCGTTCAGTTTCGATGGTTGGAAGATTTATCAGTCGGACTACGACACCCAATTGGGCCGTTGGAGCGACATCAGCGTGTTGGAACTGGTGCGCGACCCTTGGCTGCCCTTTGTCTATGCGGGCATCATCATGATGCTTGCTGGGGCGGTATTCATGTTTATAGGCGGAAAGCCCTCAAAGCCCCACGTAAGCGAACTTGACAAAGAGGAAGAAAGAAAGGAGGAAACGTTATGAGCTGGAGTCATTTTGTCTATTTCGCCGTTGTTGCCATATTGCTTTGGATAACAGGCGCTTATGCCGCTTGGCGCAACAAGACGCGCACGGCTTATGTTGCAACAATTGCCGGATTGGTGGTGTTCTTCGCTTTCATCGTAGGGTTGTGGATTTCCTTCGAACGGCCTCCACTTCGCACGATGGGCGAGACACGCCTGTGGTATTCGTTCTTCTTGCCTCTGACGGGCATTATCGTCTATAGTCGTTGGCACTACAAGTGGATTCTCTCGTTTTCCACGCTGTTGGCTTTTGTCTTCGTTTGCATCAACCTCTTCAAGCCTGAGATTCATTCGAAGACGCTCATGCCAGCGCTTCAGAGTCCGTGGTTCGCCCCTCATGTCATTGTCTATATGTTCGCCTACGCCCTGCTGGGTGCAGCCACGGTGATGGCGATTTATCTGCTTTTCTTCAAGGGACAATTCAAGGTGACGGAACGAGGAGCTGTGAAACGACCAGGTCGCTACCGTTGTGGAGGCTTTCGTGCGAAATTCAGCGGCACCTATCAGCCACCTGCACCACAAGAGATGGACATCACCGACAATCTGGTGAATGTCGGATTGGCTTTCATGACCTTTGGAATGCTCTTTGGCGCCCTTTGGGCAAAGGAGGCTTGGGGGCACTATTGGGCTTGGGATCCCAAAGAGACGTGGGCTGCCATCACGTGGTTCTGCTATTTGGCTTTCATCCACTATCGCCGTCTGCCTAAGTCGCGTGTTCAAGTGGCTCTTTGGATGCTGATTGTCGGCTTCATCTTGTTGCAAATCTGCTGGTGGGGAATCAACTATCTGCCGAGCGCACAGGGGGCAAGTGTCCACACTTACAATGCGAATTAAAGTGAAAAAATGGTTAAAATCCATCCTTGTATATAGTTTTTTCATTGATATTGTTTATCTTCGCAATCTGAAATCTGATGATTTATTATTAACTTATAAACATTATCGAATATGAAAATCAAGAGTTTGAAAGTCGCCGCCCTGATGATGGCCGGCACGTTGATGGCCAGTTCGTGCATTGGTTCATACAGTTTGTTCAACAAGTTTGCCAGCTGGAACTGCAACGCCACAAACAGCAAGTTCCTCAATGCAATTATCGGTGTTGTGCTTCTGCCTGTTTATGGCATCACTTCTTTAGCCGACGCCTTACTGTTCAACACCATCGAGTTCTGGTCGGGTGACAACCCAATCGCCAGCAACGTGGGCAAGACTCAGCAGGTGATGGGCCAGGACGGCCGCTACTATGCTGTGAAGACCTTGAAGGACGGTTATGAAATCACCAAGCCCGACGGCGAAATGCTGAAATTCATCCACGACCAGAAGAACGACTCTTGGTCACAGGTTCAAAATGGCGAAGTCCGCGAGATCTTCCGCTTCAACCAAGACGGCACCATCCGCGTAACTCTGCCTCAAGGCAATCAGATGGATGTCACCCTCGACGAGGCTGGTCTGCATCAGGTTCGCATGGCTACAGATGGCACTTATTGGGCAATGAGATAAAACTATCTCCTTCCTGTCTGAAAAAAGAAAAAGGCAAGAAGCAAGAGAAATGGCTTGGTGAAAGATGCTTTCATCTCACAAGACCGCTCTCTTGCTTCTTGTTTTTTTGTTATTGATTTTGCCCGATGAAATCATTCTTTTAGCGGCATCTGTCGGTTGTTTTAATCTAGGAATTGGTTTTTTTGCTTTTTTGATGTTGTAAATGCAAAAAAATGATTATCTTTGCACAATAAGAAAACCTAAGAAGAAATCTTTAACTCGCTAACGTATGAAATTCAAGTCATTATTCATGGGCGCTGTCTGTTGGATGGCAGGTGCTGTAGCTGTGTGCGCTCAGGACTTTTACGACGTGTCAGAAGTGTATCTGCAGAATGCCGGCTTCGACTCGGGTATTAAGTATGATAAATCGCAAACGGGCAATGTAGCTCAAGAGATTAGCGACATCGAAGGCTGGACAAAAAACATCTCGGTGGATTATACTATCACCGGCATCTATGCCTTCGGCACATCAAAGACCTTTAATGGCACACCCGTTCCCGCCAAGAATTATGACGGTACTGCTACAGGTGGTTGTCTGGCGCTGAGCACAGGTTGGCAACAGTCTCTTATCTTCTACCAACCAGTCACGCTTCCCCCTGGCAAATATGCCCTTGTCTCAGCATGGTACAACCCCAGTCAGCAGACAGTGGGCAAGAGTTTGGTGGGTTGGATACCATCCTCAGGCTCTCGTAGCATGTCGGCGATATCTTCGTTCGAAGTAGGGAAATGGATGGTTGACACGATAAAGTTCACCGTTTCTGCAGACACGAAAGGAAACATACAGATTGGCTACGGCTCACCACAGAATAGTGGTAGTGGCAATCATGCCAAGGTGGTGCTCGACTTTGTGAAACTACTGCGCGATACGCCTGTCGGAGACGCTGATGCAAACTTGAAGAAGCATGATTTGCAGGCTGAACTGACTGCAGCCAACGGGCATTATGGCTCGGGCAACGGCAATGGTGCCGCTACTCTGAAAGCCGCTATCGATGCTGCACAAGGCGTGTATGACAATGCTGATGCTTCTTTCGACGATGTATTAGCAGCCATCAAGGCTCTTCAACAAGCTGTCGACACCTATCTATGGGCTAATCCAACGGGTAGTGTACCAACTGTAACCACCGACACGCGTTTCGCTCGTGGAGCCACAATGGCGTTCGGCCGGCTCTCGACTTCTGGCGCGGACATCATAGAACGTGGCTTCTGCATCAGCACCGACCCAGAACCCACTATCGCCGACCAACGTGCCACTTCGTTCTACAACCATAACGGCAATATCTACAAGATTGACGGACTAAAACCTGCCACACTTTATTACATGCGCGCCTACGCCATCACGAGCGGTCGACAAGTGGGCTATGGTGATGTCATCAAGTTCTACACCATTCCGAAAGGAAACATCACATGGAACTTCCACAATCGTGGCGATGCTGCTACAGAGGCACGTATTACTAGTGCCGTGAACTCAGCTATCGATTATTTCAACAATCTCACCAGCGTGGTGAAGTGTTTCGACATCACTTATAGCTCTGGGACACCCACCGCTGACTGCAACTACAAGGAACAGCCGTGGATGAACGTTGGCCCTAACACATCTTACCAGCGCACAGGCACCATCATGCACGAGATGCAACACGGCTTGGGCCTTGTGCCCTATTCTACCCAATGGAGCAAGAACATATTGCGCGAACGGCTCGACGGAGAAGGTCGCGGAACGGGTTTGTGGTTAGGCGACCGTGTGAAGGAGTTCCTGCATTTCTGGGACAACAACACGACTACCGTGCTCAATGGTGACTACCAACACATGTGGCCATATGGCATCAATGGAGCAAGCGAAGACAACGGTAGCGAAATGCTTTATATTGCCAATGCGATGCTGTGCCAAGCTCTTGGCGAAGACGGACTTGAACACACTTCCAACCATTTTGCAGATCCATATTATTCGTTCGACTGCAAGAATGGCGTGAAGTATTACCTGAAGAACGAGTCTACCGACTGCGGTCTTTACAGTTCATTCTTGACCATCAATGGCGCACAACTGGAGTGGACGGAAATGACAAACGAAGAGGCTGCCAACGACGACAATGCCGCTTGGTATATCACGTTCACACCTGGCAACCAGTTCTATCAGCTCCAGAATGTAGGGACAGGTCGTTATCTCTCTATCAACGGCACTTTGGCACGCACGGTGACCACAGCACCTTCATCGAACGAAGACTTCCATTTGATGCCTGGCCGCGTTGAAGCCGCTCCCGGAACAGGACTTCGTGGCTACTGGATGCTTCACCATGCTGCAAGCAACCCACGCGGTTTGAGCGCTTCCTCTGGTGGGAAAGTATCTACAGAAGTGCTCTCGTTGGCCAACGACGCTGTACAGCAACGTTGGCTCATCTTGGAAAGCAGTCAATTGGATGCTCTTGAAGAGAGTGCGAAAACGCATTATAATGCTGAACTCGACGACTTGCTGAAAAACATCAAGGCACTTCGTGCAACAGAACATGAGGAGAATGCCGAAGGCACCGATGCGGCTATTGATGCGGCCATCGCCTCTATCGAGAGCCGTCAGGCTGATTCGCCTAATGCCAGCACCATTGCCGAGCTGATAGAAGAGGCCCGCCTTGCAGGTTTCAACTTCCTCTCGAACGCCACGCCTAGCGATGAAACTCATCCCTTTGACCTGACCTATATGATGAAAGACGCTGCCATCGAGACCCTTGACGGATGGACAGGCAACGCCACGCTCAACTATTCGTGCGCAGAGTTCTATCAATCGACGTTCAATTTCTACCAGACATTGAAAGACATGCCCGCCGGAACCTACCAACTTCGCGTGCAAGCCTTCCAGCGGCCAGGTTCGTCGGCTGACGCATATACGGCTTACTCCGCTGACCCTAGCAGTAATATTACTACCAATATCTATATTGCTTCTACTTCAGCAAAAGTGAAGAGCGTGTGTGCCGAAGCCCAGAAAAGCAAGGTGGGAAAAGGAAAGGAAGTTGAAGTCGGAAACGGATTCATTCCCAACGATATGCAATCCACCAGCGGTTATTTTGCCAAAGGCCTTTACGACAATGTTGTTGAGCATCAGTTTGACAACAGCGGAGGAAGTTTTAACGTTGGAATACGATGCACCTCGGCAACTGACATGTATTGGAGCATCTTTGACAACTTCCGCCTTTTCTTCCTCGGCAATCCCGACAAGGTGACGGTTGATATTAAAGAGGTGCCCACTCAATTGGACAACAATTCCAACTGGAACGTCTTCACCCCACAAGGCGTGAAGCTGGACAAGCGCCAATCGCTGCAAAAAGGCATCTATATCGAGAACGGCCGCAAGTTCGTGGTGAAATAAGAAATCAAAAAACACATACATATGAGAAACTACAGCAAATGGATGGCGACTTGTCTGCTTGCCTTTGCCTCGACAGCAATTGCACAGGCACAAACCGACTACTTCGACATCACGGCAGAATACCTGCAGAATGCAGCATTCGACCAACATATCGATGTGACGAATTCCGACACGGGAGACAAAACTGACATGCAATGTGACGTGGACTGTTGGGACTATTTCAATACGAAAGACGCCTACATTCTGGTGGGTGTTTTCCAATACGGGACGGCGGCCACATTCTGCGGTGCGGCAGTACCAACGGCCGACCCCGACGGTGCGGCTGGCAACGGCTTGGCCATTTTACCGAAACAGAGTGTCTCAGGCTATCTCATGCAGAACGTCACTCTGCTTCCAGGAAGCTACAAGGTGGTGGTGACCATGTGGAATGCGTCAGAAGAAGAGACTTTAAGAGGGCAGAACGCATGGGTTCCGACGCGCGGACGACGCACCCAATCGACCCTTCAGCGCGCAGCCAGCGGCAAATGGACCAACGACACGCTTTCGTTCACTCTCTCCACTCAGACTACTGGACACATCCAAGTGGGCTACACCGCCAGCCAAGGAACTGATGGAGAGACAGCCAAATTAGTGGTCGACCGCGTGAGAATCCTGCGCGACCACGATATCGACAAGGCCGATGTGGACTATCGCAAAACATTCTTGAAAGTCTTGCTCGATGATGCCAAAACACTTTATGGCGACGGAACGGGAACGGGAGCCGCTGAATACCAAGCTCTCATCAACGAGGCACAAACCCTCTACGACAATGCTGAGGCCTCATTGGCCGACGTGAAGGCCATGACCGCCCGCATGCATGACGCCAACGAAGACTATCGCTGGTACAATGGAGGCTACATCGTAGTTACTGACAAGCGTTATGCTCGTGGTGCCACGAAGGCCTTCGGACGCCTGACCACCAAGGGATTTGCAGATGCCGACATCGCAGAACAAGGCTTCTGCTGGAACACCATTGGCGACCCCACTATCGATGACTTTACCACAACGCGCTATCTAGAGAACAACGGCCATATCTATCGCCTCGACGACTTGGAACCTTCCACACTTTACTTCATGCGTGCCTACGTGAAACATGTGAACGGACGAGTGAAATACGGTGACGTGCTGAAGTTCTACACCATCCCGAAAGGACAACTGACCTATAGCATCCGCGACGGAGGCGAGGGAGCCAATAAAGACCGCATCACAAAAGCAACGCAAGAAGCCGTAGACATTTGGAACAACCTCACGCAATTGCGCGACGTCAGTTTCAACGTGGGCTATGATGCTGGTGTACAAACGGCCGACTGCTCTTACGGCGGATGGATTCGCGTAGGACCTAACTCGTCATACCAAGCCACGGGCACGCTGCTCCACGAGATGCTGCATGGCATCGGCGTCATCCCATGGGCAGGGACGCAATGGAGCGGACGCATCTTGCGCGAGTCGGTCAACGGCGACGGCTACGGCACTGGCCATTGGCTTGGCGAGCGAGTGACCGAAGTGCTCGACTTCTGGGACAACACCAGCGGACAGCAACTCAATGGCGACTATCAGCACATGTGGCCATACGGCATCAACGGAGCCAGCGAAGACCGCCATACAGAACTCCTCTATTTCGGCAACGGACTTGTCTGCGAGGCTTTGGCAGAAGATGGACTGGAAACCAGCAACGCCCACCACGCTGTGCCCTATTATGCCTTTGACATCGTGGAAGGACAACGTTATTACATCAAGAACGAAAGCGTCACACGAGGACGCGACACCTCGTTCTTTATGGAAGGCAAAGACGGAAAGGTAGAGCTGCGAGCCATGACTGCAGCTGAAGCCGAAACCAACGACAGCACGGCGTGGTTGCTCACCTTCACGCCCAAGAACCAACTCTACCAATTCCGCAATGCCGCAACAGGCCGATGGCTCACTTTCTCGGCCAATAACTTCCGCACCGTGGCACGCGATGCAGCCGCTATTGCCGACTGTATGCAACTGATGAAAGGACGCGTCGATGTGACTGCCGACCGGCTGCGCGGCTATTGGATTATCCATCCCGAGAACTACAACTGGTCGCCCCATGTGCTGGCAGCCAACACAGCAACGTCTACCGCAGCCTCTACACTCGACCTCTCGAACTCGGCAACTTCCCAGCGTTGGCTGATTCTCGATGCTGCCCAGATGCGGAAAATCAACGAGGCAGCAGATGGAATTGAGATAGTGAAGGCTGACGCAGCAGAGCAAGAAGCCCAAGAGGACGCCATCTTCGACTTGCAAGGTCGCAAGGTTGCCCAACCCTCTCGCCCCGGAATCTATGTGCGCAACGGTCGCAAGTTCGTGGTAAAATAAACGCTGACCACAAAGAAAAAAGCGAAAAAGCATAACCCATCTCCCTATAAGGACAAAAACGTAGCGCCACTCTTATCAAAGGGTGGCGTTATTTGTGGCTTCTTGAATAGCCATTGCATACATATGGTAAAGTAAAATAAATTATTTTGCACGGTAAAATAAATTATTTTGGTCGGTAAAATAAATTATTTTACTCAGTAAATTAAATTATTTTACTACATCAAAGCACCCATATGACATCATCAGATGTGGCATATGGCGATACCATAAGCGGCAAATGACAATAGGACAAGTGGCATTCGGCTTGGCAAATGCGTTATTCTGCCAGCAAACAAAACAATTGCAGACCTTTATCCTCGAAAAGGAAGATAAGGCCTGCAATATATTGAAACGATTGTATTCAGGAATTGGGGATGAAAAATGAGTTGCCTCGTTTATCCTCTTTATTACACCAGATACTCCGAGAAATCGGTGAGTCGCATGTCACCTTTGCGCAAGAACGTGTCGTGGAAGGCCAATGCGGCACGCATGTGCTGGGGTTCGTGGCCCATGGGGGCAATGTGTTTGAGATAGTCACGCAGCAAGGGTTTGTAGTCGGGGTGGGCACAATTCTCGATGACTTCCCATGCTCGGCGCACAGGGCCCTTGCCTCTGAGGTCGGCTATTCCCTGCTCGGTGGCGATGATGTCGACATCGTGCTCAGTAGAGTCGACGTGACAGCACATGGGTACGATGCTTGAAATCTTGCCGCCTTTGGCTGTTGACGGCGTGGTGAAGATGGAGATGTATCCGTTGCGCTCGTAGTCGCACGAGCCTCCAATGCCGTTCATCAATGCCGAGCCGCACACGTGAGACGAGTTCTCGTTGCCATAGAGGTCGCATTCCAGCGGCGTGTTGATGGCGATGACGCCCAGTCGGCGAATCACTTCGGGCGAATTGGCGATTTCGCTCTGGCGGATGGTGAGATGTTTCGAGAAATAGTCCATATTGTCGTATACACGGTGCAAGGCTTCATTGGTAACAGTCATAGCCGTAGCCGAGGCATAGCCGATGCGACCTTCGAGCATATAGTCGATGGCGGCATCTTGTACCACTTCGCTATAGACGTTGAAGCGCGGAATCTGCTTGCTGGTACCCAAGGCTTTGAGCACGGCGTTTCCGGTGGCTCCCACTCCACTTTGTATAGGCAGGAACTGTGGTGGGATGCGCCCGGCCTTCATATCGTTGAGCAGCAAATCGGCCACATGTTGTCCGATGAGCATAATCTCGCTATCGGGTTCGCGGAAGGCGCGAGCCTCTTCAGGTATGTTACTTTCGATGACACCTACTATTTTCTTCGGGTCGATGCGCACAAAGTTGTCGCCAATGCGGTCGTAAGGTGAATGGATGTCCATCACTTCGCGGTTGTCCCACACTTCGCGCGGTTCCCAAGTGTCGTGCAGATAGCGCGAGTTGGGATTGTTGAACTGGTTGTGCTGAATGATGATGCGCTTGGCCAGACGCACAATGGTGGTGACAATGCCACCTGCCGAAGTGAGATAGGCGCGGCATTCGTCTTCGCCCTCGTCAAGGTCGCTCACCTCAATAA
>ODAI014802013.1_pt1 | contig 47498 bp, 8 predicted proteins | sample 1539321 | NCBI WGS metagenome assembly ODAI01 (sample SAMN02144231, study PRJEB22623) | gut metagenome | biome: sheep rumen | host: Ovis aries | place: New Zealand
CCTCCCGCTCCCTGACCGCGGCCTCACGCTCCGAAAGCTCCTGCTCCCAGGCCGCGTATTCATTCGTTATGGCAGTCTTATAATTAATGATATTCGGTACATCGGACTTGAGAGCTATAATAAACATCGCTCCTATCATCACTATAAGGACCGCGATCATAACAAGCGCTCCCTGATATTCCTTTTTATAGGTCTTGCGTACCTTCTTCTCCTGCGGCTTTTTTTCGGGCTCCTTATCCTTTTTCAGAGCATCAGAATAGGACACTATGAGAGGAATATCGCTTACCAGCTCATCCGGTATCTGGGAAGAACGGTAAAGATAGTCCCTGAGTGTCCTCAGATATTCCTGTCCGACAGGAGTGATAAACGTATTGTTCTGGATCATGCGGTTATATACTGCAAGTACCGCCTGCGGGTTATCATCCTTCATTTTTGAGGAGACATAGTTGATCCGTGAAACCTCCTCTTTAGCTATATCGGCATCCTCCTCCGTAAGAAAAAGATACCCCTCCACACTTCTTCCAATGCCAGCCATCCCTTACTTCCCCGCACTCATTATATTTTCAGGCCTCACCCAGTATCCTTTCCACGATCCGGCCGTTGACCGGCAGAAAGAAGCCCGCAACCGGGCCCACCAGAAATGCACAGATGACGGTGCCTGCTCCGAAAATGCCCCCTAAGAGCCATCCGATCACCACAAAGCATACATCGACTATGATCCTTATTATGCTGAACCTTTTATTCAGCTTATCACTGATGACTATGGCGACCAGATCGTTCGGCCCGGTCCCGGCATCTGATTTTATGACAATGGTCATCCCATATGCCAGTATCACACACCCGAGCATCAGCATGATCACCCTGGGTGCGATCCCGTTCATGGCCGAGACCAGCGGGGTTAAAAGCATCGTAAAAAAATCTATGATCGGTCCGCCGCAGAACATGCAGATCACGGTACCGACCTTTATATAGCTCCTGTCAACAAAAAGCAGGATGATTATTATGATAAAGCATACAGCGATGTGTACCCTTCCGTGAGTCAGCACGCTTAAGCCCGTAACCCCGGACAGAGTCCTGAACAGCCCCTGGACCAGAACGTTAAAGGGATCCGATCCGAGCTCCGCGAGTAAAAACAGTGTGACCCCGAGATGGGCAATGGTCAGACCCGCAAGCAGTATCACTATCCGTATCACCCATTCCTTCACGGTACGCTTATTTTCATTTTCCATAGAGTCTTCCTTTATAACTGTGTATAACCAATGTCATTAACTTAAGCTAATATATATTATGAACTTAAGTTAATGACATTGGTTCACAACCTCCTCATGCGCGGTTCAGAAAGCTTCTCAGTGTGAAAAGCGCCTCCTTATGCCGAAGCTTTGTCACTCCATACGAAAGAGACATCATTTCTGATATCTCCTGTAACGTATAACCATGATAATAACGGTTTATTATGATATCCCGCTGCTCCTCTGGGAGAGACTTAAGAGCCTCCGCGAGCTCACCCAGTGTCTCGTCGTTAAGCAGCTCCTCGTCTATCTCCTTTTCGGTGGAAAGCTCTTCAGGCACCTCCTCCGTCATCTTGTACCTGCGGTAATAATCAATAACACTGTTCCTGGTTATCTGATATATCCATGTGGAATAGGCAGCCTTGGTATTATCGTAGGTGTCCAGTTTATCATACACCTTCAGGAATATATCACCCGTCAGATCCTCCGCATCCTCCCGTGAGCGGACTCTCTGATAAACATAAGAAAAAACCTTATCGTGAAAATCAATGTACAGCTGCTCCCGAATTGATCCTGCTTCCATATTCAGAACCTTAATCCCGGATTTCCTTCACCTGAAAGTCCCGGCAGTATGCTGCCGGCAGTGATTTCCGAACCGGCGCTCATACCTCCCGCGGCATATTCAAGCTGCTCGTCAGACACCTCTGTAAGCCTTGCTTTTTTATTTCTTAAACCGTTTCGTGAATCAGCCTCAGCGATCACGGAGGCAAGCTTGCTGTTTCCCTGAAATTTCTGAAAATCAAACAGATTAAACAATACCCTTTCCGTCGTCATGATCATCATCCTCCTTCTTCCATATATTAAAGGCTTTACCCTTTACCTGTGCTCGAGCTTACGGATTATCGTTACGTCCACCTCGCCGTGATCGATACCTATCTGGATATCATCAGCCAGATTTCCGACTATTGATTTTTCCAGCTCGTCCCAGGCCTGAGCGTTATCGTTATCAGAATCCTTTTCATCAAAGAGACTTTGCCTGTACTGCTGAAGCGACCAGAGGTTGCACTGCAGTGTATGGAAGGCATAGCTGGGCTCCTCAGCCTCCGGCATCAGCATGCCGTAATTTAATACGGCAGTTTTGTTAAGATCACCCGGCGCCATAAAGGTAAGCTGTATCACCTCGCTTATTTTTCCCATAAGACCCTTCGCGAGAGTATTGCTCCCGGTAGAGGAAAGGGACATGAGCTCTTCATATTTGGAACGGCTCATTTCGGTCCTGCCCCTTACGTGCACCTTGCAGAGGCTGTCATCCCCTTCAAACCAGATATCCGCTGTTATTCCTTCCGTAATGCCCCTGATCATGCCCAGAGTCTCCTCAGTAAGAAGGAGCAGTCTCAGGGTATCCTTCCTGCCGTAATTTTCGTAATCGGCCAGTCTCTCAGCTTCCTTAACTATCTTCTCATATGATTCATCATCATCATACATAACACGGATCCTGTCAGTAACCATCTTAACCTCCACTTCATCAACTCTTTTTACTGCACATAATATTATACGAATAAAACAAACTCTTGGCAATTAATATGTATTTATTTTTTTTCACCCTTTTCCTCCCCCCCTTCTTTGCCATAAACCCCGGTACAGCGTATAATCTAACATATAGAAGCTATTCATAGTATAACCAAAAGCAATAATAAAAAGGAGAATAAGAATGGCTGAAAAGAAAACACTCGATCAGAAAAAGGCAGAATTGAAGGCAAAGCTTGAAAAGGCGGAAAAGCATGCAAAAGCGCCGGCCACTAAAAGGGCCTTCCCGTAAGCTGTGCGATGATCGCCGCAAACGGGAAGGCCCTTTTCTGTTTACAGACCGGCGAAACCGAACATATCGGCGCGGTCAGGGTTTATATTTAATGGCCTCCTCTGGCGGAAGCGGTTTGCTGAAAAAGTAGCCCTGTATCGTATCCGCCCTGAAGTCCTTAAGCCTCTTAAACTGCCAGTCCTCCTCCACTCCCTCGATGATCATTTCCTTGTCAAGGTCATGGACAAGACATATCACGTCTCTTATAAAGCTGTCCTTTCCGTCAATAAGATATGCATCCACAAGGGATTTGTCCAGCTTGATCACATCCACCGGAATATAGGTAAGATATCCCAACGAAGAATAGCCCGTCCCGAAATCATCCATAAGGAGACGGATGCCCAGAGCCTTGAACCGTTCGAAAAGAGCATCTGCCTGAGCTGTTTTATCAAGGAAGATCCCCTCTGTGATCTCTATCTCAAGATATTCCGGAGAGACATCGTAGCGCTTCAGAAGCTCCTCCAGAAAATCCGCGTATCCGATATCGTTCAGCTGATTGCTGGAAAAATTCACCGAAACCGGAAAAAGCTTCCTTCCCTCCTTTTTCCAGGCCGCAAGCTGCCTGACTACCAGCTCGGTAGTTATCCTGCCTATCCTCCATATCCACCCGTTCTTCTCGGCGACCGGAATGAACATTCCGGGGTACATGCCCGGAGCCTTCATACGAACCAGAGCCTCAAACCCGCTGACCCTGATGGTTTCGGTGTTTACCTGGGGCTGATAAAGCATATAGAAGCCGTCGTTCTCAAAGGCCTCCATAAGCTTTTCACTTATAAGCTTCTCCTCCCGGGCCTTGTCCTTAAGCTCCTGGGCATATATAAAGGCTCTGCCGCGTCCTCTTCTTTTTGCTTCATACATTGCGGTCTCCGCGTTAAGGATATGCAAATCAGGCGTGGTTTCCCCGTCTGAATGCGAAACCCCGATGCTGACCGATAAGGTTATATCCTCCCCGTTGTCAAGGGGCACAGGCTCCGAAAAGAGCTCGAATATCTCCTTTATCAGGGTATCCTCGGGAAGCACCGTCTGATCCGGGATCAGAATGAGGAATTCATCACCGCCGTACCTGGCAAGCAGCCACCCCCTGTCCTTTGAAAGGAGCTGAAGCCTGTCGGATACCGATACCAGTATCCCGTCCCCTATCTCCCGTCCATAGGTGGAATTGATCCCCTTAAAGCTGTCGATATCCGCCATGAGAACAGAAAAGGTCTCTGTGTTTTCCGACATCTGCTGAAGAAGCTCTGTGGCGGTATAGCGGTTCCATATTCCGAGGAACTCATCATGGGTGGTCTGGTATCTCAGCCGGCTCTGCTCATCCTCCATCTCCCTTTTAAGAAAGTAGATACAGTTTTCCTTATGGTTAAAGCCGTTAAAGATCGCCGTAGCCATCTGTCCGCAGGTATCATAGCCGCAGGAGGTGCAGTCGATATGCCTTGCCTCCTCCGTATCCTTTCTCATGGAACGAAATACCCGGTCAAGCTCCCTTTTATCCGGCTGTCTGGTGACGAAGGAGGCGGACAGGTCGGTATAGGTGCGCAGATAGTCCTCAAGCTTAAGGCCGGAAAATCTCCGGTTCAGCGCCTCAAAGCGCTCAGAAGGCGCCGCGTTCCTTGAAAAGGGTCCTCTGTCGTCATCCGTCTTTACAGACTCCCGGATATTAAAAAGCTGAAACAGAGCCTCATCCGAAACCGAGATATCCGGGTCGGTTGCCGTACCGCAAAGGCAGCCTCTTTCGCAGTTCAACGCGTCTATGAAGAGAAACGGGATACTGCCTCCGGCTATGCTTTCCGCATTCCGGCGAAGGTAGTTATACATCCGTTTTTCTCCCTCTATCTGCTTTATAAAGGCACCCTCTCCTAGCAGCCAGCAGACATAGTCCCTGAGTCCTCCCGGCACGGGATACATGCTTCCCAGGCCATAGCTCAGCTCCTCGGTGACCGGAGCTCCCTTTATGTTATGACTGTCGACATAGCGCATAAGATGCTCAAAGGTAACGTTATAGTCCACAAGTCCCTTGTTGGCAGGATCACTGATCTCAGTCTTTTTTGCGATGCACGGACTGATAAAGGCAAATTTTTCGGTAAAGCCCAGCTCCCTTCTTGCATAGATCGCGGCGCACATTAAAGGGCTCTGTACCGGAAAAAGCTTTGGGATAAGCTTTGGAACATATTTTTCGATAAATCCCACGACTGCCGGGCAGGGCTGGGATATCCCACCCTTAAAGCCGTATTTCTGAACATAATTGATATATCCCCAGGTCGTGATGTCCGCTCCGAAGGATACATTTATAAATCGTTTTACTCCAAGAGCCTTAAGACCGCCCAGAACAGACTCATATCTGTCCGGATAATTTGCCTTAAATGCCGGGGCAATGAGGACAGATATCTCCTCGCCCCCGGCAAGGGCGTCAAAAAAAGCCGCCGTATCGTCACAATACTCTCTGGCATTGTGCTCGCAGGCATCAAAGCAGGCGCCGCAGGCAATACACCTGTCGGGGTCCACCTCTATCCTCGATCTTCCGTTACCGTCAGGCTCCATGGCGGTACACGCGCCTATACAGCTGCATACCCCGATGCACTTATGACAGCCTACACAGTTGTCGTTTGTATATACCAGTTGCATTTATCTTCCCTCATTGCCTGACAGCGGCTAAAGCTTACCAACAATGTTCCACGATCTGCCGTAATGCCAGCAGAACCGGGGAATATAAATACCCCGGTTCTGTTTTTTCATAACATACTTCTGATATTTATCTGTTCCTTCTCTTCCTTGAGCTCTGAACGATTATCACAACGATTGCACCTATGCTGGCTCCAAGAACTATGAGCCAGAGAGCGATATTGGCCGCGTCTCCCGTCGCGGGACCTACCCTCTCACCGAGAACGCCCTGCTTAGGTGCGCTCCTTACTCCGAGAACTCCCTGTATGGGACTTTCGGATTTGATCCTTCTTGCACCCAGCACCGCAGCCGTAGGCGTAGGTGTGGGAGTCTCCGCCGTCCTCGTCGGCGTCGACGTGATCGCTCCCGCCACGACAGCCGTAGGCTCGGGCGTAGCGGTCGGCGGAACGGTCGTTACAAGCACCGTAGGCGTCGTAGTCACTCCCGGCGTAGGTGTCGGAGTTTCCGTCACTCCGGGTGTGGGTGTAGGTTCTTCTGTCGGTTCGGTTGTTGCCTCCGGCTCAGGCGAAGGAATTATCCTTGTAGGCGAAGGTATGATCACCGTAGGCACCGTGGTCGTATTTGGCCTCGGTGAAGGAATGATCACGGTAGGCGTCGCGGGGATCACTGTCGGTCCCCAGGTAGGGCCGGGCTCAGGCGTCGCCGTCGCAGGTGCCTGTGTGGGTCCGCTCGTAGGGCCTTCTCCTCCTCCGGGTTCTTCCGTGGGTCCGCCTGTGGGGCCTTCTCCACCTCCGGGTTCATCGGTGGGTCCGCTTGTGGGGCCCTCTCCTCCTCCGGGTTCATCCGTAGGTCCGTATGTGGGCGTATGTGTTACTCCGCCTCCTCCGTTACCGGTAGGACCCTCGGTAGGCCCTTCGTCTCCGCCCTTGTAATTATAGATGGCCTGTCCCTCGTTTACGTCAATAGGACTTGCATCCTTCACCGAATCCCTGTCGACCGTAAAGGTGTATACCTTATCGTTCTCGCTTCCGTCGCTGTTTCTTGAATCTATCGTTCTCAGGTATCCGTCGGGTGCCTCCACCTCGATGAAATAATAATCATCCCAGGGCAGTCCCTCCACAAGGATCTCGCCCTTCTCATCGGTCACATATTCTCCATAGAGATAATAGGCATCCTCATAAAGCGTTCCTGCCGCTGCCTGCATGGCGCTGTTGGCCTTCGAGGAATAGAGCTCAAATCTCGCACCCGAAAGTGCCGCTCCCAGGTTATCCCCATCTCCGGAGGCCTTCGTAAGCCTTACCTTTCCGGGCCTCTTCTTATCAAGGAAGGTAACCGAGCTCTTCTTATAATCCCGGCTGTCCTCCGAAACCTCAGCTCTTACAGCGGTGGCTTTCGATACGGAGAATATTATGTCCTCGGTAGTTATGTCGTAGCCGTCGGGCGCCTTGACCTCCTTAAAGTAGTATACGCCGTAAGGCAGCTTATTGACCTCAAGAGCTCCGTGAGTGGCTGTAAGCCGTGCGCTCTCGCCCTCGGAGGTAAGGCCGGCATAGGTATAGGCCTCAGACTCTTCAACTCCGCCAAGCTGTGACGCAGCCTTAACTACCTTAACCTTGCTCCCACTCTCCGTATACAGCTCAAATTCCGCGCCCGGAAGTATCTCTCTGGTGTCCGCATCCTGTTTTGTCAGCTCGACCTTTCCGGTGACAGGTTCATCATACATTGTAAAGGTCTTTATCTCACCTGTGGGGTCAGCGTCAGCCCAGGTGACCGTGATCTCCTGGCTTTCAGCCTCCCAGTAGCCTGTGGGAGCGCTCTTTTCGGTAAGAACATAGGTCGCCTCAGGATCAAGGCCCTCGATATAATACGGAACATTACCGGATATCCAGTTGGCAATGAGGCTTCTGTCCCTTCCCTCAACCTTCTCAAGGACCAGTGCGGCCCCCGGAAGCTCTGTATCGGTATCCGTTATCTTCTTTGATACCTGTATCCTGGTGGGAGTGTTGGTAAAATCAAGCCCGGTATAAGCACTCACGCCGTCGTCATACCTCATCTCTACAGGTTGGCCATCCTCAGGGAAGATCCTGTACCCCGCAAGGGCGGCGCTCCTTTCCTCCTCTACGGTATAGGTGATGAGCTTTGCCTTGCCGTCCTCGTACTTATATTTATCAAGGTTCGTAAAGGAATATACGTTTGAGGTATTGGGTATCTCAACCTTTCCCGCTTCCTTTCCGTCAGCCTTCAGAACGATGTTTACTGCCGGCCGGTTCTTGTAATCACCGCCGTCCTCCCAGTGCTTGGTTCCGCTTATGCTTATCTTCTCCTGCTTGTATTTGTTCTCAATTGTCGCCAAAAGCATGGGATGCCCGTCAATATTTTCAATGAGCCCCTTTTCAAAGCTTTCAGCCCCGGTTGAGCCATAGGTGATCCTATGCTCATATTTCTCCGCGCCGGTCTCCCTTATCTCCCAGGTCGAAGGGTACAGACGATCCGGACTCTCACCGTTTCCGTCTCCCTTCCTGTACTCAACAAGCGGTCCGAAGGAGAATTTATTTTCGGCATCCAGCTTTGCGGCCTGATAAAGGCTTCCGTCCTTCCAGAGCTCGATGGTAACATCGGGCCTTTCCGCTTCGGTCATGCCCTCCGGATCGATCCAGGTCTTGACGCCTCTTACAAAGAACTGCCTCTGTTTAGGGGTATTTATGATCTCAAAGGAATTATCGCCGTTATCCCTGATATCACTTACAAAGTCGCCTGTCACTACCTCCTTTACCGTATATGTGAACTCTCTTCCGGTGTTCAGATCGTATTTCTCAAGGTCATTAAAGACGACCTCCTTCTCGCCGTTCACAAGCTCAGAGGCCTTTATAGTGATCGACTTGCCCTGAACGACCTCACCGTCCTTCACAAGAACCACGGTCGCGTCCTGCGGCGCGGTACTTCCGTCGTCAAAGAGCACCCAGCGCTTCTTCACCTTTACCGAGGTCCTCGCGTTCCTTACTTCCTCAGCGGTATTATACAGCTCATACCTTCCCTCCGCGCCCTCATGGGACTCAAAGCCCTCAGGTACGTCGGTCTCTTCTATCTTATAGGTATATTTGTAGCCCTGGTCACTGTATTCCTCAAGGCTGTTTCCGTTAGCATCCACAGTAAAGGTAAAGCTTGTGGAAGTACCGTCCGAAAGCGTATGTGTTGCTATCGGCTCCTTATCAAAGACGCCCTTCTCCTCCGAGTCTCTGTAAAGGCTTATGGTCACAGGCTCGTACCTGTAGTCCGCGGGGAGGTTGCCGGCCTTGTCACGAGGCACTATCCAGTACTTTGTCACAGGTATGGTCGCATACCCTGCAGTCGGGTCAACTACCTCGATCTCACGTACATAGGAGCCGTTTATGTCCATCGCCTCAAGCGTAAAGCTCTGGTCCTTAGCCTTTCTGTACTCCTCTGAAGGCGTCTCCACCTCCACTATGGTGTATTCTCTTCCGGCTGCAAGCTTTCCGTTCTGTGTATCGGGCCTGTCGTACCTGTCGGAGATCTCACCGTCCGAAGCCTCCGTGATTATCACAGGCTTCTCAGTCGAGGTCCACTCGGCTATGACATTATCCTTATTATTCTTCTCAACAAGACGGAGCTTTGCTCCGGCAAGTGCCCTGCCGTCTCCGTCAACCTTTCTTACCGCTACGGCAAGAGGCCTGTCGGTCACCACAACGGGACTCGGGATCGTAGAGCCGTCATTCCTAAGCTTGAAGGTCAGCTCCTCGGACAGGTCATATCCGGCCGGAGCTTCACTCTCCGTAAGGGTATACTCCACGCCCTCCTCGCTTGCGGTAAGGGTCTTCCTCTCTTCCCCGGTAATGCTTAAAAGCTCTGTCTCCACTATATTATAGGAGCTGAAGCTTTCAAGCTCTTCCCCAGTAAGCTCATCCTTCTTTACGGGAATGATCACCGCAGGCTTATCGGTGCCGGTCCAGCTTGCGATCACATCGCCGTCTCTCTTAAGAGTAAGCTTTGCGCCCGCAAGCTCTCTTCCCTCTCCGGCTGCCTGCTTTGAGATCACGATCTTTAACATCTCATCCCGAACGTTTACGAGCTGCGGCTGAAGGCCTTCACTATCCGTCCTTTCCAGCTTATCATAGTCGTCTACGATAAAGATCTTGTCCGGAGCCTTTGCATAGCCCTCGGGAGCCTTTGTCTCGACTATCCTGTAGGCCGCGCCTACCTTTAAGAGATTCTGCCCTAAAAGCTCGCTGTCTAAGGGTGTAGGCGCATCAGACGATGAGGTCCACTCGCTTATAAGGAGCTTTCCGTTCGTGCCGTCGCTCTTCACCTCATATAACGAGAACTTAGCGCCCGCAACATAGGTCTCTTCGGTGCCCGTGAGCCTGGTCTTTGCGACCGAGACCCTTATAGGCTTATCGGAGATCGTAAATTCCTTCCTGACAGGGTCATATGAGCCGCTCAGCGCCTTATCATCCTTTGTTAAAAGGGTGCCGTCAGCCTGTACCTTAAAGGTGATGGGCTCAGTCGTGTAGTAGCCGTCAGGAGCCTTTGTCTCCTCAAGAACATAGGTCTTTCCGGCGGTAAGCTTCCCGTTTAAGCTGTAGCTTGTCCCGTCGGATATCCAGGAAGCCACGGTATCGCTCCTTCCCTCCTCACGGATCTGAAGGTGCGCCCCGGAGAGTCCCTTTTCCTCGGTCTCCGCGTTCCATGCCTTCTTTGAAACCTTAAGCTCTATGGGACTGTCCTTCATAACGATGGTCATGCCGTTCCCGGAGCCTGACAGGCTTGCGGAGCCCGCGTTATTTATGCTGATCGCTCCGTTTTCCGCGATCCTGAATTCCACATCCTCCGCAATACTGTAGCCGGAGGGAGCGGCCTCCTCGTGAAGGATGTAGGCAACGCCGGTCTTAAGGCTTTCCTTAAGCCCTTCCGTCCCAACTGTTATCGCTTTATGGTTGATGCCCGTGATCCAGGTAAGCAGGGGCTCTCCCTCAGGGCCTCCGTCCTCCGCCTTTCTGTAGATGGAAAGAGTCGCGCCGGCAAGCTCCTTTGCCCCGTCAGCCTTTGAAACGAATATCTTAAAGGCTTCATCCGTCATGTTCACCTGTATCGGCTCGGCCGCGGAGGCTCGCACATTATTCTCGTCAATGGTAACGCTTCCGGTCATTGCCGCGTCACCGGAAGGAAGCACATAGCCCTCCGGAGCCTTCGTCTCCTTAAAGTAATAGGTACCCCAGGAGAGATTTCTTACGATAATGCTCTGCCCGTCATTTACGATATTTTCATTTGTGCTGTCTCTCAGCTCGGAGGCAGTGTAGATCTTTGTGTTATTTACCGCATCCCAGAGCTCAAATTCCGCACCTGTGTCATTTTCGGCCGTGGAAATCCTGAGCACCTCGCCGCCTTCTCCAAGCTTTCTTAACGAGATCCCGCCGTTTAACTCCTCATTGGCTATTTCCGTCACAACGGGGCCGTTTAACGCGCCGTTCACATCCCTGCTGCTTCCTTCATGAATGCTCACATTCTTATTGTTATCGCTGAAGGTGATATCGAAATAGTATACGGTATCGTCATACTGATAGCCTGCCCGCGCCGCGGTCTCCTCATCCTCAACAAAGTGGTAGGAGCCCATGGAAAGGCCGTTGAAGCTCACATTGCCCTCGGGATCGGAATACACGGTGGATATAAGGTTATCCGAGCTGTCATAAAGCTTAAAGCCTATGCCCGCCGCCTTCCTTGCGGCGTTATCCTTATCGGTCTTTTTAAACCCGGCATTTCCGTGAACATCCATAACATTGTTCACGAAGGGAAGCCTGTTCTTTTCGGCATATTCCTTTGTGCTTTCCTTATTGATGACAAAGGCCGCACGATGCTCGCTCTTCACATAGCCCATTTCCAGAGCCCTTGCGGAAAGCGATGCCTCCTTAAAGTAATAATTTCCGTACTCAAGAGGCCCGATGACCGTATTGCCGTCCTTATCGGTGATGATGCCGTCCTTGCCGGTCACATATTCCCCGACAAGCGTATTCGTCTCCTCGTTAATGAGACGGAAGGTGGTGCCGCTTAAGTCCTTCTCACCGTTCTCATCCGCAAAGAACAGTCCGTCCTTAGCATTCTCGGAGATATGAACGGTCTCTGAGATAACACCCGTGTGGCTCCAGTTTCTTGCGGCATTAAGATTATCACCCTCAAAGGTTTTCCAGTAGATCCTCTCTCCGGCCTTCACCGTGCTTATGTCACGTTCGGTGGTGTAGGTATCGTCTGTATACAGGATACAGAGAAGATCCCCGAGACGATCCGTCTTTATCTCATGCATCCGCACAGGCTTTCCGTCGTAGCCCAGATCTATCCTGTAATGGGTCTCATCACCGCAGAAGGCTTTTCTGTGGTTCTCATTGTTGAACCTGTCCTTTACGGAATCAGAGTCTCCCATAACGTCACAACCGACATTCCACCAGGCACCGGTGGAGCCGTCCTCATCTCCGGCCACGAAATACTTCTGAAGAGACACATAGCCGTAGCCCTTTTTATTGGTAAGAGCCGTCTTCTGTGTACTCATGGTCTTCGTACCCGCATCATAATTGGAGCCGTCAACGGTGAGCACAGAGGACCTGACCGGTGTCGCCGGCACTTCATAGCCCTCGGCAGGTGAAGTCTCAAGGAAGTAATAGCTTCCCCAGGCAACATTCTCTACACGGATCCTTCCTTCTATTCCCGTAACAAAATCCTTGCCTTTATTGTATACATCATTTACACAGACAGCCTCGCCGTTCTCACTGATCCGGTAGAGTGCAAAGCTTGCACCCTGTATCGGATCTTTGGTATCCGCGTCTGTCTTTGTAAGCTCAAGCGCACCCTTCATCCGCACATTTTCGATGTCCTGAAGGATCACGGTATCATTTGCATTGTCCTTTGAGATGCTGAACCTGTATCTGACATCCAGCTCACTGAGCTTTACCTTCTCATCGGGTACCCCGTAGCCCGGGATCTCATATCCGTCCGGAGCCGCAGTCTCGACGAAGAAATAGTCATTCCAGGAAAGGTCTGAAACATAGATCTCTCCGTTTGAATCCGTCGTATACTCGCCCACCTTGAACTCATCCCTTATAAGGGACGCAAGGGTCTCGCCAAGAGACTCCGGCTCTGTTCTGTAGAGCGTAAACCCGGCACCGGCAAGCTTTTCTGTCCCGTCCTTCTTTACGAGCCTTACCGATCCCTTTCTCTTGGGATTTTCGATGGCTCCCCTGTTATTATTACCCTTTGTAAAGGATACGGTCTGACCCTGAGTGGTTATGGAGAAGGCATGGGGCTTTGCGTCAAACTCATAGGCCCTTACCGCCTCCCTGTCAGACTTCTCCTCATTCTCCGTGAGATAGTAATTTCCGTATACAAGCTCTCCGAAGCCTTCTTTGGAGATCCTTCCGTTTTCGTCAGTCTTTACGGTCTTTAAGTAAACGGCCGTATCGCTTCCGTAAATGCCTGAGAAGAGATCAAAGGCCACTCCTTTAATGCCGCTCTTATTTTCGGCATCGGTCTTCTCAAGCTCTACAAAACCGTAAACAGGCTCGTTTGCGATATTGAACTCATGGGACAGGCCCTCGCCGCTTTCCGGCCCTACGCTGAAGGTCCTCTCAGTTTCGTCAAGCTGATAGCCGGCCTTCGCCGCGGTCTCCTTAAGATAATAGTCTCCCCAGGCAAGCCCTGACACCGACGCATTTCCGTCTTCATCCGTCACAAGGCTCGCAACCGAGATCTCATTTCCGTCAGCATCCTTCCTGTAGAGCCTGAACTGAACTCCGCTTAAGGCAGCCGCGGTATTATCACTGCTGTACTTATGAAGCTTAAGCTCTCCGCTCTGTCTCTTGTCAGCGACCTCAATGATCTGGGCCCTGTCGGCGGTAGCCTCAGAGATCTCAAACTCATAGGGCTTGTTCTCATCAAAGGTATAGCCTGTGGGCGCCGAGGTCTCGATAAAGTAATACCTTCCCCAGGACAGCCCGGATACCGTGATCCTTCCGCCGTTTCCTGTCGTTCTCTCACCGGTCTCATCATCCTCACCGGTCTTTATAAGGATATCGGTGGTAGTGCTCATGTCCTCCCTGATATCGGGAGTGTTCCCGGTCATCCTGTAGAGCTTGAACACGGCCCCGTTGAGGGCTCCTGTCGTCTCGCCCTCCTTATATATCTTATTAAGCTCGACCCTTCCTTCCTTTCTGGTATTGGCAAAGGTATGGCCGTCGCCTGACCCGATATACTTAACCTTCCCGTTATCGGCGGCGGTTATCTCAAAGGTGAGCTCGGGATGCTTAACATCCTTTTCGAAATTATACGCATTGCCTGGAACGCTCTTTTCAACAAAGTAATAATGTCCCGCGGAAAGATTGCCTGCCGAAACCGTTCCGTCCTCTCCCGAAGGGAACTCACCGAGGCTTATATAAGAGGTCCCGTTTTCCCTGCGAAGCTCAAACACCGCTCCCGCAAGGCCTTCCTCGGAATCGCCTTCCTTAACGGTCTTTTTAAAGCTTACCGTCGCCTTGACCTCGGAATTCACACAGGATACCCTCACAAAACGTTCCGTATCATCGGCTGCGGCTCCATCCCTGCCGGCTGCGGCGACATTTCCGGCCTCGCTTATGGTAAAGTTCACCGGCTCCGTATTCAAGTTATAGCCGTAGGGCGCCTCGGTCTCCACAAAGTAGTAGGAGCCGTAAGGCAGATCGGTGACCGCAACGGTTCCGATAAGGGAGCTCTCCGAAGGCGTTACCATCGTAACGTTCGTCTCCGTCTCACTGTAGGTATAGGAGCCGTTCTCCCCGTTTACATATACCCTGGTTCCATCCTCTTTGTAGAGGGCAAACTCAGCACCCGCAAGCTTATTTGCGGTAGGCAGCTTATCATCATACTTGGTAAGGAGGACATTGCCCCTGACCATGCTGTTTGTGACCTCCGTAGTAAGTGGAGCGTCCGCAGACGCGGATACGTTCTCCGCCGTTATCTCAAGGATATCGGAGTGATTATCCGCGGAAGGGCTGTTATATCCTGTCGGCGCCTTCTTTTCTACAAAATAGTATTTGCCCCAGGTAAGCCCCGTTACGGTTATCTCACCCTTTGCATCGGTCACAAGGCTCTCCTTCACGAGAGCTCCGCTTCCGTACTCGCCTCTGTAAAGAGCAAACTCCGCTCCCAAAAGCAGGGCGCCGCTCTGGGCATCCTTCTTTACAAGCTTTATGGAGCCGGTCTTTCTTTCATTCTTAACCTCTATGGCGTTCCCGTTTGAAACGGTATGCATAAGAGACCCGGGCTCTATCTTAAATTCGTACCTGGTCTTTTCATCCGCGATATAGCCCTCCGGAGCCTTATCCTCTACAAAGTAATACTCACCCCACTCAAGGCCCTCAACACGGATGATACCGTCATCGTTTGTCGCGTAATATTCCTGACTTGCGCTGTAGGGGATGATACCCAGAGCCTTTTCTCTCCTGTAGAGCTTAAAGTGCGCCTCCGCGGAGATCTTCTGCTTGATCGTCCCGTTTCCGCCGTCTGCGGTATCCGATACCTCCTCATACTTAAACAGCTCAACCACACCAAGCTCGGGCTCGTTGTATGCCGTTCCCTTTTCATAATTTTCGGTCTCGGCCTGGGCCTCTATAGGCCTGTCCATGTTGTCCTGTGAAACGGTAAACTTATACTTTGTTTCGGAGTCAAGCCTGTAGCCCTCAGGTGCGGTTATCTCCCTGAAGTAATAGCTCCCGGCAGGAAGATCCTTACCGGTCTTTACAAGGCCGTCCCCATCGCTCTCAAGAGCGCCCGACTGGGCGCTTATCATGCCGTTCTGTCCTGTCAGGGACTTATAGCCATAGCCCGGTACCGTTACCTCGCTCCCCTCCCTGTCATAGAACAGGGCAAAGGTAGCGCCTTTTACTGCCTTACCCGTAAGCTTATCCTTCTTGACAAGCCTTGCCTCTCCGAGAATAAGCTCATCTACAGCCTTGAGCTCCTGTCCCTTCGTATCCTTTGTGATAACCTTATCAACAAGGCTGTCATTTTCCTGTACGAGACCGACACTGTCCCTGTCGACCTTAAAGGAATATACGGTCTTTGCATCAAGGGCATAGCCCTCCGGAGCAAGTGTCTCTGCAAAGTAATAGGTGCCCCACTCAAGGCCCTTTACGGTCAGGTATCCTTCCTTTCCGTCCTCTGAGCCTTCTTTTCCGACTGTATAGGTCTTTCCGGTCTCAAGTCCCGAAAGCACGGGAGAGCTTCCGTTTCCTTCCTTATAGAGGGAGAACTGCGCTCCGTTAAGGCCCCTGTTGGGATCATCGCTTCCGGCCTTAAACAGCCTTACGATACCCTTCCTTCTGGTGTTATCAACTCCCGTTCCGTTTCCGAAGGCGGTATTCGGCGTAACGGTGAGCGTACTCCCGTCATCCGCCTCAGTCACCTCAAAGCTGTATTTCTTATCGGTTCCATCGGCATTCTTTATAACCTCGTAGCCTTCAGGAGCAGTCTCCTCGATAAAGTAATATTTACCGACTCCAAGCCCGTCCTTCTCCACAAGCCCGGCCTTTGCGCCGCCGGAAACCGAGGTGACGGTTCCGAGATCCTGTGTCCCGGTAACATTCCCTTCCGCGTCGGTCTCATACTTATACAGCCGGAACACAGCTCCGCCCAGGCCGACCTTGTTGTTCTCTATATCAAGGCCTGTCTTTGTAAAGTTAACCTTCGCCTGAACGAGCGAGTTTATAAAGAGATAAGGCGTCTCCGGCCTGTCTCCCTGATTTACTATCGAATACTCATAGGGCGCGGATACCTTCTTATACCCCTCCGGCGCCTTATTCTCATATACCCTGTAGGTTCCGTAGGGCAGTCCCGTAACAGTGAGCTCTCCGCCCCCTGTGGTATCGATAACGTCCTTTCTGCTGCCCTGAAGGAAGCCGTCATAAAGCCCCTTATAGGCATAGATTCCCATAGAGCCCTCGAGCTCCACTCCGGTCTCGTCCTCTCCGTCCACCCTTGTGATATAGAAGGTCGCTCCGGAAAGTCCGTTTCCGTCATCATCCACCTTCTTAAGGTCTATCGAGCCATAGATCCTCTCATTTGCAAAGGTCACGGTATTGCTCTCAGCCTCCGGGCTGTTTTCGGCATTCTCCGCGTTTATCGTAATTGTCCCGGTTTTTCTTAAGAAGGCAGACTCCCCCTCAGTTTCTCCTACAGGGAGCTGGTAGCCTTCGGGAGGTGTGATCTCCTTAAAGTAATAGGTGCCCCACTCAAGACCGGACGCAACCACCTCATTATCCTTTCCTATCGTAAAGACAGTATTATCGTCGGGATATCTTTCGTCTGCTCCGTCTTCCTCTTCGGATACCTTATAAAGCTCAAAGACCGCGCCGGAAAGATCAGCATCCTCACCATCCTTATCCTGCTTGACAAGGCGGATGGCGCCTCTCTTTTCCTTATTGGTCACGTTTACCGTCGCATCAAGCTGCTCCGTCTTCTTTTCACCGTCCTCCAGAACACCGATGGTAAAGGCATATTCCCTGGTGTTATCCAGTTCGTAGCCTGCGGGCGCCTCGGTCTCCCTGAAGAAGTAGCTGTCCCAGGGAAGCCCGTCTATGGTAAGCACTCCCTCAGTAAGCACATAGGAACCGTAGGTGTAATACTCCTCGCCGTTAAAGAGGCTCTGTATCGCGCCTCCGAGACCCTTATGATTCCGGCTGCTGTAAAGAGTAAACTCCGCCCCCTTTATCTCTTCGCCTTCGCCTAAGACCTCGGGCCCCCACTTATGGATGGTGACCGAACCGGTCTTCTTCGTATTTTCTACCGTTACCTCGGCGGCAACGACATCCCCCGAAAGGTTTCCGTCATTTATCGAGAATTCATGAGGAGTCACGTCCTTTTCATAGCCCTCGGGAGCCGTCTTCTCCACGAGAACATAGTCGCCGTACTCAAGAACCTCCTTAGCCTCTCCGCCGTTTACGGTGATATCCCTGATATAGTTTCCTTCGGAAACGGCATCCTTATAAAGGCTGAACACAGCCCCGGATAAGGCAGCCTTCGTTTCCGCATCCTGCTTTCTTAAAAGCACCGATCCCTTTTTTATCCTGTTGACGATGGCATTTGTCTCGGTAAGCTCCTTATGAAGGTCGGTGCCGCCTATATAAACGGGGCCTGTCATGCCGCCGTTCTCCGCCACATACTTCTTATTGGCGTCATTTGAAACCTCTTTAAGGACATAGTAGCCCCACTCAAGGCCCTTTCCGTCCTCACCCTCAAATGTGAGACTTCCCTTCTCATCGGTCGTCTCAGTCTCTACCGGACGATCCGAACTCTTTACGGCATCCTGTGCGGAAGCGACCTTATAAAGCTCAAAACTTATGCCTGAAAGGAGCCTTCCGGTACTGCTCCTCTCCTTCTTTTCAAGGGTAATGCTGCCCTTCTCCCTTTCATTGGGGATCATGGCAAAGCCGTTTTCGTCCTTCTCAAAGCCGTCGATGGTAACGACGGTGCCCTCTGAAACGGTATCCGTTATCTCAAAGCTGTAATGAACCGGAGCGTCGTTTGCGTCAAGCGTGATCTCATAGCCCGTCTGGGGCTTTGTCTCCACAAAGTAATAGCTTCCCACCGAAAGCTCTGAGGCTGATATGTAGCCATCCTTAGGAGTGATGCCGGTCCTTACGGCATCGCTCTTTCCCTCCTTATACAGATCAAAGGAAACATCGGTAAGCACCGACTTATCAGTTCCGTCCACCTTCTTAAACCTTACTGCGCCCTTGGCCCAGGTGGAGTTCTCAACGGAAACCTCTTCGGTCTCATCCTTTACATCGATATCAACCACAGGCCGGTCACCGGTCTTTACATAGCCTGTCGGCGCGGAAAGCTCGATAACGGTATACTTCCCGTAAGGAAGGCCCGTAACGCTCACCTGCCCCTGTTCATTCGATAAAAGCTCTGTTGTATCACCGGTTTCTGAATAGCTGTAGCTTCCCTTATCGCCGGTGACCCTTATCTGCTGATTGTTCTCATTCCTTATCTCAAACCTTGCGCCCTCAAGACCGTTCGCGTTCTCAGCCGACTTCTTAATAAGGACATTTCCGGTTATGACCGGATCATCTAATGTCACAGTTCTCACATAGGCGCCGTCATTTCCTGCCTCAGCCGCGTCTACCTTAAAGGTCCCGTCCTCCACGGCCAGATAGCCGGCAGGAACCTTCGTTTCACTGTAGGTATAGTCTACACCAAAGCTCAGCCCACTTATCTCTGCGACGGCCTTCTGATCGGCGCCCTCGCCCGTAAGCACGGTCTCCGCCTCCTTAACAAAGCCGTTTCCGTCAGAGACGGTAAAGCCTGCCCCCTTAAGAGGAGAGCCTTCCCCTGTCTTTTCTATCCTGAGAGTATAGGTAAGCTTCTTATTTACGAAGCTTATGGTTCCGCCGGGCTCATCCTCATTACCGGAAACAGTAACCAGCGCCTCATCGCTTACCTCTGCGCTATCCGCAAAGCGGCCGCCTGCCGTATTGATCTCAAAGTCCGCCCAGATACCGTCCTCTGTAAACTCATAGCCGGCCAAAGGCTTAACCTCGGTCAGCCTGTAATGCCCGGTAGGAAGGTTTACTATCTCAAACCTGCCATCCTCACCGGTAACAAGGCGAGAGGCCTCCGACCTCTGCCCCTGTGCCGCCGAAGCAAAGGCATAGCTGCCATTTTCTCCGGTAAGGATAACCGGCATTCCTTCCTTTTCAAGGACAAACTCTGTCCCGGAAAGACTTATACCTTCCTCATCGGTCTTTCTTACTGTAATGTGACCTCTTTCCTTAGCGGTATTCTTAAGGTTCACCGTAATGACCGTAGTTTCGTTCTTATCCGCGGTAACCGCGGGGATACCCTCCAGAACTCCGCCAAGGCCGTTAACAGCAGTACTTCTCACGCTGAATATTCCGCTGCTTTCCACCACATAATCAAAGTCCGCCGACGCAGCGTCAACAGGAGTAGGATCCGTCTGTGACTTAACCTCCGAAACCGTATAGGTGCCGTTTACAGGCAGGTTCTTAAATACGGTCGTAACCGTCGTTTCCTCGGTCACATCCTTAAATTCTACAGGGATAACACAGCCGTCACTTACATTTCCGTCCGTGTCATAATATCTGCCGCCATCGTCCTTAAGCGTAATGTAGAAGGTATCATTCAGAGTCTCGCCTTCACCGGGAACCACCGTTTTATTCACCCTTATGGTTCCTATCCTGTTGGCCACACGGATACGCTTTACCTTTCCTGCCTCTGAAAGTGTAAAGGTCAGGGCATCCGCACTTTCACTGACGCCGCAATCACCCCACCAGAATATCTTATAGGGATCGTTCTGGGTAAGCTGATTCCCGTTCTGATCCGTCTCGATAAGGGTATAGGTATCCAAAGGAAGCCTCGGGAAGATTTTTGCCTCTCCGCCCTTTATTGAAAAGCTCTGCTCAAAGCCGTCGCTGTCTGTAAGCTTAAACCAGAAGGACTGCTCATTATACGCATCAAAGCCCTGCTGCTCAGGCCTTACATATTTATATACTATCAGTGAAGCCGTCTCATAGCTGTTGACAAAGACTGCCTCAGTCTTATTACCGGCCTCATCCTTTCTCGCAGCCTTTACGGTCAAGCCGCTTACTGAGGCGTTTCCGCCTTCCGTGGTGATCTCTGCCTCACTGCCGTCTATCGAGGCTGTAACCGTCATGTTATCGGGAACATTTACCTCAGTCACGGTATAACCGCTTCCCACGGGAAGGTTTAACTCAACCGACTCCCAGGCAGGAACGGAGATGAGGCTCTTATCCTCAGCCACAACATTTCCGTTCTCGTCAAAGAAATTCTTTCCGTCGGAGACCGTGAAATCATAGGTTCCCTCAAGTCCCGAAAGGACCCCGCTGTGAAGGAAGATGATATCTCTCTTTTTGCCTCCGTTAATGTCTATCTTATAGTCTCCGGTACGGATCCGGTCAAAGAGGCTCAGCGTACCGTCATTCGTCGAATCGCTGGGGGTGGTTATGAAATAAAGCTCTCTCCCGTTTGCGATATCATCCCTCAAGGTTTCGGCCACCTTATAGAAATCCCCGTCTATAGGCGTTGAATAGGTCCCGTCGGTAAAGAACAGGCACTCAAGGCTCCTGCCGTCGTAAGGCGTGTTGAGCTCATACATCACAGGCCTCGGCTCGGTAACGGTGGTGCCGTCCTCATTTTGAACGGTCATGGTCTTATACGCCAGGGCATAGTTATCCTCGTCGCCGCAGTACTGGATCCTGTGGGTCTGGTTCTCCGATACAAGGTCGTCAACCGACTCCGAGTCTCCCATGCGGTCACACCTGAAGGTTATATCCCCAAGCAGGCGCTTTGAGATAACAAGGCTTCCGGTGACTGCCTCATTATTAAATGCCAGTCTCCCGTCCTCTGACGAATACGAAGAGCCATTCTTCGTTACGGTCGCTTCGGCATCAGCCACCCAGTTATTGCCCTGCCTTACCGTTGAAACATTTACGGTGATCTCATATACGGAAGCATCGTACTTAACCGAGGCATCGGTCTCGTCCGCGACCTCGGAGACCTTATACCTGTAGGTAACGGGAGTATTTCCCGTTCCACCTGTCGCCGCGGGAAATTCTATCGCGGCAAAGGAAGGGGTCTTGTTTTCCGCCGTCGCCTTAACGGTGTCAAGGACATTGCCCTCTCCGTCCTTCGGCATGGGCGCATTCCCGATGCCTTCAAGCTTAAATGTAAACTCCTTACCGGTCCAGTCGCCGTCAAAGGCCTTTGCAATGCCGAAGGAAAGCGAATCAGGAGTGCTGCCCTTTGATATTTCGTTAACAAAGGGGATCGATTCGTTTTCGCCAAGCTTTGTATACTCCTCAGCACCCTTGAGCCTGTACCAGATCTCATAGACAGAGCTTGCCCTGCCGCCTGAAACCGTCGTCGTAACACGGATCTGCACATCGTAGGCTCCCGTCCTGTTGATATACTCAGAGCCCGGATCCTCCTCCAGAAGCTCATAATCGTAAGAAACGGTCGTGCTGCTCTCGCCCTCCTCGGGAAGGGTGCCGGGAAGGGTGATCCCGGAAATGCTGCCGGTGCTTACCCTTGCATCAGCCCCCGTATTTATCGTCGCAGAAGCAGCGCCGCCCTGCCTGCCGATATCGATAAGCTCCGCGCCGGCGACCGAAAGCCCGTCGTCTGATGTCACCACCAGATCGCCAAGCCCGATGTTTTCCGTCGAGTTATTATGATAGGAAAAATCTATGACAAGCTGTGAGGTTCCGTCTCCGCTCTTAAGTACCCCGTTGCTGCCTGAGTAACTTACAGGCTGATTGAAGCTTATAACAAGCTCCTGCGCGTTGGTGCTGTGATCGCCGTTATGCTTTCCGTCTACCTGGATACGGTAATCCTCTCTTCCGTTCTCAGGGGTCTGGTGTATCCTTGCCGTTACGGTATAGCAGTCGCCTCCCGTGCCTGCGGACCCGGTCTGTCCCGCCGCACCGTCAGGCTTTCCAAGCTCAACCGTTTTGTCCTCCTCCCCTGTCCTTCTTAAAATAAATTTAAATATCTTATCCGGCCACTCATCACCGTCAACAAAGGTCTTGCTCACGGGCACCGTGACCGTGACCTCATCCGGCTCCGGAGCAGGCGTGGGGGTAGGCGCCGCGGTCGGGGTGGGTGTTGGGGTCGGAGTCATATCCGGATCATGCTCCTTAAGCTCACCGTTCGTAAAATGCCACTCGCCGCCTGTAGTGGTGATCTCCTTACATACTATCCAGCCTCCCGAGGTCGACCCGTAATTAACAGTCGCCTCAGGGAAGAGGAAAACGCCGCCTACAGAACCGTTAATATTAACCGTCTCCGCGTAGGGAGCGTTAAAGATGATCGTCTTGGTCGCCGCGCCTGTATCGGTTTTTGTAGATTTCCCGTTTATTATCCCGTAGCTGTCTGTTTCGCTTCCCCAGCCATTATCCACCATAAACTTGTTCAGATTAACGGTAGAGCTTGTGGGGAAATTGAACACGATGACCTGACCCGGATTCTTCTTAATATGAACCTGACCGTTTACCGCAAAAGCATTCTTAAGCGCTTTCCAGGCCTCTACATTTATATAATAGGTCCCATCCGGGTTGTCATTGCCTTTGCTGTCCTTACTGAGATCGATATAGAAATGATCCCTGTAGCTTTCATTATCCTTAAAATTGAAATTATATTCAATAACGGAGTCCTTCCCCACCATGGAAACAGCCTGTGCTTTCACATAGCTCCGCATGGATCTGACCCTGTCCCGTATATTCTCATAGGAATCCGTCTTATAGGATATACTTGCTCCGCTGCCGCCGTAGAAATAATCGGAGCCGCTTCCCGTCTGATACTCCGTAGGAGTAGTGATAAGCGCGTTAAACTCCTTAATATGCGCGGCGCCGCTGACCTTCCCGGCCTCTATCAGCTGGTCATAGGTTCCCTTTTCGATACCGGTCTGCGCCGTATCCATACCGGTCTGAGCGCCCTTGTATACAAATTCTTCAACCGCAAAATTCGTTTCGGCATCTCCGTTAAGGGTCCATTTGCCTGCAGTGATCCCATACCACCAGGATCTTCCGAGAAGCTTTATAAGGTCGACAGGATCGTCCACCTCGTTAAGATCAAGCTCCATCCATTTTTCTTCTGTCCCGTTCGCCGTCTTCTTTGAATAAAACGTAGATGATGCGTCGGTTGAAACATCACGCCACTGCGCAGTCAGGGTAATATCCGAGGTGACCACAGCGTTAAAGTCATATACCTCTCCGTTATACAGCCAGTTCCTTAACTTAAATCCGCTTTTGACAGGATTCTCAGGTCTTTTAGCCACCCCGCCCTCATATACTGTCTGGGAAGCTACAGCAGAGCCTCCGTCCGTATTAAAGGCGACTGTATAACTCGCAAGCTCATTCCAGTGAGCTGTCAGCGCAAGATCAGCCGAAACTGAGGTGCTGAAATCATAGGCGCTGTTTCCGTCATACCAGCCGGCAAACTCATAACCCTCCCTTACAGGGTCAGCAGGCTTTCTTGCATTTCCGCCCTTTGCTACTGTCTGCCCCGATACATCGGAGCCCCCGGTGGAATCGAAGGTGACCTTATATCTGTTTATATTACTGTCTGCATTAAAGGGGAGTTTTTCAAGCTCTCTGTTCAAAACAACGATACCTGCGTCGGAAGCGCCGCTTATCTTAAGCCTGACATCGTCAGACCCAGTACCGAATACTGTATCATCCGCTGCCCTTGCAACCGTGATAGTATCCTTGTTATAGCCCCATCTGACAAAAGTGGGATTATACTGATCATCATTTTTATAATTTCCCGGATCCATTGTTATCTGAACCGCAGTAACGCTGTTTTTACCGAGAGAATTATTACTGCTCAGCTGCTTACCGGCAAATTCAGCCTTCAGAACAACCTTCTCAAAATCATTGAGGGAGTATTTAAAACTACCCCACTGATCGGCGATCCACAGCTCATAGACATAAATGTCCTTAATATCCGCCGACGAATATTCGGTGACGTCTCCCCTGTCAATGGCTTCCTTAACAGCATCAGAAGCACTGTGATCACTCCAGTCCGGCCGGTCTCTCTTTATAACCTTCAGGGAATAATCACCGCTGTTAAGCCCCAGCCTGGTAAATTCGCTCTCGGGGATAGTGACGGTAAATGTAACACCATCATCAGTATAACTTGAGAAATATTCCGGAGAGCCTGTATAGGTAGCACTGAAAACGGAGAAGTTATCCGTCCTGAATTCCACCTTCCCGGTTTCGGAATCACTACTGGTATCCAGAGTTTCCACCGATACGGCAGTCTCGCTTTCGCTCTCCGTGTCTACATAAAAATGATTAACCTCAAGTTCTTCAGCAGCCGTCCCCTCATCCTTACCAAACTGTCCCTGCTTAAACTGAATGGAAACAGAAACCGCGCCCTCCTCGGGCTCGATCTCCTCCTTTTTGCTTTCGTCGGTATAGAATGCGATATCATAAAGCAGGGTATTTTCCTTCGTATAGGTCATGTCCTCAGCGGAATTCTCATTCAGGGCATCCATATACGCATCGTAGTCATGCTCCTTCGACCCCGGCATGATCTGAGTGACCGAAAAATAAGCGTCGTCCGGGATCGCATCCGCCCTCTCAAGGGTCGCGGTCACGTTAACAAGCTCATCCTCGTAGGTATATACCCGCTTAACGGCCTGCACGCTTCCCGAATCGTAAATCCTGATACGGACAGCGCCGTTATCTACGGAAGCTATCGTGTAATCGGCGGCTATGGTATTTTCGGACTCTCCGACCACATAAATTGTAAAAGGCTTATTATCAAGCCCGGAAAGGAATACCGTGCCCGTTGATCTGTCAAGCCCTGTCAGAGCGTTTTCGACCTTCCTTCCTTCAAAGGTCACCTCCGCATCAGAGGTGATAAACAGACTGTAGGAGGAGCCTGAACGAAGAGAGGATGCGTCCGCGGTGATCGTAAGCTCCTTAAGCCCGCTTCCTTCAACGGCCTTGCCGTCTTCAGTCACCTTTAAGGCTTTTACAGCCTCCGGCTCCGCCGCAGAGATCAGGGTTATCTGAGGATAACCGTCATTTCTTACCTTATATTCTGCCGTCATTCCCTCAGAAAGCCCGTAAGCCTCGGCCTTAAGGCTTCCGCCGTTAAGGCCCTCAAAGGAATAGACGTTGCTGTCGCTCTTTGAAAGAGTCCCGTTAAGCTTCTCGCTGTAGACAGCGCCCTCCGGAGCCTCTATCCTGATGCTGAAGGAATCCGTCCCGTTCATCTGGTTCGTATCAACGTATAAGGGTATGGACTTATAGCCGGAGACCTCTATGCTATTTCCGTCCTTAACCTCTACCGACTCCGAAGCCTTTGCGGTCTGTGCTTCACTGCCTGTTCCGGAAGCATCCGTCCCTTCTCCGCTTGTAAGCTCTACCACAGGCTGTACTCCGATCCCGCCATTCTGTGTCTCTGTATCGTCGATCGATGAAGAGCCAGCATCATTTGAGGCCTCAGAAGCATCCTGCCCGTTACCGGTGTCTGCTTCATCCGTTACCGCCTGAGCAGTATCACCGGCAGCACTCTCCTGAGAGATTTCCACAGATGAAGTATCCGCCGTAACACCGGTATCTGTATCCGATACAGCCTCATTATTTACATAGGACTCCGTATCGGCCTGCTCTCCTGCGGTCTCAGGGGTCTCCGTGCCTGCGGAACTCTCCGCGGATGTCTCTGCCTGTCCGCTGTCGGAAGGCTCTGAATACTCCAGGGTCTCCGCCGCCTGCTCTGCCGTATAGTTATCCACATCCACCGCGAATACTGTCGCCGTATTCTCAAGCAGCATGGACACCATCGCAAGCATCGCCACAAACGATCTGAATCCTTTACTCTTCATAGTTGCGTCTCCTTTTCCTGTAGTTATATCCGTCGGGCCGAACAATATCGTTTCACGTTTATATGATTCGACGGGTTTGTCATCTGCCGGATATCACCCGGACAGCCTGCCATATCGCTGATACCGGGATTACGGACATAAAAAGAGCCCATAAATCCTTCTATAATTAAAGACGATTCCAGAATGGAAAAGGGCTCATATATAATAATGTGAAACAGGATCCGGAGCCACAAGGCCCCGGATCCTGTTCGTTTCAGTTTACATAATGTAACCCGTCTGTCTTATCTGTTCTTCTTTTTCTTTGAGCTCTGCACCACGATAACCACTATCGCTCCGATGCTGGCTCCAAGGATTATCAGCCAAAGTGCGATGTTAGCCGCGTCTCCTGTTGCCGGTCCTACTCTTTCACCAAGTACACCCTGGGTGGGAGCACTCCTCACACCGAGGACGCTCTGGATAGGACTGCCTGACTGTATCCTCCTCTCTCCAAGGACTCCCGCAGGAGGTGTTGTAGGAGGAACTATTGTCCCCTCGACCCCGGGAGTGGGCGTCGCCGGAACCGAAGTAACGTAGGTAGTCGGCGTCGTTGTAACGTAAGTCGTCGGCGTTGTCGTTACATAAGTCGTCGGAACCGTTGTAACATAGGTGGTCGGCGTTGAAGTTATGTAAACCGTAGGCTCAGGCGTTGGCTCCCCTCCTCCCATATCTCCCGGCGTATTATATACATCTCCCGCATAGATAATATCATCGACAGTCCTTTCGTTGACCTTAAAGGTATAAACCAGAGGATCCCTGTCGCTGTCGAGGAGCAGCCTGTAGTTCTCGGGCGCCTCGATCTCGATAAAGTAATAATCATCCCACGGAAGCCCCGTCACGTTGATCTCACCGTTGCTGTCGGTCTTATATGTACCGTACCGGTAATACGCATCCGAGTAAACGGTAGAGGCTACCGCCTGCCCCGGCGTGGCCGGAGTGCTTGAATAAAGCTCAAACGTAGCTCCGGGAAGGAGACTTCTGTCTGCCGTCGACAGCTTACGAAGTCTTACAGAGCCCTTCTTTCTCGTATTGTCTATAGTTACACTCGCGTCTGCCTCCGCAGCCGATACGGAGAAGGTATATCTCCTTGAAGCATTGAGCTCATAGCCCTGAGGCGCCTTGACCTCCTCGATGTAGTACTCGCCGTAAGGAAGGTCGGTAACGGTCAGGACACCTGCCGATGACAGGATCACACCCGCATCCGTCTCTCCAGTCTCAGCATACCGGTAGGTACTGGTAGAGAGCTCAACCATCTTCACATAGACCGGAGAACCTGCCTTTGTATACAATCTGAATTCCGCACCGGCAAGAAGCTCCTTGGTTTCCGCATCCGCCTTCGTTAAGGTCAGGCTTCCGATGATAGGAGTATCCTTCATGACAACCGTCTGAACGGCACCATCATCACCTACAGTAAACTGTACATCCTCTGCTACCTTGTAGCCTTCAGGTGCCTTAAGCTCCTTCAGGGTATAGGCCGCGCCTATGCTCAGTCCCTGTATCCTGTGAGGTACACCTGTAGAGGTCCATGAATCAACCTGTTTTCCGGAAGCATCCACTACGGCAAGCTCTGCGCCGTGAAGCTCCGAATTATCAGTAATATCAACCTTTGACAGATCAATGCGGCTCGGCGTATTGGTAAAGTCTCCGCTCTCAAACTCCGATCCATCGGCAGCGTAAGCGATACCATCCTCTCCATATCTTATCTCATAACCCGCTGCAGGTGAGGAGACATAGCCGTCAAGCCCCACTTCGACAACCTTGTATTCTATAAGCTTAGGAACACCCGGCACTCCTGCCTGTCTGCCCGAGTAGTCATACTTGTCAACGGTAAAGCTGTACTGGTTGTTGTAATAAGGGATCTTTCTTGACTCCACATAAGTCCAGTCGGCATATTCCTCCGACCCGGCTATCCTCTTATACAGCTCAATCGTGACCATGGGTCTTTCTGTATAATCCCTCTCATAAGGCCAATACTTAGTACCCCTTATCGTGATCTTCTCATTGTTCCATACATTCTCAACAACGGCCTCCACCACATCAGGAGTTTCATTGTCGATATGGATCGTCGGTGTAGTAACGGTATACTTACCACCCTCCTTCACCTCTGTTTCGGTTCCGGCGATGTACTCCTTCATAGTGTAGGTATACGGTACAAGGAAGCCCTTCTCGGAATGATACTTCTTAACACCCTCAAACCTGAAGGTATTATCATCACCCACAAGAGCCCTCCCTGCGATCACGCCATCACGGTACAGCCTTATCTCCACCTTCGGCAGGACAACGCCTTCCGGCACATACCATATCTTTCTGCCGCTGATATCAAAGGTCTGTTCGATCGGCGTATTTGTAAATACATACGCACCCTTCTCATACGAACCGCCATCCGAAATATAATCCGTTCCGGTAAATTTATCGTTGTGGTCAGGATCCGGCGTTTCTCTGATGACATACCGGTATAACTCCCCGGTAGACTGGTCGTACTTCGGAACCTCATCGAATACCACAGGAGCCTTAAGGCCTCCGGTGGCCGGATCAAGATCGGCCGGCTTAACCGTTATGCTCTGAACAGGGTCATCCAGTTCATTGGGTTTGGATGCCCTTCTGTAGAGGGTAAAGGTCACCTCCTCGGCAAGGCCAAGGTTCACCGTACCGTTTTCGTTCTTCGGCAGTACCCAATTCTTATAAGCCTTATATGTCTGCCTGGGCCATTCACTTTCAAGCCGGTTAGTCACCTTCATGACATCACCCTTGAGCTCTATCACCGGTTCGGCATACTTTGTATACGGGGAAACCATGGTCGTTTCATCGATGGTCTCCTTCACACTGTAGGTATAGGGAACCTTTTCTCCGTTAAGCACACCGTACCTTGGCAGATCTCCATAGGATTTAGATATCTCACCATGCTCACTTAACAGAGCGCGTGCAGCCTGGTCATCAACTATCCACGGCTCACCCACATTTTCCTCTTCCGCGATCTGTCCTCCGCTTACCTGGAACTTCCTTGTAAGCTGAAGCGAAATGGTAGGATATACAAAGTCAGCCTCCTTATCGGGAACTATCCACTCCTTCTTTATTGTATACGCGGTTTCGTCTACCTCAAGATCCTTCATAACAACACTCAGAGGGCTTGAGATATCATTATCATCAGTCAGGATGAACTCCTGCTCCCATTTGTTTTTGTAATAGCCCGTCGGAGCTTCAGTCTCACTCAGGTAATAGGTGCCGGTCTTAAGCACAACACCATCAAGCAGCTTAACCCTCCCGTATCCCTGGTACTCCTCAGGAATAGTCTCCGCGTTAGTCGCAATGAAGGGCTTGCCGGAAACTGTCGTCCACTCTTCTGAAATAGGTACTTTCTTATCATTAAGAAGCACCAGCTTAGCTCCGCTTAAGGACTGATCACTGTAGCTCTTCTTATCAAAGCTCATAGCGAGCGGTTTATCGGAGATGACGACGGTTTTGTTGTCCTCCTCGTTAAACTCTACCCATCCGGTCTCAGCATCAATACTGAAGGAGGTCGCCGTCTTCTTTCTTGCATATCCGTCAGGAGCCTTAAGCTCGTATATCTTATAGTTTCCGCCCTTTTCGATATCGGCATAGACGATCTGAGCGACTCCGTATTGTTTCTTTAACTCCTCAATCTCATCATCACTCAGACTATTTCCGCTTCCAACCAGCAGAGTGTCGAGCCCGCCGGTGGCAAAGTAATTGAGCTCCTTAAGCTGTTCTCCCCCGTTGGTCTCTATCGCTACGGTTGTCTTGCTGCCGGTGTTAAGAACATCTTCGCCTCTTTCATCAGTCACCGCGAGCCAGGCACCCTTCAGGTTGACACGGAAATTATCGGCATCAAATACATCCTGCTCGCCCTGCTTTGCAACCTTTACATATACAAGATCGTTGTAAACGGTCTTTGAAAGTATGCTGTTCTTTTCTTCTCCCGCCAGATCGATGCCGTTACTCCCGAAGGTCATTCCGGCTTCGCTTGCAGGGATCTTGACTTCACCGAGAACACCTTCGCTTAACCGGTACTGATCCGCGGCGGAACGCTCCTTGATATAGTAGGTTTCTCCGGCTCTGATCTTTAGTTTGCTCAGATCGATCACAGTCGCCTCTCCGGTGGTCGTCCAACTCGACTCACTTAAAGGCTCAACCTGTGCTCCTGTCTTCTCAAACAGTGCAAGCTCAGCTCCCACAACGGAAACATTCTCACTCCCAAAACGGAGCTTTCTGACCTCCAGCTTGACAGGTCTGTCAAGAAGGTTCAGGGTCTTTCCATCGACTCTTACGTGCAGATACCTGCCCGATCCGTCTGGGGTCTCCTCCTGAGCCTCATCCTCTGTTGTTCCACTCCAGCTTACCTTATTGATCACGATGGTTCCATCTGCTCCATCATTATCCCTTGTCAGATAGAACTCCACATCCGGAGCGGTGAAATATCCGTCCGGAGCCTCTTCTTCATGTAATACATACAGATGCGGATTGGAGGGATCGCTCACAACAAGCTTCCCCGTCAGGGTCATATTCTCACCTATCGACCACTCCTCCACAACTTTATTGCTTTGTTTGTCAAAGATCTGAAGCTTACCTCCGCTTCCTCCGGAGATCCTGTCACCCATATCTCCGTTATCCGTCAGAACACGTTTGTCAACGGTCAATACCGTAGGCTCATCGTAGAGAACTATGGTCGTTCCTTCAATGGCCGCATCCTCGTTCTGTTCCGAAAGAACCAGCCCGGTACCGGTGGCATTTACCGAGAAGTACACATCTTTAGCTCTTGCAAAGCCCAAAGGCGCCTCCTTCTCATGAAGAATATAGCTTCCTCCGGCCTCAAGCCCCGTCAGAGCTACTGTTTTACCGCTGTTCAGATAAATGGTCTGGATAGGTTCCGCAGTATCGATATTCTCTGCATCAGCCGCATTGTAAAGCTCTACCGTTCCGCCCTTTCCGGCTATAGGACCGTTTTCTTCCACACCGGTAACAAGGTCTTTCACATTCCTGGCCTTCTTTGCAAAGGAGATGGAGATACTACTGTTATCGATCTCGCCGTTTGTCAGAGGCTCCTCCTGATAGCTTGCTATATTACCCGGCTGCAGGTTTATTACACCCGTCTTTGCGTGATTTCCCTCCGGAAGAGCATAACCGGGTACAGGCGCTGTCTCCTCAAAGTAGTAGCTTCCTAAAGGAACCTCTACCTCTACACGGTAATAGCTTACCGTATTACCCTTGTCATCAGTATAAGATCTCCCTATAACATCATTTGCGTCTATGATTTTAAAGATCTTTTCGTCACCGTTCTCATCCCTCTCATCGGCCTTCCTCAGAACAAAGGTACCCTGAAGGAATTTTGAAAGCTCATCTTCAGTCTGAATAAACTGTCCGTCAAGCTTCTTTACGAAACCTATCTTACCGGTCTCATATGCCGTATTCGGGATCTCATTACCCTCTACCTTCTGAGTCAGTGCGGCGTCCTTATAGAGCACGGCACTCTCACCCTGAGTCTCTATCTTAAAGTAATAGATACTCTCATCAGGCCTGTAGCCCAAAGCCTTAGCAGAAGCAGCATTCTCAACCAGGAAGTAGGTGCCCATCGGTATATTATCAAAGGTCAGATTGAACCCATCTGTATCTGCCTCTTTTTTGGTCTCTCCGGGGACCGGTGTAAGCTTCACGGCGCCCTCTCCGGTCACCTTATAGAAGCCTTCCCCGGGCACATTTACAAAACCGTCTCCTGTGTTGATCTGCCATTCCCCGTCAGCACTCTGCACCGCCCTGAAGAAGCCTCCCTCAGGCAATGCGTAGCGGTCAAAGGTTATCTTATCTATAAGAGTTCCTCCGGTCCCTGCGATCTTTCTGAGGCCCACCTTACCAAATACCTTGGCATTATTATAGATAACCTCCGTCACACTTCCATTCGCGGTCACTTCAAAGCCACCGCCATCAGTCTCCCAGTTAAGGCTCTGGTTATATCCCGCAATCCTTGCCGCGCTTCCCTCAGGGATCTCTCCTTCTTCAAAATGATAAGCACCATAAGGCAAAGGTCCGACCTTTCCGATCTTCCCTTCCCCATCTGTTGTAAAGTAACCGTCTGCATCCTGTTCGGCAAGCTTCTCGACCTGACCATTCTTCACAAGATAGAGGCCTTCGCTTTCTACAGAAATATTCACGCCCTGAACACTTACCACATAGCCATTTTCTGAAGACTGTGCCTTATAAACCGGTACACCGTTCTTTTTAGCCTCCGCTATACTTGTGCTATCAATATTGACCGCATTACCGGCTGCGTCAAAGAGCTTAAACCGAATACCTGCCAGAGACGAAGGCTGATCGGTTTCTCCATCACCGAACACCTTCTGCAGAGCTCCAAAGCCATAACCCTTGTTGTTTACAACCTCTACGAGCTCCGGAGCCATGGTACCTACACCGTTTTCATTAGCAGCATCTTTCGGAGCCACATAATCCTCTGCGCTTATGGTGAAAGAATGATACTCATCCGAAACTGCATAGCCCTTAGGCGCCGCCACCTCTTCAAACCGGTAAGTTCCCCAGTCAAGGATACCAGTAAAGCTTATCTTACCATCCTGATCGGTCACGAACACATTTCTAAGAACATTTGCGGAATTGTTAGGATCAGTAAAGCTTGACCGGAAATAATCCTTAAAGCCATTCTTATTGCCAAGCTCTGCGGTCATATCCTCCCACAGCTTAGTAGCTTCCTTGTAGTAATAAAGCTTAAAGGCCGCCGATTTCGTCTCATCGTTCTCAGCATTTGTGATAAGTTCCCCGTCGGCATCCTGCTTTTCCAGAATCACAGAACCTTTTAACTGCTTATTTGGTATTTCGATCTCTTCAAATGTATATACATTATCAGAAGTGATCGTAAAGGGCTCCTGCCACTTAATATCTGAGGTATCGACCTTATACCCTGCCGGGGTGGTTATCTCTTCCAGCTTATATGTGCCCTGAGGTATATCCTCAAAGACAATATATCCCTCATGCTCAGTACCGGCAGTCTCTGTATAGTTACCGCTGGTCTTTGTCAGATACTCTACACTCCCATGGAAAGCAAGCCAGAGCTGCTCTATAAGGCTTGTGGCCTCATCAGTCTTGCTCAGACGGATAACCGCGCCAGCAAGCTCTTTAGAAGGATCATCGGAATCCACCTTCTTTATGCGGATCTTTCCGGTCCTTGGAGTATTAAGCACAATACCGGCATCGGAATCACCGATTTTTTCCGTCTTAACCTCTTTTTCATTTTCTATAACAGAGAACCATATCTTCCTTGAAACAGTGGTTCCGTCCGCCAGCTCCTCAACAAGAGGTTCATAGCCCTCCGGAGTATCCTTTTCGATAAAGTAATAACGTCCGTAATCAAGGGGTCCTACCTTCGCTCCGTTCTCTCCGGAAGCCCCTGCCGATGCCTGAGAGGGAGCTCCGGTCGCCTCAGTACCCTGAGCCTGCTCAGTACTCTGCTTTACATACTGTCTGATCACACCCTGAGCATCCGTTCTGTAAATATGATCGGTAAGCTCTGTGCCATCCTCCGTAAAGAGACTGAACTCAACACCTGCCATAGGCAGTTCTTTCCTTGAATCCTTCTTGGTAAAGGTAACATAGCCCTGCTTCTTCTCATTGACAGCAGTAAAGCTGAAATCAAGGTTGTCCTTATCTACGGTAAAGACACCGGTAGCATCGCCTTCAAACTCTGTCTTAAGCTGATAAGGCTTTTTAGCCTCTTCTTCGGCTTCCGATCCGGCCTGGATTGAAGTATCGGTATCGGTTTCTACCAGAGTATAACTCGTACCCCATACAGGATCAGGGATCTCAAGGGAACCCTTTCCGTCTGCATCTGTCGTTATAGTTCCGACACTCTTTTTATACTTCGGATCTCCCTCGTAGAGCGTAAACTGCACATAGGCAAGAGGCTCTTCCGTATTTTTATCCTTCTTTTCGAGGGATACTGAGGCCGGCCGTTTCGTGTTTGTTATAGTGATGGGTTCCTTCATGGAAGCCTCGCCTATCCATGCGATCTCGGGCTTTGAATTTACAGCCTCGATATCATAGGCATTATCTCCATAGGGCTTCTCTATAAAGAAGTACGCACCCCAGGAAAGACCGGTGATGGTCTCTGTTCCATTTGTGATATTAACAGTCTGAATGGTCCACCCGGGATCATCCTCCGGCACATCGGTAGGTACGGTGCTGTCACCCTCAGTTCTTGTTTTAAAGATCACCTGGCCGTTGCTGTCAAGCTTTGCCCTGTGAAGCTCAAACTCAATGGGCTCTGTTATAAGTTTACCCTTATCATCCATCTTGACGATAGAAATCTCACCGTCACGGGATGGTGTATTGTAAACCTTTCTGTAACCATCCTCGGACGGAGCAAGCCTCTCAAATGAAACCGTATTATCCGAAATGAGTCCCTTGTCAAGCCCTACGACCGCACGATCCTCATCACTTGCTATATGGAAGTAATACGGTCCGCCAAGCGCAAAGGCATTATTGGGAGTGCTCCGCTCTACAAAGCAGTAATACCCTTCCGGAAGGCTGCCTTTTGAAACAACACCGTTCTCATCAGAGGTGATCGTATCATAAGGTGCTTTATTACTATCATAATTGCCTTCCACATCCGTTATGTACAGATCAAACTCAACCCCCGGAAGAGGCGACACCACACCGTTAACAGATTTGAATTTGGTAAACTTCACCCCGGCAAGGATAGAGGAATTGACGATTTCCTTATTTGTTTCCTCATTCTCCCTTACCTCGATCACATGCTCGACACTTGTGTCAACTGTATACTGAGCCTTCAGGTCATCCGGGACCCCAAGTTCCTTAACGCAGTACTTGCCCTCCTGCAGACCTTCTATCCTGATATATCCGTCCTTATCTGTCGTGAGCACAGCCTCCCCGTTCTCTGCCGGAGAGTATACCGTAACAGTCTTTCCGTTCTCATCCGCCTCGGAAGCCTTCACCTTAATCTCAGCTCCGCTAACATAAGAAGCTCCGTTCTTCGTCATCTTATGGAGACTGAAGGTTACACCGGCTATAGGAATATCTTTTCCGTCATCGTCTTTCTGGCTGCTTATCTTATGGATCTTTACGGTACCGTTTCCAAGCTTGCGGTTCTTTGCCGTGATCTCAAGCGGAGTATTTACAGCACTCGCCGGAAGTGTTCCGTCAGCGGTCCCAAGAGACCATATCCCGTCCGGGTGATCCGAAGGATAGGTATAGCCCTCAGGCAGAACTGTCTCCTGAAGATAGTAGACCTTACCCCACTCCAGATTATCAATAGTAATCTCACCATTGTGCCAGTTTTTATTTTTGTCTCCTGCCACAAAAGTTCTGCCTGTCGTTACCCTATTTCCATCAAGTAGTGTAAATACCGCATCATTAAGCTTTGTCTTATCATCATCCTGATCCAACTTCACAAGATGAATTGAGGCCTGATTCTTCTTATTTATGAAGGTAATGTCAGGAGACGTTTTTTCTACAGTATCAGCCCTTCCGATCTCAACAACGAACGGATTGCCACCATTATAAAGAGGCTCATAGCCGGGCATAGTCTCTTCTGTCAGAGTGTACTTTCCCCAGGGAAGATCTTTAAAACTGACCAGCCCTGTATCATCAGTCACATCGGTCTTTACTATATCCTTCGTATTACTGTCGCTGCTCTTTCCCTCAAGCTTAAAGGTAAAATGTACCTTGGACAGATCCACGGGAGTCTCTCCTGTGCTGACCTGAACCTCCTTTTTAAGCAGGTACTCACCGTCGCGCTCATCGTTGGTAATAACATTGCCATTATTTTTCCCGTTCTCATAAGTGGAACTCAAGGCATCACTAATGCTCTCCGTAAAGGTCTTTGCCACGTCCTGCGGAGCCTCGTGATCTCTGTCGATCCTGAAGAATATCCTCTTGCTCGGAAGCTTTACCGCCTGACTGTCCACAGTGATTTCTTCCATCGGGGTAACATACCCCTGAGGAGCCTCAGTCTCCAACAGATAGTAGAAGCCATAACTCAGGCCCGGAATCGAAAGCTTACCGGCATTATCCCCTTCACCCTGCGTAGACAAATTCTCATAACCGTTCTGCTTCACATACCTATCCAGTCCCTCTGCCTCCGTTTTTTCCGGATCATACTTATACAGAGTAAACTTTGCGTCATTTAATTTAATATCATTATTTCTCGCATCAACCTTGATAAGCACCACGGAACCACTCACCGGGGTATTCTCCCAATTTCCCAGACTATAGGAAAGAGGATCCTGGGTGCTTCCCTGTGAAACGCTCCTCGGGAAGGTAATGGTTTCTTCCCTCTCACTCAATTCATATGCGGCAGGCGCGGAAATCTCCTTCAAGGTATAGGTTCCCCACGGAATATTCGTAAAGGAAACAACCCCATTACTGCCGGAGTCAGCCGTATAATACGCATCATCACTATTGTTTCCTGATCTGAACAGCCCAAAGGTAACGCCTGGTATTGTTTTACCTGTATTATTTGCCTCAACCTTTGTAAGGCTTACAGAGCCTTTACCTTCCGTATTGCTTATCAGGTAATCACCGTTTGAATTTTTCTGAAGCTGTGTTAATACACCCGACTTTTCATCATATACGCTGAGCGGAACATAATTCTTTGTCTTCGCATCCCAGGCATTTTCCCAGCCTACGTGGAAGAAGTATTTCGTATCGTTATATTCATACCCAAGCTTCTCAGCGGTCTCCTCATCCTCCTGAAGGTAATAATAGCCCTCGGAAAGACCGGTTATCTCAACCTCACCCTGGGTACGTCTCTCTTCAGATGACTCCGCCTCCGTAAACTGTACCTCGGTCACAGAATCAATGTTTTCCTCCGCACCGCTATTGGATTCAGCTGTCATATCCGTTCTTTCGTTAATACTGCTTTCAAGAGGAAGACCGTTCTCACCCGGCACATACTGATAAACACGGAACCTTATACCGCCGATACCCGTGTTGTTATTGTCCGAATCCACCTTGATAAACCTGACCCTCGCATCGATATTTGCGTTATAGAAGGCCTGGCTGTATACATACCTTACGTTTCCGTTTGCATCTTTTGTCTCAGTATACAAAGGATTCTTAGGATCTACATTATTGGTCACACTGAACTCTACCGGCTCGCTCTTTACGGAGAAGGCAGTCTTTTTGTCCGCGGGGATGTCAACCTCGGTAACCTCATAAACACCCACAGGCAGGTCTCTAACTATAAGCTTATTGCCTTTTTCTCCGCCCTCGGCTACCATATCCATGGTTTCACCGTTATCCGCATCGTAAGCGTACTCACCGTTTGCAGTCTTAGTAACCTTAATCTGGCTTCCATCCTTCACCTTTACGGTAAAGACGGCCTTTTCGAAGGGCACGGGGTTCTTTATGCTGCCGCTGTACTTAATAAGCTCCAGATCCCTCTTTACAGGCCTGTTTGTGAAAGGAGCGTTATCAACAGACGCGTCCTCATCCAGGTTGTAGACTGCTGTAGCGGAAGCATTCGTCGCATTGATAGTAAAGTCTAAATGCTTCGTATCTTTCGTTTCTGTAAAGGTCTGCGACCCATCCTCATTTGTGGTAAGTGTTCCCTCCGTTTCATAGCCCTCGGGAGCAGCCACCTCTACAAACCTGTACTGACCCCAGGGAAGCCCGGTAACGGAAACCTTCCCGGTATTCGCATTGGAACGGAAAATACCAAGGATACGCTTCTCACTATCGGAGATGATCTCCTCTTTGGTAAACCTTTCGTATTCTTTGGTGCTTTCATTGTATTTATATAACCAGAACTGGGCACCGGAAAGCTTCTTTGTCGTATCCGTCCCGTCTACCTTTGTAAACTCGACGCTTCCGGTCTGTTCTGTATTGCTGATGGAACGCTTGGGAGTAAGGCCTTCCTTTTCAGCCCATACGCCTTCGTTATAAGTCACGCCAATGGAAAACTGAGCGCAGATCCCGTCTTCCTTCACATATCCCTTCGGTGCTGTTATCTCTTTAAAATAATAATCACCCCATTTAAGACCGGTTATCCTGACGGCAGCATTCTTATTTCCATCATCACCTGTCTCCTCAAAGACTATTGCTTTCACCCCCTCTGCTGCTCCCGAGGTGGAAAGATTTCCGGCAGCATCAAAGGTAAGTGTTATAGCCTTGTTATAGCCCTGTTCCGCTGGGTCCCTGAACAATCCTTTGAACCAGTCTGCTGCTTTATCGATGAAGGGTTTTGTCGATTCGCGCTGAGCATACCAAAGCTCAAACTCCGCGCCGGAAAGCTCTGCAGCTGAAAGCGCTCTGTTTCCATCTGTCTCATCAAGCTTTCTCAGCGTAACCTCACCGGTTTTTTCCTCATTTTCAACAAACAGAGCGGCATCAACCTGCACGCCGTCAGCCGTTCCATTCTGAACCACCTTAAGGCCTTCATTGTTCACTACGACCTTTCTATCCGGGTTTGCTGAAACACCATCGAGATTAAACCCTACAGGGCTGTAGGAAAGCTTCATTCCAACCGGAGCCGTGGTCTCAACCAGGAAGTACTCCCCAACCTCAAGGCCGCCGTCTATCAGATAAGCGTCCTTAAGTTTTCCGTTATATCCGTTCTTATCAAGTACACCGCCGGTCGTTGTAAGGCTTTCTTTGTTGACCTTAACAATCCCTTCCGTTTTCTCAAGCGCCGCAGCAACGGCTGTCACAAAGGCCTCATTGTACCCGGCAGTCCCTTCATCATGCCCCGTGATCCCGGATTTCACAGAATCGATCACGCTTACAGCAGTCTCCGTGCTGCCGCGATAGAGGTCAAAGGCAGCACCATCGATAACCTCCTTGGTCTCCTTATCATATTTGACCAGCATGAAATCGCCGGATTTCCGCGTGTTGACAATAGCGTTCTCACCGGTAAAGCTGTAATTCAGCTTTTCTCCGGAAGCCACCCCTATAACAAACGTCGACGAGGTAAACAGTCCATCTTCCTTGTAAAGACCCTTGTTACTGTCTCCTACATTTGTCTCCTTAAGCTGATAGGTGCCCCAGGGAAGATCGGAAAATGAAAGCTTTCCGTCAGCATCAGTAGTCCCTTCACCGTACTTCGCAAAATTACCTCCGGACAAAGGCTGTCCCGCTGTATCCACATCCGCCCACAGCTCAAAGGTTACGCCGGAAAGAGGTGTATCTGAGGTGCTGAATACACTGCGTCCAAGCTTTTCAAGCTCTACCGTACCCTTATTTCTTGTGTTGTTCACACGGGCTATACCATCAGTACCCAGAACGACTGAAGCGGAATTGATCTTTGCCACATCAAGGGTAGCAGGCGTGTTGCCTGTATTCTCTTCCCCTATGGTAAACCAGAGCTTCGTATCTGCCGGAAGTGTTGCATATCCCGTCTTTTCATTTTCAATAAAGTAATACTCGCCCTTTGCCAGACCGCTCTTTTCGACAATACCATTCTCATCGGCAGTGACATTCGTATCCACATCGCTCCCGGCAGCGGTCTTTAATGTAAAGGATGCACCGTCAAGACCTGTGTCCTTTCCTTCCCAAAGCTCCCCGGCGTTATTATCGATCACCTTCTTAAAGGTAACCTTTCCATCAAAGGTAGTGTTAGTAAAGATGACAAGGTCATTTTTATCTTTCGAATCCTTAAGAGGAGCGTTCTCCGCTGTTACCTCTACAGCCTTGTTCCCGGTATCCAGCGCATAACCATTCAAGGTGCTGAACTCATTAAAGTGATAGCTCCCGATCTCAAGGCCCTCGACCACGATCCTGCCGTCAGAATCCGTGTATAATTTTGTATCCTTCGAAGCCGGGTCATAAACATACGCTCCCGCGACCCCATTTGTCTTTTCCGAAACCGTAAGTGCAGTAGTATCACCATCTTTTGTCAGCGTGAAGCCTATACCGGCCTTCTCCGCACTGCCTTCCACCATTTTTTCAAGGCTTACAGAACCATAGATGAGAGTATTTGTGATATCTACCTCAGCTTTATCAGTCCCGTTGTTTATATTTACGACATTATCATTCGCCCCTGAAACACTTATACCATACCTGTAACCGGCTCCGGGTTCTTTCACCTCCGTGATATTGCCGCTGCTGTCCTTTACCGCAACGACCTCCTTTACTGTATAGTCTCCAAAAGGAAGGTTTGAAAGTATGAGAGCCTTATCTTCACCGCTCCCGTCCTTCGTTGTGCTGACCAGAAGCTTTACAGCCTTAATATCATTGCTCCATCCTTCTCCTGTCTCATCCATGTAATAATACTTTCCTGAAGGATTCTGGATCGTAACATAAAATTCTGTATCTGCTGAAGCTTTGCCATCATTTGAGACAAATTTACGCACAACAAGAGTGCCCACGGCATTCACGATCTCAACCGCAGCATTCTTTTTTTCCAGACTCAATGAAACAGTCTTCGACGTAGCATCTTCCCCGTCAATGGTAACGTGGTACGGGCTGTCTTGCGTCACCGTCTTCCCGTTTGCATCCGTCTCCGTAATTACATAATCCCTGCCCAATGGAAGGTTATTGATAACAATGTTATTGTTAACAGGGTAGATCTTATGAACAAAACTGCTCTTATTATCATCCGTAATAGCTTCCGCAGTATTTCCGTTCAGATCATAATAGAGGCTGCCGGAGCTTACGGTAGCATAGAAAGCAGCATCCGAAACCTCTGAAGGACTACTCACGGTCTTACCTATGGTAATGCTTCCGGTTTCCGCGTTATTGATGATAACCGTTCTCTGCTTATTATTAAGATCAAGAACAACACTGCCTGAAATACCGTCGGTGCCCGCTGTAACCCCATCTCCGGAAACGGTTACCGTATAGGTGTTGTCAACATCACCACCTTCCTTCGTTACCTCTTTAACATAGTAGGTACCGAGAGGAAGCTTGGGGATAGTAATCCCCTCAGAACTTGTTTCAGATATCTCTAATATCTGTTTACCGCTCGACGAACCGCCATCTTTCTTATAATAGGTAATAACATTATTATTATTTGAATAAACAACCACATAGAACTTATCATTTTCGTTCTTTTTAGAACCGGTAAGGGTCTTTTTGATCGTAAGGTACCCGGCGCTGTAGTTATCATACTTAACCTCCGGGACCTCCTGCATGGAATTCAGCTTTTTTCCGTTTCTGTCATAAAGCTGATAAACATGAACCTCCTTCCCGCTCCAGGGGCTGTTGACGGTCTCCCTGAAAATTCTGGCCTTAACAAGGTACTGGCTCTTATCGTAGACATAATTCCCGTTCGTATCGACTTCCTTGAGCAGGAAATAATAAGTACGCGCCAGATCGCCCTCAGCTGTCCCCTCATTAGCAAGGCAGTTAAGGTAAAACTTGACATGACCATCGGAATCCGTCTCTTTCTTAGATACAGCACTGCCCTGGTTCCCGTTAGAGTCACTCTTAAACGCCTCAAAGGTAAAGGTCTCTCCTTTACCCGGCTCTGCACCATCTACCGTCTTGGTTATCTCAACCGGTACGACCTTCGGGAACTGGTCATTATTAAACTCTATGTTTGCTCCATTCTCACCCAATTCAACGGTAGCAGAAAAGCTCGTTGCTCCGTTATTGTTAGAGGTTGAGATATCACTTCCGGTGCTCTTTACGGTCACGTAGAAGCTTGCGCCGCTCTGGTTGCCAAGCCCCTGGGTACCTTCCTCGGTGATCTTATATTTACCTACCGGAAGGTTTTCTATTTTTAATTCTTCATCCGCGAGAATATAAACAACGGTCTTTTCCTCATGAGAAACACCCTTCTCATCATAGTATAAACCGGCTTCATCTACTATTGTAAAGGCAAACTGTCCTACCTTACCGAAGTGCAGCCACTTGTTGTTTCCGCTTTTCGTATACCAGCAGATAGTATCGCCGATCTCGACTGTCTCAAGCAGCTTTTTGGATGACTCTATGTCCCTGACATATCCATTCGTTCCGGCAGCATTCTTATCCGGAGCATCAACATAGTTTTCCCTCTTCATTATTTCATAAAGGGAAGGCTCCGGTTCATCCTGACTGGTCTTATAAACCTTTGTAACATAACATTCCAGATCTCCAAGGTTATCCGTCTTAACCTCGATCATGTGCTCCGGTTTGCCGGTATCTTCATTCGTATAGATGATATAGTGGGAGAACTGGCCGCAATATTTCTTCCGGTGACCGCCGCCGCCGGTATTTTTATCAACATCATACCAGTTCACCTCGCCCTCATCACTATGAGTCGAAGGTGCATAAGGAGTTCTTGGTTCGGCGTGCGGCAGTTCGCATCTGAGGGTCCAGGTGTCACTCACCAGTTTTTTACTGATCACAAGATCACCGTGATCACCCGACTCCTTATTATCAAATGCGATCGCATTCTTTACAGAAGCAGTACCTGCTTTGGCCTTATCAATATCACCTGTCTCATATATGGTCATGCCTCTCAGTGTGTATACCGTCTTAGCAGCTGATTCGTTTTTATCAACCACAGCCTTTACGATATACTGACGAGCATCAATATCATAACCGGCCGGCGCATCCTGTGCTTTTTCCTTAACAAGGAACCAGACATCTCCCTCAGAAGAGAGCTTTACAGGGTCAAAGGCCACGCTCCCTCCCTGATTCTTTTTGGTCTGAACAGGGCTTCCCCAACCCGTTCCCTCGGTATATTTATATAATTCAAAATTAAACTTCTGACTGCTCTCAGGTGTGTTCCCGTCTATTGTCTTCTGCGCATTAATCTGAATCTCTGTAGCAGAGGTCAGCTGCTGGTAAATATTATGCCATTCTACGTTAGAAACAACCTCATTCGCAACGATCCAACCGCTTCCGGCACCGCTCTCAAAGTTAACTGTAGCATACGGAGCATAGATCACACCGGTAGGGGAATCCTTAAGGGTCACGTTCGAAACACCCTGGAGATCCCAGATTATCGTCTTTGCAAACCTCGCCAAATCCTGATTCCCAAACCCGCCGCTGTTTTTTTCAGCATTTGTTTTGTAGGTCTGAGTATGCGTATCAAAATCATAATCACCATCCGAACTGTACAGAATCTTATTTATTGTTATATCCGATCTGCCGTGGAAAATGATCACCTGACTCGGCAGCTTGTTTATAAGTACCTCACCGGTCTCCCCCAACAGTTTTTTTAGTGTAGTGGAGCTGTCAAGGTCTATATGTACTACGGCATCCTCCGGAAGTCCCGCCGTATCCACCAGATATTTTTTGTAATCACCTGTAGAGTTGGGAAGCACCAGCCAGCTCCTCTTGTCCTGTTCATTTTCCTCATCGGTTCCGCCTATTCCATCCTTAGGTATATTAACGCCATTCATCAAGGAAGATATTTTGTCGCTTATCTCTTTCGAGCTAAGCGGTACCCGAATGGTATTTCCCTTATTATTTGACTCCTGTATATCCCCTTCTACAATCGCCTCGCTGTTATAATATACATAGTATGGATCGTTCACCGTATCCTTCAGTTGCAGTTTTGTATCTTCCAGCAAATTCCCGACATAATAATTTCCGGGATAGTTACTGAGATCGCTCATTATAGCAGCATTATCTTTAAAATTATTTACAGCAAAATTTGTCTGGCTGTCACCGATCTGCTCATAGGTATTGGCAACAATACCGTAATTCGCGGCTTCACCCAGAATATCCTGTACACTGGTCGTTCCATTTCCGCTTACGTCAATCTTCGTGGCTTCGATATCATATGTCTGGGCCAATGTTGTGCCCTCTGCAGGCATCTTAAGCTTATAAATTCCGCCAAAAAGATAGCCGTTTGCAGAATCCACCTTGATCAACTGATTAGCAAACTGCTCAGGATCATTATCCATCTCACTCTCTGATAAATTGAGATTGGCAGCGCTTCTCATCCATATACTGACATCATATACCTTATTTTCATTATAGTCTTTAAATTTGCGCTGATTGTATACAGAATCAGGAATCATGAACAATCCTGTTTCCCTATTGTATTCCCCCTTGTCCAAAGGTAACAAAATATGCTTCCTCTCCGTATTAGGTTCAGGATTCGGATCATTAATATAAATCAAATAATTATAAAACATGGGATCCGGATCGATCGTAGCTCCGTTCTCATTCAGAAAACGAATACGAATCATGTGCCCGTTGTATGAGGAGCCGGTGAACATAACCCGCGAAAAGCTATCCATATCAAAGCTTACCTCTTCCTCTGATACGGTTGTGCTCTCTTCAAGCTTTTTGATCTCAAGCTCGCCATTTGTTTCATGAGCATGATTGATTTCCAGCGATTCACCTGCATCTATCTCATTACTAAGCTGATCCTTTTTAAACTTAAATGAAATATTGACCGATCCTTCTTCCGGTTCAATTTCTACTGTTCTTGTCTCATCCGTAAAAAAGGAAATATCGTATGCCAACGTATTATTGTCATCATATGTTTTTCCCTCTTCTGCATTTTTATTCAAAGCATCTATAAGCTCTATGTACTCTGCTGTACCCGTCTCGATCTTCTTTACGAAGAACACAGCATCATCGGGTATCGCTTCCGGTTTCTCGACCGTAGCGGTTACCGAAATAAGATCATCCTCATAGGTATAGACCTGTCTGGTATCTGCCGCGTAAGCATATGTGAGCACCGCAGCTGCCTCATCCGCTTCAGAATTGAAGGAATAGGAAACATCGGCCTTATAATTACGTCCGCCCTGGAGAGAAATGGTGAACTGTTTGCCTTCAAGTCCTGTTACCTCAAGCCTGGAGGTCTGTGAATCGAATGAAACCCTTCCGTCAGTCAGGCTGTATCCGTTAACCGCAACTCCCTCAGCCTGAGACACAACGTAAGCGTAATAGGAAAACGCCGTCTCGCCTTCCGTGCCATCAAAGGCCACAGAAAGTGATAAGGAATCATAACCGGAGCCGGTAATGCCCGTCTCACTGATGCTAAGGCGTTCCTGAGACTGTTCCTTCCCGGAATCATAAACCCTTACTCTGACAGTACCGTCTTCGGTCGAATTGATAACATATTCAGCTGCCAGTGTATTGGTGTTTTCACCTGCTATATATATAAGGAAGGAATTATTCTGAAGATTAGATATCTGAAGGGTACCTGTCGTCCTTGAAAGGCCCGTTATGACACCGTTTACCGGTTCGCCGTTATAACGTGCCTCTGCATTTGTAACAAGGTAAAGAGAATAGGTATCCTCTCCCAGGTCTGATGCATTAAAGCTGAGGAAAAGCTCCTCATAGCCTGACCCGGATAAGCTCCGTCCGTCATCTGAAACCGAAAGGCTTCGTTCGAAGGTTTTCTGTTCCTCTGAGACAACCTCTACAACAGGATCAGCAATTTCCACTACAGCCTCTTCTTCTGCGGCTGTATTTTTCTCTGCTGCATCTGCGTCGGAAGAAACATCCCCGTTTTCTCCCACGGTCAGCTCAACAACAGGTTCGACCTGCTGCGACCCATCCTCTGCCTGTGTACCTGCCGCTGTATCTGAACTCTCCGTAGTCTCCGAAGCGCCTTCCTGATCCTCATCAGGCTGAACGGTCGAAGCAGTATCTGACTCAGCTGTCCTTTCCGTATCAGTCTCCGCTTCCCCGGTCTGCTCTGACGCTGCCCCGCTATCCGCCCCTTCAGCAGACGAAGCCTCTGTTTCCTCTGCGGCCTTAGGCTCCGCGACCGCTTCTGAGGTAACCTCTGCGGTCTCGCTGCTCTGTACTGTTTCACTTTCAGGTGCATAGGTCCCGGAAGTGTCCGCAGTAAATGCCGCTACCGACGCGGTGTTTTCAAGGAGCATAGACACCATAGCTAACATTGCTACGAATGACTTAAAACCTCTCTTTTTCATAATTGGTCTCTCCTTCCAATTCAGTAAAATTTACTTTATACCAAAGCACCCTTTACTTATGGCACAGCCGCGCTTCGGTTTTTCCCCTGACCGCCCCTCAGCAGCCGAAACCTCCGCACAGTTAAATATCCTTTTATCCGCAGCAAGCCGCATCCGCCGGACAGCTGCGTGTATCAGGAATACTCAGGCTTATCATGCAGGTATAACGTTTTGCCTTATAAAAAGGCATAAAAACAGCCTGTAGTCTCCCTCTGATATTTAAGACTGAACAGGCCGGGTAAAAGGTTCAACCAATGCGCAAAAATTATTAAATTTTTATAAATAAATATCCGATGCCCACCGGAATGAAATATGCTATACTACTTACATGGGACGGATTTTTTTCTTTAATTACTGTGCGATACCGGTATATCTGATCATATTATATACGACCTTCGTGCGCAGGGCCACGAAGGGTCTTGCCAATACCTTCTTTATCACGCTGACGATCGTTTCCCTTCTTACAACCGTTTTTGACATCATCGCGGACGGCTATGAAGCCTTCCTCCCCATGGAAAGGTGGTATTATGCTGTCGTCGTGTTCACCACATATGCCTATTTTATACTGCGAAACGCTACCAGCCTTCTGTATTTTTTCTTTATCCTGTCCTACACCAGAACATGGTTCCGCTTCCGCTCTGCAAGGCTTAAGCTTCTGATCACGGCGCCCTACGCGGTTTTTCTCATTGTACTTCTTACAAACCCCATCCATAAAGGTGTATACACTATTTCTCCGGAAGCAGGCTATATCAGGGCACCGCTTATTATGGTCCCCTATGTGGTCTCGATCTTCTATCTGCTTTTCGGAACGGTCTACCTTACAGGCTGCAGAAGCTTTATCGAACGGTCCAAGTTCGTGGCTCTTATGTCCATGTACGTTCTTTCCGCCATAGCCGTGCTCTGGCAGCTGTTCAGGCCCCGCTATCTTGTTGAGATGTTTTCTACCGCTATCGCCTTCCTTATGGTCATCCTGCTGGTACTGAGGCCCGAGGAGATCACCGATTCCTCCGTGGGGCTTCCAAGCTGGAAGGCCTATAAGGCCGAGCTTCGTAAGATAGTCACCACAAGGCACCCTGTTCAGATATTTGCTGTAAGGTTTATCAACGCCGAAAGGGTAAGAGCCTATCTGGGCGAGGAAATGTATGCCGGCTATTTTTCCGCGGTCGCGGGGCAGATCGATCGTTTTCTTCATGAGGAGCGCTTCCCTGAGGATATGTATTTCGAAGCTCCCGGCAATCTCTACTGCATAGTGGATTCGTCCTTTAGGTCCTTAGACCTCAGTGAAAAGCAAAGGCTCTTTTTCGACGCTATAACAGAGCATACACAGGATTTTGAGCGTATGGGGGTGCATCTGGACGCAAGGATCTGTTCGCTCCGTTACCCTGAGGATCTCGGTACCGAGGAGGATATCATCCGTCTCGGGCACGAATTCTTCGGTCTTATTCCTGTGGACCAGACCTTTGTGAAGGCTGAAGAGCTTGTAGGGACAAGGAAGTACGAGATCG